>Ga0134121_10002328_pt1 | contig 16565 bp, 12 predicted proteins | sample KB301_FD_96463 | JGI IMG/M metagenome (GOLD analysis project Ga0134121, IMG submission 96463) | Terrestrial soil microbial communities without Nitrogen fertilizer from Kellogg Biological Station, Michigan, USA - KB3-0-1 | ecosystem: Environmental > Terrestrial > Soil > Unclassified ... | reverse complement strand
GCGCCCACCATAACCGGGTATCCGAAAATCGGTTTTCTAGAAAATACCGGAATAATTTCAGATAAAAACGCGAAAGCAGGAATCACCAGAACGTAGACCTCTGGATGACCAAAAATCCAGAAGAAGTGCATCCAAAGCGTTGCCGAGCCTCCGGCTTGCGTGTCAAAGAAGTGCCCGCCCAGATAACGATCCACGGCGAGCATGACCTGGGCCGCCGTGAGCGGAGAGATGGCTAAAATGACCATGCCGGCCATGATCAGGTTTAACCATGCGAATAGAGGCATCCGGCTCAGAGTCATCCCGGGGCATCGCATGGAAATGATCGTGGCGATGATGTTGACCGCCGTGCCGATACTGCCGAATCCCGCAACGAGCAAGGCAATGGTCCAGTAATCGGAGCTATGGCCCGGGGAAAACGCGCGCGAAGTTAGAGGAGCGTAGGCCCACCACCCTACGTCGGGTGCATTGCCGGCCCCGTACAGTCCACTTCCACCGATGAAACTGAAGTAGAGTAGAAATCCACCCAACGCGGTCAGCCAGAAGCTGAAGGCATTCAGCCGCGGAAACGCCATGTCCCGCGCGCCAATCATTAATGGCACCAAGTAATTCGCAAAGCCGAACATAACAGGGATCACGACGAAGAAAATCATCGTTGTCCCATGCATGGTGAACATGCGATTGAAAACCTGCGGGGAAACGAAATCGTTGTGCGGGCGAATCAGCTGTATACGGATAATGGTTGCTTCAAGCCCGGCGATTACAAGAAAGACCAAGGCGTAGAGGATGTACAGAATCCCCAGCCGCTTGTGATCGACTGTGGTCGCCCACTCATGCAGTGTTTCAACCCAAGATCGACTTGCGGCTTCAGCGGTTTGAATGGCTATGACATCCGATGACATGGCTCGGCTTCCACTCTCTTTCTCTACCGCAGCGTTTCCAGATAGCGCACGAGCGCGTCAAGATCGGCGTCGCTGAGTTTCATGGCCGGCATCAACGATCCGGTCTTGACGGCGTCTGGGTTCTGAATCCACAAGCGCAGATTTTCGGGAGTATTTTCGGCTGCACCGGCCGCGATGGTGCGGCGACTCATTAAATGCGTGAGGTCTGGACCATACCGCCCAGTGCCGTTTGTTCCGGTAATTGCATGACAGTTCAAGCACGCGGTGGTTTCGAAGACACGCTTCCCCGCGGCTTCCTTTTCATCCTGACTCGGTGGCTGTCGCTGCTCGCGTACCCAGGCATTGAAGTCTTCCGGGGTATCCACATACACGCGCAAAAGCATCTTCGCGTGTTGGGTCCCGCAGTACTGCGCGCATTGCCCGAGAAATAAGCCCGTCTCATGCGGATCGAGCCACATCTCGTTTGGGTGATTCGGGATCAAGTCTGTCTTCCCTGCAAGCTGGGGAATCCAAAAACTGTGGTTTGTGTCTGAGGAAAGCAGCTTTAGAAATGTGGGCGTCGGATGGGCGGGGTCGCTTACGGGAACATGGAGTTCGTTGGCTGTAACGATACCAAGCCCTGGATACCGGAATTCCCACCAGAATTGGTGCCCTATTACAGTTACCTCGATGGCCGTAGGAGGTTTTGGAGCATCCTGGATGGCGTGGATCACGCGGGCTGTAGCGGCAAACAACACCGCAACGATCAGGATGGGAATCACGGTCCAAGCCAGTTCAATCTGCGTGCTCCCGTATACCTGAGCTGGCTCGCTTCCACGATCTCCCGCTTTGCGGCGGAACTTCACAATCACGTAAGTCAATAAACTGAAGACCACCAGAAAAATCAGACCCGTAATGGAGAGCACAAAAAACGATAAGTGACGGATCGAATCCGCCGGCGTGGAGCGAGGCTCGAAGATGTTCGGAACGGCGTTAGTTTGGGGCTCGCTGGCGGTACACAACGTTGCGGCGAGAAGTATGCCGGCCAGCAATATGACGACAGCCAGTGCAGGACTGAGGAACGCCCTGAAACGCGATTTGTGGTGCGTGAAGCTTGGATGCATTCGAACCATCTCCCAGCGTCTCAGGGATCAAAACAGAAGCATCAACGCGAAACAATTGGACCTAGGTATTGCCGATACTTTGGTATCAATTCATGCTGGAAGGCTTGATTCGGCGTATCGGCAGCAATGCCGCCAAGTCACAGGGCTTGTAGATCGAGAGTTGGCGTGCTGGGCCGCGAAACCATTGCGGGTGCACACTCGAGCGTCAAGTCCTACGGACACTTCAAATCCTAAATTTCAATTACCAGGATCAGTCCGGTCTGAAGCCCATCGCCCGCGTCATCTCGTCTTGCGCTTCGATGCTTTGCAACTGCGATTGCAGGAGCATCGTCTTGGCATCGAGTTCGTGAGCGGCAGCTGTGTCGAGTTGTGACCGCAGCGCGGCGCCTTTCTGCTGTTGCTCTGCCAGCACGCGCCGCGCTTCCGTGCGGTAGGTCGAGAGCTCTTCGGAAACCTTAAGCATCTCGCGCGTCCGTTCCAGCTTGTTGTAAGCCGTAAGTACGCCGAGTTCGACTTCGTCGGTGACGCGAGCAAGATTTTCGCGCGCTTGTGCCAGTTGGGCGTTATGTTCGCGTACTGCGCTGCGCTTCCTCCCGCCATCGAAAAGTTCATAGCCGAGGTGTACGCCGAAAGTTCCAAAATTGCGCGCCAGGAACGGGACGTTGTTCTGATAACTGTAGCGGGCAAACACCTCGGCGTCCGGCAAGTAATCGCGTTTCGAGAGTCGTACGGCTGCCGCTGCCTTTTCCACTTCCGCCCGTGCTTCGGCGATCTCCGGATGAGTTTCACGCGCTGTTTGCAAACATTCTTCCCGCGCGCAAGTTTCTCGGACCGGCTTAACTCCGGAATCGAGTACCAGTTCTGTCGTCAGCGGCAATCCGATGGCGTCGTTGAGCTGCATCGTCAGATCCGACAGCTGGAGATCCGTCGTCAGAAGGGCTTGCTTCGCTTCAAGCGACTGTGCGCGGCTTTCAATCGCCTCTTCCTCGAGCGTGCTGCCGTATTTCACCTGTTCCACGCGTTCTTTGTTCAAATCTTCCGAGGCTTGAATTTTTGCTACGACCGCCGCGCGGTGAGACTGGGCGATCAAGATCCGGTAGTAGATTTGGTGAACGCCAAGGGCCACCGTGTTCTCGGTCTGCCGTGCTTTGCTTCGGGTCGCGGTAACCTCCTCGCGAGCCATGTCATTCATCGATTTGACCTTGAGTAGCTGCATGAGCGGTTGTGTTAGCGACGTGCCGCTCGTGACGAAAGTTTGCCCGCCTTGGTTCAAAACTGTGGAGCGCGCCGGAATTGGTGTTCCGCCGGCCGTTCCGAGGCTACCGGCAGGAATCTCGATCAATTGCGTATCGGAAACATGCAGTGCGCTGCTGTCATTGCGCAGAATCGGAAAATACGCGCTGCGAGCAATATCCTTCGCATGCCCTTTTTCCTCCACCTTGAACCCGGCCATTCGAATGATGTGGTTGTGCTTCAGCGCAAGCTGAACTGCCTCCTCGAGCGTGACATGCCGGGGCGCAGTCTGACCTTCCTGTGCGGTCACGACATGCGCCAATACAAGTGACAAAAATATGAGAAACAATACCGTGCGTCTGATCATGATTTTCTTTCTGTGGCCGGGGCAGCCTCTTCCGGATACGCAAGTTCCCCGTAGTTCAGGGGGGCTTTGCGTAGCAGGGCGATTAAAAGGAGCGCCACCACGCAGCCCCAGGCAATCAAGTGAAAGCCGTCAATGAAAGAAAGGCTGTACGCCTGTAAGCGAAGGCGTGCGTTCACGATTCCGACCGCGCGCCCGGTCGCAGCCGTCACGCCGGCGGAAACTCCAGAGAGACCTGCTGCCAGTTGCCTTATTGCCGTATCGTCAATCCAGTCTCCCCGCTGCACGTGCAGGCCGAGAAGATTCGAATGAACTCTTTCGCGGATGGCGACGAAATGCGTCATGACCGCGACCCCGACTTGTCCACCAAAGAGACGTATGACATGAAAGAAAGCGGAGAAAGTCAGTGCCGCCTGCGGTTTCGATAGTCCGCCAGAAAAAACGGCTTGCAGAACGATCGTGGAAACCAGACCGATAAACGCGAAAGATTGGCCGACTCCCATAAGCAGTTCCGTACGATAAAAATTCGAGGCCGACCACGCACTTGTGTAAGTCGCGTTTAGAATTGCCGCCATGGCAATACACGTGAATCCCGTTGCCATCAAAAGGCGTGAATCAAGGCCGCGAAGAAGCAAGAGCGCGGCAATGCAGGCGATAAGAAGTTGCGGCGCTGCGGTCCAAAACAATGCCGGCGCAATCTGGCTCGCTTCGAAGCCGTGAACCGCTAGCGACTGCGGGATAAGAATGATCGTCGCGAGCAACGAAAAGCGGAAAAACATCAGCAGGATTCCGAGAATCTGCGTGTTCCACATGCGCAGATATGGCAGATCAACCAGCGGATTCGGCCCGCGGAGCCGGCGAACCAACGCGCACGCAAGAAAAAAGAGCCCGCCGAAGAAAAGTGCGTTGTACAGCCCCGAGCGCCACCAATCCAGTCTCTGCCCTTGGTCGAGCGCCGCAAATAACATCGCAAGCCCAGCGCTTCCGTAAAGAAATCCCGCAAAGCTCGGTGCCGGTCCGGCGCCTTTTCTCGGAGGGGGAGCGGGAACACCGTAAAAAATGCAGGCAAGCATGATCGGCGTGACAATCGCCGAATTCCAGAACATCCAGTGAAACGAAAGATGGTCGCGATACCAGCCATAAAGCGAAGGCGCAATGTTCACCGCTCCGTCCACGGAAGTCGCATACAGGGCCAAAGTAAACGGAAGATAGGGCAAGGGAATATTGCGCAGCGCAAACGTGAGGGTCAGCGGATAGAAAGTTCCCGAGGTAAGTCCCGCGAGCACGAGCGCTGTTATCAGAAGTTCGTAGTTGTGAACAAGCGGGAGCAGCACGCAAATTACCGTAAAACAACTGGCCGCAGCCAGGAGAACGCGTCGTGCTCCAAGTAAGCCCCCAACATAGACCGTGAACGGCCCAATAAACATGAGCGCCACGTTGAACGCCGAACCAATCCATGCACCCTCATCAAATCCAATGCCTACGCTTCCTTTGAGGTCGGCGAGGCCAAGCGTAATCATTCGGCCCGTCAGCGTGACGATTCCGGCTCCAAGCACCACACCCAGAATCCCAACGAGAGGCTTCTTCGAAAGTTCGGACGGCATCCCCCCTGCAATTGCCTTGGCAATTTGCACTTTTGTGGGAGGTCCAAGTACGCTGGCTGCCGTCGCCATCACAAGCTCCCCTTAGTGTTTTGTGCGAACGGTTGCCGTGACGGAAAGTCCCGGGCGCAGCTGTGCGGAAAGAGGAGACGGGTCGAGGGCAATCTTCACCGGCACTCTCTGCACAACCTTGGTGAAGTTTCCCGTAGCGTTGTCAGGAGGTAGCAGCGCAAACTGCGAGCCGCTCGCGGGCGCGATCTCCAGAACTTTGCCGCGCAGCTTTTGGCCGGGGAAAGTGTCGACAGTGATTTCGGCTGAATCACCTACCTTGATGTGAGTGAGCTGCGTTTCGCGATAGTTCGCTTGAACCCATTTGACGTTCGAAACGAATGTCAAAACCTGCGTGCCGGGCGACACCAACTGCCCTGGCCGTACTTGTCTCTCCCCAACAGACCCGTCCCCCGGCGCGGTGATTTTCGTGTATCCGAGGTTTACTTGAGCTACTTCGAGCGCAGCTTCCTTCGCGTGCAAATCGGCGATGAGCTGCGATTCCTGCGATTCGAGTACTGACTTTGACCGCTGCTCGGCGAGGACGGCAAGTTCATTGCTTCGCAGCGAGGTTTTCGCCTGTTCGAGATCGGCTTCTCTGCTTGCAAATTGTCCGGTAAACCTGCCTTCGTCGGCAGTCGCCTGTTCCAGTTTTTGTTGTGTGGTCGAATGTGTCTGGTAAAGCGCCTCTTGGCGTGCGCGTTCAGCCCGTGTACGCACGACGTCGGCTTGCACCGCTTCCTTGCCGGCCTGCGCCGCAGAAATCTGTGCTTTTGCTTGGTCAATACCGGATAAGGCGCGATCGATTTTTGCATCCTGCAGCTGACGCTGCCGGCGATTGTTCTCTATCCCTGCTTTTGCTGCTTCCACCGCTGCCTTGGCCTGATCTAGCTGTGCCTGATAATCGTCGTGTTCCAATTCAACGATCAGGTCTCCTTTGGCCACCGTCTGATAATCGGAAACCTTTACTTCTCGAACGATTCCCGAAACCTTTGTGCTAAGAGGTGTGAGGTCGCTCCGCACATAGGCGTCGTCCGTGACCTGCTCAATCCGTCCCCCCTCCCAGGCATTCCAGTTCCGAGTTAACGTGAGCACGACTGCGGCAGCTAATAGCAGAACCAACGCGGGCGTGAGGTATTTCCGAAACCTCAGATGCGGGCGAGGTGCGACATCCGCCGAGGCAGAGGCGCTCGGGCGGGGGGCAACTTGCTCCGGCTTTGATTTCGGCTCTGGTGCTTGTACCGGAGCTGGCGTGCTCGCTGTGGCCATCGTCAAAACACCTCCGCACGGATAATTCCCACGGGTGATAGCTGGTACGTCGGTTGCGACGAACCGATACCAACAGAAGTGCGGAACGGAAACAATCAGACTAAGGTATTGGCAATACCTTGGTATTGGGTCTCGTGCGGGTAGGGACGCTGATCGGGCCGCAAGTTTAGACACCGTTCGTGACGTTCAATGGTGCGAAGGTATCGCCGATACGTTCGTCCAATTGTCTTGTCCTCACGCTTCTGACTCAATCGCAACTGTGCGAAGCGCGGTCGAACCGCACGCGGGACACATGATGAGTACGGAGTTTTTGAGTCTAAGCCGCGTCGAGGACTGGTGCTGAAGATGCCAGAAGCCGCAGCGATTAAGGACAGGAGTAGAACATGAGCCCGGCATCAAACTCAGTCATTGAGATTACTCGGTATCCGGAAAGCTCGCCGACAAATGCAAAAACATCGATGCTTGACCATTCGATTTCCAGAAACTCATCGACTACCGGTGCGGCCTTCAATAATCTGATCAATATATGTGTGGCTGTGATACTCATTGCTATTCTTACCTTTCTTGAGATGCATATCCGGCGTTTGATACTTCACTCACATCCGGCAGTCATGCGCAACACAAATGACGCAGTGCCCGGCATGCCGTTGCACATACCCGCACAATCGAAGGCAGTGGAGCGATAACCGCAAAGCGCGGAACCAAAACAATAAACAAGATAGTGCTGGCAATACCGTGGTATGGGCCTTCTGCTGGCGGTATCCAAACGCTTGATCAGTCCTGAAGTCTAACCACAATCCGTGACATTTACTGGTACGAAGGTATTGGCGATACGTTCGTCCAATTGTTTATTTTCTGCAGCGCTGTCTTAATCGCAAATGTCGATCGCAGACGCAAATTCAACAGCGGTGCTGGAGTGGACGGTGGAGGCCGACGGTGACCGCGGATAGTTGAAAAGGAGGGCCTATGTCGACAGCTCTGATTTTCATGGCCAACTGGAGAAAGTGGCAGCGCGTACTGCGCTGCCGCAAGGGATTTGGACTGATTGACTCTGTTCGCTTTGGGCTTTGGCTGGCACGTGGCTCGGTGGCGCCAACGCCCAAAACGACCCCTCGGGGCGAAATTTACAGAAGTGCGCATGCGACATGAGAAAGGAAGCCAAGACGCAATGAATGTTCAACAGCCAGTAATAAGAGTTCCAGAAAGGCCGCGCGGCAGTATGGCCAAGGCTGCAGCTATCAACGAACGCCGGCTGGTGGCGGAAGCAAAGTCGGGATGCTCAAGCGCTTTCGAGGAACTGCACGAGCGTCATCGACCGGGAATCTATCAGACCGCCCTTCGGATTCTTCGCAATCAACAAGATGCAGAAGACGCAGTCCAGCGATCGTTTCAACGAGCTTTCACGAACCTCCGTAGGTTTCGTGGAGATTCGACGTTTTCGACATGGTTGACCCGCATAGCCATTAATGAAGCGCTGATGCTGCTCCGTCAGCGGCGCACAAACACACTGCCCCTCGAAAGCGGCAGCGATGGCGACTACGAGTCTTTCGCCTTCAATCTCGCGGACAAAGGGCCTACGCCTGAAGAAGCTCTGGCCGCGAAAGAACTTCGCGACACCGTGATGGAGGCAATTTCACATCTCCGAAAAAGTTTGCGAACCGTAGTGCTCCTTCGCGAATTGCGAGGGCTGACAAGCGTGGAAACCGCTCAGCACCTCAGTTTGAGCGTAGCCGCTGTCAAGGCTCGTGCCTTCCATGCGAGGCGCCATCTGCGCCTGCACCTCGAACGCAAATTGCAGGCACCGCGAAGGCAGAGAACAGTTCTTCGGTTTGTGGCAGCGGCCTTAGCAATAGCCGGATACGGGATTCCGGCTGCCAGGTCGCAAGGAAATCCAGGCACGGCTAAGGCCGTGCACCTGATCGGTCTCACGGGGGTCAAAGACAATACCAAAGGAACGTTGCGCGTTGAGAATGGGCAGCTCCACTTTATTCACGGCAAAACAAGCTCGGACGTAAGCGTCACTTCTATGGAAGATGTTGTCACCGGAACCGACAGCGTAAAGGCGGTCGGAAAGACCATCGGGATGGTCAGCATGGCCGCGCCGTACGGCGGGGGACGATTCCTGAGTCTATTCCGGAAAAAGATCGATACGCTCACTCTCAAATATCGCGACGCTACCGGAAGCTTGCACGGGGTGATTTTTACGATGCCGGCAGGAAGCGCTGACGGGATCAAGGGAGAACTCGTGTCGCAGGGAGCGCCCACCAGTTCCTCGAAAGAGCCAAATCCGCTAGATGCTCAGGGCAGCGATTCCGCGAGTAAGGAGCCAAGGCAATGAAGAGCTTGGTGATCCGATGTGTCTGGATGTTGGCGTCCGTGCTGTTCCTGGTCGCATATCCTCTTTTGGCAGAGAAAGAGCGGCCGGCAAAGATCAAGGCTGCCGCGATCCAAGTCGTCATGGTCCAGTCTGACGAGATCAAGCTGCCCGCGGAATTCCAGGTTGCGCTTTACGAAAACTTGATTCGCCAACTCGAGAAAAAGGGGTTCACGCATGTGTATCGCGATGATGACCGCAACGCCGAGAATGTTACCGATTTGGTTGTCCTTCACAGCGTAGTTCGAGGCTTCAAAGCGGGGAGCGAGCGGACACGGCAGGTGACCACGTTTGCCGGAGCTACGTCCATCACTGTTCATTGCAGCTTCACGACCCGCGATGGCCAGGTGCTTCTTGAACGCGAGTTGAACGGGAAAGTACGATTTTTTGGTGGAAATCTGCGGGCCACTCACGATTTTGCGAAGAAGGCGTCACAAGTCGCGCAGCAAAACCTCTCGGCATCCAGCGGCCGATGAACGGTATTTTGGTTCTTCCTCCAGCGCTGGGCGGACAAGCGATTGCATTTTCCACCGACAGATTAGAACGTGAAGCGCGCGTCCAGTTGAATCTGACGCCCAGTTCCTACGGTGGTGAATATTCGGCCGACGTTTTTTGCGAGATTACCTGTTGCATCTTGGAAGACCGCGTCTCCATTCCCTCCCAGGGTGAGCGGACTCTGCGTGTTGCTCGGCACGGCAAAGTTCGGATGGTTGAACAGATTGTAGCCTTCCACTCCAAGCGCAATCTTTATGCCTTCCCTCAATTGGAAGTCCTTTTGCAGTGCCAGGTCAAATTGCGCGAACCCGGGTCCGCGCAGGATATTTCGCCCTGCGTCGCCAAACTGACCCGGAGCCGGTACTGCAAATGCAGTCGGATTAAACCAGCACGACGGAGTGCCTACGTTAGTGCCGTTTGGACAAACCCCTGTGTAAGGATTGCCGACAAGATCCGGCCGTTCCGAAGTCAAAAGGGATCGCAAATCTGCATTGTCGAAGGAGAGCACTGGGGTAAAAGGGACGTTGCTATGAACGCTGGCAACCGCGGAGACCTGCCAGCCCCCGAAGTGGCTTCCCCGCCCAAAAGGCAGCTCATAAACTACGTTCGCTACGAAATTGTGGCGGATGTCGAATGCCGACCGGCCCCGACTTCCCTTGCGATCGAAAATGTCCTGAGACGTGGGAGGGTCGTTAACAGTTTCTATGGAAAAATTTGCTGAAGCATCATCAATGGAATGGGAGAACGTGTAGAACGCCTGCCAGGAGAGATTGTGGGCGCGCTTTTGGGAAATCGAGAGTTGGAATGAATTGTAGAAAGACTGTGCATCGGTTAACACCGCTAACAAGGGTGAAGGCAAGTTCGGATTGTAGCGATGGCCGGAGGCTGGTTGGAAAGGGTTCTGCTCTGCTTCACGCGGGAGGTGATTGCCGCGCGCTCCAAAATATCCCGCGCTGAGGATGGTGCCCGGCGCGATTTCCCGTTCCATGTTGAGATTATATTGCAGTGCGTATGGGAACTTCGGATGGTAAGTCGTCGAGAGTACATATAGTGGCTGGGTCAGGAGAGCGTTCTGCGGATCAAGAAACGTAGGAAAGACAAAGGAATCCAAAGCGAAAAACGGAGGTAGGAACCGGTTGACACCAAACAAAAGTACCGGCAACTGATCGCGAAAGATGCCGGTTCCCCCGCGCAGCACAGTCTTACCATCACCGAAGATGTTCCATGCAAACCCGGCCTGTGGCGACAATAGATCCATAGGTGTCCCGGCAAATGCCTTGCCGACGGTTGGCCCGGAGTCGGTCGCTGGATCACGAATAACCGAGAGACGACCGTGTACCTCAGTGGGATTGGAATAGAAGTCATAGCGCAGGCCGGCGTTCAAGGTCAGGCGGCTGCTTACACGGAAGAATTCGTGCGCAAAGCCAGAAACTACACTTTGGCGATAGCCGCGGTCCGAATCGGACATCGAGGGAACGGAACCGACATATGACAAAGGGAGAGCCTGAAGGAAGAATTCCAAAGCCGGATTGACGCTGCGTGCCGGAATCCCGAACGGACTCAGATCCTGGAACGTGTACAACCCATTTACCCCGAAATCCAGCGGACCATTGGACTGAATCCTTCGAAACTCCGCCCCCAATTTCAAAGTGTGCCGGCCAATCGTCCGTGACAGTTGGTCCTGAACTTGATAGACAGTCGAAAAATTGCCCAGCGGAATTACCGCGCTAGTGCCAAGCAGACTCATCGCAGCAATGGCGACCGTCCCGAACGGCCTGCCCGGTACCAAGGAAATAGAGAGTCCCGGATGCGTGTCGACGATGGAACTGGAGGCGGTCGTGCGATTGATACCGAATCGCAGTTCGTTGAGAATTTCCTTTCCAATATTCCTGCGATCTTGAACGCTGAAGTACTGATTGCGGGCTTGATGAAGCGTCGGGAATCCTGGGACGTACGTTCCGGGCGGTGTTCCGAAGTAAGGAACCACGGAAGAGCTGTCGTCAATAATGTAGCGTCCCAATACCGAATGTGTGTTCGAGAAGTTGTGATCGACACGGATCATGCCGTGGTGTTCGGTTGTGTTTCCCTTGTTTGCGGTGATTAGGTCCCCGGTTCCATCACCGTTATCTGCTCCATTTGAAGGAGGGAACAGGTTGAGGAATTGCTGTACACGCGGATCGATTGCGACGGCAACACACGCGTTCGGAGATGCGTTACTGCAGGCCGCTGGGTTGTTGTTGGAAGGCAACAGACCTTCATGGGCAAGCGCATCCGGCACCGTGGCGATTGCTGTGGATGCGTGTACTTCCCGGAATCCCTCATAGCTCATGTAAAAAAAGGTATGATCACGCACCAGCGGCCCGCCAATTCCAGCGCCGAACTGGTTGCGGACAAACGCCGGAATTGGAGCAGCACTTAAATCGAAGTAGTTTTTGGCATCAAGTGCGGCATCTCGATGGATTTCAAACAGAGAGCCATGGAAGTCGTTACTTCCAGACTTGGTAGCCAACTCGATTACACCGCCCCCATTTCTGCCGTATTCCGCGTTAAAGGTTTGGGTGAGGATGCGGACCTCGCTCCATTCATTTATTCCGAGAAAAAGTCCGGACGCTCCTGCTGGCGAGTAGCCGAAAACCGGATCATTGGCATCCATGCCGTCGATGAGGACATTCGTCCAGCTCGGACGCATTCCATTGATCGACACTTTCCCTCCCTTGCCAGCCGATAGCAGCGATGGAGCGCTGTTCGGCGCTGGGGCGACTCCAGGTTCTAAAATCGCCGCCTTGAACAGATCGCGGCCATTCAGAGGAAGTTCAGTCAGAGTGTGTTCTGGGAGAAGTCCACCGACGGTGGATGTGGAGTTGTCGATCGTGGGGACGTCCGCTCGGACCGTTACCTCCTGTTTTAGGTCGCCGACGGTCAGTGACACATTCATCATGAATTCGGACGCCGAGGTGAGCGCAAGCTCTTCGCGAACCTGCGTTTGGAACCCTTCTTTTTCGACGCGAGCAGAATAGCTTCCGGTCGGCAGGCCGGTGACACGATATTGGCCGTTCAAATCCGTGGAAACGTCGCGTTTCAATCCGGTGCTTTTGTTGACGAAGGTAAGGTGAGCATCCGAAACCACAGCACCGCTTGCGTCGGTGATGGTACCGAAGACGCTTGCAAGCTGGGTTTGTGGCCACGCGCGCGCTGAGAGTGAAGGCCATAACAGAGCTAATAGTAGACATGCCGTCGAAACGTATTTCGTGGCCTCGGAAAGGATGCGGACCATGACGTACATGACCTACCGTTTCAGATGAAGTACGCCGGCGCGGCCGATCGCTAGGCGGTCTGCTTTGCCGAGCGCTCGGTCAAGTGGAGCTTTTCGGCCATTTTCACCAAATCCGCGACTGAGTTGGCCTTCATTTTCTGCATTACCTGACCTCGATGTGCCTTCACCGTGATCTCGCTGATACCAAGCTCGCCACCGACCTGTTTGTTCAGCAAACCCGAGACCACCAAACACATCACCTGCTGTTCACGAGGAGTAAGCGACGCGTAGCGATCCCGAAGCTCGCTCATTTCCACTTCATGAGCGCGAGCGAGGCGGCTTTGATCAAGGGCCTGGCGAATGGCGGTCAACAGTACTTCGTCATTGAAAGGCTTGGTGAGGAATTCGACAGCGCCGCGCTTCATCGCCTGCACGGATTTTGGCACGTCGCCATAACCGGTAATGAAGATGATCGGCATATCGGCCCGTTCGACAGCAACACGTTTCTGCAGTTCGAGACCATCGAGACCAGGAAGGGACACATCAAGGACGAGGCAACTCGGAACAACCGCGCGAGGGCAATCTAGGAATGCCTGTGCGGATGCGAAGGTCTTCGGCTGCCAGCCTTCGTTCTGGATCAAGAGCTCCAAGGACTCGCGCACGGAGACGTCATCATCGACAACAAATACAATGGGGGATGCTTGTGGCATTGGTGCTGCCCCCACTTGGCGGTTAGGCACTCGGGAAAGACTCATACTATACCCCAAGACTCTTGAACGCTGCCCATAAATTCATTTCGCCTCAATCGCTGCATTCAGAGCTTCAAGCAACGCCGTGTCGCTGAACGGCTTATACAGAAATTTGACCGCTCCCTGCTCGAGCGCTCTGGCGCGGATCGTCTCGTCCTTTTTGCCCGTCATGAAGATAGTCGGAATCGGTTGCCCTCGAAGCTTTAGTTCCCGATGAAGGTCCAGCCCGGTTGTTCCGGGCATACAGACGTCGAGGATCAAACATTTCGTCTTATCGACGCAATCGGAGGCCAAGAATGCTTCGGCTGAGGAAAAGGCAAGGCTGGCAAAGCCGAACTCGCGCAGTAAATCGGGCAAGGACTCTCGTACGGACTCATCGTCATCAACCACGGACACAAGTGACCGCTCGCTAAGCCGCTCGGTGCGTTCTAGCTGCATCACACAACATTGCTCGCCCGGTTAAGGAGAGTCCATTGTACCTTGGTATTGGTTTCGCTCCGATGATCGCGGCCGAGGCGTCCCCTTGGCCCCACTTGATGGTGCATTGCGCAAGCAAATTGAGCTAAGATGCCTGACGGGGGAGGGAACTTATGGCTGCTTCTATCGCCCTTGCTTCCGTTGGTGAAGTGCGTGCGTTTATCGATGAGTACTATAAGGCCTGGGGATGCACTGACGAGGACCGCATTCTGTCCTATTACGCCGAAAACGTGTCCGTGGAGCTTCCGGGAATGCTCATAAATGGAAAGGCGGCCCTTCGAGATCAGTTTGTTCGCCCCTTTATCGCCGCTTTTGCTGGAAACCGTCACATCGTGAAGAATATGATCTTCGGAAAAGATATTGTGGTCGTCGAATTCAGCTTCGAAGCCGATCACAACGGGCCGTTCGCGGGCCACGCTGCAACTGGTATCCCCGTGAAGGTGCCCGGTTGCGGTGTGTATGAATTCGATTCGGTCAATCGAAAAATAACCGTAGCGCGTATCTATTTCGAGTTCGCGACATTACTCAAACAGATTTCATCACACCAGCCCCAAGTGCTGCAGCAGCTTCTAATGTCCTGGTTTGCTTCGCAGACAATTTCAAAGTCCAAGAGCGCCTCCGAACAATTCCGCCCTCATTGACACCCTTAGTCCAACCAACGGACCAGAAGGTCGTCGGGGCAGGACTCAGGCCCGCCGCGCCGCCAAGTTATTTACTTCCCTGACTGGGGCTTGACGAGTAGTGGCGGGTAGATCGCGGACTTGTCGTTCAGCACGCCGAGTCAAGAGTTCCTCACTGCGCCGCGCCCATGGCGCCCCCTGGACCGCCAGGAGCGCAAGGAATCGAAAATGAGAACGTGGCACCTGGGCCGCCATTTGGTTCGGCCCAGAGCCGCCCATGATGTCGCTCGATGATCGAGCGGCTGACCGACAGGCCGATTCCCATTCCATCGGTCTTCGTTGTATAGAAAGCTTCAAAAAGTTTGTCCGCGCCTTCAGGCGTGAGCCCGACTCCCGCATCGCTTACGCTAAGATGGACCCGATCGCCCTGATCCCGTCCGGTTTGGATCAGCAACTCCTTGGGGCGACCGTCAACGCCCACCATCGCGTCCGATGCGTTTCGTACCAAGTTCAGGATCACCTGTTGGAGCTGGACACGATCGCCGATGACCAGCGGGAGGTCCTCCGCGAGTTCTGATCGTAGGATCACCCGATTCCTTTGAAGATCACTCAACGACAACGCAATCACCTCTCGTGTCGCTTCGTTCAGATCCAGCGGCTTCAGCGTGAATTCCTTTTTGCTGAATAGGACACGCAATCGCGAAATTACATCCGAGGCGCGGTTGCCGTCGCGAATGATCCGCCGCGCTGTTTCGCGCGCACCGTCGACGTTTGGGGAATCGCCCTCCAACATCCGAAGACATGTGCTAGCGTTCGTGATGATGCCCGAAAGCGGCTGGTTGAGTTCGTGGGCGATCGAGGCGGTCAACGAGTTCAGCGTCGTCACGCGTGCTACATAGGCAAACTCAGAACGCACCTTGTTCAGGGCTTCCTCGGCGTTTTTGCGCTCACTTATGTCGGTCGAACTGCCGAGAAATTGCACTAAGTTCCCGGCTTGGTTTAGAACGGGATGGCCAACGGTGTGAATCCACTTGACTTTGCCGTCTGGCAAAAGGATTCGGAACTCCACGTCGTAGTCGGCTTTTTCGAGGATTGCTCGATCGATTGTCTCTCTCCATTTGAGGCGATCCTCCGCGTGCACTCGATCCAGCCTTTTTTCCCAATTAGGAGGCCCCTCGGCCGGATTGAAACCGTAAACGCGGTACCATTCGTCTGAGATGTAGCTCGCGCTTCGGTCCGCTACGCTCCAGACCCAACTGCCCGTGCGGGTCAGCTTTTGTGTTTCCGCTAGGTAGGATTCGCTCAGCCGCAAGGCCTCCTCTGCGCGCTTGCGTTCAGTGATGTCCTGAGCCATGCCGAACATTTGCCAAGGGCGGCCCGACGCGTCTCTCTTTAGGTCACCCTGACTGTGGACAACGCGCACTTCGCCACTAGGCCGAACAATCCGATGTTCGATGTCGGCGCGCGCTTCGCCTCGAATGACTTCCGCTGCTTTGCTGAACACAAATTCTCGATCTCCTGGATGGACCAATTCTCGAATCGCCTCTGAGTCCATGGGATATATTCGAGGTTGTAGCCCGTAGATGCGGTAGGTTTCATCTGACCAGATCACCTGATCGGTCGTAAGGTCCCATTCCCAATAGCCAACATGAGCGACGCGCTGTGCTTCCTCAAGCTTGGCTTTGCTTTCTTGGAGGTCACGAGATGCCAACTGCAGAGCTACTTCGGCCCTCTTGTGGTCTTCGATGTCTGTAGCTGCGCCGTACCACTGCCTTACATGTCCCCGTTCGTCTTTGTCCGGATTTAGCCGAAACAGATGACAGCGAAACTGACCGTCGTGCCTCAGCAACCGAGCTTCGAACTCATGAGGTGTCCCTGCCAGAAATCGGCTTCTTCCTTCGTCGAGAAAATGTTTGCGGTCAGCGGGATGAACCAGATCAAGTCGAGATTCTTCATCTCGCCATTGGTCCATGCCCACACCGAAATACTCGAGCGCCACGCGATTGGCGGACAGAGGGGTTCCATCAGGTCCAAGCACAGCGAGGTGCTGTGGAGCGAGGTCTAGAATCTGACGAAGCTG
>Ga0134121_10002326_pt1 | contig 16591 bp, 18 predicted proteins | sample KB301_FD_96463 | JGI IMG/M metagenome (GOLD analysis project Ga0134121, IMG submission 96463) | Terrestrial soil microbial communities without Nitrogen fertilizer from Kellogg Biological Station, Michigan, USA - KB3-0-1 | ecosystem: Environmental > Terrestrial > Soil > Unclassified ... | reverse complement strand
TCGCCGATCTTCATCTCGATGTTGCGGTAGCCCATCTCCTGCAGGCGCTGCCCGGCGCCGCGGCCGAGGGCTTCGATCAGCTCGACGGTGTGCACGCGCTTCACCACCTCGGCCAGCACCGCCGCCTGGTAGCCCGAGCCGGTGCCGACTTCGAGCACCACATGGTCGGGCTGCGGCGCGAGCAGGTCGGCCGAGAGCGCCACGATGTAGGGCTGGGAAATCGTTTGCCCGTTGCCGATCGGCAGCGGCCGGTTCGCATACGCCGAACCCTGCTGCTCGGCGGGAACCAGGCGATGGCGCCCGACCTTGCCCATCGCCGCGCGCACCGCGGGCGACATGCTCTGCAAGCCGGTCTCGCGCTGCGTGTCGGCGTACATCGCCTCGACCTCGGCGAGCATCCGGCTTCTTTGGAGAGCGAAATCCTGGGCGTCGGCGGAGCTCATGCCCAGCAGGGCGGCCACGAGCGCTAGCGCGTTCGTTTTTCTTTCTCGATCAGCGCGTAGGCGCTGTGATTGTGGATCGACTCGAAGTTCTCCGACTCGACCACGTAGGACTCGATGCGCTCGTCCAGATTGAGCACCGAGGCGACGTCGCGCACCAGGTCCTCGACGAACTTCGGGTTGTCGTAGGCCCGCTCGGTGACGTACTTCTCGTCGGGACGCTTGAGGAGGCCGTAGAGCTCGCTCGAAGCCTGCTTCTCGATGAGATCGACGATCTCCTCGATCCAGACGAAGTCGTTGGTGCGCGCCGTGACCGTGACGTGCGAGCGCTGGTTGTGCGCGCCGCGCTCGGAGATCTTCTTCGAGCAGGGGCAGAGGCTGGTCACCGGCACCAGCACCTTCATGGTGAAGCTCTGCCGCTTCTTGCGGATCTCGGCGGTAAACGAGACTTCGTAATCCATCAGGCTCTTGACGCCCGAGACCGGCGCCTTCTTCTCGATGAAGTAGGGGAAGGCCATCTCGATCTTGCCTTCCTCCGCCTCGAGCTTCTCGACCATCTCCTTCAGCATGGCCTGGAAGGTATCGACGGTGATCTCCCGCTCGTGCGCCTCGAGGATCTCGACGAAGCGCGACATGTGCGTGCCCTTGAAGTGGTGCGGCAGGCCGACGTACATGTTGAAGAGCGCGATGGTGTGCTGCACGCCGCCCGAGCGCTCCATGATGCGCACCGGGTGGCGAATGGCCTTGATGCCGACCTGGTCGATCGCGAGCTTGCGCGAGTCCGGCGTGGACTGAACGTCAGGGATATTTTGCAGATCGCGAGCCTTCATAGCTTCGATTTTATCGCCTTGGTGATGCCCTCGGCGTCGAGGCCGACTGATGCGAGAAGTCGTGCAGGGTCGCCGTGGTCGATGAAGCGGTCGGGTAGGCCCAACAGCAACACCTGCTTCTCGATCTTCATTTGCGCGAGGGCCTCGCAAACTGCGCTGCCGGCGCCGCCCATGATCTGGTGCTCTTCCACAGTGACGATTAGATGATGCGACTCGGCGAGCCGTTTCACGAGCTCGACGTCGAGCGGCTTCACGAAGCGCATGTTGGCGACCGTCGCGTTCAGCGCTTCGGCGGCGTCGAGCGCGGGCTTGAGCATCGCGCCGAAAGCGAGGAGCGCGATGCCCGCGCCCTTGCGACGGACCTCGCCCTTGCCGACCGGCAGCGTGGCGAGCTCCCTGGATGTTTCACCGAGCGCCGCGCCGCGCGGGTAGCGCACCGCCGACGGCCCCGGCAGCGTGAGACCGGTCGTCAGCATGCGCCGGCATTCCTCCGCATCCGCAGGGGCCATCACCGTCAGGTTCGGCACCGTGCGCAGGTAGGCGAAGTCGAACGCCCCGTTATGCGTCGCGCCGTCGCCGCCGACGAGGCCGCCGCGATCGAGCGCGAAGAGCACCGGCAGGTTCTGGATCGCGACGTCATGGATCAGCTGGTCGTAGCCGCGCTGCAGGAACGTCGAGTAGATCGCCACCACCGGCCGCAAGCCCTCGCAGGCGATTCCCGCGGCGAAGGTCACCGCGTGCTGCTCGGCGATGCCGACGTCGAAATAGCGCGCGGGAAAGCGCTCGGAATACTCGACCATGCCCGAGCCCTCGCGCATCGCCGGCGTGATCGCCACCACGCGCGGATCGCGCTCGGCCGCCTCGCAAAGCCACTGGCCGAAAATCTGCGAATAGGTGGGCTTCGCGCCGGTCGCCTTCTTGAGGCCTTCGGCCGGGTTGAACTTGCCGGGGCCGTGGTAGGCGATCGGGTCGTCCTCGGCGAGCTTGTAGCCGTGTCCCTTGCGCGTGATGACGTGCAGGAACTGCGGCCCCTTCAGCTTCTTGATGTTGGCGAGCGTCGGCACCAGCGCATCGAGGTCGTGGCCGTCGATCGGCCCGAGGTAGTTGAAGCCGAATTCCTCGAAGAGCGTCGACGGCGTCACCATGCCCTTGACGTGCTCTTCGGCGCGCCGCGCGAGCTCCCAGACGCCGACGCGCTTCAGCAGATGCTCGCTCGCGCGCCGCGCGCTCGCGTAGATGCGACCCGAAAGCAGGCGCGCCAGGTAGTTCGTCAGCGCCCCGACCGGCGGCGAGATCGACATCTCGTTGTCGTTGAGGATCACGAGCAGGTTGGCATCCATGGCGCCGGCGTTGTTCATCGCCTCGTAGGCCATGCCGGCCGACATGGCGCCGTCGCCGATCACCGCGATGGCGCGGCGCTCCTCGCCTTTCGTCTTCGCCGCCACCGCCATGCCGAGCGCCGCGGAAATCGAAGTCGACGAGTGCGCGGTGCCGAAGGTGTCGTACCTCGACTCGCTGCGCCGCGGGAAGCCGGAGATGCCGTCGTTCATGCGCAGGCGCGCCATGCCTTCGCGCCGGCCGGTGAGGATCTTGTGCGGATACGTCTGGTGCCCGACGTCCCAGACGATGCGGTCCTCGGGCGTGTCGAACACGTAGTGCAGCGCGATGGTCAGCTCGACGGTCCCGAGGTTCGAAGACAGGTGCCCGCCGGTCTTCGAGACCGACTCGAGCACATAGGCGCGCAGCTCGTCGGCAAGCTGGCCGAGCTGGCGACGATCGAGCGTGCGCAGCTGCGCCGGATCGTCGATCCTCTTGAGGAGCTCGTACCTGGACGGGTCGTAGGACGCGTCGCCGTTCAGGTTTTCGATGATGGTGGACATGCCAACCTAGAATTTTCGCAGAACCACGAAGTCTGCGAGCGCCGCGAGGCGCGCGCCGCGAGTGCCGAGCTTGTGGAGCGCGGCATGGGCCTCGGCGCGCAATTCCTCGGCGAGCGCCCTGGCCTTGGGCGCGCCGAGCGCCGAAACGTAGGTCGATTTGCCCTGCTGCGAGTCCTTGCCCGCCGTCTTGCCGAGGGTGGCCGTATTCGCCTCCGAATCCAGCACGTCGTCGACCACCTGGAACGCAAGCCCGACCGCCTTCGCATAGCGATCGAGGCTCGCCCGCTCGGCTTCCCCGAGCGGCTTGCCGCAGGCCGCGCCGATGAGCACCGCGGCACGGATCAGCGCACCGGTCTTGTGGATGTGCATGAACTCGAGCTCTGCGGGCGCGAGCGACTTGCCGGTGGAATCGAGATCGATCTGCTGCCCGCCGGCCATGCCGCGCGAGCCGGCGGCCAGGCCGAGGAGCTTGACCATCTCGAGCTGCGTGCGCGGTTCGTCGGCGAGCCGGTGCTCCGCCAGCAGCAGGAAGGCGAGCGTCTGCAGCGCATCGCCAACCAGAAGCGCGGTGGCTTCGTCGTACTCGACGTGCACCGTGGGCTTGCCCCGGCGCAGCACGTCGTCGTCCATGCACGGCAGATCGTCGTGCACGAGCGAATAGGCGTGGATCATCTCGACGGCGGCGGCGGCAACTTCGAGCCGCTCCGGCGGCGCCGCGCTCACCTCACCGGCGGCAAAACTGAGCAACGGCCGGACGCGCTTGCCGCCGCCGAGGACGGCGTAGCGCATCGCCTCGTGCAGTCGCGCGGGCGCGACGTGCGCCGGCGGCAGGAGGCGCGAGAGCGCGTGCTCCATGCGGGCCTGGACTTCGCCCATCCAGGCCTGGAAAGTCGGATCACTCACTCTCGCCCAGGTTCTCGAGAGGCTTCAGCACCTCGCCTTCCAGAACTTTCACCTGCTGCTGCGCCGATTCCAGCCTTTGCTGGCAGAACTTCGCCAGCTCGAGCCCGCGCTTGTGCGTGGCGAGCGCCTGCTCAAGCGTTAGCTCGCCGCTCTCCATCTTCTTCACGATCTTTTCCAGCTCGGCGAGCGCCTGCTCGAACGAGGGCTCTGAAGGCTTGCTCATCGTTTGGTAAAATACTGTTTTTCTAGGGCCTTTACAACGAAATGGCGGATATTTCCACCCTGCGCCGGATCAAGCCCGCGACGCCTCACCTGCCCGTGTCGTGGTACTTCGATCCCGAGATTTTCGCGCGGGAAAAGAAGCTTCTGTTCGACGCCGGATCGAACTACGTCGGCCACGAGCTGATGGTGCCGAACGTCGGCGACTACTACACCCTCGCCTGGAAAGACCATGCGCAGATGCTCGTGCGCCACGCGGGCGGCGTCGAGCTCCTCTCCAACGTCTGCCGCCATCGCCAGGCGATCATGCTCGAGGGCAAGGGCAATGCCGAGAACATCGTCTGCCCGCTGCACCGCTGGACCTACGACCTGAAGGGCGAGCTCCTCGGCGCGCCGCGCTTCGAATCGCAGCCGTGCGTGAAGCTGCACTCGACGCCGCTCGTGAACTGGAACGGACTCCTGTTCGCCGGCCCGCGCGACCCGCGCAAGGACCTCGCCAGGATCACCACGATGGCCGATTGGGATTTCAGCGGCTACGTGCTCGACTCGGTGCGCATCGACGAATACAACATCAACTGGAAGACCTTCGTCGAGACTTACCTCGAGGTCTACCACGTCGATTACTTCCATCCCGGCCTCGGCAACTTCACCGACTGCGACAACTTCACCGTCGACTACGGCGACGAATACTCGATACAGATCGTCGCGCCCAAGGCGGCTCTCGGCCGCCCCGGCACTCCGGTCTATCGCAAATGGCACGAGGCCTGCCTGAAGCGGCTGAACGGCGCAGAGCCGAAGCACGGCGCGCTCTGGGCGAGCTACTTCCCCGGCCTCACCTTCGAGTGGTATCCGAACGTGCTGGTCGTGTCGAACCTGATCCCGCGCTCACCGACGCACACGACCAACGTGGTCGAGTTCTACTACCCGGAAGAGATCGTGCATTTCGAGCGCGAGTTCGTTGAGGCACAGCAGGCGGCGTATGTCGAGACCGCAATCGAGGACAACCTGATCTGCGAGAAGCTCGACCGCGGCCGCCGCGCGCTGTACGAAGCGGGCCAGGACGACGCCGGCCCGTACCAGTCACCGATGGAAGACGCCGAGGTCCACTTCCACGAGTGGCTGCATAGCCGCCTTGGCCTTTAAGCAGCTCGTTTCCACCGCCGAGCTCGCCGCACATCTCGACCGCTGGCGGGTGTTCGACTGCCGCCACGATCTGACGAAGCCGCAACTCGGCGAGCAGCAGTACGGCGAAGCGCACATCCCCGGCGCGCTCTTCGCGAGCCTCGACCGCGACCTGTCGGCGCCGAAGACCGGAGCGAACGGTCGCCATCCCCTGCCCGATCCGGATGCTTTCGCGGATTGGCTCGGCCGTTGCGGCGTCAAGCCGACCGACCAGGTCGTCGCCTACGACGCAGCCAACGGCGCGACGGCCGCACGGCTCTGGTGGCTCCTGCGCTGGGTCGGTCACGACGCCGTTGCGGTGCTGGATGGCGGCCTGGCGAAATGGAGCGCCGAAGGACGCCCGCTTACTTCGGAGATCCCAAGGCCGCCGCCGGGGAAATTCCGGGCGCATTTGCGCAGCGACATGGCGGTCGATGTCCACGCGATCGCGAAGACGCTGCGCAAGCGCGTCCTGCTCGATGCCCGCGCGCCCGTGCGCTATCGCGGCGAGCAGGAGCCGATCGATCCGGTCGCCGGCCGCATTCCCGGCGCAGTCAATCGCTTCAACGCCGACAACGTGAAGGCCGATGGGCGGTTCAAGGCCCCGGATGAGCTGAAGGCCGAGTTCCATCGCGTGCTCGGCAATCGCGCGCCGGGCGAGGTGGTGAACTATTGCGGCTCGGGCGTCGCCGCGTGCCACAACCTGCTGGCGATGGAAGTCGCCGGCCTCACCGGCGGCAAGCTCTACGCCGGCTCCTGGAGCGAGTGGATCGCCGATCCGGCGCGGCCGCGCGAAAAGGGCTAGGAGAGCGGCGGTTTCGCGCCGCCGGCTAGAGGAAGCCCGGCGGTGTTCAGCACCATCGCCATCATCGTGTAGTAGCCGCTGAGGACGAGGAGCTCCACCGCGCCGTCGAGGCCGAAGCGCTCCTGCACGGCGGCGAAGGCCTTGTCCCCGACGCGCCCGGTGGCGTGTGCGTCGCGGCAGAACTCGTAGACCAGGGCCTCGTCCCCTTTTGCGGGCGGCTCGCGCCGCTCGCGAATGGCGTCGATGATCGCGCCGTCGAGCCCCGCCTTGCGCGCGAGCTCGACATGAACGAACCATTCGTGCTGGCAGGTCCATTTGCGCGCGGTAATGAGGACCGCGAGCTCCACGAGCTTCTGCGGGAGCTTGCCTTTCCAGCGCAGCTGCTCGCCCAGGCTTTGCAGATGCTTGGCGATGGCCGGGTTATGCAGCAGTGCGATGAAGGGACCTCGCACTTCGCCGCGCGGGCCGGCGGTGATGAGCGCGGCCACTTCGCGCTGCTCGGGCGACATTGCATCGGTGGCTAGTTTGGGAAACCGGGGTTGTGCCATGCTGCCGCCATGATCGCCGACGCGATCCTCGTCGTCCACTTCCTCATCGTGCTGTTCATCGTCGGTGGCCTGATCGCCGTGTGGCTCGGCGCGGCGCCCGGCTGGCGCTGGATCGGGAACCCCTGGTTCCGTTATGCGCACCTCGGCGCCATTGTCTTCGTCGCCGTCGAGGCGCTCGTCGGCATGGCGTGTCCGCTCACGGTGTGGGAGGACGCACTGCGCGGCGGCGCGCGACCGGAGTCGTTCGTCGGCCGCTTAGTGCGTTGGCTGATGTTCTACCAAGCGCCCGAGTGGGCGTTCACGACCGCCTACGTCGCCTGGGCGCTCGCTACGCTGGCAACGCTACGGCTCGTTCCGCCCAGGCGAAGAGCTGGCTGAAGACTTCCTCGCGGATGCGGCCCGGCGAGCAGATCAGGTCGTGCCAGCCGCCCGGAAACGCCATGACGGCGACGTTCGGCCCGAGCATGCGCGACCAGCGCGCGATGTGGCGCCAGTCGAGCACGATATCCGCGGCGTCGGAATGCATGGAGAGCACCGGGCACTCTAGGCCGAGCCCCTGGTGCACCTTCTCGAAGGCATCGTTCACCGCGCCCAGCCATCCGTAGTAGACCGGGAAGCCGTAATCGGGCTTGAGCGTGGCGTCGAAATCCCATTCCGTACGCAACGCCCGGGTGTAGTCGGGCGTGAACGCCTTGGGATCGTTGAGGAAGGGGTAGTAGCGGCCCGCGGCGGTGGCGAGATGCATCTGCACCTTGCGCCATTCGGGCAGGTTCCAGTCGAAGAAGGCGCTGTTCAGCCACAGCCCCTGCACCTGGGCGCGCCTCGCTCCCTCGCGCGCATAGAGCGAGGCGATCAGGCCGCCGAGCGAATGGCCGGCGAGAAGGACCTCACCGCCGATCACCTCCAGCGCGGCGTCGATGTCGGCGTAGTACTCCGAGAGGCTCTTGCAGAAGTTCGGATGCTGATGCGGCCGCAGCGAGCGGCCGTACTTTCTCAGGTCGAGCGCGTGGAACGCATAGCCCTCGGCGGCGAAACGCTCGGCCATGTGGCGCTGGAAGAAGTATTCGCTGAAACCGTGGAGATAGAGCACCGGGCCGCGCGGCGCATTGGCCGCCGGCAGGCGCACCAACGTGGACACCACGGCGCCATCGTAGTCTGGAGGGAACTCGAGCTCGAGCGCCTCGAATCCGGCCAGGAATCGGTCAGGCTGCCAGCGCTTCATGCCGCGAGATTGCCCACTGCACGTGCTCTCTGACTAGCGCGGAGGGATGGTCCGCCCGGGCGCGGAGCGCCGCGACCACGGCGGGCGAGCGCGGCGCGTTGCCCAGGCCCACCGCCAGGTTGCGCAGCCAGCGCTCGTAGCCGATGCGCCGGATGGGCGAGCCCCGCAGGCGCTCGTCGAAATCCTTCTCCGACCAGGCGAAAAGCTCGACGAGCGTCGCGCGATCCAGGCCATTGCGCACCTGGAAATCCTCCTCCGCCGCCGGCTGCGCGAATCCGTTCCACGGGCACACGAGCTGGCAGTCGTCGCAGCCGTAGACGCGGTTGCCGATGAGGGGGCGCAGCTCTTCCGGAATCGAGCTCTTGTGCTCGATGGTGAGGTAGGAGATGCAGCGACGGGCATCGAGCTGGTAGGGCCCGGTGATCGCCTGCGTCGGACAGATGTCGATGCAGCGGCGGCACGTGCCGCAGTGCTCCTCGACGGGCGCGTCGACCGGCAACGGCAGATCCGTGTACACCTCGCCGAGGAAGAACCAGGAGCCTGTGCGTTCGAGCGCCAGCGTGTGCTTGCCGCGCCAGGCGATGCCGGCGCGCACCGCGAGCTCGACCTCCATGACCGGCGCCGAGTCGGCGAACACCCGGTAGCCGAATGGTCCCGCCTCGCGCTCGACGCGCTCGCACAGGGTCTGCAACCGGCGGCGCAGCACCTTGTGATAGTCGCGTCCCCTCGCGTAGCGCGCGACGTAGGCCTTTCCGGTCGGCAGCGGGAGCGCCTCTGCACCGCCGCCGTATTCCATGCGGCACGAAATCACGCGCAGCGTCCCGGGCTTGAGCTCCGCCGGCCGGGCGCGGAGCGCGGCATGACGGGCCATATACTCCATCTCGCCATGCCGTCCTTCCGCCAGCCACTCGAGCAGCCGCGGCTCTGCGGCGGAGAGGTCGGCGTCGGCGAAGCCGAGCGCCTGGAAGCCGAGCTCCCGGCCCCATTGGCGAATTTGCACGGCAAGTGCTGCGTAATCCATGACGTTCGATCTTAAGTTGCCCGACCCTGCAGCCACGGCGCGCCTTGGTGCCGCGCTCGCCGCTGGCATCGCGCCGGGACGCGTGCTGCATCTCTCGGGCGAGCTCGGCAGCGGCAAGACGACGCTGGTGCGCGGCCTGCTCAGGACCCTTGGGGTGACAGGTCCGGTGAAGAGCCCGACCTTTGCTTGGGTTGAACCTTACCGGATTTCGAGATTAGACTTGTATCATTTTGATTTCTATCGGTTCGATAAGAAGACCGAATGGATGACCTCAGGCCTGCGCGAATACTTCAGTCCCGATGCGGTCTGCATCGTGGAGTGGCCCGAGCGCGTGGGCGATCTGCCGCCGGCGGATTTGGCGATCCAGCTTGGCTACGAGGGAGAAGCACGGCGGGCGAATATCGAAGCGCATTCCGCCGAAGGCGAAGCGTGGCTTGCCTCGCTGCGGGCGTCGCTGCCCTCCTCCTAGCAACCTCGGCCGAAGCGCAGGTCATCGCGAGCCGCATCTGGCCGGCGCGCGACTACACGCGCCTCACGATCGAATCGAAGAGCGAGATCAAGTACGAGATCTTCTCGGTGAAGGATCCCGAGCGCCTCGTGCTCGACATCGAGACCGAGATGGCGCCGGCGCTCAGCGAGCTGGACGGCAAGGTCGCGGCGGATGACCCCTATATCAAGGGATTGCGCGTGGCGCGCAACCGGCCCGGCGTGGTGCGCGTGGTCCTCGACCTGAAAACCGAAGTAAAGCCGCAGGCCTTCACGCTCTCGCCGATCGCCGAGTACGGCCATCGCCTGGTGCTCGACATCCACCCGCTGGTCGCGGCCGACCCGCTCGCCGAGCTGATCGCGCAGGGCGCGGCAAAGCCCGAGGCGCCGGCGGTCCCGGCGCCGGAGAAGCCGGCGGCGGTGGCACGGCTCGCCACCATCGTCATCGATGCCGGCCACGGCGGCGAGGATCCCGGGGCGATCGGCAAGCGCGGCACGCGCGAAAAGAACGTGACGCTGATGATCGCGAAGCGCCTGAAGGCCCTGATCGACGCCGAGCCCAACATGCGCGCCCTCCTCACGCGCGACGGCGACTACTTCCTGCCACTCAACACGCGCGTCGACAAGGCACGCCAGGTGCGCGCGGACCTCCTCGTGTCGATCCACGCCGATTCCTTCAAGCGCTCCAATGCGCGTGGCTCATCGGTGTTCGCGCTCTCCGAGCGCCGGGCAACCTCCGAGATGGCGCGGCTTCTCGCGCAGAAGGAGAACCAGTCGGACCTGATCGGCGGCGTCAGCCTCGCGGGCCAGGCTTCGTATGTGAAGCAGACGCTCCTCGACCTGTCGCAGACCGCGACCATCGACTACAGCCTGCGCTTGGGCAACTCCGTGCTGCAGCGCCTTGGAGCGGTCGGCGAGCTGCACAAGGCGCGCGTCGAGCAGGCGAGCTTCGCGGTGCTCAAAGCCCAAGATGTGCCGTCGATCCTGGTGGAGACCGCGTTCATCTCCAATCCGCAGGAAGAAAAGCGGCTGAACGACCGCGGCTACCAGGACAAGCTCGCGCGCGCCCTCCTCGACGGCATCCGCGACTACGTCGCGAAGCACCCGCCGCGCCCCGGCTCACCCGTGGCGCTGAACTGATCGGTTCCTGAGCCAGGCGATCAGGCCCGGCGAGATGGAGATGAGGACGATGGCGAGGATGACAAGCGTGAGGTTGCTCTTGACCGCCGGGATGTTGCCGAAGAAGTAGCCCACCGTGCAGATCGAGCCGACCCAGGCGAGCGCCCCGATCACGCAGAACGCGAGGTAGCGCAGGTAGGGCATCGCGCCGAGGCCCGCGACGAAGGGCACGTAGGTGCGCACGATCGGCATGAAGCGCGCAATGATGATGGTCTTGCCGCCGTGGCGCTCGTAGAAATCGTGCGTGCGCTGGAGATGCACCGGGTTCACCCAGCGTGCCACGACATGTCTTCCCGCCCAGCGGCCGATCCAGTAGTTGCAGTTGTCCCCGCAGAGAGCCGCGGCAACGAGCACGGCCATGACGAGCACGATGTTCATGCCGCCCGCGGCGGCGAGCGCGCCGACCACGAAGAGGAGCGAATCGCCCGGCAGGAAGGGCGTTACCACCAGCCCCGTCTCGCAGAACACGATCACGAAGAGGAGCGCGTAGACCCAGGCGCCGTGCTCGGCGACGAAGGCGGCGAGATGCTGGTCGAGGTGGACCGCGAGGTCCCACAGCGTGGCGAAGAGTTCCACCGGCCGATTCTATAATCCCGGCTGTGAGCGCCATTCGCGTGCTGCCGCAGCTTCTCGTCTCCCAGATTGCGGCCGGCGAAGTGGTCGAGCGCCCGGCTTCGGTCCTGAAGGAGCTCCTCGAAAACAGCCTCGATGCCGGCGCGCGTGCGATCAGCGTGACGCTCGACGAAGGCGGCGTGCGGCGCATCCAGGTCGAGGACGACGGCGCCGGCATCTCGCGCGAGGAGCTGCCGCTCGCCGTCGCACGGCACGCCACCAGCAAGATCTCGTCGCTCGCCGACCTCGAAGGGGTCGCCACCATGGGCTTCCGCGGCGAGGCGCTCGCCGCGATCGCCGCCGTCTCGCGCCTGGCGATCGTGTCGCGTCGCGAACAGGACGGGCACGGCGCCGCGCTTCGCGTCGAAGGCGGCGACAGCGGCGAAGTCGCACCCGCAGCGCGGGCGCACGGCACCACCGTGACGGTGGAGGAGCTCTATTTCAATACGCCGGCCCGGCGCAAATTCCTGAAAAGCGAATCGACCGAGTTCGGCCATTGCGATGAGGTCTTCCGCCGCATCGCGCTCGCCCACCCCGGGATCGGCTTCACCCTGCGCCACAACGGCCGCGCGAGCCGGCACTGCCGTTCGCAGTCGCTTGCCGAACGCGCCGCGGCGCTGCTCGGCCGCGAGGTTGCCGAAGCAAGCGTGGCCGTCGAAATCAACGCCGGCGGCATGACGCTCGGCGGCCTCGCCGGCACGCCACAGGCAGCGCAGGGACGAGCCGATGCGCAATACCTGTTCGTCAATGGGCGCTATGTGCGCGACCGCGTCGTGGCGCACGCGGTGCGCGAGGCCTACGCCGAGCTCCTGCACGGGGAGCGCCAGCCCACCTACGTGCTCTTCCTCGGGCTTGACCCGCGCAGCGTCGATGTCAACGTGCACCCGGCCAAGACCGAGGTGCGCTTCCGCGACTCGCGCATCGTCCACCAGTTCGTGCGCCACGCGCTCGAGCGCGCGCTGTCGCCGAGCGCCGCGCATGCGCCGGTCGCCTACGCCAAGGTCTCGCAAAGCGGTGCAGTCCAGGCCGCCTTCTCGCTTGCGCAACCCACGCAGACGTATCAGCCGTCGTCAGCGCCGGCACCGCTGCCCGCCGCCGAGCAAAGCCCGCCGCTCGGCTTCGCGCTCGGCCAGCTGCACGGCGTCTACATCCTCGCCCAGAACGAGGCCGGGCTCGTCCTCGTCGACATGCACGCAGCGCACGAGCGGATCCTCATGGAGCGCCTGAAGAGCGGCATCGACGGCGGCGACGTGGCGCGCCAGCGCCTTCTCGTGCCGGCGGTTTTCTCCGCGGAGGCGATCGACGTGGCGAGCGCCGAGGAAAACCAGGAGGCGCTCGATCGCCTGGGACTGGAGATCGCCGTCTCCGGGCCGAACGAGCTCACGGTGCGCACGGCGCCGGCGCTCCTCGCGAGCGGCGACCTCGTCGGCCTCGCGCGCACGCTGCTGAAGGAAATCCGCGAGTTCGGCGCAAGCCAGATGCTCGCCGGCCGGCAGAACGAGCTCCTCGCGACCATGGCCTGCCACGCCGCCGTGCGAGCGAATCGGGCGCTGACCCACACCGAGATGAATGCGCTGCTGCGCGAGATGGAAGAAACCGAGCGCTCGGGCAGCTGCAACCACGGCCGGCCGACCTGGTACCAGCTCACCATGGCCGACCTCGACAAGCTTTTCCTCAGGGGGCGTTAATGGCAGGAGTGATGCTCGTGACGGGCGGTAGCCGCGGCATCGGCGCGGCAACGGTGCGCCTCGCAGCGCAGCGTGGCTACAAGGTGGCGCTGAACTATGTGCACAACAAGGCCGCGGCCGAAAACCTGGCACACGAGACCGGCGCGCTCGCCATCGGCGGCGACGTGGCGGCGGAAAGCTACGTCGTGCGCATGTTTCGCGAAATAGACGAGAAGCTCGGCCGCCTCACGGTGCTCGTCAACAATGCCGGCATCGTCGACGTCGCCGCGCGCGTGGACGAGATGTCCGCCGAGCGCATGCAGCGCATGTTCGCCGTCAATATCACCGGCAGCTTCCTCTGCGCGCGCGAGGCGGTGAAGCGCATGTCGAAGAAGCATGGCGGCTCAGGCGGCTCGATCATCAACCTTTCGTCGGTCGCTGCGCGCATCGGCTCGCCGGCGATGTACGTCGACTATGCCGCCTCCAAGGCCGCGATCGATACGCTCACGCTGGGCCTGTCGAAAGAGGTCGGACCGGAAGGCATCCGCGTGAACGCCATCCGGCCGGGCGTGATCCATACCGACATCCACGCCTCGAGCGGTGATCCCGAGCGCGCCGACCGGATCGGCGCCAGCGCCCCGTTGCAGCGGGCGGGCGAGCCCGAGGAGATCGCGCGCGCCATCCTTTGGCTCGCGTCCGACGAGGCTTCGTACGTCAGCGGGGCAATCCTAGACGTCGCAGGTGGCCGCTAAGGCGCTCGCGCCGTTGCGTAATGCGGCCTACGCGCTGCTCGGCCCGACGGCGAGCGGCAAGTCGCAGATGGCGATGGAGCTCGCGCGGCGCATGCCGCTCGAGATCGTGTCGATGGACTCGGCGCAGGTATATCGCGGGCTCGACGTCGGCACGGCGAAGCCGGGCGCGGCGGAGCGCGCGCAGGCGCCACACCACCTGATCGACGTGATCGATCCGGACCAGAGCTACTCCACCGGGCGCTGGCGCAGCGATGCGATCGCTGCGGTCGGAGGAATCCTCGCGCGGGGAAAGGTGCCGCTCATCGTCGGCGGCACGATGCTCTACTACCGTGCGCTCGTCAGCGGGCTCGATGCGCTGCCGCAAGCCGATCCCGAGGCGCGCGCGGCGCTCAACGCCGAGGCGCGCGAAAAAGGCTGGAGCGCGCTGCACGACGAGCTCGCCCGCGTGGACCCGGCGGCGGCGCGGCGCATCCCGAAGCGCGACGCACAGCGCATCCAGCGCGCGCTGGAAGTCTGGCGCCTCACCGGCAAGCCGATGTCATCGCTCCAGGGCCGCACGAGCGCCGGATTGCCGTTCGCGCTGAAGGCGTTCGCGCTCGTGCCGGCGGATCGAGAGGCGCTGGCGCAACGCATCGCCGCGCGCTTCGATGCCATGCTCGCCGCCGGATTGCTGGACGAGGTGCGGCGCCTGCGCAGCCAGTACGCGCTCAGCGCGGGCCTGCCGAGCATGCGTGCCGTGGGCTATCGACAGGTGTGGCTGCACCTCGAAGGCGAGCTGACCGCGGCCGAGATGCGCGCCCAGGCCGTCGCCGCGACGCGCCAGCTCGCCAAGCGCCAGCTCACCTGGCTGCGCAGCTTCCGCGAGCTCGAGCCCGCAGAGAAGCTTGCTCACTCGTTCTTGTAGACGCCGCGCACATTGATCGCGGCGAGGCAGAACTGCAGGCCGACCAGCGCATAGGCATGGTCGTGCCAGCCCCACACCACCCACAGCACATTGCTCGCGAGGAAGCACCAGAAGCCCGCTGCGCGGCGTGCGGCCGAGCGCGAAGCGACGAGCCAGGACGCGCCCACCGTGGTCAGCATGGCAGGCCATTGCGCAAGGTCGACGATATCCATGGTGAGTGTCAGACCCTAGAATCGACCCACACGTTCGAGGAGCGTTGATGCAGATCGGGATCGTCGGACTCGGCAGGATGGGCGCCGGCATGGCGCGGCGCCTCGCGCACGTGGGCATGCAAGTGCTCTGCTACGACCAGGCGAGCGATGCGCGCGCCGCGCTCGAGGACGCACGCAACGTCGAATGCATGGAAAACCTCGCGGCGATGTGCGCGCGGCTCGAGGGCGAGCGCATCGTCGTGCTGATGCTGCCGGCGGGCGCGCCGGTCGAGGACACGATCCACGAGCTGATGCCGCTCCTTTCCGCGGGCGACACGATCGTCGACGGCGGCAACAGCTACTACCGCGACTCGATGCGCCGCGCGCTCGCGCTGTCGCAGCGGGGCCTGCGCTATATCGACGCCGGCGTCTCGGGCGGCATCCACGGCCGCGAGCACGGCTACTGCCTGATGCTCGGCGGCACGCCGAAGTCGATCGAGATCTTCGCGCCGGTGGCGAAGGCGCTGGCGCCGCATCCGGAGAACGGCTGGCTGCATTGCGGGCCGAGCGGCGCGGGGCATTACGCCAAGATGGTCCACAACGGCATCGAGTACGGGATGATGCAAGCCCTCGCCGAAGGCTTCGCGCTGCTCACGGCGCGCAAGGAGCTCGACATCGACCCGGCACGGCTCGCCGAGACCTGGCGCCACGGCAGCGTGGTGCGCTCGTGGCTGCTCGACCTCTGCGCCGGCATCCTCAAGGACAACGAGTCGCTCTCCGGCATCGCCCCGGTGGTCGCCGATTCCGGCGAGGGGCGCTGGACCGCCCTCGAATCGATCGAGCTCGGCATTCCCGCGCCGGTGATCACGATGGCGCTGATGAGCCGCTTCTCGAGCCAGGGGCGCTCCGACTATGCGCGGCGGCTCCTTGCGATGATGCGCGCCAGGTTCGGAGGGCACGCCGTCAAGCCCGGCAAATGATCGTCGTGCTGATGGGCGTCTCCGGCGTGGGCAAGACCACGATCGGCGAGCTCGTCGCGAAGGAGCTGGGCTCGCCTTTCATCGAGGGCGACGACTTCCATCCGCCCGAGAACGTCGCCAAGATGTCCGCCGGCATCCCGCTCGAGGACGCCGACCGCTGGCCGTGGCTCGACGCCCTGAACCGGCGCCTGCAGCGCGAGCGCGACGCGGTCGTCACCTGCTCCGCGCTGAAGGAGTCCTACCGCAAGCGCCTGCTCGCCGGGCTGCGCGAGCCGCGCCTCGTCTACCTCTACGGCGACAAGGACTTGATTCGCTCACGCCTTGCGAAACGCAAGCACCGCTACATGCCCGCCTCGCTCCTCGACAGCCAGCTCGCCGCGCTCGAGCCGCCGGCCGACGCGATCTGCGTCGACGTCGCGAGCGACGTGGCAGCTTCGGTGGCGTCCATCGTCAAAGCCGTGCGCGGCGCCTAGCGCCCCAGCGCCACCCCTTCGCGGCGCGAGTCCGCCCCCCCGCGCCAGCCGCCGGGCACCCGCTCGATGCCATGCAGGCCGCTCTCCATTTCCGAGAGCCGAACGTCGTGACCGCGCTCCGTCAGTGCTGGAACAAGCGCCTCGTAGCGCGAGCCGCGCTCGATCTGCGTCGGCCCGTTGCGGCTGCCGAAGTTCGGCAGGTCGATCGCCTGCTGCACGTCGAGCTTCCAGTCGAGCACGCCGACGAGCGCCTTGGCGACGAAATTGATGATCTGCGAGCCGCCGGGCGAGCCGATGAGAAGCTCGAGGTTCCCCTGC
>Ga0134121_10002324_pt1 | contig 16601 bp, 9 predicted proteins | sample KB301_FD_96463 | JGI IMG/M metagenome (GOLD analysis project Ga0134121, IMG submission 96463) | Terrestrial soil microbial communities without Nitrogen fertilizer from Kellogg Biological Station, Michigan, USA - KB3-0-1 | ecosystem: Environmental > Terrestrial > Soil > Unclassified ... | reverse complement strand
GTCGCAACGGCGACATCGAGCGCGCGGTCGACATCGCTGTTTACGCGTTCATCGGCGGCTTCAATGACACTTCAAACCTTGAAGCGGCGCACCGTCTCGACATTCCCGCCGTCGGCACTGAAGCTCACTACTGGCAACAGGCGTATATCGAGTACATGGACCAGCCGGAGATCGATCCGCGCACCGGCAAACCAAAACATTTCGAACAGGTTGCTTTCGAGCGCTGGCTCGACGCGAATCCAAACGGCACGACGCTGCTGCTCGACACGATCGACGTTTACATGGGCGCAGTTCACGCGGCGATGGCGGCGACCTCGACTGAAGCGCGTCGCCGTGCGTTCAAAGGATTTCGCGTCGACTCGGGAAATCTCGCGGAGCTCGGCGAGTGGTGTTTGCGTTTCTTCGCCGCGAATGGTTTGACCGGACTACGCGCGAATCTCACCGGCGATCTGACGGTGGAAAAAGTCAGGAAGATCGTCGCTGAGTTTCCGGAGGTTGCGGGTTTCGGCATCGGTACGAAGTTGTCGAGCGAAGTGAAGGCAGTTGCGGGTGTGATCTTCAAGCAATGCGTGATGAAGGGCCGGCCGACATTAAAAGCTTCAAACTCGGAAGACAAGATCACGCTGCCGGGCCGGCTACAATTATTTCGCGGCATCGACGCGCAGGGAATGTACGTGCGCGACGTGATCGGACTCGACGATGAGGATCTCGAGATTCCCGGCGCGGCAAAAGTGGAGCGATTGCTGGTTCCGTTCTGGGAGAACGGGCAACATTCGGCAATCCCCTCGATCGAGAAACAGAAAGTATTTGTCGAAGAGCAGCGTCAGCGCTTCATCGACATTGAAAACTACCCGTGCGAGTTGAGTGCAAAGCTGCGGCAGCTTCGCGACGATCTGGTCCAGCGAATGCGCGCCGACAACTCCGGCTGGGAAGAGATCCTCAACATGCCCGAAAACGTTCAGGAAGAAACGAAAGGATGAGTATGAGCGCTCCCGAGGTGAAGAAATCCAACGTTCGTGAGCAGGTTTCACCGGAAGAGTGGCAGGTGCGCGTTGATCTCGCGGCTGCGTATCGTGTGGTGGCGGATTATGGCTGGGACGACCTGGTCTTCACACACATCTCGGCGCGCGTGCCCGGGCCTGAACATCATTTCCTGATCAATCCGTACGGGATGATGTTTGAAGAGATCACGGCTTCGAGTCTCGTAAAGGTCGATCTCGATGGAAAGATCGTGATGGACTCGGAGTACAGCATCAATCCGGCCGGGTTCACGATTCACAGTGCGGTCCATGCAGCACGCGAGGATGCGCGTTGTGTGATGCACCTGCATACTGAATACGGCATCGCGGTTTCCGCACAGGAAAAGGGACTGCTGCCGGTATCACAACAATCATTGTTTGTTTTGGCGTCGCTTGGCTACCACGACTACGAAGGGCTCGCGTTGAATGACGAAGAGAAGCCGCGCCTCGTTGCAGACTTGGGCCGGAAGACTTTTCTCATCCTGCGAAATCACGGATTGCTGACAGTGGGACCAACTGTCGCGGATGCCTTTCTGTCGATGTTTCTGCTGGAGCGAGCATGCCGGATTCAGATCCTCGCGCAGTCAGGTGGCGGTAAGCTCGTGCCAATTAATGAAAAGATCTTCGCGCAGATCCCGGCTCAGGAACAGGTGGTGACACAAGGCGGCGGTGGACGATTAGTCTGGCCTGGATTGTTGCGGAAACTCGACCGAATGAACGCGGATTACGCGGATTAAAATCCGGATTTAATCTGTGTAATCTGTGGCTTCTGCTTCGCGCGGTGGTTCACGACGCGGCTTGGGTTTGGGTTTTAACTTCTCCACGATGCTGTGAGTAAAAGCGGCGGCGCTCGCTGCGAAGCGTCGCCATCTCGCAGTTCCCTTCATATCATCAAGCAGCGAATAAACTACCGGCGTCGCGATGAGCGTCAGTAACAACGACAATGTCTGACCACCGATAACAACGATCGCGATCGAGCGTCGCTCTTCGGCGCCAGGTCCGGTTCCCAATGCGAGGGGCAACATGCCGGCGACGAGCGCGAGCGTAGTCATCAGGATCGGACGCAGACGATCGCGATTGCCCTGCATGATCGCTTCGTGCCGCTCCATCCCCTTTTCGCGCAAACTATTCATGTGATCGATCTGCAAGATCGCGTTCTTCTTCACTACACCAAACAAGACGAGAATTCCCAACGCCGAGTAGAGATTGAGCGTGTCTCCTGTTCCCCACAACGACAGCAACGCAAACGGCACTGACAGCGGGAGGCTCAGAAGAATCGTGAGCGGGTGCACGGTGCTCTCAAACTGCGACGCGAGGATCATGTACATGAAGATGATCGAGAGGATGAACGCCCAGATAAACTCGGTAAACGTTCGCTCGAGCTCACGAGCGCGACCGGAAACCGTCGTCGTGTAAGCACTCGGCAGGTTCATCTCGCGCACCGTCTGCCGCAACGCTTCGATTCGATCCGCGAGCGCGTAACCCGGCGCCACCGACGCACGCACCGAAACCTGTCGCTCGCGATCGAGACGATCAATTCGCGAGGGACTCGTGTCGCGTCGAATCCTTACGAGGTTATCCAGCCGAACAAGTCCGGGTCCGGCGATAGCCGTGCCGCCTGCGGTTGTCGACGCGCCGCCACCTCTCGACGACGGAACGTACAAGCGCTTGATAGTTTCCACGTCGCTGCGATCAGCTTCAGTCAAACGCAACTGCACGTCGTAGTCTTCGTTGATCGATTCATCTCGGAAGCGCGACACTTCCTCCTCACCGCCCACCATCAGTCGCAAACTCGTAGCGATGTCGGACGTGTCAACACCGAGATCCGCCGCACGATCGCGATCGATCACAACACGCAACTCGGGCTTGTTGAGTTTCAGAGTTGTATCAGCGTCAACTATGCCGCCGAGGTTCTTCGAGCGCTCGACGAGATCATCTGCATAACCAGCGAGCGCAACGAGCTCTGGTCCACGAAGAACGAAGTCGATATCTGTGCGGCCACCGGTACCGAAGTTGAACGACTGCGCATTACGCACACCGATGCGCATCGGCGCGTATTTCTGGAGTCGCCGGCGCACTTCAACCATCACGTCCTGTTGCGTGTAGTTTCCTTTGAAGGCGTTGAACGGATGTCCCTTCTTCAGCTCAGTCCAGAATTTTCCAAACGAGAGCGTGCGCTCTTCGTGCGGCGCGATGCGCACGTACGCGCTGCCCTGGTTTACGCCGCCGAGAAAACTCCCACCTGACGACGACAATACGAGTCGCACACCCGGCGTCTCGAGAATGTCTTTCTCCATCGCGGTGATCACTTCATTCATCACGGCGAGGTTCGTGCCTTCCGGACCGTTGACGCTGACTTCAAATTCCGCTTCATCGACGTTCGTCGGAATGAACTCCTGCTTCACTGAGCGATAAAGCGGTACGCTCGTCAACACGATTGCCAGCGCGACGAGTGCGACGGCGATACGATGTCGCATCGCAAACGCCAGCATGGACGAGTAAGCGCTGTCAATATAACGATAGAAACCACGACGTGACGCCGGCTCATCGTGACCGCCCTTCGCATCGCTCACGCGAATCAATCGCGAGCTCATCATCGGCGTGAGCGTGAACGACACGAGCAAGCTGACCATGATCGCGACGGCTGCGGTAATTCCGAACTGGTACAGAAAGCGTCCGGAAATGGACGACATGAACGACACCGGCAGGAAGATGACTACGAGAGACAGAGTTGTAGCCAGCACGGCGAGACCGATGTCTTTCGTCGCTTCTCGCGCTGCTTCTTTCGAGTCGATTCGCTTCTCTTCAATGAACCGGAAGATATTTTCGAGCACGACGATCGCGTCGTCGATAACCACGCCGACCATCAACACGAGCGCCAGCATCGTCACGCTGTTGAGCGTGAAGTTGAGCGCCTTCATCATGCCAAATGTCGAGATAACGGAACACGGGATCGCGACTGCGGCAATCAAGGTCGAGCGCCACGAGCGCATGAATATCAGCACGACCAGACTCGCGAGAATACTGCCGAGGATCAGGTGGACCTGGATCTCGTGCAACGCCGATTCGATATAGCGCGATTGGTCACGAATGGTTTCAACTTGAACGTCTTCGGGGAGCTGCGCGATGACGCGCGGCATGGCTTCTTTCAAACCTTTGATGACTTCGACCGTGTTCGCGCCCGACTGTCGCCTGATATCGAGCGTAACAGTGGGAACACCGTTGAGACGCGAGAACGATCGCTGTTCTTTCGTTCCGTCTTCAACACGACCGACGTCGCGAAGCCTGATCGGCGCGCCGCTCACATTCGCGACTACGAGATCGTTAAACTGGCGCGGGTCAGTAAACCTTCCGAGCGTGCGGAGCGTGAGCTCTTCTTTGCCGGTCGTGACGTTTCCGCCGGGCACGTCAGCGTTCTGACGTTCGATGGCTTGTCGAACTTGCGAGATGGAAATCTGGTAAGCGGCAAGTCGCTCCGCGTCGATCCATACATTGATCGCGCGATCGAGACCACCGACGACGCGCACTTCACCGACGCCGCCGACGCGTTCGAGCTGCGGGCGAACCATCTTGTCGCCGAGCTCTGTAAGTTCTCTTAATGAGCGATCGGCAGAGAGCGCGATCGTCATAACCGGAGTACTGTCGTTATCAAACTTCTGAATGACAGGAGGCGTCGCGTCTTCAGGAAGAGTGCGTCCGAGTGTGTTGACGCGATCGCGGACGTCCTGCGTCGCTGATTCGAGATTGCGATCGAGTTTGAAGGTCGCGATTACGATCGCGGTTCCCTGCCCGCAAACCGACCTCAACTCGCTAATACCGTCAACTGTGTTAACAACTTCTTCGATCGGTTGCGCGATGAGTGACTCGACCTCTTCCGGCGCCGCACCCGGAAGACCAACACGCACTGAGACTGTGGGAAGATCAACAGAAGGAAAGCGATCGACACCGAGCCTGAAAAATCCAGCCGCGCCTATCACGACCAATGAAAGCACGATCATGGCCGCGAAGACAGGACGGCGAATACAGATTTCGGCTAGTTTTTGCATTAAAAAGAATAGGACCCTATAGGCCCTATAAGACTTATTTCAGCTAGTCGACAACTTCGACAGCCTGGCCCGATTGCAGGTTGCCCGGATCAACTACAATCTTTTCCCCGACATTGATTCCCGAAACGATCTCGGTGAATTCACCGTTACGCCGGCCAGTCGTGATCGGTTTCTCCAAAGCTTTTCCATTCTGAACGGTGATCACCTTCTCGATACCTGCAAACGTGACGATGGCATTGTTCGGAACTGTCACAGCCATCTTCGCGTCGTTGGTCACGATCTCGGCATGCACAAACGATCCAGGGCGCAGCGTTCCATTATTTCGTACGTCGGCTTCAACCATGAGCACACGATTCTGCTCGGCAATCACCGGACTGAGTCGCATGATCTTTCCGACATAGACATTCGTATCGCCCTCGACGGTTACACGAACATCCTGCCCCGTGCGAACAGTGCGCGACTCACGCTCCGGAATCTCAGCGCGCAGACGCAAAGGATCCATGCGCACGATGTTCACTACCGGCGCACCCGCCGCGAGATATTCACCAACACTGGTCCGCTTTTCCTGCACGATGCCGTCGAGTGGCGCAACCACAGCAGTGTCTTTTAACTGTTGTCTCGCGAGTGCCAGCTCCGACTTTCGTTGTGCGAGCACACCCTGACGATTGCGGATCTCTTCGTATGCGTCCTGGTAGCGGCCTTCCGCAACTTTGAATGTTGCAGTCGCCGAATCGAATTCAGCTTTCGCGATCACGCCCTGCTCGACTAAGCGCGCCGCGCGATCGCGGTTGTAACGGGCTTCGTCGAGCACTGCACGCGCCTGTCTCACTGTGGCAGTTTGTTCCGGATCGACACGATCGTCAGGGCCTTCCGGCGCGAGACCAAGACGCGCACGCGCCTGTGCGAGTGACGCTTCTGCTTGTTGCACGCGGAGACTATAGTCAGCGGAGTCGACGATGGCGATCACTTGTCCTTTCGCGACGACGCTACCGAGATCGACATTGAGCCTGCTGACGCGTCCTGGAACTTTCACACTGACGGTTGTTTGATCGTAGGCGGCGAGTGTGCCGTTGGCGGTTACGGTTTCGCCGAAAGGAGTTTCGGCAACGGTGGTCGTTTTAACTTTACGGGCTGGACCGCTCTGGCCGGGACGCCCCTGGCCCTGTCGCTGCGAAGCCTGGTAGTCGCTCTTGCAAGAGGTCAAAAAAAGCGCCGCCAGTAAGAGCGACACTCCTATTAAGAGAAATCGGGTCTGGAACATCCTAAGCAGTTTATCACGCAAGCGTTTGCGAGTCCCGAAAAGCCACAGTCGATTTGCGTAAAGTTATGTAAAGTTATGTAAAGAAGTTTACTCGCGCAGCGGCGCAACGGCGCAACGAAGAACTTGGGCCGATCGTTGCGCCGTTGCGCCGCCGCGTGAGAAACATTCTTCAAAAACCTTTCCGTATCAGGTACGACGCTTTGATAAAGAACGTGCGGGCGTTGCGGCGGAAGCCGGGGACGATTTGGCGCGTGAAGGGGTGCAGGCTGTCGTAGTTTAGATCGTCGTTATAACCCGCATAAAAAGCTGTGCCGGGACTCGGCGTCCAGCCGAGCAATGCCTGCGCGCGGAGCCGCGAGTCGAGCGTGTTGTAGTCAAGAATCAATCGCGTGAACGTGGCTTTCGTGAATTGATACGTGCCGCGGAACGTCAGGATGTTGATCTTGTAAGCCACGCGATCCGTATCGTAGCGCCGCAATCGTTGTGAGTTGATGCTGAACTGTGCGCGCAGCTCGTTTGTCGGCTGATACGTAATGCTGCCGTTGAACTGAAACAGACTGCCGCGACCCGGATCGAGCGGCGCATTCTGACCGAGCGCGAGCGCTGCAGGACTGACGCGCGGGTACTTGCTGCCATTGCCAAAGTCGAGATCGAAGTGGCCCCAGCGATGTGTCACCTGTCCGTTGAACTGAATCTTCTTGCTTGGATTCGAACCGCCGTAAAACGAAAGATGCTGCTTCGCTGAAGCACGCTCGTTACTCTCGCCGTAGAACGTACACTTGTTCTTCCCAGCCGAAAACGGATTACACGGCTTAGCTTCTCTCGTTGCACCAAACTCGTGATCGAACAAGCGCTCGTATCCGGGCTCCCACCACGTGCCTACATAACTATTGCGCGGCAACTGTAACTCGACGAGGTTCTCGGCTTCCCAGATGTACAGCCGGCCCTGCCAGTCGTAATCAACATGCGTGACGTTGTGAACGTGATACGAGATGATCTTCTTCTTGGGATTCGGATCGGAGTTGTAACGAACAAGACCGTAATTGAAATTCGAGTTTGTGCGCTGCACGAAGCCGACGTCCGCGCGGTAGTCCTGCGTGAATCCCTCGCCGTAGACTTCCCAACCCCAGTTGCGACCTGAGACGTTATAGTCCGCGGAATAACCAAAACCGTTGCCGGTGCGGTAACGCGTTTCGCCATCGTTTGGATCGAAGAAGAAATTGCGCGAAGTGGTTCCAAGTGTCTGAAAGCTCACGGTCGTTTGCTTGTCGAGACGAAAGCGACCGTCGAATCCCATCACCTGGTTATGTTTCTCGATGAAGTTGTAACTCGTGGCTACCATGCCGAGCGAGTTTTCTTTGCCGACGTCGCGTTTGAGACGCAACACACCGATGTAAGCATTCTTATCGAGGATGCGTTCGTTTTTGCAATTCACATTCGGGTCGAGAGTGCGACTTTCGATACAGCCATGCAACGCGCCGCGATCGTCAGCGTTCAGGTTTCCTGGTCCATTGTCGCTCGCGACCATCAACCCAAACGTATTGCGGCCTTTCTTGCCCGTCGTCTTCACGGCCACATCAGGATCGACGATCGCTCGTGTATGAACCGCGGTGATCGGCGTTTGAAAAATATCGATGCCTTCGAGGAAGAACGGGCGCTTCTCAGGAAAGAAGATCGGGAAACGCTGGTTTGCGGTTACTACGAGCTGATCTGCTTCCACCTGCGCGAAATCAGGATTGATCGCGAGGTCGACTGTTACTGCCGAGCTGGGGATGAACCTCGCCGTCAATCCTAGATCGAGCCCGACCGGCTCATTCACGATACGACCTTGATCGGTATTACGTGGGATCCCGCCAAACGTCGGCACGAAGCGACTGTTCTGCGAAACCGTTACACTCGGAATCAGCTCAATCGTACGCTCGACGGAAATTCCTTCGAGACCCGTCAGATGGCCCGCCTGGCTCAGGTTACTGTCGATGCTGCGCGACATTGGCATCCACGAATCGAGCTCATTCTCGAAACGCTTGATGCGACGAAAGAAATGCGCGCCCCAGAGTTTTCCTTTGCCCGCTTCGAAGCGCAGCGACTTGAAAGGGATCGCGATCTCGACGTTGAAGCCGGTCTCATGAATTATGCCTTTCGAATCCATCAACAGATCGACACTGAAATCTTCGCCACGTCCTTCGGTGATGATGCCGTCGCCCTGAATGCCGAGTGGATTAAAAAAGACTTCGAAGGCTTTGCGCTTGTCGTTGAACGTGTCGAGCATGAAGCCGACGTAATCATCGTTGAAGATGTTGTCGCGCTTGGCCACGGTGGCGCGGATCTTGTCGGGTTCGTCGGTGGCTTTGAAAGCGATGTAGAGAAACTGCGGATCGAAACCGATCAGGACTTCGGTAGGTTTTGAGGGTGGCGTGTTGTCGCCGGGTTGAATCTGGTAGAAGTCTTTCAGCACGGCGGCTTTTTGCCAGACTTCTTCGTCGAGCTTGCCGTCGATAGTCGGAGGTTTCTCAAACTTCGGGATCGTGACTGGTTGTGATTTTTCCGTCGGAACGACTAAGACTGATGGCGTCTGCGCATTCGCACACAACACGGCGCAAACAATTAAAAGCAATGGGAGATACTTAATTCTCATAGAAATCTGATTCGTTTTTCTCTGTGTTCCTCTGCGTATCTCTGCGGTCTCTGCGTTTAAAGCAATCTCAACGCAGAGGACGCAGAGATACGCAGAGAGTCGCAGAGGAAAACTCTTAAAAACTGCGCCGGAAGAGGTATGACATCTTTATAAAGAACGTTCTTCCATTACGCCGAAAGCCTGGCTCAAGTTGCCGCGTAAACGGACTAAATCCATTACGATTTAAATCATCGTTGTAACCGACATAGAACGCCGTCCCTGGATTGGGTGTCCAACCCAGCAAGAACTGCCCTTTGACGTTGGAAGCTAACGAGTCGTAGTCGATGCGGCCGCGTGCAAAAAGGAAGCGTGTGAACTGGTACGTTGTGCGGAGCGAGATGATGTTTTCATCGAACGCGATCCGGCCCGTATCATAGCGTGTGAGCCGCTCTTTTGTATAACTCAGTCTCGCGTTCAGTGCGCTCGTCGGCTGGTACGAGATGCCACCGTCGAAATGCCAGAAGTCGCCTGGCCCGGGATCCTGTGGTGAACGACACGCCGCCGGCAGCGGGTCCGTATTGCACAGACCAGCTTCAAACGCCTCGCGGGCAGCGAGCGCGGGCGGACTCACGCGCGGGTATTTCGGCTCGGCGCCAAAATCGAAATCCATCGAACCCCAAACACGAAGCACAAAGAAATTGAAGTTGTACTTCTTGCTCGGCGTCGAGCCGCCAAAGACGTACAAGCCCGTTGTCGGCGACGATCGCTCGTTATCTTCACCTGCAAACGTACACGTGTTCTCAACCACGCAATTCGAACCCGGCTGTCGCTTTGGTCCAAACTCGCTTTCGAAAACACGGTCGTAACCTTTGTCGACACCGGTGCCGAAATACGTCTGCGCGGGCAGTTGAAACTGGATCTGCGTTTCGTTGTTGAAGTTTTGCGAACGTCCCTGCCAGTCGAAGTTGGCGTTGAAGTCTGTATAGACTCGCCACGAGATCAGTTTGGCTTTTGGTTTTGGTTCGGAGTTGTAGCGAATGAACCAGTTTGGGTTGTTGGTGTTGGGCCTGCGATTGAAACCGACGTCAGCAACGTAGTAACGCGTGCGGCCCACCATGTTGAACTCGTGACCGAAGTGACGGCCACTCTGGTTGTAATCGAGCGCGTAACTGAAACCGTTCTGCTTGCTGTCGCGAACCTCGCCTTCTTCGGGAAAGAAGAACAGGTGACGGCTATGCGTGCCGAGCACTTGCCAACTAAACGTCGTCTGCTTGTCAAAACGAAAGCGACCATCAAACCCGCCGAGCTCGTTGTACGTGTCGACGAAGCGACGATAAGTCGTGAGAAAACCGATAAAGGAATCTGACTTGCCGACGTCGCGCTTCAAACGCACGATGCCAATCGCGGCGTTCTTGTCGACGAAGCGTTGAATACCGGGAAAGACGTCCGGGTTCGTGCGATCGTCTTCGGTAAAGTTTCCCGGAGCGTTGTCAGAAGCGAGAATCACACCGAACGTGTTTCGATCGACCTTGCCGGTGAGTTTGACGGCGTAATCGGGATCGACGATGGCGCGTGTATGGACCGCGGTGAGCTGCGTCTGGAAGATGTCGATGCCTTCGAGAAAGAACGGTCGCTTCTCTTCGAAGAAGATCGGAAACCGTTGGTTCGCAGTCACGACTAACTGGTCTGACTCGACCTGTGCGAAATCGGGATTCAGCGTGAAGTCGAGCGTGACTGTCGGCGTGAGCGTGTATTTTCCAGTCAAGCCGGGATCGAAATCTACGGGTTCGTTTACAAAGCGTCCGGGATCGGGAGTTCCTTTACGCGCATTGAACGGGAGCGCAGTTTTTCGTTTGCCGGTTTCGGAAATCGTCAAACTCGGAATCAGCTCGAGTGTTCGCTCCGCAGAAATACCTTCGAGACCAGTGAGTTTTCCCGCCTGTGCGAGCCAACTGTTCTTGTCGCGGTCCATCGGGATCCACATGTCGAGCGAATTGTTCAAACGCTTCGTGCGACGCCAGAAGTGAATGCCCCACAACTTGTCTTTGCCGGCTACATAGCGCAGCGACTTGAACGGAATCGCGACCTCGATCGTGTAGCCGTCGGTCGTGACCATGCCCTTCGACTCCATCACGAGATCGAGACTGAAATCTTCGCCCTGGCCTTCGGTCCAAATGCCATCGGCCTGAACGCCGAGCGGATTGAAGTCAAACTCGTAAGCGCGTCGTTGATCGTTGAAGGTATCGAAGAGAATGCCGACGTAATCGTCGTCCCAGATTTGATCGCGCTTCGGGATGTTGGCGCGCACTTTTGTGGGATCGTCGAAACAGTGAAAGGCGAGGTATAGGAAACGCGCGTCGTAGCCGAGTCGAACTTCGGTGCGGTTTTCCGGGATGAGATTGTCGCCGGGTTGGATCTGGTAGAAGTCTTTTAATACGACCGCGGTTTGCCACACTTCGTCATCGAGTTTTCCATCGATCACGGGCGGCTTGGCGAAGAGTACGGCTTTTACTGGGTTGGCTTTTTCGGGGGGAAGGGCGAGGGCGGCTTTACCGGTTTTGAGACCGGGCGGCGCCTCAGGAGCCAGAGATTGGGAATGGGCCGCGCCACAGCACAAAAAAGTCAGAGCAGTGCAGAGCAATGCGGCCTTCATGAAAACGTTTCCCTGTTCGCAGTTTAAGAGCTCGAAAGGTTCCCGCTCATTTGGACGCACGCGGTCCAAAGAATCTTCCAGAGCGCGCAGATTTAAAACAAGGCTTTCTCACGCGGCGGCGTAGCGGCGCAACGGAAGCCTGGCAGGCGTTGTGCCGCGGCGTCGCTGCGTGAGAATTTCTTTACTGGCGGGGACGCAGAAGGATCTTCCCGTCGCCAGTCTTGAGAATAAATAGCTTGCCGCCGTTGCCGATTCTCCAGCGCTTCACGCGTGGCGAGGGCGTGATGTCTTCGTTGACCACAAAACCCTCGTTAGCAAGGTCTTCCATGGAATTCGTTTCGATGGTGAAGCTCGAGCCGGCCGGCACTGTCAACGAAATCTGCCCGTCGCCTGTCCGCGCCGAGACCGCGTTGAAATTGCCGTCGAGCGCAATCGAGCCGTCGCCGGTGCGCGCATCGACCTGTCCCTCAAACTTGATGACGCGAATAACGCCGTCGCCCGTGTTCACCTGAAGCTGTCCACCACCATTAGCGACTTCGATCGGACCGTCGCCCGAGCGCAGCGTGATTTGTCCGGTAACTCCATCGAGATTCAGGGCGCCGTCTCCTGACGAAACGTGTAAGGTTGATTGACGCGGCACGTAAACGTCGAAGTTTACGCGGCCGTTGACGTCTTCGGTGTTGACGGTGCTGATCGAGATCGCGTCACCCTGCTGTTGCGCCTGGATTGAGATCTGTTTCAGTGTTTCCTCGTCGGCTGCGCCTTTGGTCGCGTTGTACGTCACTTCATTCTTGTCCCAACCGCGAATGGTCACCTGACCGTCAAAGGTGCTCAACGTAATTCGCGGGGCACTGCCAACGCTGAACGTTTTCGTTTCCTTGGCTGTGAATCGCTCACTGTTGTAACCGCCGCTGCCACGTGCGATGACTTTCGTGCGGACTTCGATTCGCTCTGCGCGCGCGCGTTCGCGTTCGATCTGTCGCTGCGCCGCTTCCAGCTCACGTTGCGACTCTCGCAGCGCTATATCGACTTGTCGTTGCGCTTCGCGCTGGGCTTCTCGCGCGGCACGCGCCGTATCAATGCGCGCGCGAGCTGCGTGTGCAGCCTCTGCAGCCGCGACTGCGTTGCTAACATCGTCCTCAACTACTCTTTCAGCTTCGCGGACCGCCGCGTCGCCCTGGAGCGATACTGCCGGGCTCACCGGTAAACCATCTTCAGCATGAGTAATCTTGATACCGCCGTTGACGTTCGCGAGCTTGATGCGTGGACCACCGGTTCCGATCTGGCCGTCCATGCTGTGGCCCACATACTCACCGTGCTTGACCTTTATTCCGAAGTCGTTGGTGATTCCACCGTGGACTGTGCCCGCACGAATCGAAGCATTCGCGTTGGATGGAATGACGATCGTGAGATTGCCGTTCACCGATCCGAGCGAGATCGACTTCGTTTCGTCAAGCTGAGTGAAGGTGGCAGTTAGTGGACCATTGATGGTCGACAAGCGCACTTCATTGACAAGACCACGCGCATTTACGCGACCGTTAATCGAAGTCGCTTTGACGCTGCCTTCAACACCCTCGATATCGATTGAGCCGTTCACCATCTCGATCGATTCGAGAATCGCTTTGCGCGGAACAGTCAGCGAATACTCGACTGTCGCCGGGTTATCGTAACGTCCCTCGCCGCTGCGGAAGTTTTGGTTCTCGTATGGATACTCGGTTTTGATTCTGATGTTTTCCTGGGTTGCGTTGACTTCGATCTTCGCTTCGTTCAGCCGATTTTGGCGATATGCTTTTTTGATTGCGTCAACTTGTACTGATGCCTGGTCCCAAACTTTGATCTGCACGCCGCCGTTGATGTTTTCGAGACTGATGCGACCGGTAGGCGATAGTGGATACGTTTGGTGAAACTCCTCGCGCAACTCATCGCCTGTCTCGCCGACAGCGTTGGTGGAGTCCGCTGCTGGAACAGACGGCACAGGTCTAAGATCCTGCTTGTTAAAATTGTTAAGCGCACTTGCTGCTGCTGGCCCAGCGCCGTTCGCGGCCAGGGCGACAATCAGCAGAACTACACCAATGAGGCTTTTCCTAATCATCGTCTTTTCGTTTCCTATTAAAAAGGTTATTAACTGGCAATGCGTAGATTAATACTACGGTTCAGTGTCTTCAAAAGTATTTCACGATCGCGAGGGTTAATTCTTAATGCACCGGGCTTGCGGGTCTTTGTCTTAAACGTAAACGCGGGGAATTCATCTGAGTCTGGCAATGTAACATTCGGTACACGTACCTCAAAGGCGTCTGCACCGACGTCAAACCGCTGGAGCTTCTTCAACTTCGCGAGTTGAGCTTCGCTCGGGATAGCAGGTCGACTAACTCTTTCGACTCTTTCGATTTTGATCTGCTTCCGAACCGGCGCTACCGATGCGCTCGATTCTGTTAACCAGGGAAGCTCGACTGCTGGCGCCGACTGTTTGCGTTCACAACTTTCGTGCTTTTCAATTCTGACTACTGTCTGAGCAATCTGTGGAATCTGCGGGATCTCAGCGGGTGTGACGTTGCCGGACCATTGTGCGACCAACCGGCTTGCGTCCAGCGTCAACTGGTGGATTTCCGTCAACTCCTTCATGGAGTGCGAGAATGCGGTCAGGCCCACCACCAAAAGTAGTATCACGAGGTAGCCTGATTTTTCGCTGTGTCGTCCCGTGTTTCTCATTCCCTTGACCCCTTAATTTTTAAGGCCGAGAGCCAGTCAGTTCTGAAGTAACTAGTTCCAACCGCCCCCGGCCCTTCTGCGTTGCTCTATAGTCAATACACCGGCCTTAACGGGGTTGTGGCAAGAATCTTGGGCTAAAAATCTGAGATATTTTTCACGCAAAGACGCAAAGAACGCAAAGACGCATAGGGGAATGAACCCGCCTTTGCGTCTTTGCGTTCTTTGCGCCTTTGCGTGAAAAACCTTCTAGATCTTCTTAAGCCTGACAGTCCCGCCAAACGAGGCAATCGAAATCGTCGCGTCGCCGGTTCCGCAGATGGCGTTCACACGTCGCAAAACATGCTGTGTGACTGAAACGGGCTTTTCAACCTTGATCGGCGCCACAACCGGTCCGGTGCCCGGTGCTGGGGTTCGAGGCTTTGCCGGTGGTGGCGTTGGCGGTTCGCTCAAGTATTTCAACGCGAAATCGGAAACGATGTCGTGCTTCTCTGAAACCTTTGCAATCAAACGGAACGACGCGTCGTGCGGCATCCCTAAAACCACGTCGCCTGCCATGTTCGTAAAACTGTAGTAACCGGCTTTGGCCAGCGGCCCGGTCATTGTAACCGTCCCATTCACGGTCTTTGCCGTGACTTTCGGATTACTCACGCGGCTCAGTTGAATATCACCACTCACAGTACCGACTTCAAACGTGTCTTCGTCGTCCGACGGCCTGACATTCATTACCTCGACAACCCCGCCCGCCGAGCTCAAACTCACTCGACCAGTCGAGTCTTTCAGGTAAATACTGCCGCCGACACTTCCCGCTTCAACCAGCTTCGTGGCGCGCTCAATCATGATGTCGCCGTTTTGTGAACCCGCGTAAGCTCCTGCGACTCCAACAATTGTGATGTCGCCGTCGCGTGTTTGCACTTGCACGGTGGCACCTGCCGGCACGTCCATTTCCACGCTTGCGAGTGCCTGGCAGTCGAGTCTCGGATTCCGGGCAGCAGACCTGTCCAACACCATCACGTCAACGCGCATCGCGGGCTTCGCCGGATCTTTTGTTTTATCGATACGTTTGAACTCAATCTGCGCGGCATCGAGCGATCGAACGTGAATCTCGTCCTTCTCCCAGCCACGCACTTTGAGTGTGCCGGAAGCAACACAAAGCGTGACGATGGCAGCAGGATCGACCGTCATCGTGCGGTCGATTTTTTCGCCTGGCTTTTCACCTGATTCGGGATTTGAATTTTCGTGGGCGGCGGTGGAGCCTGCCAGAGAGACAAGGAGGCCGATTACTGCCCAAACTGCAAACCACTTCTTTCTCAACTTAGAACCGGCCCTTTCAGTGTCCGCGACCTCCGCCGACACGGGCGTCGGCAATCGTATTGAGGAGATCTACTTTGCTTTGATAAGCAGCAAACATGAAATCGGCCGCGTCGGGATCATTGGGATTGCTCTTAGCCGCGCTACGAGTGGCTGCGATAGCGCGATCGACCACTTGGAGATTGCGTTCAAACTCCACCTGCAATGCAGGTCTCATACTCTTTTTATTCGACTTGATCGTTGAATCCAGCCGCGCGATGGCTTGCAGGTAGGAGCGCTCACCCGGAATCAGTTTCACCTGGGCAGGCTTCGGCGAAGTGCTCATCGGCGCCGGTTTGTTATAACGAACAGGTACAAAACCCTTCGGTGTTTCGCGTACGGGGAGTTTAAGTTCTGGAATTTCGTCTGACGCTCGATCCGGAGAGGTTTGCGCAACGGCGTTGCTCTCAGGTTGTTGTTTGTTGCCGGCCTGAGCAGTTGTCTTATCGACTTGCGCCGGCGCGGTCGTAGTTCTCATCTTCACTACGCCAACGATAGCCGCAAACGCCAACACGACTGCGAGGCTCGCGTAACCGAGCGTGCGCTGTGTTCCGAAATTGAGTAGACCGGAGAAGAATCCTGCAAGACCGCTTGTCTTTTGTGTTGACGGTGCGATTGCGAGACGGTCACCCAGAACCGCCTCATTGATGCGTTCGCGCAGACGCTCGGTCGGCACGCTCGCCTCGAATTCCGTGGCCAGCGCCGACATAACGAATGCCGACTCCTCTTCCAATTCGCGCGCCGCCGCCGCACAAGTCACACATGAAGCAAGATGCGACGTGACGCTCTCCATCATCTCGATGGGGAGCTCGCCGTCGAAATAGCTTTGCAGCTTGCCCTCGTCCAAACACCGTGTCATCGTTTGCCTCCGATCTTACCGTAAACCCTCGCAAACTCTTTGCGCCCGCGCGCCACGAGGCTGCCGATGTTTGTCTCTTTGAGCGACAAACTG
>Ga0134121_10002322_pt1 | contig 16612 bp, 20 predicted proteins | sample KB301_FD_96463 | JGI IMG/M metagenome (GOLD analysis project Ga0134121, IMG submission 96463) | Terrestrial soil microbial communities without Nitrogen fertilizer from Kellogg Biological Station, Michigan, USA - KB3-0-1 | ecosystem: Environmental > Terrestrial > Soil > Unclassified ... | reverse complement strand
TCGGCCTCGAGCTCCTGAACGACGACCGGGACTACCTGCGCGAGGATCTCCAGCGCGTTCCGGTGACGGAAGGCTGGCGGTTCAAGTACGCGGACCGCCCCGGCGTCTACTGCATGAGCTTCCCGGGGGCGAAGGCGCCGATCGCGTGGGATCCGTACGACTACGAGGATCCGCCGTTCGTGTTCGTGGGCGGGCAGCGGTCGTTGACGAGCTTCTGGCACCGCACGCTGACCAAGCCCATCGTGGCGCCCATCCTGCGCGTGAACGAGATTCTGTCCAGCATCGACCGCTCCGAACGGCTGACGCCAAAGGGAGTCATCTTCTACGATCCGGAGGAGATCACGAAAGAGATGCTGGCCGTCGGCGACGACCACGAGTGCATCCCCATCCCCGGGCTCTCGGGCATGAAGGGCAAGCCGATCTACGACGCGCCGGCGCCGTTCCACCCCTTGGCGCTCGACTTGGTCAAGTTCTACATCGAGCAGTGCTACAACCTGCCCGGCATCAGCGAGCTCCACGCCGCCGGAGACACGACCGGCGAATGGTCCGGCGCCGCGCTCCGCATCCGAAAGCAGCTCATCAACGAGCGGTTTTCGACGATTCAGCGCGCCTATGTGCAGGCCTCCACGGTAGAGGCGAGCAAGCAAATCATCCGCTGCGCGAAGGAGCTCTGCCAAGAGGACCCGAACTTTGCCGCCACTTGGAAGGGCGAGGGGTTCATGAAGCAGATCGACGGCAAGGTGCTGTCGATCCTCGACGAGTACAAGTACGACGTGAGCTGCTACGCGGTGTCCGAGAGCAAGCACACGCCCGAGAGCGAGCTTGCGCTGTCGCAAGAGCTGCTCTCCGTCGGCATCGTGACGGGCGATGCCTATCTCGCGACGTTGAAATACTACGACGCGATGCAGGGCGCGAAGAGCAACAACGACGCCCAGGAGCGGCTCATCGGCATCCAGATCGACAAGTGGCTGATGGCGGAGCCGAAGGAAATGCGCAACCGGCGCTTTTACCGCGGCCCGGTGCGCACGATGGATCCGTTCGCGGCCATCATCCAAGTCAATCGCGCGTACCTGAACGCGCAAGCCGACGACGTCGACGACATTCGGCTCCAGTACTTTGCCCGGTACCTCACGCAACTAAAAGCCATCGTGGACCAGCAACAGGCACAGCAGGCCGGGCTGATGCAACAGGCGGGCGGCACGGCTGCGGCCGCGAACACGGTCGCGCAAGCGGGTGGGCAGCCTCAGGCGGCGCCGGCCGGCGTCCAGCAAGCGATCGCTGCATGACGTAGCCCTGACATCGTCGCGCAGCAGCAGAGACAGGCAATGGCAGAGACAGCAACAACCCCCTCATCCGCCGACGGCGGCTCTAGCAGCGCGCCCGCCAAAGGCTCGCCCTCCGTCGAGCTCAGTAAACCCATCGGCAAGCACGACGACGCGATCTGGCAGAAGCATTTCGGTGCCGACGCGGTCGACGAGCACAAGGCGAAAGCCAAGGCCGAGGACAAGCCGAAGCCGAAGGAGAAGAAGCCCGAGCCCAAGGAACCAAAGGGCGACAAGGCGGAGGCGAAGAAGCCGCCCGCGGCCGAAAAGAAGGACGAAAAGCCCAAGGCCGAGCCGAAGAAAGCGGAGCCGAAGAGCGAGCCCAAGCCCGAGCCGAAAAAGCCCGAGCCAAAGGCGCCGCCCGAGAAGGTAGCGGCCGAGGCCGAGCCCGACCCCGACGACGCGCCCGCGAACGATACGCAGAAGGCCCGGAAGCTCTACGAGCAAGCCAAGGCCGCCGAGGACCGGACGGAGGCGCGCCGGCTCTACAAGAAAGCGATGAAGGAGGCGTTCGGGGAGGTCCCTCCCGAGTTCGACGACAGCCAATACGGCGCCGTGCGGAAGAAGTGGACGGAGCGCAATCAGGAGCTCGACGCCAAGGCCCGCAAAAACGAAGAGCGCATCAACGAGGCCGTGACGGTGCTCAAACCCGCGGCGACGGTGATGCAGAAGCTGAAAGACGCCGGGCTCGGGCAACTGACGATGCCGATGGTCGAGCGCGCGGTCCACGTGATGCAGGCCCTCCGCAGCGTGGAAGACGGCGATTTCACGCAACTGGCCGAGGTCGTGAGTCGAGCGACGGGCAAGAGCCACGACGAGGCGATGAAGCTCTTCGTGCGCGGGGTGAAGATCTCCCCCGAGGGCCGCGCCGCCCGGAACGAGGCCGAGCAGGCGCGGCGCGAGGCAGCGGCCGCCCGTGAACAGGTCGAGACCCTGCGCCGCGAGCTCGCCGCGAAAGCCGAGGCCGAGAAGACGCAACAGACCGAGGCCGAGAAACAGCAGGCCGTCGAGCAGCGCCGCGCCGAGTACCTGGAGGAGATCGAGAGCGAGCTCGACGGGCACCCGGTCCTAAAACTCCCGCGGGGCAAAGAACGCGTCCTCGCGTACCTCATCAAGACGGCGGACAAGACGCTGAAAGCCCCGAAATACACGTTCGAGCAGGCCGCGGACCGCATCGTCGCGCACGAGAAGCGGCGCCTGCAGCAAGTGAAGTTCCTCGACGGCGGCGACGACGAGCCCGAGCCCGAGGCGAAACCGACGCCGATCCGCGGCCGCGTCGTGCCGCGCAGCGAGAGCCGGAGCGGAGGCGTGGCGGACGAGACGCCCGAGGCGAGGTTCGAGCGCATCTACAATAAGCACCAGCCGCAGCAACGGAGGGCGAGGTGAGGCGCGATCACCCGTTCGCGCCGTCGAAAGCGGGTGCCCAAATGGAAGCCGCGCGGCTTCGCGGGCGCGCCGATGGCTATGGCAGTGCTCTTTGCGACGTAGCGCGACTGCAGGCCGAGGCGGAAAAAGCAAAGCGGTTGCATTGGGCTGACGGGTTGAGCGCCGCGCGGCTCTTATTGGAGAAACTCCACTTGCGCGAGACGCAGCGCGCGCGGGAGGCCGAAGCGGCACTCGAGGAGTGGACAGAATGAGCGCGCAGGAATCCCACGACTGGGGCGTCAAGCCCGCGATCCGGACCCAGCCCTTCCACCACTTCTGTGAGGTGATGGAGCGCGGAGACATCGAAGCGAACCTGCACTCGTCGGCGATTACCGTCTACGACGCCGGCATCAAGCTCGACGGCAAGCGCAACCGCTCGCGCCTCTGTGAGGTGACCGCCATCGGGCCCGGTCGATGGGTGCAGGGCGGGCGGCAACCGGCGGAGGTGGCCGTGGGGCAGCTCGTCTACGTCAAAGAGCGCACCGTGCCCCTGCGCCTGCACCTCCGAAAACAGAACCACTATTTCATCGCCATGGACGCCGTGATGGCCGAACTCGATCCCGTGAACGTGAAACTCCGCCCGGTCGGGCAATATGTCGTGACCCGCGAGGTCGACGAACGCGCGCGGGTGGCCGTCATGGGCGCCTTGCCCTTTCATCTCGGAAAAACCTTCGGCATCGAGAAGAAGGGCGAGGAGGCCGACGATATCGGCTGCAACAAGACGCGCATCGAGGAGGTCGTCGCGGTCGGGCCGGGGAAGTTTGGCGGCTACCGTTACACGATGCGGGCGCCCGACCTTCCACCGTTCGTGCGGGAAGCGACGTGCCCGCGTCACGATACCCGCTGCACCCCGGAGCGCTGCTGGCAGGAAACGCCCGAGGGGGAGGAGCATCGACGGGCGCTATTCGCGCGCTTGTCTCTCCCGAAGGAGCTCGTGACCGAGCCCTATTGGGAGACGCCCGATTGCAAGCCGGGTGACCTCATCGTCTTTACCGACTTGGCCCGCCCGACGGAGATTACGCTCGCGGGGCGCAAGTTCACGCTGTTCGAATTCGACCACTCGATTTGTTGCGTGCTCGACCAGGCGATATGACGACGCTACGCATCGAGGTGGGGCGCGCCTGCGGCACGACCGTCGAGCAGGTCGTCGAGGGGCTGCGCCTTGCCGGATGCATGAAGTACCTCGAGCTCGACCCGAGCGCATGCGCGTTCCTGCCGATCGACGAACTCACGGCCGCGCTCGAAAACGACCTCTTCACGGTAGAGCTTCGGCCCTGGCCGGAGCCGCCCCCGCCGAGTTTCTGGCGACGCCTCCGGGCCTGGCCGCGGCGCGTGTACCTCTGGGCGCGTCGCCGGGTGTTCCACGAGACCGCCACCGAGCAGTTGATGAACGCGTACTTCAACGCTCCCGAGATTCACGCGATGGCGATGCGCGAGAGCCCGTTCTTTTCCAAGCTCCGGAAGGACCGCGATGGCCTCTAAGAAGCGCTCCCGCATGGGCCGCAGCCCGGACCGCGCCGCCAAAGAACGCGACGCGCTCGGGCGCCTGGTCACGGTCCTCGACGAGGCGCTGTTCGAAAAGCTTTGCACTACCCACCGGGACGGCGACTTTCGGAACGTGACCGCGGTCCGCTGCCAGGTGCATCCGAAGATGCTCAGCCGCTGGTTGGCCCAAGGCGCCGCGAGCGAGACGGGTTGCCTCTACAGCCGCCTATTCGTCGAGTTCGGCAAGATCGAGGGGGAAATCCGGGCGGAGATCATTCGCGAGACCCGCGACGTCCAGGCCTCGTTCGAGGAGACGAGCTACGACGAGGGCAAGCCCGTGAGTAAGACCGTCGAGACCCGCCGCACGAACGGTCTCCAGTGGTATGCCGAGCGGCGGTTCCGACAGTTCCGCGCCGACTGGGTGCCGCGCGACGACGAGAGCGAGGTCATAGACCTGCTACAACCGAAGGCCGGCACCTTGACGCTCGAGCAAGCCACGGCGATTGCGACCCAGCTCGCGGAGAACATGCCGCCCGCGCTCCAGGCCATCTTCCAGAGCAAGGGCTGGCACCGATTGGAGACCGCACATGGCACGTGAGAAAGCCGACACACCCCGGAGCGCAGCCGCCGACGAGAATCAGGGCCTCGCCGCGCGCTTGGTCGAGCTGCGCCGGGTCGTCGACGAAAACCGCAAGGACAACCTACGGGACTTGGCCGAGGTGAAGACCGACCTCGCCCGCATCAGCGACCGCCAAGCGCAGCTCGCGGTGCGGCTCGACCAGGCCATGGCGGAAGTCGACCGGCGCCAGCGCGACCTCGACCAGCAGCTCCGGACCGGCGCCGAACAGGTGCGGGCGTCCGGGGAACTCGCCCGGAAGATGAACGACCACATGCGCGCGCTCGACGAGCTGCGGGAGGTGCAGGCCGACCCGCACGAGGTGGTGAAGCCGCTTCAGCGCCAGATTGCCCAGCTCGACGCGGACATCAAGACGGTCCGCAAGCACATCGATCTGAAGTTCGAGGCCCTGCCGAAAGCGAAGGCCGAGCCCTGGGAGAGCCGCGGCGCGGACGAGGTGGCGCGGCGCGAAAGATATCAGGCCGAGCAATTGCGAACCCGCGGCGGCTCGTGAAGCTTCCCGATCCACACTAGCATGTGAACGCCCTCGACCTACTCGACCCGTGCGAGGCGTTCGCGCAGGTCGGGGTGCTCTTCGGCTACAAGCCGCCCGATCCGGAGTGGACCGAGTGGTGCACGTTCCTGCACGAGAAGCAGGGCGCGGCCGCGAACGACACCGCGAAGAACGTCGCCGTGCTCGCCGGGCGGCGCGCGGGCAAGACCGAGCTCTGCATCTATTGGCTTGCCCGCGACTGGCAAGTGCACGCGGGGAAGAAGGCGCTCTACGTCGCGTCCACCATCGGCAGCGCGCGGGAAATCATCTGGGATCGCCTGCACGATTTCGACGAGCAATGGGGCATCGGCATCGAGTTCAACGAGAGCCGGCTCGAGGCGCGCTTCCCGAACGGCTACACGATCCTCGTCACCGGGTGCGAAAACAAGAAGCAGGCCAACCGCGTCGCGCGCGGCAAGCGGTTCGTGAAGGTCGTCCTCGACGAGACGGAGCTCTTTGAAGACGACCTCCTCAAGTATTTCATCCGCAGCGCGCTGAAGCCGACGCTGATGGACTACGGCGGCCGGTTGATGCTGCTCGGCACGCCGCGCCGGGCGCTCGCCGGGCTCTGGTTTCAGATCACGGGCGACCCGGCCAACGACAACGACGACGACAGCGAAACCTCGCGCATCCGCCGGCTCTGGAGCGTTCACCGCTTCAACGCGCTCGACAACCCGTTCATTGGCTACGAGGGCGGCGCCGAGCAGTACTTCAAAGACCAGCTCGAGGAGAACGGCTGGAGCGAGGCCGACCCCGAGTTCGTCAACGAGTATCTCGGCCGCTGGTGCCAGGACGACAACGCGTACGTCTACAGCTTCTCCCCGGCGAAGAACCTGTACGCGGAGAACGCCGAGTGGGACACGTTGGGAGCGCTCCGCACGGTCATCGGCGTCGATCTCGGCGACCGCGACGGCTGCGGCTTTGCCGTGTGGCAGAAGCGTTGGGACTCGGACGAGTTACGCTGCGTGGAGTCCTACGCGGCCGTGAACCTCGAGCTCGACGAGCTCGCGGCGGAAGTGCGGAAGCTCATGATCCGCTGGAAGAGCCATCACGTGCGCGTGGATTCGAAGGGGCACGGCGCGACGACGATCTGTAAGTCACTGCTCAACTACGGCATCCCCGCCGAGCCGGCGGAGAACAACCACAAGAAGCTCCCGCTCATCCGGGACTTGAAGGCGGCGCTCCGGAGCGGGCGGGCGAAGCTGCACCCGGTGCGCTGCCGACAGCTCATCGCGCAGCTCCGCATGATGACTTGGAACGAGGAGGGCGACTCGCACCAGGAGGGCATCCCCGACGAGTGCATCGACCCGTCGCTCTGGGCCGTGTTCGAGCTCCGGAAGCTGGCGCTGGTCAAGCCCGAGAAGAAGCCGAAGCTCAACGCGGAAGAGTGGGAGGCGCTCCAGGAGAAGCTCGAAAACCTCGCCGCCGAGCGCCGTGCCGAGCGGCTGACACGCCTCAGCAACCCGACCCATCGCGCGCGCGGACCGGCGAAGGGACGGCGGACGCGGCTCTGAGGGAGTGCCCCGCCCGGGTTGCGCCGAGCGGGGCTGTCAGACCGAGTTCACATGAGCGGGCGTTCCAAAGTCACACCGAGACCGAGCGCATGAAGCATGCCCCTCGCACGCCGGATTGTAAAGCCGTGCTTGACAATGCCGAAACGCCCCGTCACCCTGGAGCGTGAAGCCTTCGGGCTTCGTGCTTGCCCGAGCGAGAGCCCGGGCATGGACCCGCTAGTGGGTCACGAAAGATGACTAGCACCGCCCGTCGCCTCCCCGAGGCCAAGGCGTGAGGCCCGCTGAACGGGTTCGAAAATAGGCAGCACCGCGAGGGCATCGCCCCCGACGTGAGAACCGCGAACATCCCGAGCGCCAGAGCGCGCCGGAGACAGGTGTTTCTCTCATGGCTGCGTTAACCATCCTCAACGAGTGGTTGAAGGATCAATTCGAGCAACCGGGCCGCATCGAGGCCATGTCGAAGCGGAAGACCGTGTTTCTCGACAAGATCTCGACCCGCCAAGACTCGGGCGAGAATTTCCGACAGCCCGCGCTGCTCCACGGTGGGCGCGCTTGGGCGGACTCCCGGAGCGCGGCGCAGGCCATCTCGAACGACAACGAGAGCAACCTGGCCCCGTTCGACTGGGTCTCCTACGTCGGCAAGATCAAGGGGAACCTGCTCATCCTCCACGACGAAATCGCGGCGACGGGCAACGACCGGGAGCGGATGGGCGCGTACGCGAAGACTCTCCAGGTCAAGACAGACAACATGCTCGGCACCTTCGGGAGCCGCATCAACCGCGGCATCCTCGGGCCAAAGGGCATGTGGCTCTTCCGCGGCACCATCGCCTCCGGGGTCATCACCATCGACTCTCGCGATGCCAAGGCGATCGCGTACATCGAGACCCGCGCCGACCAGCTGCAGGCCTCGGCCGACGACGGGTCGTCCACCAGCCACACCCTCTACGGCTCGGGCTCGGTAGGCTTTGTGACCGCGCTCACTGGGCGCTTCGGCACGGCACCGACCGTCACCGTCTCGACCAGCTTCGGCGGCTCGGCGGCGACGCCCGCGGGCTGGGTCGAGGCCACGACCATCTACTTTTACTTCCGCGGCGACTTCAAGGGCGGCATCGATACGGGCGCCAAGTTCGGGCACCGCATCGATTCGATCCAGGCCTGGGTCACCGACACCGACGCGACCGACACCTATAAGACCGTCGACCGGAGCCGCGACCCGCGCATGAGCGGCGTGAAGCTCGTGGCCGCGGACGTGACGACGGACGGCGTGGAAGAGGTGTTCGAGCACCTGTTCGACATTGGCCGCGAGCGCGCGGACTGGTCGGGCGAGAAGGAAATGTTCGTGAGCACGGCGCGCTTCCGCCAGCTCTCTCGCCACCTCGAGTCGAGGCGCATGCGCACGGGCGAGGGGTCGAGGGCGACGCAGAGCCGGAAGGAGGGCGGCGATAGCCGCTACGCCTCCTCGGGCGCGACGTTCAGCTACGCGACCATCACGCTCAACCACCAGTCGGGCGCGTATGAGGTGATCGACGAGGTCGACATGCCGAACGACTACATCCTCGGCACCTCCACCGGCGACTGGGAGATCGTCCACTACGACGGCTTCCCGCACCTCATCGACGACGACGGCGTCGACATGTTGCGGAAGACGACCGAGGACGACTACGAGATGCGCTGGACGACGAACGCCTCCTTCAAGCCGAAGAAGGACGCGCTCATCACCAACACGGGCCGCGCGCCCTTCCCGGTGGCGCTCTAAGTCATGGGGCAATCTCTACCGATTGGAGCGGTGCCCGCCTTCGGCGCGGGCGCGATCCGCGGCGGGCCCTGCCTGGTCGCCATCTTGGGCACGTTCACTACCTCGACGGGCGCCTTCACCGCCTCGGGCGAGCCGAACCGCGAGTATTCGCTTTCGAGCTTCACGAGCGGCATCGCAACCCTCACCTTCCCGAAGAGCCTCAGTTACCTCTCGGGCTGGGGTGAGCACGATCTCGCGGACGCGAGCCCGGCCAATACCCGATCGCTCAAGGTCCGCACGGTGAACCTCGCCGCCGGCACGGCCGCCGTCTACCTCGTGAAGGATAGCGACGGCACGACGGATACGACCCACACCATCGCGACGGGCCTCATTCGCCTCAACCTCATCACGGGCGATTGATGAAGCCTGGGAAGAAAAAGGGCTTCGCTCTCCTGCTCGACGCGAGCGACAAGCCGCCGAAGGGACCGCCCTCGAGTCAGCGCCCCAACGACGGCCCGAAGGCGCCGGACATGGGTGACGACGAGGACGACCTCTCGGACCTCGACGACATGGGCGGCGACCTCGACGACGACCTGCCCGGCGACGACCTCGACGACCCCATGGCCGCGTCCGGCGACGATGGCTCGGGCGACACCTCGGGCGACGCAGGCCAGATCGATCCGGAGGTCGCCGGTCTCGCCGCGCGCCTCGGCTTTCACCAGCCCCACCAGCAGCAAGCCCTCATCGACTTGATCCAGCTCGTCACGGGACCGGGCGGCATGTCCGGGGGCTCGAGTTCGAGCTCCGCTCCCTCCCCGCTCCCAGAAAGCAGCAGCTACTAATGGCTCTCACAGTTGCCTACGTAAACGGCCAGGGTTTCGACGCCACGGTCATCGATCTCGACGACTGGCTCCGGCAATCGCAGGCCATGAAGGGGAACCTCGCCGCGGCCGCGATGCTCGCCGGCCAGCCGCAGTTCGTGGCGCGCGCGAAGACGACGGACAACTCGGCGGCCTCCGCGGTCATCGATCTGACGGCTCAAGGGGTGACCTTCCCCGCGAAGACCTACCGGCGCCTTCGGGTCCGATCGACGGCCGTGAACGGCACGGACAGCTGGGTGCAGGAGTGGGAGCAGATCGTCTATGGCAACGACGGGACGACCCCGAAATTGCTCGGCGGCGCTCGGCTCTTGATTGCGCGCGGGCAGATCAACGGCACGGTCGGCGACTACGGCAACGTGTCCGTGCGCGGCACGTACTCGACCGACACCGTCACGAACGACGCCACCAGCTCGAGCTCGGGCTGCAGCCTCAGCAACAACTCGACGAACACGATCACGCTCACCCATCCGATCGCGCGCTCCTCACCGAAGCGCATCACGGGCATCAATAATTGCCCCGCTGCCGCAACCGCGTCTGGGGCGCGTCACGTGGCAGGTGTCGCCGCGACGGCCACGACCTTCTCGCTCTTCGTGACCGACCTCGCGACCCCGTCCGCCGCGAGCCCGGCGCCGAGCGACCTCAGCGTGGACTTCTTCATCGTGCCCCCGCCGTCCGTCGCCTTCACGATGGCGACGAACAACGTCACCGTCACCGCCGGCTACGACGCCTCCGACAACGTCTACCACGACCTCGAGGTGTTCATCAGCCGCGCCGACACCCACCTGCTCGCGCCCGATTGATCGGCGCGGCCTAGCCTTCGGGGCCCGGCGCGGATTGCTGTCTCCCGCGCCCGGGCTCCGAAGATACCTCCCCGGACAGCACCATGTCGAACTCGCGCGCCCTATCGGTTCTGATAGCGGACGTGCGCGAGGCGGCGGACATCGAGGGCCTCACCGACCGGCACCCGGACGCGACCCTCATCAAGTGGATCAATCTCGAGTGGCGACGGTTCCGGACGAAAGTCGTCCACGTCGGGATGCCGGGGCTCACCATCCCGAGCACCATCGCCGCGCTCCCGACGACCCCGCCCGTCGACACCGAGCGCTACATCGAAGTTGGATGGCCCGATGGCGCGGTCGGCGTCTATGGCGTCGACGTCTTGCTCGGGAACAAGTGGATCCCGCTCAAGCCCATGTCGTTCGCGATGCGGAGCGACTTCCAAGACCGGGGAGCCACGGAGAGCGCGCCCGCGTACTGGATCCCGATTACCCTCCCGAGTGAGACCACGACGACGATCACCGCGGGGAAGATCGGCCTCTTCCCGCTCGCGACCGGCGGCTTCAACTACCGGATTTGGTACCTGCCCGTCTGGGTCGATATCACGACCACGAGCTACGTCTTTTACGGCCACGACATTTGGTTTTCGTGGCTGATTCAAGCCGTCGTGCGGCGGGTCGCGCAGAAGGACGACGACGCGCAGAACACGCTGGAAGAAGCGATCCGGCAGCAGACGGAGATCTGGGCCGAGATCAAGCAATCGGTGCAGATGATGAACGCGGCCGAGCCCATCCCGCGCGTGCGCCGGAACCGGAGGACGCGAGGCCGGTGGGGATCATGACGCGGGGCTCGTAACATGGGCCGCTTCAAGGCGCGCGAGCTCCGAAACGACGCCTCGCTCGACGAGGTGCGCCGGCAGCTGAATGAAGTCCAGAAGGAGCTCGCGGCGGACCTTGCCGTGCTCTCTGCCTCTCGGCGTGTGACCGAGCTCCAGCTCGGCGACTACACGGCCCGCTACGACGATATCGTGCGGATGGCGCCGCCCTCCGCGGGCGCGCGGCTCATCCTGCCGCCGCTCAACCTCGCGCAGCCGAACGGGCGCGTGACCCTCATCATCGAGAGCGTGACCGGGAACGTGAGCGTGGAAGCGGTCGGGACGACGGTCGACGGGCTCACCGTGCGGCCGTTTACGATCGGGCCCGGGACGCTGGAATTCCGGCTCACCCCGAGTGGCTGGTACTCGCGCCATCCGACCCGCTACGGGGAGTTCCACGTCGACGACTTCGGCGCGGTCGCCATCCAGCTCGGCGAGGATCAGGACGCCGCCGCCGTCGCGCTGCGCACCGCCAACGTGAAAGCCATCCAAGCGGCCATCGATGCGGCGGTCGCCGTGAAGGGCACGGTCAAGATGGGGCCGGGCATCTATCTCACGAACGGCCTCGTCGGGCTCGTCGTCGACGTCGACCTGAACGTCGGGATCCAGATCCAGGGCATCGGCGATTTTACGATGATTCGCTCGAACAACTACACGGAAGCCGTCATCGCATTCCGCACGACGGGCGGGAACCTGCGAGAGATCACCATCGAGGGCATCATCATCCGCGGCGGCCGCGAGGGCCTCAGCCTCGCTTGGGTCGCGTACTCGCATTTCAACAAGATCTGGTTCTGGGGTTCGAAGCAATGGGCGCTGCAGAACGAGGCGGGCAACGGGAATTTCTTCCACGAGTGCCGCTATAACGAGTCCGCGCAGGGCATCGGCAACGGCACCGAGGCCGACGCGGTCCTCTTCGTGAGTTGCGAAGACACGCTCTCCGCCTGCAATTTCGGTGAGTTTTCGGGCGGGGTGCTCATCAATGGCGGTGTTTGTACCATCGACGACGGCTGCCTCTTTCACGATTGCAGCTATCGCGGGCAGGACTACCATTCTTACATCGACGACGTCGACGTGAGCATCAGCGGCACGTTCCTCCCGCTCACGGCATCGATCATTCTCTGGCAAGGCTCGGCGGTCCTCAAGGGCATCCACGGCAACTTCATCCACCGCTTCCTCATGGCATTCCGGGCCTACGACGTGCTCGTCGCGGGGTGCCGCCTGCAGACGGTCGTCGACGCGGGCACGTTCATCGGATTCATCGATGTAGAGACCGCGAGCGGCACCGAGCTCGCCCTTCACGTGGCCGCCTCGACGTTCGTGTTTCTCGGGAATAAGAGCGGCTACCTCATCAACGACGCCGACAGCGTGTTGCACGACGCCTCGGTGCAGGCCCAAGTCATCATTTATGCGGGCAGCAGCATGACCGCCATCGCGACCAGCGCGCCGAAACTCCTCAACCCGAGCGGGGAGAACAACTGGCTGCAGTTGACGACCTTCAACCGCTAGCTACCTTTTTTCAGCCCCGGGGAGGCCCGGCGGGTGATTGCATCCCACACTCATCGAAGGACACTACGGATGACCCACCATGCAACTACACACGATGTTCGACCAGTTCAGGCTGGAGCTCACCCAGCAGCTCTCGGCGCGCGAGTGCGTCGAGCTCTTGGCTACCTGTTGCTCACTGACGATTACGTTCGTAGTGCGTCGGACGAACAGGTGGCTCGTCGAGCACTCGGAACGCGAGAGGCTGCGCGCCGAAAAGCTGCGACTCGACGATCGACAGAGGGAATTCTACAGGCAGAAAGAGACTGTGAGAACGATGTTCGAGGCCTCACAGATCGGGTCAGCGCTTACATTGGACGAACTTCTCGCCAATACGGAGCTCGACTTCAGTACCAGATCGTCCGAGGCGCCATCCGGCCCCAGCGCATCGAGCTCGACGACGATCAAGCCCCGGCCGTAGGAGACTGACACTCACGGGTTCAGGAACCGCTCCGCGAACGCCTTGAACTCGCTCGGGTCACCGAAGGCCGCATTCGCGGTCGCGTAGAGGCAGTAGAGGCAGTAGCCGCCGAGAAGGAGCTGGAGCATCTGGTTCAGCCTTTCGTCGCCGTCACGTCGTACTCGCACCGCGTGCCGTCCGAGAGCGTCGCCACATAGGATCCGGTCATCCTGGTCGCGCTCTCGATGGTGAGGACGGTCTCCTCTGCGGGCCCGTCGAGCTGGCGATCGCAAATCATCGAGCAGCCGTCGGGGTCGACCGTCGTGCCGCGGTTGCACCCGTTCATGACGCCAGGGGTGAGGAAGGACCAGTTCGAGCCGTCGGTCGTCCCGAGCTCCCCGGAGGTCGTCGTCGGGCTCACGCACGCGGTCGCCGTGGCCGCCGTCATGGGCGAAAACCGAGTCGTCCAGATCCCCGATTGTGCCGCGCACGTGCCAGCGGGAGCCGCCGGGGTGCCGGTCGCCTTGCTCTGCGCTTCCTTGGCGAGGGTCTGCTCTTCCGCCTGCGCGGCCCGCACCCCGTCTGCATCACCCGACGAGCAACCGAGGCCGAGAGCGACCGAGAGGGCAAGGGCGATACGGGCGGACATGTAGGTTCCTTTCGAGGGTGGTGACGCGTCCTTCGCGTCGTGCTCCCCCGGGAACGGCAGGGAGGGGCGACTCTTGAATCGAGCCCCTGGGTCACCGTTGACCCGGTCAAGCGTTCGGTTCAGAATGGCACATGCTGAGCCGAATGCGCCAACTGTGCCAACTGTGCCTCGCGGTGAGTCTGCCAGCCCTCGCGGGGTGCGGCGGACCGACCGTGCTCCAGTGCCGACTCGACGCGGTCGAGCAGGCCCTCCCCCACGACCCGGGCCTGGTCACGGTCGACGACGTGATCGCGGTGATCGACCGCTTGCAAGCGTGCAAGGCGACGAGCCCGGACGCGGGAGCGCCGCCGTGAGCTGGCTCCTTCGGCTCTGGCGCTTCGGGCAATGCGTCGAGTGTCACCGCTTCACGTGCCCACGCGTAGGGCCCTGGTACGCGCGACGGCGCCAGAGCGCCTATTGCTCGACGTGCGAGTGGCATGGGTTTCCGAGCGAGGAGGAGCAACATGGCTGACAATCAGCTCCGCCCGCCCCCGCTCCCCACGATCCCGCCCGCGGAGCCCTTCCCGCCCGCGCCCTCCGTCGCGAGCGCGCAGCAAGTCTCTGAGATTGGCAAGCTCGTGACGCGCAAGCTCGACAACCACGCCGCACGCGTGGACGGGCGCCTGGACGCGTTCCACCAAGAGCTCGCGCTGGTCCGGCAACAGGGCGCTGCCTCGAACGCGACGAACGACACCATGCCCTCCCCCGCGCCGGCGTCGCTGCCGAAGCAGATCGCGGGGCATACGGTGAGCCTCGCGAAATGGGGAACCTTGGCGATCGGCGTGCTCGGGATTGCGGCGCAGGTCGCGAAGATGTGGCGGCCGAGTCTGGTCGCTCCGCTCGACCAGCTCCTCGACCTCGTGAAGCAGCTCGTGCCAGGGGCCGTGCCGTGATCGTGCCCCCTCTTGATTCGGAGAAGAGGCGCGCCTGGGATGGCGAGTGGGAGGAACGTTACGCGCGCCACTGGCATGTCGCCGACGGCAAGTACTACCCGAGTCCGCCTGCGCCCGAGACACCCCGCAAGGGTCCGCGCTCACGAGAGCGAACGCCCTACAAGGGTCGCCATTGCGTCCGTTGCGAGGGGCTGCCCTGGCGCCGCGACAATCCGCACTGCGCGCGGTGCGGACAAGCCTACGCGGAGGAGCGGCGCGCGCTCGGGGTGGGAACGTGACTGCCGCGGAGCGCATCGCTGACTTGGAAGCGCAGCTCGTTGCCGCGCAGAAGGAACGCGATCACTGGCGCGATATGGCGTGCGCGCTCGTTCGCCAGTTGCCGGCGCCTCCCTTGCCCCCGCAGCCGCTCCCGCACCAGCCCTATCTCGTGCCACCCGTCCTGCCATGGGCGCCCCCGGTCATCACTTGGTGAATGCATGAACCGCTCCCTCTCCGCCCTGCCGTTCGAGCAGGCGACGAACTTCACGCGGCCCGCGGCGCCGATCCAAAAGCGCCTCATCGTGCTGCACTCGATGGAGTACCCGCTGAAGCGCGGCGCGGCCAAGTGGTGCGCTGGGTTCTTCAGCGGGCCCGACGCGCCGAAGGCCTCCGCGCACGCGTGCGTGGATCCGGGCGAGGTCATCCAATGCGTGCCGTGGGGCGACATTGCCTGGCATGCCCCGGGCGCGAATACCTACGGCATCGGCATCGAGCACGCCGGGTTTGCGCGGTTCAGCATCGCGGAGTGGACGACCCCGGACGGGAATGCGATGCTCGACAACTCCGCTTGGCTCGCTGCCGAGCTGTGTACGAAGTTCAAGATCCCGGTCGATTTCCTCGACCATTGGGAGCTCGCCGCGGCAGGCGACAAGGCCCGGGGCATCACGACGCATGCCGAGGTCAATGCGGCGTTCAAAAAGAGCGACCACACCGATCCGGGCACGGGCTTTCCGATGGGCGACTACTTGCGGCTCGTGAGCAAGTACGCGCTCGATGCGGGGGCGGTCGCGTGATGTTCGCGCTCGGTTTCCTCTGCGGCGTGCTCTGCATGCTGGTCGGCTTTCTCGTCCTGCTCGCGGCCGCGGTGAACCACTAATGATCCTCCCCCTCCTCTTCGCCGTCGCCCGCGGCACGCTCACGGCCGTCTCGTTCGGGGTCCAGGCCTACGACGGGGCGAAGAAGCTCTGGCGCGGCAAGGGACCGCTCCCGGGCGCGCAGGGGGAAAGCCAGCCGCTGACCTTCCGGGACGTCGAGCGCCAGCGTGCGCAGATGCAGGCCGCGACCAGCAAAGGCACCGTGACCGGGCCGAGGCCGCCGGCTGCTGCTCCCGACACCGTGCGGTCGTTCCCCGTGAAGCCGAAGCCGCCGTCCTCGCCTCCGCCTCCATCGGCGGCCTGACACCATGCCGCGCCGAACGATCGTCAAGGAATTCCCGTTCCTCGAGGGAGCGCACCAGGAGGCGGAGGCGCGCCTCTTGCCCGACGGGTATTTGACCGCCGCGAAGAACGTCCGGCTCCGGAAGGACGGGCGCTTCGGGGTGCGCGCGGACTTCGATGCGGTCGGCAACGACACATCCAACGCGGCCGATTTCGTGCCTTATGACCTCGTCGCCTTCAACGATGGCTTGCACGCGATCGGTGACGGCGCGGGGCTCTCGGGGGATGTGATCCCGTGGGACCTCGCGAGCCTCGCCGCGACGTCTCCGGTCGACTGGCGCCTGTCACAACAGGACGGCAACATTGCCCAGATCGGCCGCTTCTCGAACCTGCGCGAGTTCGCCGGGTTCGTGAACAAGGCATCGGCCATCGCGCTCGGTGACCGCCGCATCGATTGCGCGGCCGCGGGCGGGCTCGTCTGCATCGTCACCC
>Ga0134121_10002321_pt1 | contig 16613 bp, 13 predicted proteins | sample KB301_FD_96463 | JGI IMG/M metagenome (GOLD analysis project Ga0134121, IMG submission 96463) | Terrestrial soil microbial communities without Nitrogen fertilizer from Kellogg Biological Station, Michigan, USA - KB3-0-1 | ecosystem: Environmental > Terrestrial > Soil > Unclassified ... | reverse complement strand
AATCCCTGATGAACGATCGCATGGCGAACTCGATCTTCATCATCCCGAGGTCCATCGCTTCGCGGATCGCCCGTTCGGCCGTCCAGCCCGTGCGCGCGATGCGCTGGCAGGCGACGACGAGCCCCGTCCGGTCCTGCCCCGCCTTGCAATGGACGAAAACGGGCCAGTTGTCCGGCTGGTCGATGAGTCCCAGGATCCGTTTCAGCTGCTCGTCGGTCGGCCGGCCCAGTCCGCGCATCGGAACGCTGAAGTACCGCAGCCCGGCCTGCGCGGCCTCCCTCTCTTCCGAGGTCACGAGCGGGGCCTCGCGGCGGAGATTGACGATGGTGCGGATTCCCAGGGCCTTGAGCTTCGCGATGCCGCCCTCGGCCGGCTGTGCACCGCGGAACAGATGCTCGTCCACCCGATGGAAATTCGGCAGCTCGGGGTAGGTCGCCTCTTCGATCGGATCGCCCGCCGCCCTGGATGCCGCGGTCGTCGTGGCTCCCGCGGTCGTCGTGGCTCCCGCGGTCGCCGTCGCGGCCGCCGCCAGGGTGGCGGGGGGGCCGGCCACACCCGCGGCCAGGATCGCGAGCAATGCCGCCCGGGCGGCCGTTTTCGAGACATGTCGTCGCATGCGGAGATGATAGCCGTGATGAACGAAGATGACGACCCATGGCGAAAACCTCCATGAGAGCCCGCTCGCTACGCCGGCTGCCTGCGCGCCACGAGGAGCAGCGCGCCGGCGGCGATCGCCCCGACGCTGCACCAGAGCGGAATGTTGACGGTCTCCCGATCCTTCACCGACAGCTCGAGCGAGCCGATCGTCAGATCGTGGGATTCCTTGGTGTAGGTGAAGTGGTCGTACACCAGTCCGAGGACGCCGGCGACGATCAGCACGAGGGCGGCGACCTGGACGCGACGCATCCGTGCGAATGCACTCATGGTGACCTCCCTCCCGAATTGGCGGCGTCTCGGATGAGACAGGCGGCGAATCACATGCAATTGGAAGGCCAGATCCCGGCCTGTCGCGCGATCAATTCGCGCTGCCGGGGCAGGCTACGGGCGGGTGTCGCACTCCCCGTCGTGGTCTTTCTGAATCTTCTGCATCTGTCTCTCGCAATTGTTCGGGTAGGTCACCCCGTTGCAGCCGCAGACCGGCTTGCGCTCCTTGGTGCAGGCGACCGGCAGCTTGATGCAGACCCCCGGTGGGGCCTCCGCGTCGCAGGGACCCGCGACGTCGCAGAAGAGTCCGGGGTCGCACATCACACCCGCGCTGCCGCCGCACGCGTCGTGCTCCTTGGCCGTGCCGGCCGCGCCCGGTGAGCTCGCCGGCGCCAGCCCGCACGCTCCCATCAGCATCAAGGCGATGATTCCGTCGCGCATCGTCATCTTCAGCCCTCCTCTTCGAGCGGCGTCGACTGCAAGATGTCCGCCAGATTTGACAGATCGCGCCGGCCCGGGCATAAGATCAGAGCATCCTTATTATAGGGAGGGCCACCGATGCAATCCGGTCGCTGGACACCATTCCACGCCTCGCTCGTTCTGCGCTGCCTCGCCACCTTCTGCACGCTGACTCTCGCTCTCGCGCCGCTGCATTCGAATGCGATCACGGCGGCGGTCTGCGATCCACCGGGGCCGCCTCCGCGGTTCGGATGCTCGTGGTCCGTCGATCTGTGCGACTGGATCTGCGCGATCTGCGATCCGTTCGGCGCGCCTCCGCGAACGTCGTGCACCTGGGACGGCGACCTCTGCAACTGGGTCTGTCCAGGTTACACGGGGGTCGACGTCTCGGTGGAAACGGTGCAGCCGCCGGCCCAGGGGGCCACCGTCTACGTCCGGCTGTCGTCGTTGTGCACCGCCACCGGAGCCGGCGCCTTCTGCAACGGCAGCTTCGCCGTCCACCCCGGGACCTCGGCGGCACAGAAATGCCAGGCCATCGCCGACGTCGTCACGGGAAACTGTTCGGCCGCCGGTTATTCCGTCACGGCGAATCAGTGCAAGTCCGCGGCGACGCTGACGGCGAGCAACACCGGCTGCCCCGCGACGCCGTTCGCCCTCGGTCTGTCGAACGACCCCGCGGTCTTCGACCAGAGCGGCCAGGGAGCGATGCCGGACGGCGAGATCGACAGCATCACCGGAAGGACCCCGGCATGCAGTCCGATGCCGGGTCCGGTTGGAAATCTGCAGCTCCTGGCGCCGGGCGGCGGAGGTCTGCATCTCACGTGGGACGACACCACGGACGCCGACGACTACGTGGTGTTCAGCGACACGTCCCCGAACGGGTCGTTCACGACCGTGGCGGGCACGGCGTCGAGCGGAGCGGCCGGGCTGACCCTCGCCATGCCGCCGGGGACCGAGTTCTATCTCGTCGCCGGACGGAACGCGACGTGCGGCGTCGGTCCCATGCGCTGATCCTGTCGATCGACCTGGCCCCGCCCTCAATTGTCCGCGGCGCCGAGATCGATCCAGTTGCGGATGGTGTCGCGCGTTCCCTGCGACAGCATCGGTCCCTGCTTGGGCATCTCGCCGGCGTCGAGCTTCGCCATGAGATACGAGACGGCCGAGTTCCCCGGCGCGACGCGGACCGCGGAGGGGAATTCCACCGACGGCACGTTGATCAGGTTGGCGTACGAGGTGGGCGCGTCCTTGAGGACCAGGTGCAGGTTCGCGTCGGTCGGGGTGATGTGACAGCCGGCGAGGGCGCACCGGGCGGTGAAGATCGGCTGGATGTCGCGCGCGAACGACGGGTTGACGACCGTGACGTCGCCGGGGTCGCTGTAGGTCGTCGGCAGCGGGTCGAGATGCAGGTCGGTGCAGGCCCACGCGAGCGCCGCGCCGAGAACGGCGAGCCAGAGCCGCGCGGCGCGGCGATGGGCCAGGCGGGAGCGGGCGGCGCCTTTCATCGCGCGCCTCCCCAGCCCCACGAAACGCCGAGGCGGACGGTCGCCAGCGCGTCGGGCGCGTAAGACCCCTCGCCGCTGACGCGCAGTCCGCGCCAGCCCGACCAGGTCAGCCCGAAGGCCATCGAGACGCGGTCGAGCCGGGCCACCAGGCGTTGATCGTCGAGGCGTCCGAACCCGTTCACGAAGTGGGTCTGGAAGCGCAGCGTCTCGTGACGGTACCCGGCGAGGGCGTACCAGGCCAGGCCGGCGGCGCCGAGGCGCGGCGCACCCGCGATGAAATCGATGCCGTACGCCTTGGGCAGGAAGTGGTCGTCGCTCGGCGTTCCCAGGTAGCACAGGCTGTTGGAGGGATCGGCGACCGCCTCGTCCGAGCAGGTGATCGGCCCCTCGATGTCGCCCTGGAGATAGTGGCCGCGCGCCCGCCACGCCACGCCGTCCTCGCGCCCGGCGAAGCGCGCCGTCACCGCCGCCGCCCCCATCGCCGGCACCAGGCCGAAGACGTGCACCGCCGGGATGAACCCCGCCTCGAGCAGCCAGCGGTCGTCCGGCCGCCAGCGCAGGTGCGGCCGCGGCAGGATGGAGGTGAAGTTGGTGTTCTCCACCTTGGCGCCGGCGAACGTCGTGGTCCGGTCCTCGGCGCTCAGGCCGGGCACGTAGTCCAGATCGAGCCCGGCCTCGAACGTGCGGCCGGGGGCGGAGCCGACCGGCGTGAAGGCGATCGCCGCAGCGTAATAGCCCATGATCTGCGCCTCGTTGGAGTCGTCCTCGACCAGGACGTCGGCGCTCGCCGCCGGCGCGGCCAGAAGCGCCGCCACCGCGCAGGCCGCCACCACACGGGCCGCCGTGGCCACTGCCGCCGCCGCGCGCACGGCTGCGGCGCCCGCTGCCACGATGCGCGGCCCCGACTCCGCCCCCGCCTGCATGATGGCCGGGAGGCTACACGCCTTCGGCCACGCCCGCCGGTGACTTGGGATACGATGCGGCCGGATTCGGCAGCCGCCGGCGAGAGCGCTCCGATGAACACGCGACGACAGTTCCTCATCCGCGCCCCCCTCGGGTTCCTCACCGCGGCGGCTCTGTGCCGCGGCCAGGCCGGAGCGGCCGATACGCCGCCCGCGCCGTCCGCTGGTTCGGCGACGCCGCCGGATGCGGCCACGCCGGGAGCTCCGCCCACGTTCGGCACCGCCCCGGGCGCCGGCCCCGAGGTGACGCCGGCCACCTTCGCCGAGGCCGAGAAGCTGATGCAGGTCGCGATGACCCCCGAGGAGCGGCAACAGGCCGCGCAGACCTGGCGTCAGTCGCTGGCGCCCTACCTCGAGCGGCGCACCGGGCCGCGCCGGCTCGCGATCGCGGCGAGCGAGACGCCGGCGTCGCTCTGGCATCCTCTGCTCCCGGGGATCGCATCCGGACCGGGGCGCGACCGGTTCGTGCGGTCGGCGGCCGGCGGCGCGCCGCTTCCCGCTTCGGACGACGCCATCGCCTTCGCGCCGGTGACGCAGCTGTCGCGCTGGATCGAGACGCGCAGGCTGACCTCCGAGCGGCTGACCGGCATCTACCTGGGCCGCATCGCGCGGCACGACGGCAGGCTGCGCGCCGTCATCACCCTCACGAAGGGCCATGCCCTGGCGCGCGCGAAGCAGGCCGACGCCGAGATCGCCGCCGGAAAATACCGCGGGGCGCTCCACGGCATCCCGTACGGGGTCAAGGACCTGCTCGATACGAAGGGAATCCCGACGACCTACGGCGCCGAGCCGTTTCGCGATCGGGTGCCGGCCGCCGACTCGGCGGTCGTGCGCCGGCTGGACGAGGCGGGCGCGGTGCTGGTCGCCAAGCTGTCGCTCGGCGCGCTGGCCCTCAACGACATCTGGTTCGGCGGGCAGACGATGAACCCCTGGCTCCCGGAGGAGGGCGCGTCCGGCTCGAGCGCCGGCCCCGGAGCGGCGACGGCGGCGGCGCTGGTCGGGTTCTCGATCGGCAGCGAGACCGACGGGAGCATCGTGAGCCCGTCGATGCGCTGCGGGGTGACCGGGCTGCGTCCGACGTTCGGACGGGTGGCGCGCACCGGCGCCATGACGCTCTGCTGGTCGCTCGACAAGCTCGGCCCGATGACGCGCTCCGTCGAGGACGCGATGCTGGTGCTGCGGGCGATCGGCGGCGCGGACCCGGGCGACCCGTCGAGCGTGCCCGGCCGTCTCGACTTCGACGCGATGGCGGGGGTGGCGGGTCTCAAGGTCGGGTACGTCGCGTCCTGGATGAAGGAGAGCCCGGCGACCGAGGTCGACCTCGCGGCGATGGAGACCCTGAAAAAGCTGAAGGCCGTGATGACGGAGGTGACCCTTCCCGACTGGCCGTACGGCTCGCTCCTGCCGATCCTGTTCGCCGAGGGCGCCGCGTCGTTCGAGGATCTGACCCTGAGCCACGATCTCGGGCGGCTCACGATGCAGGTGAAGGACGCCTGGCCGAACCTCTTCCGCCAGGCGCGCTTCCTGTCGGCCGTCGATTTCGTGCAGGCGGACCGGCTGCGTCGCAAGGTGGCGCTCGAGATGGCGCGCCTCTTCGGGGAGGTCGACGTCCTCCTGGTGCCGTCGCTGCGCGACGAGCAGCTCACCATCACGAATTTCACCGGCCATCCGTCCCTCACCCTGCGCGCCGGGTTCGTGAAGGTCGGGGAGGCGCGCAGCGACTGGGCGCCGGATCCCGCCCATCCGCTGCCGAGGTTCGATCCGCCGCGGCGGGTGCCGCACGGCATCACGCTCGTCGGGCGCCTGTTCGACGACGGCCTGCTGGGCCGCGTGGGGGTCGCGCTGGAGCGGGAATTCGGTGTCGCGGGAGAGAGGCCGCCCGGGTTCTAGAGGCCGCTAGCAGCCGTTGTCGATCACGCCGTCGCAGTCGTCGTCGATGCCGTTGCAGGTCTCGGGCGAGGACGTCCCGGGGACGCAGGTCTGCGGCACGCCGCCGACGCAGGCGTTGATGGTGCGCTGGCAGGCCCCGACCCCGCACGTGCTGGTGCCCAGGTTCTCGTCCGTCTGGCCGCTGCAGTTGTCGTCGAGACCGTTGCAGATCTCGAGCGCGCCGGGGTGGATGGCGGCGTTCTGGTCGTTGCAGTCGACGCTGGCGTAGTAGCCGTCCCCGTCGCCGTCCTGGCAGTGATTGCCGATCCCGTCCCCATTGCCGTCGGACTGGTCGGGGTTGGCGATGACGGGGCAGTTGTCGCACAGGTCGCCCACGCCGTCGTGATCCTGATCGATCTGGGTCGCGTTCGCGGTCAGCGGACAGTCGTCGTTGATGTCGAGGACGCCGTCGAGGTCGTAGTCGGCGGAGGAGACGGCGCAGGGGCTCGCGTTCGGACGCGGCGCCGGGCTGCCGACCGCGCCGGGGTAGCTCGAGCCGAGAGAGCCCTCGCCGTTGACGCACGAGTTCACGCCCGAGACGAAATAGTAGTAGGCGGTGCCGACCGGAGGCACGGCGGCGTCCGTCGTCGCGCGGTCGGGCGACCCGGTCTCGAAACAGACGTGGTTGTAGCTGAACGCGCCGCTGGTGCTGCCGCGGTAGACGTTGTAGGCGTTGGCCTGCGGGATGCGCAGCCAGGTCAGGCTCGAGGGCGAGCCCGGGGCCGCTCGTACCGAGTCGCCGACCAGGCCCGGAACCGTCTGCACCGAGTTCACGGTCGGGGCGCAGTCCTGGCTGTTGAGCACGCCGTCCCCGTCGGTGTCGAGCGCCGGCAGCTCGTAGGCGCCGATGTCGACGACGACGCTGCCGTTGTTGTCGCCGTCCGCCGCCCGCGGGGCCCCGTCGAGATCGTACTGCGAGATCCCGGTGCCGGAGCCGGCGTCGAGCAGGGGGGAGGTCGCCTGGAGATGGAAATCGGCGGCGACGTTGGTGTTCGCGCCCCAGTTCGAGACCATCTTGTTGATCGCCGAGACCGCCGTCAGCGCCGGCGTGAAGGTGATCACCTTGCTCGAGGTGTTGATCGCGGTGATCGTCCGCACCACGCCGTCGTCGTTGTACTCGAGCTTGTGGTTGACGAGGTACCGGCTGACGTCGCGCACCGCCACGGTCGTCGTGGAACCCGCGGCCACGGTCACGTCGGTGAACAGCGGCGCGCGGACGAACAGCGGGTCGACCATGCGGTTGCCGTTCTGCCCCATGATCGTCGCGTCGGTGTAATCCCCCGTGACGTTGCTGGAGGCGGACGGGAGCTTGATGTTGTTCCAGACCGCGGAGTTGTAGACGTACGGAGTGGTGCGCAGCGAGTGCACGCCGCCGCCGCTGCCGTTCGAGGTGACGGTGTTCCCGACCACGATGTTGTTGCGCAGTGTCACCTGCGGCGGGTTCTGCGTCTGCAGGGTCGCGACCTCGATCCCGGCTCCGTAGGTGGAGAAATTGTAGCCGTTGGGGACGGAGGTGCCGGTGGCGCTGTTGCCGACGATGGTGTTGTTGGTGATCTGCGCCGTCACCTGGTACAGGTAGATGCCGCCGCCGTTCATGCCGGTCGAGTTGCCGAAGATCAGGTTGTCGAAGACGTTGATGCTGCCGAGCACGTCGATGCCGCCGCCCCCGAAGCTGGCGCGGTTGCCGGCGATGATGTTACGCCGGATGATCGTGCCCGGATTGCCGTCCACGCGGATGCCGCCGCCCCGGCCGATCTCGGCCTCGGCCGCGTTCTCGCCGATCACGTTGGCCTCGATGAGCACGTTCGTCGTGACCCCGGATCCGGGCCCCAGGAGGAACAGGCCGCCGCCGAGGCCGAAGGTACCGCTGCCGGTCTTGCTGGCCGTGTTCTTTGTGATCGTGTTGCCGGCGATCACGGCGTTGCCGGTGGCGACGTAGACGCCGCCGCCGAAGAACTGCGCCTGCGACCCCGAGAGCGCGTTGCCGGTGATCAGGTTGTTGCTGACGATCGCGTCGCCGAACACGAACACCCCGCCTCCCGATTTCGAGGTGCTGTTGCGCAGCTCGCCCGACCCGCCGGTGATCTTGCAGCCGTCGATGGAGAAATCGGCGTCCGGGCGGCCCGTGCCCCCGCCGCCGAAGATGACGGCGGAGCGCCCCAGCCCCGTGGCGTTGATGGTGGTCGTCGCCGGGGCGGCGCACTGCACGTGGATGTCGGGGTAGACGAAGAGACGCTCCGGATAGTTCCCCGCGGCGACCTGGATGAAGGCGCCGCTCGCCGTGCCGCCCGCGATCTGGGAGTTGCCGTCGTTGATCGCGGCCTGGATCGTCTTGTACGGGGTCGCCTGGCTGCCGCACCCGGTCGTGCAGGTGCTGCCGGCGCTGACGTAGATCGTGACCGTCCCGACGGCCAGGACCAGGCGCGCGACGGCGGCGATGGCGAACAGGGAGACGAGGGCGACGACGGATGGAAGCCGGAACGAGCGCGACAGACCTGTCCTCAACAGCTTCGCCTTGTCCAACCGCTCCCCCTCGAGACGACAGGCTCGCAGCGTAAGCACACGATCGGAATGTCTTGTTCAGGCTGCATTTACCCCGAAATCAGCCCGAGTCAAGGCTTTTCTGCGTCTGGGGGTGCCTGGGGTGCCTGAGGGCGCCTGGGGCGGGTCAACCCGCGGTCCGATCGCGGGAGGCCGACACCCCGGCGGCCGGCGACCGGCCCTCGGCCTCCCCCCTCTCCTGCTGCTGCAGCTGCCACATGCGCGCGTACTGCCGGCCGGCGGCGAGGAGGGCGTCGTGGGTGCCGCGCTCGACGATGCGGCCCTCCTCCATGACCAGGATCTGGTCCGCTCCCATGACGGTCGACAGCCGGTGCGCGATCACCAGCGTCGTGCGGCCGACCTGGATGCGATCGAGCTCGGCCTGGATCGCCTTCTCGGACTGCGAATCGAGCGCCGAGGTCGCCTCGTCGAAGATCAGGATGGCCGGGTTCTTCAGGAGCGCGCGGGCGATCGCGACCCGCTGCTTCTCGCCGCCCGACAGCTTCAGCCCCCGCTCGCCCACCTCGGTCCCATAGCCGTCGGGAAGGCTCGTGACGAAATCGTGGATGTGGGCGGCGCGCGCGGCCGCCTCGACCTCCTCGCGCCCGGCGTCGGGGCGTCCGTAGCCGATGTTGTAGTAGATCGTGTCGTTGAACAGCACGGTGTCCTGCGGGACGATGCCGATGGCGGCGCGCAGCGAGCGCTGCGTCACGTCGCGCAGGTCGAGGCCGTCGATGCGGATGCGGCCGGCGTCGACGTCGTAGAAGCGGTACAGCAGGCGCGCCAGGGTCGACTTGCCCGAACCGGACCGGCCGACGACGGCGACCGTGCCGCCCGGGGCGATCTCGAAGTCGACGCCATGCAGAATCTCGCGGCGCGGGTCGTACCCGAACCGGACGTCCTCGAAGGTCAGCCGCGGGCGGCCGGCGGCGAGCGGCACCGCGCCGGGGCGATCGCGCACGTCCGGGCTCTGATCGAGCAGGGCGAACAGGCGCTCGAGGTTGGTCAGCGCCTGCTTGACCTCGCGGTACATCATGCCGAGGAAGTTGAGCGGCGACGAGAGCTGCAGCAGGTAGGCGTTGACCAGCACCAGGTCGCCGACCGTCAGCCGGCCCGCGACCACGCCGGCCGCCGCGCGCCACATCATCGCGGTGACGCCGATCGAGACGATCAGCGTCTGGCCGAGATTGAGCAGGGCCAGGGACGTCTGCGACCGGACGTTGGCGTCCTCGAGACGGCGCAGGCTCTCGTCGAGACGCGCGGTCTCGTGCCGCTCGTTGTTGAAGTACTTGACCGTCTCGTAGTTGAGCAGCGAGTCGACGGCGCGCTCGTTGGCGCGGGTGTCGGCCTCGACCGCCGCGCGGTAGAACCGGGTGCGCCACTCGGTCACGCTGAAGCTCCAGGCCGCGTAGGCCGCGAGCGTGATCACGATGATCAGGGCGAAACCCCAGTCGTAGCTCCAGAACAGGAAGCCGGTGACCAGCGCGACCTCCACCGTGGTCGGCAGGATGGTGTAGAGGGTCCAATCGAGCAGATCCGAGACCGCGGTGCTGCCGCGCTCGAGATCGCGGGCCACGCCGCCGGTCCGGCGGTCGAGATGGAACTTCAGGCTCAGCTCGTGAAGATGGCTGAAGACCTTCACCGCCACCTGGCGCGACGCGCGCGCCATCACCCGCGCGAACACGACCTGACGGGCTTCGGTGAACAGCGTGATGGCGACCCGCGCCGCTCCGTAGGCCAGCAGCACGGCGACCGGCAGCATCAGGAGGGAGCGCTCGACGTTGAGCCGGTCGACGATCTGCTTCAGCGCCAGCGGGACGAAGAGCGTGGCCACCTTCGATCCGAGGATCAGCCCCAGCGACAGGACGATGCGGCCGAGGTACGGCCGCAGGTAGGGGAGCAGCGCGCCGATCACCGCGACCTCGCCGCGCGAGCCCGACGGTCGCGGCGGCGCCGCGGCGAGGGCCGGCTCCTCCAGACGGCTCGTGGTCATCGGGCGGGCGTCTTCCGGCGGGGTCGGTGCATGGCCAATTATGCCCTCTCGCCGGGCCGCAGCCGCCGGCCGGCGCCCGGGCGCACCAGCGCGCGGCGCAGGTCCGCCAGCGGATAGAAGGTGTCGCGCCAGAGCACGCCGCCGCGCCGCAGCGTCGCCAGCATCGAATTCCAGGCCGCGAAGAACAGCAGGCCCAGCGCGATCGGATAGAGCGCCACCAGGGCGACCGGGTGCGTCGACAGCCGGCGCCTGGAGAGGGTCGCCTGCGCGGAGAGGACGCCGAGCTGCACCGCGAGCGGCGCCCAGCGCGCCACCGGGCCGAGGGCGCCGCCGGCCACCCCGAGGGCCGGCGGTCCGAGAAAGGCCAGAAGCCCGATCCCGGTCTGCGCGACCACCGCGCCGATCGAGTAGTCGAGCCCCGCGAACAGGTTCTTCTCCAGCCCGCGGACGACCGCCCAGGCGCTCGTCTGCCAGCGGCAGCGGACGAGATCCACCCCGGAGTAGAGCCGCTGCCGCGCCCCCGATTCCTTCAGGAGCCGCCCCAGCTTCAGATCGTCCACGACCTCCATCTTCAGAAGGTTGTGGCCGCCCACGCGCCGGTACGCCTCGCGGCGCAGCAGATTGAAGGCCCCCACGCCGGCCCCGCCGCGCGGCAGGTCGCGGCTGATCTCCCAGGCGCGCGCCGTGAACAGGAAGGCCTGCTCGAAGGCCAGCATGAGGGCCCCTTGCAGCGGCCCGAGCGGTCGGAGGTCGGGGAAAACGCTGAGATGATCGATGCGCCGCGCTTCGGCGAAGGCCACGACGCGGTGCAGCAGGTCGCCGGTCGCGAGCCCCACGTCGCCGTCCATGAACAGCAGCCACCGGCCCGTCGCCCGACGCGCCCCGGCATCGCAGGCGTGGCACTTCCCGATCCAGCCGGCCGGAAGCTCGCGGACGTGAACCACCTCGAGCCGCGGTCCGTCTCGGGGCGGCGCCCCCCGGGCCGCCTCCGCCAGGCGATCGAGGAGGGCGCCCGTCCCGTCGCCCGAGCGGTCGTCGACGACGATCACCTCGAGACCGGGATAGTCCTGCGCCAGCGCCAGGCGCACGGTGCTCTCGATCGAGGCGGCCTCGTCGCGCGCCGTGATGATGATGGAGAGCGGCGGGACCGGCACGCCGGCCAGGCGGGCCCCGCGCGCGCTCTCCTCGCCGGCGAGCACGTCGAAGAGCGATCCGACCTGCATCGAGCCGGCCAGGTGGAGGGCGCCCAGCGCGAGCCAGAAGGCGACGAGCAGGCCCGCGACCAGAGCCAGGAGCAGGGTCATGGACGGCTACGCTAGCACGGGGAAGCGGCCCCAAGTTGTCACGACCCTCGCGGCGCGAGGAGTGATATGTTGGTGCATCCGAAGTACGCGGATTGGGGAGACCTGAATGTACAAGACGAAGAACGACCTTCCGGAAAAAGTCCGTATCCAGGTGTCGGGGCTGCTCCAGGAGCGCCTGTCGGACGCGATCGATCTCGTGAGCCACTCGAAGCAGGCGCACTGGAACGTGAAGGGGCCCAGCTTCATCGCGCTGCACGAGCTGTTCGACAAGGTGTACGAGCACGCCGGCGACTATGCCGACCTGCTGGCCGAGCGCATCCTGCAGCTCGGCGGCATCGCGCACGGGACGGTGCGCGTGGCGGCGAAGCAGTCGAAGCTGCCGGAGTACCCGCTCACCCTGTCGACCGGCAAGGAGCACGTCGAAGCCCTGTCGCGCAGCCTGGCCTACTTCGGCGAGACCGTCCGCCAGGGGATCAACGCGGCCGACGAGATCGGCGACAAGGACACGGCCGACATCTTCACCGAGATCTCGCGCAGCGTCGACAAGGACCTCTGGTTCGTCGAATCGCACGTCCAGGCCGAGCGTTAGACCGGGGACCGGGGATCCGGAACAGTCACGAGGAGGATCTCGCATGAGCACCATCACGACGCGGGACGGAACACAGATCTACTTTAAAGACTGGGGCAAGGGACAGCCGGTTGTCTTCAGCCACGGCTGGCCGCTCAGCTCGGACGCCTTCGAGGACCAGATGTTCTTCCTGGCCACGCGCGGCTACCGCTGCATCGCGCACGACCGCCGCGGCCACGGCCGCTCGAGCCAGCCCTGGACAGGCAACGACCTGGACACCTATGCCGACGATCTCGCCGAGCTGACCGGGAAGCTCGACCTCAAGGACGCCATCCACGTCGGTCACTCGACGGGCGGCGGCGAGGTGGCGCGCTACATCGGGCGTCACGGGACGAAGCGCGTGGCCAAGGCCGTTCTCATCGGCGCGATTCCGCCGCTGATGCTCAAGACGCCCGCCAACCCGCAGGGCACGCCGATCGAGGCGTTCGACCAGCTCCGCGCCGCGGTTCTTGCCGACCGCTCGCAGTTCTTCTACGACCTGAGCCTGCCGTTCTACGGCTACAACCGGACGGGCGCCAAGGCCTCCGAAGGCGTGCGCGAATCGTTCCGGCTCCAGGGGATCATGGCCGGCCTGCCGGCGGCCTACTTCTGCATCAAGGCGTTCTCCGAGACCGATCTCACCGCCGACCTGAAGAAAATCGACGTGCCGGCGCTGATCCTGCACGGCGACGACGATCAGATCGTCCCGATCGCGGATTCGGCGCTGCTGTCGTCGAAGATCATCGGCAACGCGACGCTCAAGGTCTACAAGGGCGCTCCGCACGGGATGTGCACGACGCACAAGGACATGATCAACGAGGAGCTGATCACCTTCTTCAAGGCCTGAACGCGCGTCGGGGGGCGCGACATGATTCTCGGTCTGTCGGTGCACGGGTTCACCGTCCTTCACGTCCTCATCAGCCTGGCCGGGATCGGCACCGGCCTGATCGTCCTGGCCGGCATGCTCGGATCGAAGCGGCTCTCCGGCTGGACGGCGGTCTTTCTCGCGACCACGGCGCTGACCAGCGTGACGGGTTTCTTCTTCCCCCGTGACCGGATCCTGCCGTCCCACATCGTCGGAGGGATCTCGCTCCTGGTGCTGGCGATCGCCATCCTGGGGCTGTACGCGTTTCGTCTCGAGGGCGCATGGCGCTGGATCTACGTCGTCACGGCCGTCCTCGCGCTCTATCTGAACGCGTTCGTCGCCGTGGTGCAGTCGTTCCTGAAGCTGCCCGCGCTGACCGCGCTGGCGCCGACGCAGTCCGAGCCGCCGTTCCTGGTCGCGCAGCTCGTCGTGCTGGCCGGTTTCGCGGTGCTCGGCATCGCCGCCGTCCGGTCGTTCCGGCCCGGGCCGGCGGCGCGCGCCTGAATGGACAGGCGCGCCTGAATGGGAGTTCTGCCGACTCTCATCCTGATGCTGGGCGTCATCGGTGTGATGACGTTCCTGGCGCCGAAGGTCGCGATCCCCGCGCCGGTGCTGATCGCCGTCGCCGGCGTGGCCTGGTCGCTCAGCCCGCTGCTCCCGGCGATGGAGATCACGCCGGGCGTGGTCCTGGCGGTCTTCCTGCCGCCCTTGCTCTACGCCGACGCCTGGCAGGCGTCGTGGCTCGACTTCCGCCGCTGGCTGAGGCCGATCCTGCAGCTCGCGGTCGGGCTGGTGGGATTCACGATCCTGGCGGTCGGCGTGGTGGCCCACTGGGCGGCGCCGCGGCTGCCCTGGGCGGCCTGCTTCCTGCTGGGCGCCATCGTCTCGCCGACCGACACGGTCGCGGTGCATGCCGTACTCGAGCGGCTGCGCGTGCCGCGCCGCCTGACGGCGATCCTGGGCGGGGAGAGCCTGGTCAACGACGCAACCGGCCTCCTCGGCGTCGGGCTCGCGACGGCGGTCGTGCTCACCGGGGTGTTCGAGGCGGGTCGGGTCGCGTCGAGCTTCGCGCGCATCGCCGGGCTCGGAGTCGTCGTCGGCGTCGTGGTCGGGCTGGCCGCCGCGGCGCTCAACCGCTTCGTGCGCGGCACCTCCGTGCTGTTCGTCTTCTCGCTCGTGGCCCCGTACACCGCCTACTTCCTGGCCGAGCACGCCGGCGCCTCCGGCGTGCTGGCCGTCGTGATCGCAGGGTTCGTCGCCTCGTGGAGGCTGCACTACATCGCGCCCGAGAGCCGCGTCGAGCTCTATTCCTCCTGGAACCAGCTCGAGTTCCTGCTCAACGCGCTGATGTTCCTCTACATCGGCCTCGAGGCGCCCGCCCGGCTGCAGCAGGCGCTGGCGACGGCGCCCGGAGTCCTCGGCATCGCGTTCCTCATCGGCGTCACGGTCATCCTGGCGCGCATCGTCTGGGTCTTCCCGGGCGCCTACGTGCCGCTGTGGCTCTGGCCGAGCCTGCGACGGCGCGAGGGCGGCTATGCTCCCGTCAAGGCGGTCATCCTGGCGTCATGGTGCGGCGTGCGCGGCGCCGTCTCGCTGGCCGCGGCGCTGTCGCTGCCGATGACCTTGAGCAGCGGCGCGCCGTTTCCCGGCCGCGCCGAGATCATCGCCTGCACGCTGGTCGTGATTCTGATGACGCTCGTCGGCCAGGGGCTGACGCTCTTGCCTCTGGTGCGCCGGCTCGGCCTGCCCGACGCCGACCCGACCGAGGCCGAGGTGCGCCGCGCGCACGAGACGATGCTCTCGGCCGGCATCGCGCGGCTCGACGATTTCTGCTCGAAGGAGAGCTGCCCGATCGCCGTCTACCGTCTGCGCGACGCGATGACCGACCAGCTCTCGTCGCTGCGCGACGAGGACGCGATGGCGCGGGCCCAGGCGCTCAAGCGGCTGGCGGTCGCCGGCGAGGTGCGCCAGGCCGTCTACCAGGCGCAGACCCGGGCGCTCCTGACGCTGCGCGATCAGGGCGTGGTCAACGATCGGGTCCACCAGGAGCTGCAGCTCGACCTCGACCGCGCCCACGCTGACCTGCGGGCCGGATAGTGGCACGACGCGGCGCGCGCCTGGACGGCCGGGGAATCGACAAGCAGGCCGTCGTTGTTGCACAATGCCGACATTGCTTTCGCACTTCATGCTCTGAATCACCGGGGACGCGTTTCATGATCTGCAACGCGATCCAGAGCCGTCTGTCTCGCCCGCGGGCCGCCGGCCCGCGTGTCCCGCACCACTGCCCTGCATCCGTCCTTCATGGAGGGATCACCACATGAGATTGGCCCCGAACCGCCGCGTTCCTGCGCTGTCCTGGAGACTCTGGTCGGTGCTCGCAGTCGCGCTCTCGGTCGCCGGCTGCACCGTCGCCGGCGCGGAAGCAGGAAAGGTCAAGAAGTCCCAGCCCGACGAGCCGAGGAAGGTCGGGTCCGGACTGTCCTTCATCGGTGAGACGAAGGTCGATCTGCTGCCGGCGCCGGCCGCGGCACCCGGCTGGTTCTCGGAGACGGCGGCGAGCGGCCAGGACGACTGGGAGCCGGCGATCGCCGTCGATCCCGGCAACGCCAACCTCGTCTACCAGCTCATCACCCGGTACACCGGACCGAAGCCGTGCGGCAACTGCAAGATGCCGGCGATCGTCCTGCGCCGCTCGATCAACGGGGGAGCCTCCTGGCTGCCGGATCAGTGGCTCAAAGTGACGGGGAAGTCGCAATACGATCCTGGGATCAGGGTGGACATCAATGGCAACGTCCATGCCACGTTCCTCAACGGCACCACTCCCGGATCGACCTACGTCAAGTCCACCGACCACGGCGCCACCTTTCCGACCAGCATCGACTGGGGGGGCCAGGGCGCCAAGCCGCAGTGGAACGATCACCCGTGGATCGGCGTGTCGCGCGACGGCATGCACGTCTACATCGGATTCAACTCGAGCGACTCGTACGTCGTCGTCTCGCACAACGGCGGTCTCACATTCACCACCCCGTTGAAGATGAACACCGACTCGCGCTACTACTTCCATCAGGGGGTGGCGATCAGCCAGTCGAATGGCAACATCGCCTACATCTCGACGAGCGACTACTCGAGCGGCAACAACTACAACGGCGATTCAAACGTCCGCGTGTGGAAGACCACGAACGGCGGGACATCGTGGACCCAGACGCTCATCGACACGTCGCGCGAGGTTCCCCCGTGTGCTTGGGCCGCCGGCTGCACACAGGGCTTCTTCGGCACGACGCCGAACATGGCGATCGACAGCGCCGGGAAGCTGCTGATCGCCTACCACGTCAACAGCACTCCGGATGCGCCGGAGCAGATGTACATCCGGACCTCGACCGACGGGGTGACCTGGACTCCGCGGCTGCAGATCTCCGTCGCCTCGACGACGGTGAACAACGCCTTCCCCTCGGTCGCGGCGCACCCGACCGTCGCGGGCGACTTCCGCGTCGTCTGGCAGGACGATCGGCAGCAGAGCCAGACCGGTT
>Ga0134121_10002320_pt1 | contig 16614 bp, 13 predicted proteins | sample KB301_FD_96463 | JGI IMG/M metagenome (GOLD analysis project Ga0134121, IMG submission 96463) | Terrestrial soil microbial communities without Nitrogen fertilizer from Kellogg Biological Station, Michigan, USA - KB3-0-1 | ecosystem: Environmental > Terrestrial > Soil > Unclassified ... | reverse complement strand
GGCCGTGCCCGTTCAGGAAAAGGATCTGCGTTTCGCGATGGGCGGGGACGACGCGCACGTTGACAATCCTGGCCAGACTCCGATGAAGGACGGCAACGGGTAGCAGAGACGGAGCCTTCAGCGAAGGACGTAGAGACGCTCCCAGCCCGTCCACGCGACCGTCCGCAGGCGTGGGACGGCGGGACGTCTCCGCCGCGGCCATAACCTTCCGAACAATGATGACCCATGGCGGGGCGATGCAACCTCTCGTCGTTCCCCGTCCCCGGCGCCACGCCCTGGGACTGCAAAATGATCATGCTTCAAGCGGCCTTCGCCGCCATCGTCACGGAGGTTGGTGACTCGCGCCGACGTTGGCGCCACGCCGGCCCAAGGGGCCGTGATTCCTAAGCCCAGGCCAGCGGCCTGGGCTTGGGAGAGGATCCGCAGATGCGGCCTGAAGGGTCGCGATATATCATCGCCGTGGCGCGGGGGCCATTATCGCGCCCCGTTGGGGCGCCCTGTCCGGTAAGGGGGTCTGCGTACCCAGGCCGTTGGCCTGGGCTGAAGGATCACGGGCCTTTGGCCCGGCGTGCCGGTCAGATTGTCCCATGTCGTGGACACAGACGGTGACCTACAGTGATGGTTTAGGGTACGGCCGTTTGGACCACCGACAGAGCGGATAGCATCACAATCAAGGGCAGGTGTTTCAAGTCTCGCGCGGCAGGCTGACGAAGCCCTCAGCCCAGTGGTCCTCGTCGAGGCAATAACGGTCGACGTGGAATCCGTCCGTTGTGTCGCAAAACCCGGGCTGCCTCCGGAGACGTTCGATGGCGCTCTTCGCCGCATCCTCGGTCGAATAGACGCCGACCATTTTTACCTCTTCGCTATCGTCGACTTCGTGCGCATGCAGCATCACAAAAACATCCATGAGTTGATCCCTCGCTGCCGCCGGCTATTGTCAGTCCATCATTCTTCGAGCCAGAGGCATCTTATGATATGTCGGTTCCCTACGGAAGGCAGCGCTACCTGAAGGGTTTTGGCCGCGGCCTGAACGGTGGAAACGTCGTCGGCAGCGTCTCCTCGGGCACACCTTCAAGAAGTCGCACCTGTCCTAGCCCCTAACCGGCGGAATAGCAGCCCGTTTGAGCAGCCGCAAACGGCGCTCAGCTCCTACAGGTATAGCTTCCTCTTTATGCTGATTCGATAGTCACCATAGATGGACTTCAAGCGATCTGCAAGCTCGTCCAACTCTCTCGCGCGCCTGTTATATCGCAGCTCTTCTTCTCGCTCACCAGATCCGGCTCGATCGACGTTGAGTTCTGGATACAAACAGAGCCGCAGATCGCCGGAGTTGCCTTGATCCTGTGGATAGACAAAGAAGTGCCGAGCGAGAAAAAGCAAGAGTTCGTCGATTGCTTCCAAGAGCTTGCCCAATTGACCGGCAATATTTTCATCGATATACTGGCTTCCTGATTCTGAGAAGAAAGCCCTATATTGGTCTATTTTCCTGACACTACTGAGATAGTAAGAATCATCGGACCGCAAGTCGGCAAGAAAATCGAGAAGAAAACGCTCGCCTAGCAAGCCATTAGACTGAGCAAATATCTTCTCGTCATGGCCACGCATAGCTGCCGCCTTAATTTCCTCGGGCTTCCTGCTGTCGGAAGCCTGCATATGCCCACCAGTAGCTATGACGTCAACCAAACGATTCTTATATTCCTGAAGTTCATGCTCCGTAACGCCCTTGACTTGGCTAGTAGAGCTATCGTATTCGTCATGATGTTCAAGGCAGAGGAAGACGAGATTGCTTTCCAACGAATTGGAAGAATCCTGATCGATATGTGCGATCTGCCCTTTCCTACGTTCAAGATTACCATCAAGCCCATAGCAAAGTGCACAGCGCCGAGCTGACGCAAGAAGCACATGAGACTCGATTTCTGGAGGTATCGATTTTCTCTTGCTCATCACTATCTACGCCGCATAACCTCGGTCTTAAATTCTCTGCCTAGCTCTAAGGGATGCCGCTATGCTCCTCCATAAAAGCAATGTCCTCATCTGGCCTCCACTTCAAGCTGGACACTGAAATCACCGGGAACATTTGAGGCACAGTACCTCCATCCTTTTTGGCCTCCTTCTGACTCAACCGGCGATAGAGAGGAGCCCAAGAGGCTTGCGCTTACCAGGGTGCAACTAAGTCCTGACCCATGAAGCTCTGGGTCAAACAAAAGGCAAAAATCTACTTTATCGACAGGTTCCCTCGATTTCACGTCAAGATTGAATTGCTCTCGACCAGCCCCGAGAAGTCTCTGGGACATTTTCGGCCATGAATACTCATAAGCCACTTCTCTTGGCTCTTGGCTAGGACCGAGGTATGGCAGCAGAAAGACCGAGATCTGCTTATAGTGAGGATCATCTGTTGTAACGAGGTAGGAGAGCTGCTGGTGCTTCTGGTTCGGGTCAACTACGCTGAACCCTAGATCATCAAGAAACGGCACGTGAGGAGCTTCAGCCTCGGCTCTTATATTGATTCTCCAACAAGGGAAAGCCTCAGTGCATGCTCGAAGTACATAGCGGCCCTTGACAAAAGTATCTCCATTAGACCTAATCGTTCGCGTTAATGAGACTCGGTCTACTGCATAGGGGACGCCTCCCCGTGAGGGATAAAGATGGTTCACGATTCGCTCAGCAGCAGCAATCATCCCGTGCAGGCTCTTCAAGGCTACCGCGAGCTGTGGAACCCCTTGGCTCGCCTTTTTCTCTAAGCGTTCTTTCTTTAGGAAGAGGATGCAGCAAACTAAGGCATTAGCTATAAGAAGTAGTACGAGACCGGCTATCGTTGATGCCCAGGCGCCATTTAGAACCAGTTGGTTCCCTGACTTCGTAAAGGCAGAGCTGGATAGCGCCTGCACCCATTTCGTTAGCGACGATATCTTCGTCAGAAACGTTATGACTCCCAAGACCAGAACGAAGGCTTCGGCGTAGTGGCTGCTGAGACGGCGGAGCCCTTCGATTTTAGGCATGATGTGATCTCTAGGACTTGGCTTAGTCTCAGGGTTCATTAAGTTCTGTGGCCTCGTTCTGAATTCGCCGCCTAGCTCTTTGATCCGATCGCGAGTCGCCGTCAGCCCTTATCCCACTTGTAATTGGGGATCTTTTTGTACTTCCTCGTTCTTAGGATCGGTAGAATTCTACGCCGGTTCCTAATTCTCGTCAACGCCTCGGCCAAGCCTTGGCTGGTCATCGGCCCCGAGAATTTGGTCTCCCGCCCCGGATTCTCGGTCCTTCACCCATCGATTCCGATGACCTGCGAGAATTTGCCGGTCATCTGACCCACGATTCTGGTCAACGGACCCACGGGGCAGGTGACTTGACCCGCGGGGCGAATGGATTGACGTCCATGATAGCCAACAAGAAGCGGGTTTGTACCTGGCAATCCGGATGAGGCTAGGTTTGTACGTCGCATGTGGAGCGCATCAATCTGCACGTGCGCATGATGTCCGGTTCACCCGGCTTAAGACGGTCTTCAGCCGTAAGCGGGACAACCTGCGCGCCGCCTGTTGCGCTCTTCACCGCCTCTTACAACTTCACGTGGTGCCACCGAACGCTGAAAAGCTGCACGCCCGCGATGGTGGCAGGGATCGCCGGAAGCTCTGGAATGTGCGGGAGCTGCTGACGGCCTAACGTTGGCGCTCGACTCTCTCTATCGTGATTTCGTCTTCCGTTTCTCCTCGCGCTGATATTGCGAGCATGGAGGGCGGCCGGAGCTTCGGGTCTCTCAACTCAAGTTTGATGATCCGTCCCTCTATGCTTCCCCAGATAGAAGGTAGGTGGCGGCTGTTCAAGTTCCGAGAATCCGAGTAGAAGGTGCCCCATGCTTCCGTGGGCTCCCGCGAGCAAGTCACCCTCAGAATCAGCGGCTGCGGCAATTGCTGGCCGCCCGAATCGTCCGGGTGCACGTTTATCAAAGTCTGATACCCGGCAGTGCGCGAAAATCCGCCCGCGAGGGTTCTCCAAGCCAAGCCGTCACTCGTGTACGTGAGAGACGTGGCTTCAGTCCTCTTTGCTCGCCGATGAATCCTGAAAACTTGAATGAATGACAGGACCGCTCCCACAGCAAACAAGGCGACAAGGACCCAGAGAAGCCTACGCTCGGGATAGAGGAGCACGCCAAAGCCAGCCAAGGCCGTAAAGAGGGTCATTGCCGTCCCCGTCCAGGTTGCAACCATCCCTTCATTGTGTTTGTCCATGTCACCCCCCACGGGTGTTCCGTCAGTCCGTGGCGCCTCAGCCGAGTATGGGCGCTCGGATTCGGTGGCCAGACCTAGCTGCGCTTGAGGGGATTCTACAGGATGGCCTTGCGGGCGTCCGGTGGGTACCCTCGCGGAGCCGCACCCTCACGCCTCACCGAGCACCCCCGAGCAGGGAATCGCCACCGCCGGCAGGCGACGCGCTGGGTCGCGGATAAGCCAGGTGGAAGAACTCCGCCCGGTCGATCTCAAGGGCTTCGGCGACCATCAGCAAGGGGTTGGGCGCTACCACTTCCCTCTTTCCCGCGCACGTCTTGACAGGAGCCGCCCCTCCGAAGGCACCGATATCGAGCGTCGACAACTCCTCCTGCGAACCTTTGGGCAAAATTCTCCAACTTACCCCTTGACATCCGTCTTGAGTTGACAGATTATTCTCCTTGCCGACGCAGCAAGCGAGCTCTTAGAGGGCCTATCTTGATGGCGAGGGAGGCTGTTCTCGGAGAGTGGCTGCCAGCTAAGGCGTCTGTTTCTGTGAGATCCGAGTTTCCGGGGTCATGAAGGCTCCGGATTGAAGGAGCCCCGAAAGGGCTCAAGAAAGGAGTAGGACCATGGCTACCAAAAAGAACGCAGATGGAACCACAAAGCGGGCAAGATTCGCTCGACGGGGAGAACGGGTCACAGTGTGGAGGAAAGTGTCGACCTCGACGGCCGCCAATCTCGCCGATCTGCCGGAGATGGCGCCCATACGGGTCAAGCTGGACGACGTGATCGTCGAGGTCGACAAGATCCTCGTCGACCAAAGCGCCTTCCAGGCGAGCAAGCAACTGTCCACGCAGCGGCTGAAGACCCTGGTCGACAAAGGGAACAAGCTGACCAACGTGCTGAAGGCGATGGTCAAGCAGCACTACGGCAGCGGCAGCGACAAGCTGGTCGAGTTCGGCATCCAGCCGTTCCGGTCTCGCCCCAAGCCGATCGTCGAGCCGCTCACGGTACCCAAGCCTCCTGAGGCCGGCACGCCGGCGTCCATCTCCACCACCCCGCTCGACAGCAAGTAGTACCTTTCCCGGGGGGCGTGCACTGCGCACGCCCCCTTTTTGTGTCTGCTCCTCGCCTTCCGAGACCTGCACGATCCCTTGTCGGTCCCGTCCGTCCTCTCGGCAAACATGCTCGATGGCCCGTCGGCCCTGCCTGCTGCTTCATCGGTCGTGGAAGATCGGGGACAGGGCGTGCACGATGCCACGTCGGTCGTGACGGATGCCTCGTCGGACGTGACGGATACCACGTCGGTCATGACGGATACCACGTCGGTCATGACGGATGCCACGTCGGTCATGACGGATGCCTCGTCCGTCGTGACGGATGCCTCGTCGGTCATGACGGATGCCTCGTCGGTCGTGACGGATGCCTCGTCCGTCGTGACGGATGCCTCGTCGGTCATGACGGATGCTCCGTCGGTCGTGACGGATGCCTCGTCCGTCATGACGGATGCCTCGTCGGTCATGACGGATGACTCGTCCGTCGTGACGGATGCCACGTCGGTCATGACGGATGCTCCGTCGGTCATGACGGATGCCTCGTCCGTCATGACGGATGCCTCGTCCGTCGTGACGGATGCTCCGTCGGTCGTGACGGATGCTCCGTCGGTCGTGACGGATGCCACGTCGGTCGTGACGGATGCCTCGTCGGTCATGACGGATGCCTCGTCCGTCGTGACGGATGCCTCGTCCGTCGTGACGGATGCCACGTCGGTCGTGACCGATGAGGCGACTTACATGACCGATGAGCCATCGGTCGTGACCGATGAGGCGAAGGGCGCGACCGATGGAGCAAGGCACAGGACCGATGCCTCACCGGTCGTGACCGATGAGCCGAAGGGCGTGACCGATGCGCCGTCAATCGTGACCGATGAGGCGACGCGCGCGCAACCGATGCCTCATCGGCTCAGGACGGAGACCTTCCAATGGACTGAGAGCTCGGGGGAAATACGGGAACGTGGCGCTAATCCCGCCCCAGCGCCTCCACCGCCATCGCCGCGATCTCCTCTCCGATGCGGATCGACGCGGTGGCGGCGGGCGACGGGGCGTTGAGGACGTGGATGGCCCGCTCGCCGTGCACGATGTGAAAGTCGTCCACCAATCTCCCTTTTGAATCCAGGGCCTGGGCCCGCACGCCGCTCCCCGCCCGGCGCAGATCGGACGCGCGAAGCTCGGGCACCAGGCGCTGGAGATCCCGCACGAAGACGCTTTTCATCAGCGACCGCCGGACTTCGTAGGCGCCGGTGCGCCAAAAGCGGGCGGCGAGGCGCCAGAAGCCCGGCCAGACGGCGATGCCCGCCGCGTCGCGCAACGAGACGTCGCGCCAGCGGTAGCCCTCGCGCTTCAAGGCCAGCACGGCGTTGGGCCCGGCCTCGACGCCGCCGTTCACCATCAGCGTCAGGTGCACTCCCAGAAACGGAAACCGGGGATCGGGCACGGGATAGATGAGACCCCGGACGAGGCCCCGCCGCTCCGGCGTCAACTGGTAGTACTCGCCGCGGAAGGGAAGGATGCTCAAGGCTGGATCGGCGCCGCAAAGCCGGGCCACGCGGTCCGCCTGGAGACCGGCGCAATTGATCAGGAGCGACGCCGCGAAGGCGCCGCGGGCCGTCTCCACCACCAGGCCGGCGCCATCCCGCCGCACAGCCCGGACGCGGGCGCCCGTCGCCACCCGGCCGCCCCGCGCCTCGATGCGCCCGGCCATCGCCCGGGCCACGGCCGGATAGTCGGCGATGCCCGTCTCCGGCACGTGGAGAGCCGCGATGCCGGCGGCGTGAGGTTCGAAAGTGCGGATCTCTTCCGGCCCCAAACGGCGCACGCCCTGGAGGCCGTTGGCCTTTCCCCGCCGCTCCAGCTCGTCGAGCTGCGGCAGCTCGTCGGCGTGCGTGGCGACGACCAGCTTGCCGCAGCGCTGGTGGGCGATCCCTTCTTCGTCGCAGAAGCGATACAGGGCGCGAGCGCCTTCGACGCAGAGCCTCGCCTTGAGGGAGCCGGGCTTGTAATAGAGACCGGAGTGGATGACGCCGCTGTTGTGGCCGCTCTGGTGGGCGGCGACGCGGTCCTCCGCTTCCAGCACGGCCACTTTCAGGCCGCGGCCGGCGAGCGCCATGGCGGTACCCAGGCCTACCAGTCCGCCGCCGACGATGGCGACGTCGGAAGAACCGTCGAGCGAGGTCATGGAATCGGGAGGCAGGCTAAGGGGCCAGCCGCTCGATCCTCCAACCGCCTTCGGGATGTCGCTCGTAGCGCAGACGGTCGTGCAGCCGGCTGGGACGTCCCTGCCAGAATTCGATGCTGTCGGGGCGGACGAGGTAGCCGCCCCAGTCGTCCGGCAGGGGAACGTCGCCGTCCGCGAAGCGCTCCGCCGCCGCCGCCACCAGCTCTTCCAGCTCGTCTCGGCTGGCAAGGGGACGGCTTTGGGGCGAGGCCCAGGCTCCCAGGCGCGAGCCCAGCGGGCGGGTGTCGAAATACGCCGCCGACTCTTCCCGCGAGATCTTCTCGACCGTCCCCTCGATCCGCACCTGCCGTTCCAGGGCCGACCAGTAGAACACCAAAGCGGCTTTGGGGTTCTCCAGCAGCTCCTGCCCCTTGCGGCTCTCGTAGTGGGTGTAAAAGACGAGGCCCCGCTCGTCAAGGCCCTTGAGCAGCACCACCCGCGCCGCCGGGCGGCCTTCGCGATCCGCCGTCGCCAGAACCATGGCGGTGAAGTCCTCCGGCTGGGCCTCGCGGGCCTGGTCGAGCCAGAGCCGGAGCTGGTCGATTGGATCGGCGGCGAGGTTCTCTTCGGAGAGCCCCGCCAGCGCGTACTCCCGGCGGACGTCGGCGACTTTCATCGGCGCGTCGATTCTATCCGCGGAACCGCGGCAGAGAAAAGTTAGTCCTTCACGCCATCAAATGCCGCAGGCCAGTCACCTTATATGAGACAGCATCATGCTGATCGATCAGATTAGACGCAGAGCCGCGATTTTATGGAGTTTTGTGGTGGATGTTAAACACTTGAATCGATTTGACTTACGCCCTTGTTACGCTTTATATTACGTCCCGGGAGAGACAAATAAATGGCTGAGCCTCTTGCCCGTGAGTCGATTCTAGAGATGTCGCCAGCGCTCCGGCAACTGCGGTCGTCGCTGCCCGAGGCCTTCCGGTCGCGGCTGCGCAGCGCCCGGGAGCTCGACCGGGAGATCCGCGACGCCGCAGGCGAGGGCGCCTTCCCCACCGCCGTGCCGGCTCTCGACCGGCTGCTCGACGGCGGGCTCCCCCGCGGTCAACTGGTGGAGCTGGTGGGCGGCCGTTGCAGCGGCCGCTTCTCCACCCTGCTCGCGGTGCTGGCGGCGGCCACCAGCGTGGGCGAAGCCGCGGCCCTGGTGGACCTGGGCGACGGCCTCGATCCCGAGGCGGTCCTGGCTTTGGGGGCCGACCTCGAGCGCCTGCTGTGGCTGCGTCCCACCGCGCTCAAAGATGGACTGGCCGCCGCCGAAATGCTGCTCGCCAGCGGCTTCCCCCTCGTCGTCCTCGACCTCGGTCAGCCTCCCGTGCGCGGCGGCCGCGGCGTCGAGGCCGCCTGGCTCCGGCTGGCGCGGGCCGCCCGCGCCCAGGACGCGGCGCTGCTGGTCGGCACGCCGTACCGGGCGAGCGGCACGGCGGCCGGCGTGGTGTTGAAGGCCGGCCGGGCGCGGGCCACCTGGCTGGGACAGGGCGCCTCTCCCCGGCTGCTCGCGGAGTATTCGTCCAACCTGATGCTGGAAAAACGGCGGGGCCAGCTCCCTGGCCGCACCGAGGGCTTCACCCTCACGGCTCCGGGCGTGCCCCAGCCGGCGGCGGCCCCCACTCTTCCCGAGTCTCGTTCCCAGAAGCGGGAGGAGAAGCCCGCCCTCGCCGCGGTTCCTTTGCTGCGGCGGGTGGCCGCAGGCTGAACCATGGGCTCACCTCGCACAGCCTGTCTCCTGCTTCCTCTCTTTCCTCTGGCCGCCCGGCTGCGCAGCGAGCCGGAGCTGGCGCGGGAAGCGCTGGTGGTGGTGGAGGGCAACGGCAACGCCGCCCGGGTGGTGGCCGCCACCCGCATCGCCCGCGCCGCCGGCGTGCGTCCCGGGCTTTCCCTCCCCCAGGCGCGGGCTCTCTGCCCCAAGCTGGTGGCCCGCCCGCGGGACGGGGAGTGCGAGCGGGCCGCCCAGGAGGCGCTCCTGGAGGTGGCCGAGGCGTTCTCACCGCGCGTGGAGGACGCCGGCGAAGGCACCGCCTACCTGGATCTCGAAGGGCTGGAGCGCCACTACCCGGGCTCCACGCCGGAGCTCGATCTGGGGCGCTCCCTGATGGCTGCCGCCGATGCGGCGAGTCTGCCGGCGCGGGTGGGCATCGCTACCAGCAAGCTTGCGGCGCGGATCGCCGCCAGCCTTCCCGATCCGCCGGTGAGGGTGCCCACGGGCGAGGAGGCGGCCTTCCTGGCGCCGCTCCCCCTCCAGCGCCTCGCTCCCGAGGTGGACGTAGCGGGCACGCTGGAGCGCTGGGGCGTGCGCTCGGTGGGCGACTTCGCAAAGCTTCCGGCCGCGCGGGTGGCGAGCCGTCTGGGCCGCGCCGGCCGCGAGCTCCACGCCACCGCCCGCGGCATCGATCCACGCCCCCTGATTCCCCGCGAGCCGCCGCCGGCCTTCCACGAGGGAATGAACCTGGAATGGCCGCTCGTCGCCCTGGAACCGTTCCTCTTCGTGGGCCGGGCGGCCCTCGACCGCCTCTGCCAGCGCCTGGAGTCGCGGGGTTTCGCCTGCGTCCGCCTCGAGCTCTCGCTGCGCCTGGAGCCGGACGGCCACCAGGAACGCGCCATCGATCTGCCGGCGCCCACCCGCGACGTCAAGACCCTGCTCACTCTCGTCCGCCTGGAGCTCGAGGCCCGGCCGCCCGGGGCGCCGGTGGCCGGCTTCTCTTTCGCCGCCCATCCCGATCGTCCGCGCGAGGCCCAGCTCTCCCTCTACGGTCCGGCGGCCCTCTCGCCCGACAAGCTGGCCACCACGCTCGCCCGCCTCTTCGCCCTCCTGGGTCCCGAGCGCGTCGGCTCGCCGCGGCCGGTGGACGGCCACTGCCCGGAGCGTTTCACTCTCGTGGATTTCACCCCGCCGCCACCGCCGGAGGTGCGCCGCGCGCCACGCGCCGGACGCGGCCTGCTCGCCGTGCGGGTGTTGCGGCCGCCCATGGAGATTGAAGTGATCACCGACGGCGCCGGCCCGGCGGACTCCGCCTGCCTGGCGCCCCTGGAGATCCGCACTCCCGCGAGCGCCGAGGCGGCGAAACGCCCGCAGGTCGAGGGCGAGGTGAAGGTGGCCTCCGGTCCCTGGGGGCTCGAAGAGGACTGGTGGGCCGAGGATCCCACCGGCCGCGACTACTGGGACGTGGAGCTCGCCGGCCGCGGGCTCTATCGTATCTATCGCGAGCGCGCGACCGGCGTCTGGTATGCGGACGGCATCTACGACTGAGCTCCAAGCTCCTACGGCACGGTGTGGTTCGGCGCGCAGGCGCTGTCGAGCCGCAGGCCTTCGAAGCCGACGCTGAACAGGCCGTTGGCGTCCATGTCGTAGATCAGCCAGGCCTGAGCCGCGGCCGGATCGAACGGCGGATTCGGGTTGCCGACGACCGTGGTGTTGAGGTCGAGGAAGATCCAGCCGAAGCTGAACGGCACCGGGAGGTCGGGGCCGTTGATCTTCGTGCGCTGCGCCTCCGCCGGGAAGGGAACGATCGCCGGCCCTGGCGGCTGCGGCGAGAAGGGGGAGGTCAGCGGCACGCTCACGTGCTCCTGCTCGTCGAAGATGTCGATGCCCTCCACGCCGAGTGGGAACCAGCTCGGGCGGCCCGCCATCGCCGGGCAGGTGAAGGCACCCTGGCTGGTCTTCGAGTCGCGCCAGACGACGAAGCTCGTGTTGCCGCCGAACCCGCCGCCATTGAAGTACCGGCCGCCGAAGGTCGTGGCGAGCGGCTCGCGATGGTCGCTCGCGTTCCAGCCGTTGTACCGGCCGTAGAAGGTGTAGCGGCCCGCGGTCGTGGTCGCCGGGTTGGTGAGGGACGCCTCGACGTGGACCAACGCACCGCCGGTGGCGGAGCCCTGACCGATGTTCTGGAGGACGTAGTCACCCCAGAGGACATTCTGGAAGGTAATGTCGTTGGCGAAGTATCCCGGGTCGCTCGGCAGACGCAGGGTGCAGTTGTTCACCGTGTCGACCGTGATGTAACCGCGAGCGACGTTGTCACCCAGGTTGCGGCCGGAGCACAGGCCGCCGAACAGCGGCGAAGCCTTGCCGGTCAGCGAGAGCTGAAGATGCTGGATGAAGCTCGCCGGCAGCGGCGGCGGCGGCAACTGGCCGCTGCAGCTCGCAAAGTTGGTGTCCTGCGACTTGGGGCCCTTGGGGCTTATCGTGTCGAAGGGATCCTGCCCGGTGGAGGCCGTCTGCGGCAGGTTCCCGTTGACCAGGATGTCACGGAGGTTGAGGGTCTGGACGTCATAGCCCGTGAGGTAGATGTTGATGTCGATCACAGGGACCGACAGGTCGGTCCAAATGATGAGGTGAGCCAACACCGCGTTGGCCGAGGAGTTGTTGATCGACATCAGGGTGGTCATCCCGCTGAGGTTGCCGAGATCCACCTCGAAATAGGGCAACAACAGCGTCGCGGCGGGTGTGACGTCGATGTTGCAGATGGCGGCCCCCGCCGGAACGGCGAAGGCCAGCAGGCATGAGAGCGCTCCGACGAGTAACAGACCTTTCCACGCGTAGCACTTCATCTCGCAGCTCCTTTCCTGGTTCGTCTCCCGCCGGAACGCGGAAGACATAGATATAATGAAATATCTTAAACCATAAAGGTGCGAATGAGAAGCCGGGGGCCTGGAAGGATTCCAGGCCCCGGGGTGCTCGCGAAGGAAACGTTCGTCTTACGGCACGGTATGGTTCGGCGCGCAGGCGCTGTCGAGCCGGAGGCCTTCGAAGCCGACGCTGAAGTGGCCGTTGGAGTCCATGTCGTAGATCAGCCAGGCCTGGGACGCGGCAGAATCGAACGGCGGGTTCAGGTTGCCGGTGACCGTGGTGTTGAGATCGAGGAAGATCCAGCCGAAGTTGAACGGCACCGGGAAGAACGCGCCGTTGATCTTCGTGCGTTGCGCCGCGGCCGGGAAGGGGATGAAAGGCGACGTCGGGGGGTTTGGCGAGATGGGGGAGGTCACCGGCACGGCGACCTGCTCCTGCTCGTCGAAGATGTCGACGCCCTCCTGGCCGAGCGGGTACCAGGGGGGATTGGCCTGGCCCGCCGGGCAGGCGAAGGGGAGCTGATTGGCCTTCGGGTCCCGCCACACCACGAAGCTCGTGCTGCCGCTGAACGTGCCGTTGATGGCGTAGCGGCCGCCGAGGGTCGTGGCGAGCGGCTCGCGATGGTCGCTCGCGTTCCATCCCACGTACCGGCCGTAGAAGGTGTACCGGCCCGCCGTCGTGGTCGCCGCGTCGGTGGTGGAGGCCTCGATGTGGACCAGGGCGCCGCCGTTGGCGAAGTTCTGGGTGGTGTTGACGTAGATGTAGTCGCCCCAGAGGATGTTCTGGAAGGTGATGTCGCTGCTGAAGTAAGCGGGATTGCTGGCGTCACGCAGGGTGCAGTTGCTCACCGTATCGAACGTGATGTAGCCGCGGGCGATGTTGTCGCCGATGTTGCGGCCGGCGCATTTGCCGCTGAAGATTGGCGACGCCTTGCCGGTGAGCGACAGTTGGAGGTGCTGAATGAAGCTTGCCGGCAGCGGCGGCAGCGGCAGTTGGCCGGTGCAACTGGCGAAGTTGACGTCCTGCGACTTGGCGCCCTTGGGGCTGATCGTGTCGGAGGGATCCTGCCCGGCGGAGGCCGTCGGCGGCAGGTTGCCGTTGACCAGGAGGTCGCGCAGGTTGAGCGTCTGCACGTCATAGCCGGTCAGGTAGATGTTGGTGGCGAGCACCGGGACCGACAGGTCGCTCCAGATCGTGACGTGAGCCAGCACCGCCTGGGCCGAGGAGTTGTTCACCGACACCAGCGTGGTGAGCCCGTTCGGGTCGTTGAGGTCGACCTCGAAGTACGGCAACAGCAGCGTGGCCGCGGGTGCGACGTCGAGGTTGCAGATCGCGGCCGGCGCCGGAACGGCGGCCGTCAGGCATGCGAGCACTGCAAGGCAAACCGTGCATTTCATCTCACACCTCACTCAAGGTTCGGACGTTGTTACGGCACGAGGTGATTCGGCGCGCAGGCGCTGTCGAGCCGGAGGCCTTCGAAGCCGACGCTGAAGTGGCCGTTGGAGTCCATGTCGTAAATCACCCAGGCCTGGGCCGCGGCAGGGTCGAACGGCGGTTTCGGGTTGCCGGCGACCGTGGTGTTCAGGTCGAGAAAGATCCAGCCGAAGTCGAACGGCACCGAGAAGTCGGGGCCGTTGATCTTCGTGCGCTGCGCCGCGGCCGGAAAGGGAATCAACACCACCGGCGGCGGCGCCGCCGAGAAGGGGAAGGGAGTGGGCTCCTCCACATGCTCCTCCTCGTCGAAGATCTCCAAGCCCTCCTGACCGAGCGGGTACCAGGCGGGACGGCCCAGCGCCGCCGGGCAGGCGAAGGGGAGCTGGTTGGTCTTCGAGTCGCGCCACACCACGAAGCTCGTGCCGCCATTGAACGTGCCATTGATGGCGTAACGGGCGCTGAAGTTCGTGGCGAGCGGCTCGCGATGGTCGCTCGCGTTCCAGCCCACGTACCGGCCGTAGAAGGTGTACCGGCCCGCCGTCGTGGTCGCCGCGTCGGTGGTAGAGGCCTCGATGTGGACCAGGGCGCCGCCGTTGGCAAAGTTCTGGGTGGTGTTGACGTAGACGTAGTCGCCCCAGAGGACGTTCTGGAAGGAGATGTCGCTGCTGAAGTAGGCGGGATTGCTCGCGTCGCGCAGCGTGCAGTTGCTCACCGTGTCGAACGTGATGTAGCCGCGGGCGACGTTGTCTCCCAGGTTGCGGCCGGCGCATTGGCCGTTGAAGATGGGAGAGCCCTTGCCGGTGAGCGACAGGTCGAGGTGCTGGATGAAGGCGCCCGGCAGCGGCGGAGCCGGCAACTGGCCGGTGCAACTGGCGAAGTCGACGTCCTGCGACTTGGCGCCCTTGGGGCTGATGGTATCGGCGGGGTCCTGCCCGGCGGAGGCCGTCTGCGGCAAGCTGCCGGTGACCAGGATGTCGCGCAGGTTGATCGTCTGCACGTCAAAGCCGGTCAGATAGATGTTGAAGGCGAGAACGGGGACCGACAGGTCGCTCCAGATCGTCATGTGGGCCAGCACCGCCTGCGCCGAGGAGTTGTTCACCGACACCAGCGTGGTGAGCCCGTTCGGATTGTTGAGATCGACCTCGAAGTACGGCAGCAGCAGCGTGGCCGCCGGCGCGACGTCGAGGTTGCAGGTAGCGGCCGACGCCGGAACGCCGGCCATCAGGCATGCGAGCACTGCAAGGAAACCCGTGCATCTCATCTCACACCTCACTCAAGGTTCCATCCGGCCGGGAGCGGCGGAAGAAGGACTTCATGCTCTTGTTCCCTATGTCATAACAGCAAAACCGCGCCCTTGTCAACAAAAAGGGCCGGGTTGAAACCCGGCCCTCGGTACCTTCAGGAATGGAGCTGTCGGACGTCTTACGGCACGAAATGGTTCGGCGCGCAGGCGCTGTCGAGCTGAGTGGAGCTGAAGCCGACGCTGAAACGACCGCTGGCGTCCATCACGAGCGACACCCAGGCTTGCGCCGCGGCGGGATCGAACGGCGGGTTCGGGTTACCGGAAATCGTGGTGTTCAGATCGAGGTACAGCCAACCAAAGATGAACGGCACCGGGAAGTCCGCACCGTTGATCAGCGTCCGCTGCGACTCCGCGGGGAATGGAATGATGCCCGACTGCGGCGGCTGCGGCGAGAAGGGGAACGTTTGCGGTGTGCTCACCTGCTCGGTCTCGTCGAAGATGTCGATGCCTTCCTGGCCCAGCGGGAACCAGCTCGGACGGCCGGTGGTCGCCGGGCAGGTGAAGGGGGCCTGGTTGGTCTTCGAGTCGCGCCAGACGATGTAGCTCGTGCCGCCGGTGAAGTCGCCGCCGTCGACGTAGCGGCTGGCAAAGGTCGTGGCCAGCGGCTCGCGATGGTCGCTCGCGTTCCACGCCGGCGTGGTGTAGCGGCCGTAGAAGGTATACCGGCCGGCGGTGGTGGTGGCCGGGTTGGTCAGCGATGCCTCGACGTGGACCAGCGTATCGCCGTCGGCGAAGTTCTGGCCGGTGTCGACGTAGAAGTAGTCACCCCAGAGGACGTTCTGGAAGGTGATGTCGTTGGCGAAGTACGCCGGATCGCTCGGCAGGCGCAAGGTGCAGTTGTTCACCGTGTCGACCGTGATGTAGCCGCGAGCGATGTTGTCGCCCAGCGCGCGGCCGGAGCACAGGCCGCTGAACAGCGGCGAGCCCTTGCCGGTGAGCGCCAGGGCGAGGTGCTGGATAAAGCTCAGCGGCAGGGGCGGCGGCGGGAGCTGGCCGGTGCAGCTGGCGAAGTTGATGTCCTGCGACTTGGGGCCCTTCGGGCTGATGTGGTCGCCCGGATCCTGCCCGGCCGAGGCCGTCTGCGGGATGAGGCCGCTGACCAGGATGTCGCGCAGGTTGATCATCTGCACGTCGTAGCCCGTCAGGTAGACGTTGAAGTCGAGGACCGGCACGGACAGGTCGGACCACACCGTGACGTGGGCCAACACCGCGGTGGCCGACGCATTGTTGATGGCGAACAGCGTCGTCAGCCCGTTGGGGTTGTCGAGATTGACTTCGAAATAGGGCAGGAGCAGGGTGGCTGCCGGTACCGCGTCGATCGTGCAGATGACCGCGCCGGCAGGAGAGCTCACCGCCAGCGCGCACAACAGAGAGACGCCCAGGACGAGTTTCCTCATTTCACTACCTCCGTTGTATAGGAAAGCCAACTCAATAAATCTGCGCGATGGTAGCACCAAATCGCGCCGATGCAAGACAAAAAGCCGGGAGGCAATTCGGATCTGGCTATGTCACGACAGCAAGAGGGGTCGAGCGCCGGGACCAAAACAAAGGGCCGGGAAAACCCGGCCCTTTGCACCTTCGTGGAGAAGTCCAGGCCTTACGGCACGAAGTGGTTCGGCGCGCAGGCGCTGTCGAGCTGAATGGCGCTGAAGCCGACGCTGAATCGGCCGTTGGCGTCCATCACGACCGTCGTCCAAGCCTGAGCCGCCGCAGGATCGAACGGCGGGTTCGGATTGCCGGAAATCGTGGTGTTCAGATCGAGGTAGAGCCAACCGAAGCTGAACGGCACCGGGAAGTCCGCACCGTTGATCAGCGTCCGCTGGGCCTCAGCCGGG
>Ga0134121_10002319_pt1 | contig 16615 bp, 23 predicted proteins | sample KB301_FD_96463 | JGI IMG/M metagenome (GOLD analysis project Ga0134121, IMG submission 96463) | Terrestrial soil microbial communities without Nitrogen fertilizer from Kellogg Biological Station, Michigan, USA - KB3-0-1 | ecosystem: Environmental > Terrestrial > Soil > Unclassified ... | reverse complement strand
GCTTGGTCTTGTTGGTACTATTGGCAACGATTGCAATCCTTGCCGGAGCCAACGGCCCGCGGCCGACGCGGCGATCAAAGCCGACTGGCAGGTCGCAGCCAACGGCAAATGCCCTTGTAGGTGTTTCTGACCATGGGAATGTCCCGGACGCTCCGCGCGTGACAAGAGCCCGCCGGGTTTTTGGCTTTCGAATTGGTGGGGCGTCGCACCAAGGTTATGTCCGAAAGAGCAATCAAGATCGGGTTCATGCGATCCATTTCGACAAATGGGCGATTTTGGTAGTTGCCGATGGTTGTGGTGGCCATGCACATGGAGAAGAAGCCGCCGAGCTTGCAGCTGACACAGCAGCGCTATCGACGGTAATCAAAGTTGCCTCTACCGGGCCCAAAGCCGATCCTACCGAGATTTCCAGGCAAGCAGTTCAGGATGCCTCTCTTCGCTTGGTCAAGGAAGGAGTCCGGCGTCAGCTTGATGGGCCAGAGGGTGGCCTTCGGACAACGCTCATAGTTGTAGTTGCCAAACTTGGGGAAGTAGGTTTTTCCCACATTGGGGATGGCGGTGCCTGCGTGGTGAGCTGCACGGGCGAAGTGAGGCACTTTATTGAGCCCCAAAAAGATCCGCGGAAACCAAACGTCCTAACCGCCTCCTTGGGCCCAAAACAAGACGGAGAGCTGATTTCAGGAAGCCTTCAGTTGGAACCGGGGCAGCTCCTTATCGCGGGTACGGATGGTGTCTTCGACCGGGTAGAAGACTGTTTTTTTCAGGACGTCTTTCGCATGGCAACACGCGGGAATGGAAATCTCGTCAAAACAGCGTGGGCTATCGTTGACGCGATGACCTCACGGCAGGACGGGGCCGGCTATATCTGCGATGACAACACCACTCTTGGGATGCTGCAGTTCTTGAGCCCAAAACGCAGTCGGTCGAAAACCATAAAAGCAAACCACGAATGCTGACACACATTTGCCGTCTTGGCTGATGAAACTTCTCTGGAGAACGTCCATGTTGGCGCAAAACGAAATTGTTGATCTAGACTCTGGAGGCCAAGCTCGCGCTGAGCGGCTTCTAGGCCGAGGCGGAGGAGGAACTGCCTTTTTGGCGACGGATTTGGCGACTGGTAAAAAAGCCGTGCTCAAGGAGGCTCACGAGATAACCCCGGAGGGAGCAAAAAGGCTTCGCCACCTCGTTGCACACTCACGCGACATTCAGACCGCCTGCATTGCGCTTTACTCGCCCTATGACTGCCTGACATCGGGCAGCCTTGTCTCCCTGTCCCCATTCGCACCTGGCCAGACGTTAGAATCCTTGCTAGCTGCTTACGATGCTACATTCGTGGAGGCCCTCCAACTTTCGCTGGCGATTTCCCACTTAGTCTGTTGCCTCCATCGACTTCGCATTGTGCATGGTGACCTTCACCCTGGCAATGTCCTAGTCATCCGTGAAGGAAATGTGCTCAAATGCTACCTCATTGACTTTGAAAACTTCACTCATTCTGGAGTCCCAAGACCTCCCCTTCTTGGTCGGATAGATTATCTGGCGCCGGAACTCTTCAAAGCCCTTAGCCAGGGCCAACCCGCCGTTCCAGACATCGCGTCTGAGTTATTCTCGCTGGGAGTCATGTTTCACGAGATACTTCTGGTCAAACACCCCACAGCTGGAAGAGATCGGACTGAAAAGGAACACGAGAAGGCCTTGAACTCAGGCTGGATACACGACCCCGCGCGGGCAGACCGCGTCTCGGGACAAACGCCAGGTTTTCCAAGCAGTGTTCTCGACATGTCACTGATGCGACTCTTCCGGCGCTCGTTAAGTGTGGACCCCAAAGAACGCGTTAGCGCGGCCGATTGGGTGGACGCATTCACTCGGCTCCTTTATCCATCGCCACGGATTGAGCAGTGCGATGCTTGCCAGGGTCCGTATGTCATTGAGGCGTCGCGATTCATGTGTCCGAGTTGCGGTTATTCCACGCTCCTTAAGCTTGTGGGAACTTTTGGTGGGCTCGAACTTCGCCAGGGAATCACCTATATCGGTCGAGGCAATCTCGGTGGCTCGCAATCAGTCAGCGATCGGCATGCTGTAATTCGCCGACACGGGTCAATCTATACTCTTCAGAATCTTGGAAGAAACGGCACCTACCGATGGGACGGCGGCTGGGTTGCCATAACTGACCAATACGCGATCCGAAAGGGTGACCGACTGTTGTTTGCAAATGTCGAGGCTCGCGTAGCTCAACTTTAAGAAGAAGTATGTAAGGCCGTGAAAGAAGGGTGCAGGCAAATGTCGGGGGGGCCAGGTGGTATGGCGGACCTGTCCTTTGCCAGGAGGAAACAGGTCAAAACCACGGGTTTCTCAGGAGAAAAAATGAACTTTCCGCAATAACCTGACGCCGAGCGGCAATTGTAGTTGCGGAGGGGATTCGAGGCATTTCAACGTGTTGGATATGCGAGGGCTTCGCAGTGACTCAGGAAAAAAGGCCTTTGGCGAAGATAGAAGGTCGGCCGGTTGTAGCCGAAGAAGAACCGCTTCAACAACAATTGAACCTGGGGGCGTCGATGTCCGGGCAATTGGTGCCAAGCCAAGTCGTGGTGGTGGAGCACAGCCATTTTAGCGACACGGAAAAGGACATGCTGCACGCACTCGGGTGCAGCTTTTTGGACGCCATCGAAGAATCGAAAGGGATTTGCCTTCGAAAGGCGGAGCTTATTTGGAAGGCTTGGTCGATATACTGCCGCCGTGGCCACGAGCAGAAGTTTGGCAGTTGGGTCTCGAAGTACACCGATTTGTCCCGCACTCAAGCTCATCGACTACGCCTCGTTTATGAGTGTTTCGTCCAAGCGGCTATGAAATGTTCCAGCGTGGAACAACCCCCAGATCTTGCGGAACTGGAACAGACCCTGGCCAACATCAAGGTAACAGCGCTTTACCATCTTTCCAGTCCAACAACGCCACCCGCGGCAAGGTTGGAAGCCATGGAAGAGTCTAAGAACGCTGTGATTACCCCGGCTCGGGCCCTTGAGATCATCGACAAGCACACGGTGCCTAGTTTTGATGTTGAGAAAGCACAGAGCTCGGCTAGGTCGGCTAAGCCACGGGCGAAGCGGCGAATCATCGAAGTCGATGGAGTCGGGAAGGTGACGGTTCAAGCGGCAGATGGCGACCTCAGAAAGGTACTTCGCGCAGCCTTGAAGCAGCTTGGACGAGTTCGCTAATCGTCCTTTCACTAAACGAAAACTTCGCACTGGTCGCAAAGCGGTTTTGGGGCAGGTGCGTTGGGATTTCCATTCCAAAGGAGAACCGATGTCTTTTGAACGTGAACAAAATGGTCTGGATCCGCTTCAAGCTTCGGCACTGGAGCTTGCAAATACGCTTCGGTCAAGTACCGCAAGCGAAGTGCAGGCCGCTTTGCGTGCGGAGAATGAAGCCGGCTCAACATTGGTCGAGGAGCGTTTGGGCTCGCTCGAACACCGGCTTGGTGCGCTTGAGCAATTGGTCAATCGAGTCGCTGCAGAGCCGGTAATGGCGATCCCATGCTGCGAGGAGCCCGCACCCAGGCAGCCGCTTTGGAAGCGCTTCGCAACAATCTTCGGAAACGGCCGTAATGGACATTGACTGGAACTTGAGCCTGGGCGACCTTCGGATCGCCAGCTCCTTGTTATTCGACGACTTTTGGCGGTGGTTGGACACTGTCCCATCCCAGCCTCCCTAACAACCCGCGCCCGCCCAATCGGTGGTACTAACTCGGTTCGACTCCGAGGCGGGCGCCTGTTTGTACGATCTCGATTTGCTTTCTTCGCGAATGGTTATCAGGGTCACACTGTGTTGCTGCGGCTTCAGAGTGGGGCATTGAAAAACCTGCTTGGTCCGCCCCAAGTTTACGACCAGGCCGATCATGGAGCAAAACCCATGTTCTTCGCAAAGAAAAAAAGAGAGTCGAACGCACCGCAAGAGAAAACAGCACTTACTGAGAGTATTGCTGTCGGCGTATGGAGAGGCAAAGACCGTAACGGCTCTGAAAGCTACCGTTTTAGCCTTGATCGCATTGATGATCAGGGGGTCATAAGACGAACCTTCAGGCCGGAACATCTGTGCCAAATGCCGGAAGCCTTTCTCAAGCTGGCTAAGGCGTTCGCGGACGCTCCTGGCGTTGATGCAGCAGTTCAAACCGAGCTTGCTCGTTTGGCTACTTGCATTGAGTTTGCCCTTCACTCGGACACGGTTAACGGGTCCGTCAAAGAAGGCACGCAAACCAACGGGCGCATTTTCGGCTCTTAGTTCGAATCGTACTTTCAAAGCCGGACTCGGCGAGACTGAGGTCTCGCCGGGCTCCGGCCCTCGCTCGGCCAACGGAGGCAACTCTTCGGTTCAACTCCGAAGCGGGCGACTGTTCGACTTGACATCTGTGTGGCTTCGATTTGTCGATTTCCTTTCTGCGTTGTCGCGCTTAGGCTGCGAGACCGGGGCAAGGAAAACAGAACTTGGCTCGCCCTAGCCTTAGTTTATGGCCAGGTTCGTTTGTGGAGATTAACCATGGTCGACGAAGTAGAAGAGGAACAACCACGTGTGACTTACGAATCGGCAGCCGTGACAGCCAATATCACGGTTGCGCTTTGGAGTGCGCAAGATGCAAAAGGCCGTCCGTCCTTTCATTGGAGTGTGACGCGAGCGGTGAACCCCCTGAGGCACAATAGGGCGTTTTTGCCGGAGACTCTTTTTGAGTTTCCAGAACTCGTCCGGGTGTTAGCGAGGAGGTTTGGCCAAAGCGACATTCTGGATGACGCTCAGCGGGCGCGTTTTGTTCTGCTTGCCGGCATGATGGAGCAGGTAATCGGAAAGTTGTTCGTGAATTTGCCTATGTGCGATCTCATTTTTTAGCATAGGCGTTCCTGAGTAACGCAGGGTCAAAGTCGTTACTTGGCTTGGAGTGCAGGACACTGAGGTGTCCCTGCGCTCCGGCCATCTTTTCCCCACCTCGGAGTATGTCACATGCCTCCTTCAGCATCCGCTCGCTTCGCCAATCGCGACAAAGCTGTTCTCCGGCATGTCTCGCTATATGGACTCGGCCTTCCTGCCGTGGTTTCCCGCGTGTTTTTTGGCGGTAAGCAAGCAGGCCACGTACTTACTCGGTTTGCCACTGACTCAGGTCCGCTTGTTGGGTACCCCCGAAGTTTGCCAGGCGGTTTGAGTTATTACCGACTCTCAACAAAGGGCGTGAGCCTTTTGTCAGTTTCGAAAGACAAGGCCGAGCCGCTCGGCGAATCAGCCCTTGATATGGCGATTGGAATTGTTTTTTTTTTGCTGCATGGGACCGGTGCGTCGGTATCGAGTCGAACGGAAAGAGCTTCTACCTTTCTTTGGCCAAGACACTCCGCAAGGAAATGTGCCGCATTGTGTGAGTGATGAGTCAGGTACGCCTGTTTTGTATCGGATTTACCTTGCGCAGGGATCTGTGTCACACACATTGCAGCGCGCGCGCGAGCACGTCGCTATCGCTCGGGCAACGGCCGCAATTAAGCCTTATTTGGAAAGCGGTTTGTACGGAGTGGCGATCCTTGTGCCGTCGAGGGAAAGGCTAAAACCAATGATGGAGGCAATTCGCCGGCATGAGCTTACAACGCTTGCCCCGATCATATGCGGTGTCGGGCCGACAGCGGCAACACTGGCCTCGGAGTTAAGGAGGCCCCAGTCGTGAGTGATATCCGGTTAGGCAACATCGAGCCCGCCCTAGGCGAACCTAACATGCTTTCCATTGTCGGCTCCCTCATTACTGCAATGGATGCCGATTACGGTTCGGATTACGGGAGCGCCTACTTTACTCAGCACAACACAGCGGTTCTCCTTGAACTGGTGCGCAGCTTGAGCGAACAGTCGGCAACGGCCACGGTTTTCAATCTGGCCGGGTTCTTGAAGGATCCAGCGAACGGACGACTCTTCAAAGACGAGGCCACGTTGGCTTCGGAGTTAAGGAGGCCGCAGTCGTGAACGGCATTGCACTGGGGACGGTCGTTGAAACTGGTGCGCCACTCGTGGTACCAAGGCAAAAACTATGTCATGCGCATATAAGAGGCATGACCGGCGCGGGCAAGACATCCATGTGTGCTATACCCCTGCTCGCCCAGTTGGTGGAACCGTATACGCTCAATGGAGCAGTCCAGCGGGACCCCATCTTCGTTTTCGACCTAGGTGGGGATCAGAGTCTCTTCCACAACTGTTGGGAGGTCGCGGAAAGAGCTGGGAGGCGGTTTCGTTATCTTACCTTGGACCCCGACCTTCATTCCCATCACTTCTCACCATTTCAAGCAATCCCGCCGGGAGAAAGGAACGTCCTTGGCCTTGCCACTTTCTTGGTGACTGCAATGCACCTCGATTACGGCCTCGTTTACGGAGGAAGCTACTTCACTTCGCAAAATACGTCGGCACTCTTGGAAGTAGCCCGCCGTATCAGTCGCGATTCAGGAGCGAACGCGACTTTGGACGACGTCTCAGAATTTCTGGACTCGCCAAGAAACCGCAAACTATTTAAGGACGCCGATCAAGTTCGTATGTGCTTCAATTTCCTTCGCGAGTATCCGCAGCTAAGTGAAAGTAACTATCCGGAAAACGACATTCTTTTCGACCGGGCGATTGATGATAGCGAAGTGATCTACTGTTTCTTGCAAACCCTGACGGAGCCGACGAGCGCACGGATCGTTGCTGGTCTTTGCCTATATACGGCAGTGCAAGCCGCAATGCGGCGCGTCAAAAGCGGGAAACCGCTAAAGAAGCCCATTTTCGCAGTAGATGAATTCCAATCAATAATTGGCCCAAACCTCGGAACCCTTCTGGCCCAGTCAAGGAAGTTTGGCTGTGGCTTCATATTACTCAATCAATCAACAAGTCAATTAGAAAACCGAGATGTAGACCTTTCGGATGTGGTATTCGAAGGGACAAGCACCAAAGTTTATTTCACGTGTGTCGGTCGAAAAGATATCGAAGACCTTCAGTGCCTGAGTGGTGAGACTATCAGAGTTTTGGGTGGTACCTCCACGGCGAAATTCGCTCAATCGACAAGCACGCGCGAAGTCGTGGTACCAAAACTCGAGCTCGACACGATTCTAAAAGTCTCGGCTACTTTTGGTCAGGCGTTTGCTGTCCTCAACCACGGCGATGGCAACCACGAGCCCATCGTGATCGAGTTGAAGCACCATTTCCAGGATCTCAGCAATGTGCCAATGCCAGCCCGCGCGAAAGAGGCTGCGCCAAGGCAGACGGCAATAACACCAAAAACCGATGCCGCGACGAGTCAACGGCGGAGGATCTTGGCTAAGCTTTTGGCAGCCAAGCGGGCCGACGAGGAATGGGATGGGACAGGTAACAAGCAAGTGCAGGTTGGAGGGCAAAGTCCGTGAAAAACAGCCGCGCAATGCAAGGACTCGAGGTTGAACGGTCCGGCAAGCGACAATTCGGTAGCAGGATCGAACAGGTAATCGAGGTGCTGTCGACAAAGGTCAGGCTTTTGACTTTGGAGCAGATCGCGGAATCGTTTTTTCACGATCTTAGTCGGCCGATTGATTCGGCTAGAGCCGCACTGCGCAGGGCGGAACGACTTGGATTAGTGGTTACGAAGTGGGGAATGGCTCACCCGCGAATCTCCGTCCTTGCCCCGCTGTACCGGTACGACGAAGCCGAATCAACGCCGGCGCCACTCTTTGGAAGGCTTTCGTGGCACGCTCGCCGTCGTTTTGGCAAAGCTCCGGTTCGGACGCTTTATGCAACTGCTACCCATACCTGCAAGGCAGCATTAGTTGGAGGATCTGCCAGAGTTGGAGTCAGAACATCTGAGTTGACGCACGATTTGTGCGTAGGAGAAGTCTGGCTTCGGCTCCGACAAACAGATCCTGAGCGAGCCGCCGTGTGGCAAGGTGAAGACGAATTGGATTCGGTTGGTATTCGACCCGATGCGTTAACGGGCGATATGGCAGTTGAGTTTGTCGGGAAATACTCCGCGCAAAAGCTAACCAGGCTTTACCAAGAGTATGTGTTTGCGAGAGTTCCAAGGTTCGAATTCTGGTAATGCAAACTGGGGAATCGACATGGCACACCAAAGAAACGTTTTGGGAAATGATAGGGTATTTGATGTCAAAGCCTATTGGTGTTGGTTAAGTAAACTCGTTGTGAACCTCTGGTCGCGCGTGTCATTCTTCGCGAACGCCAAGAAACCTAAGTCATCGCAAACACCTGCAAAGAATGCGGAGTGGAGTTGGGTATCCTATCCGCTTTCCATGACTCAAGTGGGAACTCCTGCGAAGCATTGGACATGCACAATCGGCGACATGGTGTTCATTGGCAACGGAACGGTAGTTTTGGGTGGGCGGGCGTACATTGATGGCGCTCCTATCAACTGCAAGTTCGCGGGTTGCGTCGCTCATCGAAAGGAAGGCTTCAGAAACGTCTTGACGGTGTATGTGGCAAGCGAGCGATGCAAGTATTATTTCAGTTACGAAGCCGACTGGTGGTATCGACACGTCAAGGTCCGGGGTCCGGCAACGGGAATTGGTCATTTGCTCCGTCAATACATTGGGCACTATGGAGGGTTCTTTGGGGCAATCTTTTGGGCGATAGAGATTGGGTTCAAGTGTCTTACATGGCTCTTCTGGGTGTATTTGGCAATTGCTGCGGTTTGCTGGCTTGTAGGGCTTCTCTTTTATGCCGTGAGAGCGTGCCTTGCGGTGAATACTGCGGGAGTAGATGCCATCACTTGGGACATTCATTTGGTTCAGTTTGCCGTTTCTTGGCTTTGCGCTCGTTGATTCGTTGAGAGTGCGGTGTTCATTGGCTTTGTCGTCTCGTTTTCCTGACACTGAGGTGTTCAGGAATGCAGACGTTATTGCGGCGGCATGGGGATTGGCAGACTGCGGTTTGGTCAATTCACAACCGTTAATAATCATGGAGGACCATATGGACGTAGGAAGCGAGAGAAACCCTATCAAGAAGGCCAGATGGAGAATGATTGTGGAAGCCGGGCTAAACGCCTTTGCTTGGCGGTTACTAGCGATATTTCTAATCCTAGTAATCCTTTTCATTTTCAGCTGGATTCGCTTGAGGGTCGGAGCGCACTGAGGTGATGCGACCGCGGTCCAGGGGCAAGAAGTGTGTACACACTTCTTGCCTTTGGGCGGATTTCACAGATGGCTACACCAGTACCTGGCCAGAAGATAGCCGCTCACAAGACCAATCAAAATGCTCTGCAGGAAGGTCGCGTAGTAGTCGGGAGGTATGACCATGACGGCAACGGCCCAAACCAAAAATGCTATCCCGATGTCAAAAATCCAAAGAAGGAGCCAAACGACACTGCGCCTATGCCCTTTAATGGAATTCAGATAAGTGTTTCGACAAAGGTAGAAATCAACAAACCACGCCGGAAAGCATCCGCGAAAAAACTCGCGGGTTAGTTTGTCATCTTCGGGATCCCCCGGATTGAAAGGCATGAACCGATCGTATCACGAGACGCATGCTGCAATCAACGAAGTTGGCAAGGAAGCGAACGAGCGCTCGGTAACCTGGACAAAACAGGCAGGGATACTCATTCGAGAGGGAGATGAGAAAAGTGAAAAAGGCCGCCCCACACAGTTCTGAGCAAACAAAAAGTGTGCGTGACGCGGCATTGCGATATGCGGAACTCGGCTACGTATGTATCCCGGTAATGCCTGGTAAAAAATCGCCGCCACTTTTGAAATGGAAGCGATATCAGTCGGAGGCGCCGGCGCCAGAGACGTATCGAGACTGGTTCGCCGATAACTCGCGGAACATAGCAATTCTGACAGGTGAGACGGTCGTTGCCGATGTGGACGACCCGTCTCTTTTTGAATTTGTGATGGAAAAATGCGGCACAACAAAGGTCGTCAGCAAAACTCCGAGCGGTGGCTTCCACTTTTGGTACCGGAGACGGCGCGGTGTCCATGTTGGCAATCGCGTAAATGTGCGCGGCCACGATTTCGACCTTCGTGCCGAGGGTGGCTATGCCATCGTGCCACCATCCCGGACGAAGGCCGGCAAATACGAGTGGCTGGGTGCAGGTCTTGGTGCGATTTCAGAACTTCCCTTGTTTAAGGTCTCGTGGACAAACAAGCGGACAAGTAGGCCGGTTGTTAAGTTCGGGCAACAAAGCGGCCCCAGCAAGAGCAACATCACAAACCCGGAGGCTTACTGCCTTCGTATCCCATCAGTCCAAGGACAGCACGGGAGTTGCGGCCTCGTGCGCGTAGTTTGCATATTAAGGGACGCGGGCAGATCTCCAGAGGAAGTTTTTGAGTTCATGTATCAAGTCTGGAATCCACGGTGCGCCCGACCGGAGTGGTCGGAACAAGAAATCCGCCGCGCAATCCTTAGGCACTTTCGATGGCACTAAGTATAGGAGAGATCGACTTTGTTTGCTCAATTTCACCGGCCAACTCAGCTCATAGGCGTGGCATTCATATTCTTCGGTTTTGATTTTGTTTCGTCACACGGTGTCCCACCGGCAATGAATTAGGAGAAGAGGGCAGTGGCCCAAGAGATTTCGAGTCAACGCACGACTGGTTGGATCCAATCAAATATAGAACGGGGGATATTCAAATGGCCGCGAATTCGACAATCGAATGGACGAAACGCACCTGGAACCCAGTTGTAGGATGTAGCATTATTTCGCTTGGTTGTATTTTTGCTATGCCATGGCGATGGCACGGCGATTGAAAGCGATTGCATTGGCCAAGATCGCTCAAGGCAAGAATCCCGGCAGGCTCCGGCACTATGTCGAGGTTATCGGTGATGATGGCCGCTGGAATGGAAAGGGTGTGCTGGTGCCTGAGGCTCTTCGTGACCCCCACAAATGGAAACCGACAGTCGTGTTCGTGAATTCGATGAGCGACCTCTTCCACGAGAATCTGTCGGTAGCCGATATTCGCAGGGTCTGTCAAGTCATGGCTGATGTCCCGAAGCATACTTACCAAGTGCTCACAAAACGGGCCGATAGGATGGCGGATCTCTTGACCGGTGAGTTGCGCGAGTTTGCGTCTCTTCCACATATATGGTGGGGAGTATCGGTTGAAAATCGCCGTCATGGATTACCTCGCATTACTCATCTCCGCCGCGTTCCTGCGGAGGTCCGGTTCCTTTCCGTCGAGCCATTGCTGGAAGATTTGGGACCACTGGACCTCCTCGGCATTCACGGGGTGATTGCTGGCGGCGAGAGCGGACAAAAGTCGCGACCAATGGAAGGGGACTGGGTTCGCTCGGTTCGTGACCAATGTCAGGCACAGGAAGTCGCTTCTTTTTCAAGCAATGGGGCGGCCGGAACAAAAAGGCTGCCGGCCGCATGCTTGATGGGCGGACCTGGGATGAAATGCCGGGGCTATTCCAAATTGGCATTGAACGATTGATGCAACGTGAGAACCGCAATTCTTGAACGCCGAACGAGGTGATCTGGACGGGTTGAGCAGCGACATGGTTCCAAGGTCTCAGAATTGGAGGTTGCGAAATGGGAATGATGTATGCCGATCACATTGAAGCCGCGGCCAATTATCTTCTCGGAGTGCTATTCAAAGAAACCAAAGTTCATTATTCGCGTTTCTTTGACGGTGAGGAGGAGACTGCTAGGAAATTGGCCGATGGCATGGGAATGTCCCCAGAGGACGCTAAATGATATTGCGCCGAGAACATTATGGATGTAGCAGCCAGGTCTCTTGAGGACCAAGGATACGTGAAAATCAATTGGCTGGATGAAACATTAGCGGACGGAGAACTAGCGTACGAGATTGAGCTCTTGGAGCAAGGCAAGGCGATGCTTAGCGCGGGTAAGCGGCCGCGATTCCGAAACCTCGATTTGTGACAACACGTGCTCAACCGCGCAGGCGGCACGTTTCGCTTAGTTTCCTTTTACTGAAAGGCAGGGTGCAAAAATGGCAACGAAAAACAAAGACAAACCGCGGAAATCGGAAGCCGAAAAGCGGCGGCCGGCATTCGAAGCCAGGTACGGACGACTCCGAGTGAGCGTTTGGCGCCAGGATTCAGAAAAGGGCCCCTGGTTCAACGTGAACTTGAGCCGCAGCTACAAGAATGCCGAGGGCTCTTGGCAGACGTCGACTAGTTTTGGGGTTCGCGATCTACTGGAAGTTGCCAAGCTTTGCGACATGGCTCACACGTATATCTATGGCGTGCTTGCCAGCGAGCACACCGAGAACGCCCAAGACAGAAATGAGCCCGTTGAAGTCGAGGTGCCTTCTTGAGGTCAGCGGTTCGAGGAGACCTTCAAGCTAACGCGCGGGGTTTTCACTGGTTTGTTTAGTCGGGCATGTCAGTGATTCGCCGGGAGTGGGTTCGACCCAAGTGAGAATAAGCGGGTCATGGTTTGAAGGAAGCGCAGCAAGTCACGGTCAAGATGCCAGCTGCGCGATTCGGCGTCAGTGACTGGATGATTCATGAATGGTGCATGGTAGGCCTGCTAACTATTGTTTCAGCCACCCAGGATGTCGCGGAGAGATCATGATCAAAGAGGCGGAGCTGGATACCTTCATCGCAGCGCAACGGCATGAAGCGAATATGGAGAACGAAGGATTTCCGTTGAAACACATCAAGTTGAACCACGGGTGAATTGGAGAAAGACACAAAAGAAGGGGACCTAATCATGACTTTAAAACTCAAACGTACTTCTTGTGGCAGCAAGCGTGGCATCGAATGGGACTTTCGCAGTTGGAACGAAGTGTTAGGGGAACCCAGCATGACATCGTTGCAACGAAAAGCAAAGATAAGGCGCGGGAGTCGGAAACAGAAAAAAGGCGACCGGCTTTTGAAGCCGAGTACTCTCGAATCAGCGTGAGTGTTTGGCGCCAGAACGACATTATCAAGGATGCAACGGCGGCGGCTGTAATGCACTTGAGTGAACGCCTAGTGTTGCACCCAAAGGACAAAGACCGGATTACATCATTTTTTGCACGTGTCATTCACTGAGCCATCGAGTGCGCGATCACGTTAGACCGACGCAAACGGACTACTCCCAGCGATAACTAATGGATAGCCATGAGCGACCAACTCATTCAACAGTTGCATGAGCAACTCGCCAAGATCGAAGCGAATCTCTCTCTTCTTGTCCGGGAGCGTTCGGTTAAGGAATGGTACTCCATTCCAGAGGTGGCGTCGATCTTGGGGCGGGCCGAGTACACGATTCGGGAAAACTGCCGCCAAGGGCGGATTGTTGCAAGGAAACGTCCGTGCGGCAGAGGCAAGGGAGGCGAATGGCTCATTAGCCATGAAGAACTGCTAAGGCTCAAAAATGAAGGGTTGCTTCCCGCGACTTCCCGAATCGCTGTGCCTCAACCGAATACTCCTGCCACGGCCGCACGCATCACGTCAGGGTAGAGGTGCCGGTAGCGTTTCCGCTGTTCTTCAGATTGATGTCCAACCATCTCGTCAATAACCCGCTGATCAATGCCCTTACTTGCCAAAGCGGAGATGAAAGAGTGCCTCAGCACATGGTAGCCGCGAACAACCTGCCACTTGCTACCGGCAAGGGTCCGCTTGAGATGATCGTGAGCCTCATTTTTTGTGATCGGAGTTGTGCCTTCACGCTTGGTTTTGCTACGTGTGACGTGCTCGGCTTGGCAGAATAGATGGCCGTTCTCCGGGCGCACAGCGAGCCATTGTTGCAAGATTTCCTTGAACCTGGCTGTGAGTGGCACGATCCGAAACGAGCGCTTGCCTTTGACTCGCTTCTTCTCCCGAATGGTGGCCGTTCCGCCGACAAGATCGATGTCCGTCGCCAATGCGCGAAGGATCTCACTCCGGCGGGCTCCGGTGTAGGCCGCAAATGCAACAAGCGGAAACACCCAAGGAAGCGTGGCGTTTTTCTGGACCCAAGTAAGGAATTCCTCAATTTCCGTGCGGGTTAAGTAAAGCGAGTCCCACAAGGTTACCTTGCGGTCCTCGTCCGCCACTGCATCAATTTCGGCGAAAGTCCGGAACGGTTCCTTTTCTTGCTCCTTCGGGAACCGCAAGCCGCGTCCTGGGAAGGGGCCGACGAGCAGGTTGTTGTGAAGGGCCCAATGCCAGCTCGCTCGCACCGAGGAAATCTCTTTTTTTGCCGTACAGGGCGCCACACCATTTTTGTGCCGACATTCCACGTGTCTCTGAACATCCAAGGCGGAAAGCTGCTGAATGCGAAATCGCTCGCCAATTGTCTCACAAAATCGCTTGAAATGCCCGCGCACCGTTGCCAAGGAGTTGGCTTCAATGCTGCCGTTCCCAATCGCTGCAAGATACGCATCGAATAATTGCCGAGCCGTCATCATCTTTGGTTGCGTTGGCAAGGATAAGGACTTGCCTCCGGCGGCGACGAAGTCAACGAGCGTGACATTTTCCGGTAAGGTCAGTCGTCCGCGCTCAAGCAAGTTGAGCGTTTCGTCCACCTCGACTCCCCTGGCAAGAGCTTGGGTCTCGGTCACTGGTCCGATCGTGAAGTTGTACCGTTCTCGCTGAAAACGAAAGGTGCAGTAGTAGGCATCGCCTTTTTTGCGAATCCCGGCCATGTGCGTTCCTCCTTGCGAGAACGCCGTAGAAATGCCCTTCTGGCGGAAGATTGGCGGAAAAACGGACGCCAATAAAAAAGAGCTCACGACATTATTCGTCGTAAGCCCTTGAAAGGAAAGATGCCGGAGACAGGACTTGAACCTGCACTGCCTTGCGGCAACCAGGCCCTCAACCTGGCGCGTCTGCCAATTCCGCCACTCCGGCGCGGTTATGATGACTATTTTATACGGGTAGCGCCCTCGTCAAAGCAAGCCCCTTGCTTCGCATTTACTTCAGCGGCGCAGGGCGCGGGTCACGCGCGTGCTTTGGCGATACTGCCACACTTCGCGGCCGTCACGGTCGAACTCCACGGCTCGGTTTGTGCTCATGCTGGTCACGAGCGTGTTGCCGTTGGCAAGTCGCGTGGCCGCGATGGGTTGCTCCACTTTCAATTGCCAGATGACTTTGCCCGTCATGTCATACTCGACCACCTTGTTGTAGTTGTAAAACGGAATCAGCACGTTGCCGGTGTCGGTTGTGTAAAGCCGGCCGCCGAAAAGCGGTATGCCGAATTCAATCCGGAACGATGAGAGCTGCTTGCCGGTGGCGTCTATGCGGACAACGCGGCCGTCCTCGAAAAGGCAGACGATGTCGCCGTCTGGAAGCTTCATGGATTTCATGATGCCCTGTGCTGGGGCGCTGTACTCGAAGACCCGTTTGCCCTTGGCGTCGACCTCTTGCAAATGATATCGGCTGCCGATGAAGGTGTTGCCGTTGGGCAGACGCTGGGCGGCTTGCGGTTCGGGTACGGCTTGTTGCCAAAGGATTTCGCCCTTGAAATTGCGCTCCGTGACACGGTTGCCATCAAATTCGGCAATCAGCACGCGGCCCTTGTCCAGCACTTGCACGTCGAGCGGTTTTTCCAGGCCGTCGATCTGCCAGCGGACTGTGTCGTTGGGGTAAAGCTCCATGATGCGGTTAATGTCGAGCAAGATAACCGTGGTAAAACCCAACGGCCGTTGTGGATTAGCTAGCACGCTCATATCGACAGCGGCGCCGTGGTCTTTCCACCAGGCTTGCCAGGCCTCCTGGCATTTTTTGCGCGCGCCGTCTTCAGTCGAAGGCGGCACGGCCGGCGGCGATTTGCCGTTGGCCAGTTGAAAGAGGACTTCCTCGATGGCCCAGGCCTGGATGGGCGAGACATCCGGCAACACACTGATGAGGGCTGGCACGGCGTCCTTTTCCTTGGCCAGGACAAGGGCATTGGCGACCCGCCAGCGCACAGCAGGGTTGGTGTCAGTCAACAATGTGTGAATCGCTTTTTTGTGGGGTTCAAGGGCTCCGGCGCGAACCAGAACTTCACCGGCGGCTGCTCTGCGGGCGGCTTCCTTGTCGGTCAACGCGGCCACCAGAGATTTGTCGGCTTTGCCGCCCTGGACTGCCAATTTGACGAGGATGCCACGCACTTCCTCGGCCACGTCGTCATTGTCGGTGAACGGCAAATAGCCGAGCAGGGCCGCCACGGCTCCGTCGGGCTTGCGCTGGCCGACCAGGCGTACTACGGCCGCGGGAACTTCTGGAAAGCGCTCGTTTTCCTTGATTTTGGAGATGCAGAGCTCAGCACGGCGATGCACTTCGAGGTCGGCATGTTGCAGCGCCTGACGCAGCGCTTCCAGCACGCCGGGACCCTTGGCGATCAAGGCTTGTGTGGCTTGCTCGCGTACCTTGAAGGCGCTGCTGCCGAGTTGGGCGATCAGGACATCGACGCGTTCACGATCATCTTGGGTCAGAGTGCGGGATTTAAGGTAGGCGAGCAACGCGGGGCCGTCGGACGAGACCTTGGCGGCATCCAAGATTTTTTCGTCAGCGGTTGTTTGCTTGGTAGCGGGGCCATTGCCCGCCAGCGCCCAGGTGAGGCAAAAACCGCCGACCGCGATGAGGCTCAACAATGATCCGCGCATGATCCACGTCCTCCAGCATCCGAGTGTCAACGGCATGGTAGCACATCGGGGCAACGGGCACTATGCGAAGCGTGCAACGTTTGCAGTGCCTGCCGCCCTCTTAACCGCCACGGGACTTGTTGCGGCTGGCGGCGGCCAGG
>Ga0134121_10002318_pt1 | contig 16616 bp, 11 predicted proteins | sample KB301_FD_96463 | JGI IMG/M metagenome (GOLD analysis project Ga0134121, IMG submission 96463) | Terrestrial soil microbial communities without Nitrogen fertilizer from Kellogg Biological Station, Michigan, USA - KB3-0-1 | ecosystem: Environmental > Terrestrial > Soil > Unclassified ... | reverse complement strand
CGGGGATACCAAAGCTGCCCGACGCCGTTGGCCCCGTCATAAAGCCAGCCGGTGGAGCGGTCGCCACTCCCGTAATCGGCGTTGCCCAGGGAAATATTGAAATCCCACAGCGGTCCCGCGCGCAGCCGGCCCGCGCGATCCTTGTGGAAATAAGTGCTGAACACATAGCCATCCACTTGTTTGGCGATCTCGAGCAGCCATTGTGCGTCGATGAAGATGTCCGGATCGATGTAAGCGTGATAACCGGCGGTGAGGCTCTTGTAATTCGCGCCGGAGAGCGCCGTCTCGAAAGTGTTGATGTAATTTCTGATGTAATTGAGCTGATTGGTATTGAGGCGATCAGGATCGAAACTCTGCAACCGGATGGCAAATCTCGAAGTGGTCCAGTTGTTCTTCAACGCGTCGTCCTTGTCCTTGCGGATGATGTAGCCACCGGTGATCAAAGCCGGATCGACGGTCTTGTCGTTGAGATTCTCGATTGGCACACGGTTCCTGCCCCGTTTGATTTTCTCCGTGAGCAGGTAAATGCCCCGGTAGCTGCTGTAGCCGACCTGCCCGGAAGCCGGCCGCGTCTGATTGAAAAACAATTCGATGAACCGGCTTCGAACCGCCGTGCCGTCCTCTCCGCGAAGAGCCAGCATCCAATCGAAAACCAGCTTGTTGCGCATGAGAGTTTTTTCGCTCCACGGTCCGATCAGCACCCAGTCGGAATCGGCGGGCATCCCAAGCAAACTGGCGTCGGAGTCCTTGCCCGCATCGTCCCACAATTCGAGCGCGTAGCTGCGCTGGTCGAATCCAGCCGAGCTTTCCCCGCGAACGTGAATGCCGGCCGGACCGGCGTATTCCGGCGGCGTCGCCAGGCTGGCGCGCTTCGTGATCGGATCGGGCTGGACCACCAGCAGATAGGCTGGCCGAAACGGCCGCGAACCGCCGGTAGAGCCATCGACGTTCACGCCGAAGCTGTCCACAAAAAGGAACGGCAGATTGGAGTCGAAGACTTTTCCCGTCCCCGCGTAATTCGTCAGTGTGCCGTCCATCATGACGTAGGTCCGGCTGGTCGTGCGGCCGGGCAAATGGTCCGGCGCATAGACGCGAGCCTTCACCGTCGTGAATTGAGTGATCGTGATCGCGTTGCTATAGACCGGAGAGGCAAGCCCCGGCTCCGTCCGATCCAGCGTGTAGCGTATTTCGGCGCCGGGCGCTGCCGCAACCGACAGCGTCAGCGTGATCGGCCCGCTGATGAATCCTCCCGGGTGCGAGAACTCTGCTTCCGGGCTCAGGGACGCCGGAGCCGGCTCCTGCGTGTTTACGAGACCCGGCGATGCCGGATACATGTAGCCCCGCTTGCGCGCAACGCCTTGTTCCCCGTATGCCACGTTTCGGTCCTGCGGGCCGTATTGATACTCGCTCGCGATGGTGGTCCCATCGGGTCGCACCAGCGCGAGGTAGCCGCCGCTTTTCGCGAGCGTAAACCCCGCGTGCAAAAAGCTCGTGGCCGAGAGCGGGAGGTTTCTTCCCGAGGCGAATACGACCTGGTAATTGTAGGGACTGAGCGACAGACCGGGGATTCTCCACTTTGTCAGGTTCGACCTGGAGTCCGTGAGATACCAGCCCGTCAAATCCTCCGGTGTGGCCGAGCCGTTCAACAATTCGATCCATCCCGGCTTCTCTGCGAATTCATCTTCGAACTCTGTGTTGTTGGCGACGAACTCCGAGATGATCGGCCCGCCCGTCTCGATCACGGGAAGCGCCTGAGTGCTCGCCTTCACGTTGTCGAGAAAAACATCCATCGTGGCGGAAGTCGTCCGCGCGGTGAAAGCAAAGATGTGCCCCACGCCCGGCGCGAAGCCTGGCGTTGGCAAATCCGCACAAACCACTTTGCCGTCGTAACTGAGGTCCAGCCCTGCTGCGTCCCAATGGATCACGGCCAACCGGGCGGCGTCGAAGAGAAATGTCCACGGGAAGTTCGCGATGCTCACGCCGCCTATGAACACCTCAATCGAGGGCGGATCGTTCCCGTCGTCAAGCGTGTCGAAGGAGATCGTCAACCCTCCGGGCAACGGCGCGAAGCCGCCTTCACCCGTGCCATTGTCTTCGGGGATGCCCCCGAAATTTAGCGACCAACCCTCGCCCGGCAATCCCGCCACCTGGCTGCCCATCGCCACGGTAAAGCGAAGATCAAAACTTTTGATCACGTTGCCCGGGTCCAGATCCGGCAGCCTGAAGGAACCGATGGCGTTGGTCGTGTTCTTCTCCGCCAGTCGCAGGGCGCTTCCGAACACGCCCGCCACAGGAGGATTTGTTTCCGCTGGCTGCTCAGAGCCGATCGAGGAACCATCGCCGAGTTGGGTGATCCCATCCCCGTAATCGAAGGTCTGAGTCAGGTTCGTTGCGGCTGGATAACTGCCCGCCAGGCTGAAGTGAATCGGGAGGAAACAGGCGCCCGCCCAGAGAAAATAACAAGCAAGGCGCATAATCGGTCGAGTCTCAGTTTGTCGGTGACGCGTGGCAATATAGTGATCGGACGAATTGAGAGAAGCACAAATGAAGCCGTGCTGTTTGCTTTCTGGCCCTTCGAATCAGAGTGAGGACGCCCAATGAATTCTCGCCGCGCGTCACCGCATCGCTCGGCTTTGTGGCCCGCAATGCTTGTGTTGGCTAAATTCCAACCGCCCTGCTAGCGTCTGGGCGTAACCAATCAATCGCAAGACTGCTATGAAAACAATCACACGCAGAAGGTTTCTGAACAGGTCAGTGACAGCCGGACTGACGCTCGGGATGCCGAGACTCGTGATCGGCGCCGAGCGGTCGTCCCGATCTCCAGGTCCCGGCGACACGGTGCGCGTTGCCGTGATCGGACTCGGATCTACCACGGCTGTCGGCGGCGTTGGCGGGCGCGGGCATCAACTCATTCCCCGAGTGCGAGAAGTCCCCGGCGCGAAGATCGTCGCGTTGTGCGACGTGGACCAGGCGCACCTCGACCGTGAGGCCAAACCGTTCAAGGATCGAAACGAAGAGATCGCCACTTACCGTGACCTCCGCCGGGTCTTCGACGACAAAAGTATCGATGCGGTGGTCGTCGCCTTGCCCAACCACTGGCACGCGCTGGCCACAGTGTGGGCCTGTCAGGCGGGCAAGGACGTTTATGTCGAGAAGCCGTTTTCCTACAACCTCTGGGAAGGACAGCAGATGGTGGTGGCGGCGCGGAAATACGGGCGCATGGTTCAGGTGGGCACACAGAATCGTTCGAGCCCGCTCTTGCGCCAGGTGTTCGACTACTTGCGCAGCGGTCAGATCGGGTCCATTCGTTACGCGCATGCGCTGGTCTATCGGCCGCGTGACGGCATTGGTCAGGTGAGCACACCCACGCCCGTACCCGACACTGTTGATTACGACCTCTGGTGCGGTCCCGCGCCGAAGGCTCCGCTCATGCGCAAACAACTGCACTACGAATGGCACTGGTTCTGGGCGACCGGCAACGGCGAGATGGGGAACAACGGGATTCACGTCATAGACATTTGCCGATGGGCTTTGGAACAGAATCAGCCGCCTCCGCGCGCGATGAGCATCGGGGGACGATTTGCGGTCAACGACTGCGGCGAGACCGCCAACACGCACATCGCTTTGTTCGACTACCAGCCGGCTCCGCTCATCTGCGAGGTTCGCAACGTGAGTATTTCGAAGGGATCGATCGGCAAGTTTCGGAACCAGACCGGCGGCATCGTGATTGATTGCGAAGGCGGTTACTTCGCCGGAGACGCCGGCGGTGGCGCGCTCTTCGACAAGCAAGGCAGGAAGATCAAAGACTTTCCGGACGACGGCAGCTCGAAGGGATTGGAAACCTCGCATCTCTCCAACTTCGTGGCGGCTGTTCACAGCCGGAAAGGCGACGATCTGGCGGCCGAAGCATTAAAGGGCCACTACTCTACAGCCTGTTGCCACCTGGCGAACATTTCTCATCGGCTCGGCAAACAGGCACGGCCTGGAGTCATTCGGGAAAAGATCCAGACGAGTCCGGAGCTCTCGGATGCGTTCGAGCGGTGCCGCGAGTATCTGCGCGAAAACGAAGTCAACCTCGACACGACGCCTGCGGCGCTGGGGCCCTGGGTCACCTTCGATTCGAAGCAGGAACGGTTCGTCAACGAATTCGCGGACCAGGCCAACGTGCTTTCGCAGCGGGAATACCGCCAACCCTTCGTGGTGCCAAAGATCGCGTAGCGAATGGCCCGCCGGATTCCGCAGAAGCCAATTCGATTCGATCAAACCCGGCATGCCCTCGCGCCCCAGTCGCTTCAGCTCACAACTCATCGCTCGACTGTTGCTCGGTGCGGTCGTGTGCGCCGCCGCGGTCTATTGGATCGTTTCGAAATTCCGGTCCGCACGGCCCGATCAGAAGAGCGCCCCGCCGGCCGGAATGAAAACCGGCGATCGTTTTTTTGACGGGGCGCCTCCAATGAAGCGGACCGACGCCGATCTGGTGCGGAGGCTGACGGCCATTGAGGCCGAGCGGAGGGGCTGGGACGAAACGATTTGGGCCGCGGAAATCGATGCGGAGCGGCACGAAGACGTGTTCATCCGGTTGTGGGACGAACTCCGAAACCTGGATGACAAGTTCGCCGCGTTGGAAAGCTTTGCGTTCCGCGAATTGATTGTCGGTCAACCGGGACCTGCCGAACCGATGGAACACGGTATTCTGCGGATGCGATTCGCCGGTCCCGGTCGGGCTTTGGACACAACAGAATGGAAGCGACAGCTCGGAAAACTGAAGCAGGAAGGATATCGTCTCGAACAATCCGAATGGCGGCATCCGCGATTCATCCCGGGCACAAACGGGCCGGCGCGCTCCGTCATTGCCATGACGCTGCACGTTCAAAACCCGGCGCAGCATCGGCGTATCATCCTTAAGGGCGATCTGGCCGTGGAATGGGAGGCGTCTGCGGATTCGACCGGGACGCCGGTCCCCCGGGTGGTCGACGCTTCCAATCTCGAGATGCTATCGTCCACCGGCCCGCCGGCGTTTACCGAGGTGATCGCGCGGGAAATTGTTCCACCGGAGGGAACGATATTCATCGACCCGTTGATCCTTTATGATCTCGATGGCGACGGACTCTCCGAGATCATCCTCGGTTGCAGCAATCTCATTTTTCGCAACCGCGGCGAAGGCCGGTTCGACGCCGGGCCGCTCTGTGCCCAACCGCCGGGCCTGATCAACGCCGCGATTGTCGCGGATTTCAACGGCGACGGCGCCGCTGATTTTCTCTGTTCCGACCGGCTCGGTCTATGGCTCTACCCTGGCGACTCGCAGGGCCGGTTCGTCGCGGAACGCTGGCGCGTGTGGACATCCGGGGTGAAGCTGATGAATTCTTTCGTAATCACGTGCGGGGACATTGATGGGGATGGAGACCTCGACCTGTGGCTTGCGCAATACAAGCTGCCTTACTTCGGAGGTCAGATGCCGACACCTTACTACGACGCCAACGATGGATTTCCATCATTCCTGTTGGCCAACGATGGGAAAGGCAACTTTCGCGATGCGACGGATTCCGCGGGTCTTAGTGAAAAGCGGTTTCGCCGAACCTACAGCAGTTCGTTCGTTGATCTCGACGCCGACGGCGATCTCGACCTGGTGGTCGTCAGTGATTTTGCGGGCGCGGATGTTTACATCAACGACGGGCGCGGACGGTTCACTGACGTGACCGCGAAGGCACTCGATGAGTCCCATGCCTTCGGCATGGCGCATTCGTTCGGTGATTACGACGGCGACGGCCAGCTCGACTTTTTGATGATCGGGATGAACTCGTATGTCGCGCAGCGGCTGGACGCGCTCAAGGCCGGCCCGGCCGAGTTTCCCGAACATCAGCTCATGCGGGCGAAGATGGGTTACGGCAACCGGCTTTACCTCGGGCGCAACGGCGTCTTCCGCCAGGAGGCGTTGAGCAAATCGGCGGCGCGCACCGGATGGTCGTGGGGTTGCGCATCGTTCGACTTCGACAACGACGGCGACCTCGACCTCTACGTGGCCAACGGGCACAAAAGCCGGCAGTCCTCCAGTGATTATGAAGCGCAATTCTGGCGGCACGACATCTATGTCGCTAGGTCACACCACAATCCCGTGCTGGACGCCTACTTCGGATCCGTTGGCGACAAGCTTTATGGCTCAGGCCGGTCCTACGGCGGGTACGAAAAAAACTGTCTCCTCATGAACCTGTCCGGAACCGGATTCGTGGACGTCGGGTATCTGATGGGATTGGCGATGGAAGAGGATTGCCGGAACGTGGTTGCCGACGATCTGGATGGAGACGGCAAGCTCGACCTTTTGGTGACGACGTACGAGGAATGGCCACGGCCGCGCCAGGAACTGCGCGTCTTTCAAAACCGCAGCGAGAGAAGCGGCAACTGGGTTGGATTCCGACTGCGCGAAAGCGGATCGGGTTTCTCACCGATCGGCGCCCGGGTCGTCCTGAATTCATCATCAGGAAGCCAGACGAAGTATCTGGTGACCGGAGATTCGTATCGGTCGCAGTCGGCTGGCACTGTGCATTTCGGCCTCGGCAACGCGACGAACGACGCTAGCGTAGAGATAAGGTGGCCCAATGGACGGAAGCAGACGACGGCAAAATCGCCCGTCAACCGATACTACGACATTCCAACGGATGGCCGGAAGTAACGGGGTTTATTCCGCTCCCGGCCCGGAAGTGTTGCGCGTGCTTCTCTGCTGCAACCAAAGGACGTCCTGATTATTGGGGGAGGGCTGATCGAGCGGGCGATCCACCGTTGAAAGATTGGGAATCGTTCGCTTGTCTTTCCATTTGTGGATCTCTGCGTGGCCGTCTGCGAAAGAAAATCCAGCGGCGAAATTGTGATAGCTGGCCGGATAGTCCACAATTCTCCAACGACTCGGCTGGTTCGGATATCCTGCCATGTCCACGACGTAGTAACCGTCGTTGATGCTGTCCTGCCTCTCCTCGATCAATACGAACGATTGAGCCGGTCCCGGATTGACCATATCTGAATCCTTGGTGTAGGTGATCCACCCGGAACGATTCTGAGGCACCCACGAACCGGAATTGCCCCACCCGGGGCCGCCCACCCAGTTGTTCATAGACATGCTGCGGATTCGGGGCACCCGGCTGTTAATATCCGGCGCGCGCGTCCGAATGCCATAGCTCTTATCCGCCGGGCATTTCCAAATTCCCAGGCTGTTCCCACAATAAGGCCAGAGCGGACTTTTCTTTGTGTATTTCTCATGATCCCAATTGTTGTCGTCGCGGGGATTGTTGAGCGTCAACCAACTGCCGCCGGTCCAGTTGGGAACGGTGCTGCCAAAATACGGCGAAGCAGCGGGACCGGAACCGCCGAAGGGCGACCAGTTCGCTGCACCCACCAACTTGTCGTTATTGTCTCCGCTGTAAAACCGCCACGCCAACATCATCTGCCGGTTGTTATTCATGCACATGATGGCCTGCGTTTTCGACTTGGCTTTGGCGAGGGCCGGAAGCAACAGGCCGGCCAGGATCGCGATGATGGCGATAACCACCAGGAGTTCGATTAGAGTGAAGGCATTTCGCCAAAAGCGAAGGTTCGCTTTGAATGTGAGGCGTTTGTTCGCATGCATAAGCAGTCAAGGTTTGGGCTTTGAGGCTTATAGCCGGGAAAAGAATGCGAGACAAGTGTGCGTTTGGGCGCACACGCACTTGCGTGCTGGCCTACGGGGTCGTCTCAGCAATTCCGGGCAGAGTCCAGCCGTGCGTCCGTTACTTTTTGCGCGTGGAATTGTCCTGCAACCAATAAATATCAGCATTCTTCGACTGCGGGACGTTCAGCTGCAGCGGGACACCCGGTTTCAAGGGCGGAACGGTACGCGCGTCTCTCCATTTGTGTATTTCAGAATGCCCGTCCGCAAACGAAAAGCCTCCCGCTTTATTGTGATACCCGGCCGGATAATCAACCATCTTTGTAGTAGCCAGATTTGGATAGCCATCCATCGAGACGACGAAGAAGCCGTCGTTGATGCTGTCCTCCCGCTCATCCAGCAGCACCCAGGTCCGGGACGGGCCGGGGTCGATCATGTCTGCTAACTTGGAGTAAACGCGCCAGGTAGGTCCCCATCCGCCCGACGGGTCGTTGGGCCAGTAGTTGCCATCACCCCGACCCCCTGTCCAGATGCTCATGGACATGCTCCTGACACGCGGAACTCTCTTGCCTGCGTTTATTCCGGTACTTTTGTCAGCCGGACACTTCCAAACGCCGAGACTGTTACCCAGATAAGGCATGAGCGGGCTCTTTTTGATGTGGAGATCCGGGTTCCAATTATCCGGGCTCGCCGGTGTTTGGAGATCGAGTATCCCTTGAACCCATGCCTGAGAGGAACGTGGATCCCCAGCCAGTACGAACGCAAACGGAATCCGGTCCGCGTTATCCTCGGCGTACATCCGCCATGCGAGCATGAGCTGGCGGTGGTTGTTCATGCACATGAGGCCTTGTGCTTTGGTCTTGGACTTAGCGAGGGCAGGGAGGAGCAATCCGGCCAGGATGGCGATGATCGCGATCACCACGAGCAGTTCGATCAGTGTGAAGGCTCGAGCTTCCCTGCGGGCGTGCGGGGATCGGAAGCAGAAGGCGCGTGTTTCCATATCGTGTTGTCGGGTTTGTGAAAGAAAATAGCCCAAGGGAACCGGAAAACAAGAACTAGCTTTACCCGTACTCCGGAGGAAAACCGCGATCGGCTTCAAGGCAAGCCAGGTCGCTGAGGATCCACTTCCTCGCCAAGTTCGCGAAGTCGCTGGATCTTGTAAATCAATGCGCGACGGCTGATCCCCAAAGCCTTTGCCGTTTCGGTGCGGTTGAAGTCGTGTTTGCGCAGCGCCTGAACGATGGCCTGGCGTTCGATCCTTTCGAGCCGATCGGCATCGGCCGCGCCGGCGGAGGCGGGTTGCTGCTCAGCGGCCCGCACGCGCGCGGGGAGATGTTCGGGCAGGATCAGTTCGCCCCGGGAGAGCAGCGCGGCCCGCTCCATCGCGTTGCGCAACTCGCGGACGTTTCCGGGCCAGGAATATTTCTGGAGGCAATCGGTCACGGAAGCGGAAAACCGCGCGCGGCCCTGGGACAGTTCCGCGATGAACTGAGTCGCCAGAGGTAGAATGTCTTCGAGACGTTCGCGCAACGGAGGAATGTTCAGCTCCACAACATCGAGGCGATAAAACAAGTCATCGCGAAAGCGTCCCTTTTTAACCTCCTCTTCCAGGTTGCGGTTCGTGGCAGCCAGGATCCGGGCATTGGTCTGAATCTCGACGTTTGAGCCGACGCGCTGAAAGCGGCCGTCCTGAGTGACGCGCAGGAGTTTTGACTGGAGCAGCGGTGACATTTCCGCAATTTCATCGAGGAAGATGGTCCCGCCTTTCGCCTGTTCGAACCGCCCGATCCGCTGCGCCGTCGCGCCTGTGAACGCGCCTTTTTCGTGTCCGAACAGTTCGCTCTCGAGCAGAGTCTCCGGAATCGCCGCGCAGTTGACCTTAACGAGCGGGCCGGACGTTCGTGGGCTCCAGGCGTGAATGACATCGGCCAGCACTTCTTTTCCAACGCCGCTTTCACCGGTCACCAGGACACGGCTTTCCGACTGGGCAATGAGCGAGGCGTCGCGGAAGAGCGCCTGCGTCAGCGGGCTGCGGGCCACGATGTGAGGCGGCAGTTCCTTGTCCGATTCGAACCGGATGGGCGCGGTTTTCGAAAGGCCGATCGCCTGCCGGACCGAAGCCAGAAGCTCGTCGAGGTCGATGGGCTTGCTGAGGTAATTGAGCGCGCCGTCGCGCATGGCCCCGACGGCGTCGCGAACGTCGGCGTAGGCCGTCACCAGTAAAACCGGCAGGACAGCGTGTTCCTTGCGCGCCCGGCGAAGAGTCTCCAGACCGGAGATGCCGGGCATCCTTACGTCCGAGATCATCATGCTGACGTCCTGGGCGCGGAGCACGTCCAGCGCCCGTTCACCGGAGTGGACGGGTACCGTTTCAAAGCCCTGACCTTTCAGAAACGAGTCCAGGAGACTGCGCTGGCCGGCGTCGTCGTCCACAATGAGGATGCGCGGCTTCTTCTCACTGGTGTCGTTGCTTCGGGGTTGCATGGGCTCACGCGCCTGCGGCGAGTTTCAAATGAGAGATGCGGAAAACGGCGCCGCGCGGCTCGTTGGCCAGACATTCGATTTCCCACCCGTGCGCGAGGACGATCTGTTGCACGACCGCCAGGCCCAATCCGGTTCCTTTCTGGTGCGTCGTGAAATACGGTTTGAAAATCTCGGCGCGTTGATCGGGCACCACCCCGGGGCCATTGTCGCGGATTTCAAGCAGCGCTTCCTGCGAGCCGCATTTCCGCGCGGTGATTTCGATCTCGCCGCCCCGTTCCACGGCCTGGACGGCGTTGATGAGGAGATTGCAAAGCGCCTGTCGGAGCAATTGTTCGTCCGCTTCGATGGAGGGCAGGTCGCCCGGGACCTGCAGGTGGATGCACTTTTCTTCAATGTCGTAGGTCAACGCGCGAACCACTTCGCCCACTACGGAACCCAGCGCTACGCTGGCACGGCGGACTTCGCGCGGCCGCGAGTAATTGATGAATTCGTTCAGTTGCGCGGTCACCCGATCCGTCTCGTCGATGATCTCACGGGACTTTCGTCGCACCTCGACCGAGGCGTCCTGTCCCTTAGAGATGATTTGCGCAAGTCCGCGAATGATGTTGAGCGGGTTTCGCGTCTCGTGAGCGAGTCCCGCGGCGGCGAGGTTCATCTCCCGGAGATGCGAATTCATTTCGCTGGCTCGGACCAGTCGGACTTCGAGTTCCGAGGACCTGGTCAGATTCCGAAAGGCCAGAGCGAATCCGACAACGGAAACCGAGGCCAGAAACGTGATGACCGCCCGAAGCCAGAGATCATCGCGGTAAGCGGCCAGGATGGGCTGCGTGGAGAACACCAACACGAAGCGATGCACTCCCTGCTTCTGAATCAGTGATTGGTATTCCTCTTCGCTCATCCAGAAGGGACGGCCGAACGGCCGCCGGCCGTCGCCTCCGCGGGATCGCGGCCGGCCCTGCGGACGCGGAGTCCCATCGCCACTGTCGGCGCCCGCGACCCCATTTGTGCGCGACTCGAATCCGGGCGGAGGTCCTTGAGAAACAGACGGAGGCGGCCGGTTCGTGAGTTCATGGCGGGGGACGACGATCGTCAGATTGGTCATCTGCAGGTCCTGCGTCAGGTTCGTGCCCAGGTTCACGAGGTTCATCAACGTCACCGTCCGATCTCCCCAGAGTTCCCCGTTTCGAACCACGCCTTCCGATTGCAGATCAATGGAATCTCCGGCGGAGGCCACGACTTCGCCTTCGGCATTCAGCAACGCGATGGCGTCCAGCTCTCCGGGACGGATCAGCTCGTTAAGCGCGGCCTCCATCCGTTCCCTTGAAATCACACCGCCGAAGCGCCGCTGCGATCTCATGACGAGGGCGAGCGTGTCCGATCTGTCCTTGGCGCGATTGATCAGGGAGGCCCGGACGGTTTTTCGCACCCGGGAATGCTCCGCCGCCTGCCAGCCCAGGATCGTCACCCATGCGCCGACCAGAATGCCATAGACTATCCAACTGCGTCTGTTCATTGGACGCGCGAGTTCAAGCGGCCCGTCGTGCGGCTCTCTCTGCTGAAGCGCGCCGTCATTTCTCCTTCTTCACGGGGACGCGCTCCAAAAAACGATCCAGTTCTGATTCTGAAACCGACTTCTGGATCAACGCATTCTGGCCCTGCTCCCTTTCCGAAAGAGAAGCCAGTTGCACCGGAGTCCGAATAATGTGCGGCGTCAGGAAAATCAGCAGTTCGCTCTTGGTGCCGCTTTTGGTCTGGCGTTTGAACAGATTGCCGAGCAGGGGAATGTCGCCGAGGAACGGGATCTTGCTCTGGCTCGACGATTTGTCGCTGGTCATCAGGCCGCCGATCACGACGGTTTGCCCGTCGGGCGTGATTGCCACGGTGTCGGCCGAGCGGATGTCGATGACCGGCGCGTTGACTCCGGCCGCGATGGGAACGGACAGCGTGGGATCGAGCGACGACGTCGAGGGCGAAACAATCATTTGCACCATTCCATCCGGTGTGATGTACGGCGTGACCCGCAGAATGATTCCCACCGGCGTGTAAGTGACCGTGTTGATCTGATTGCCAAACGTGGTGAAGTTCACGCCGGTGATCAGGGGAACGTTCTGGCCGACCTGGATCGTCGCGGGCTGTCGATCGCGCGCGAGAATGGAGGGCCGCGACAACAACTGCGCTTTTCCAGCCTGAGCAATGGCACGCAGCGTCGCCTGAAAATCACGTCCCAGGATTTGATACAACCCGGCGCCGGGCGAGGCAGCTGTCAGCGCCGGAACCATGGGGGCCGGCCCAACCGCGTTGAAATTCGTGGTGAGGGTGTTGAGTCCATTTACCCCAAACACGTTCGCCACGGTTCCGGTCATTGAATTGCCGATGCCTTTTCCCCAGTTGCCTTCGATTCCGATGTCGAGCGAATCATTGTGCTGCACTTCGAGGAACACGACCTTGATGAGCACCTGCGGTTTGGGACGGTCCATGGCGGCGACCGCCTGCTGGATTTGCGCGATGGTCGCGTCGTCGCCGATGACGACGAGGTTGCCTGAATCATCAACGGAAATCGTGGCATTGCCCACTTGCCCGTTGGGTGTGTAGGCCTGCTGCTGGCTGGTGTTGCCCCGTCCAAAATTTCCGCCGAAGCCGCCAAATCCTCCGAAGCCACCGCCGCGCTGCTGCGCGCGAATATCAATGGCGCAGCAGAAGCTCACAAGGCCGATCAGCCATTTTCTCCAATTCTGTGTTTTCATCGTATTTGTTCGTTAAGAGCGGTTGTATCGTCAAAAACCGGCGTTGCCCCCCCGGTTGCCGCGGGAACCGGTGTTGTTCCCGAAGGTACTGTTGACGTTGTTTTGATTGTTCTGTTGGATCCGCGTGGTGAACGGATCCGTTTGCGTGTTTCGGTTGTTGCGTGAAGTGTTGACGCCGACCGTATCCTGCAAAGCCTGCATGATGTCGTTCGCGTTTCCGTTGATGACTGGAATCACCGCCATGCGCTGCTGTTTTCCTGGTTTGTCCAATTCCGTGACCATTTCTTCAATCTGGGTCATCAGATCTCTCGTAGCCGTGACCACAACGGACGAGGTCCGGGCGTCCGCAACGGCGACAACCTGATTGCGTTTCTTGATTCGATCCTGTTGCGGGTTTGCGTTTCCCGAATTGCCCGCCAGCGCGGCCGCAAAAAATCCGCCCGGCCCGCCAAAACCACCCCGGCCGCCTCCGCGATTCCCGCGCCCTCCAATTCGGATGGGAGCCGATGCGGTGTTTTGATCCGGGAATAATCCGCTCAGCAGCGTGGCCATTTCCGTCGGGTCGGCGTTGATCAGATGGAACACCCGCACTTCCGTGACGTCCTCGGCGCTCGAGTCGATGGATTTGATGATTTCGACCAGGTGCCGGATGTTCGACTGCACGTCGGTGATGATGACGGAGTTGCCGGCCTGATTGGCGATGATGGTGGCCTGCGGCGAGACGAAGGGCGAAATGTCCGACACTAGTTGTGAGGCCTCGACGTAGCGGATCGGGATGATCCAGGTGGCCATTTCGTCGTTGTCGGGAATGTCTTCCGGGTTGTTGCTGGTCTTGACCGGATTCTTGCCGCTCTTGATCGCCTCCTTGGTGTTGATCCGCAAAGTCCTTCCTGTGCGAACGGCGGCATAGCCGTTCTTGTTCAATTCCGAGTTCAGCAGGTCCACGGCTTCGTCGCGGGTCAAAGACTGGCCGATGACAGTCACCGACCCGCTCACTCGAGGCGCGTCGATCTGGATGATCAGGCCCGCAGCCTTGCTGAGATGTTCCAGCACCAGATCGATCGGCGCCCCGCGGAAGTTCAGGTTCAGACCGTTTGTGCCGGCCCTGTTGACGCCCGTCGCGGGAGCGGTCGTTGTCGCGTCCGCCGGAGGCGGCGGCACAGCCTGCGGCTCAGTCGCAGGAACAGGGGTTGTCACGGCCGCTCCGGGGGGATTCGCCGGCTTGTCGTTCTGAGCCAGCGCACTCAAGCTACCGGTCGCGAGAACTGCCGCCACGATCAGCAAGGCGCGACGCGTGCGAAAACCGGGGCTGTCAATCACATCGGCTGGAGACGCCGATGCCGGGAATTTTGGGGTTGGTTTTGTTTTCATGGTTTGGACTTTTTCTCGCTAAGAATTCTACGGGTTCCGGCCAGGGTTTTCGGGCGGAACGTTTCGTGTCGCGTCCGGAGTCTCGTTCGGGCGGTTGGTGTTCTGATCGGGATTCTCGCCGGGACCGTTTGACAATTCGCGATCCGGGTTCACGACCAGAACGTCCGGGTTTTCGTTCCCCGGCTCAGCTTCGTTTTGGTTCGTGTTACCGCCGACCTCGCGGTTGCGGTTTGCCATCAACCGCGCGATCACATCGTTGGGATCCAAAGTGCTTGAACTGACCGGAGGATTTCCTGCGCCCTGGCCGGGCACGCCGCGAAAACTGTTCCGGCTGGGAAAGAAACTGGAGCGCCGGCCACCCCGATCGTAGCTTTCGGAACCGCCCGATCGCGAATCGGAATTGAACGATAAGAAAGACTCCCGGGGCCCGACTGACCACTTGCCGTCCTCGCTGCGGCGCATTTGGGTTCCCACCTTAATTCCATTTCGTTGGTGCCGGACACCAGTTTGACAATATCATGGCTGATCTCCGCGACCGTGTAGCCGGCAATCGTGCCACCCGGCCCAAGCACCTTGTGGTACTCCGAACTGCTGCCGTCGAAAACTGCGAACGGCCCGTTCTCGTAGCTCATCGTGCCCGTCAAAGCAAAAGTATCGACGATTGCGGGCGGAGGCCGCGAAGCCCGGGCAACCGCGGGCCGCCGGTTCACGTCAAAAATGTTCCGGTCCGTGATGATCTTGAACGTCTCGAAATCCTTCGGGGAGACCGCGTTGGTCTGCTGCGCCATGAGGCTTCCAGCCGCGGCCAACAGTCCGACCGTCCAAATCAATGCTTTTGAATTCTTGAAGTTCATTCTTCCTGCGACGTGAGCACCAACCCGCTGACCTGCAAGGCCAGAGTGATTTGCTGGCCCGTGTTGTCCCGCGAACTCAAGTCCACCGACTCCAACTTCAACCCCATCGGGTCTTTTTCAATATCATATATGAAACGGCTCAGCATCCAGAGTGTGCCGGAGGCGTCCACGCGGCACACGACCGTTTTATACTCGTCGGAATCGCTTTTCCATTGCGGTGTGACGCCGTTCAGGCTGGCGCCGCTTTCCTGGGCCCAATCGTGGAACGCCTTCGAAATTTTCTCCAGGGCGGCCGATTGGTTGTTGGGCAGCGTGTTCGTCCGCATCCGGTCCCATTGGGCATGAATCGTCGGCTCGCTTTTGATCGTCGCGGAGCCTCTCCGCAGTTGCCCCCGCAGCTCCTTGATCTCCTTCGCCCGCGACTGCCAGAGCTTCACCAGAGGCGAATAAATCAACCGGTCCCCCGCGAACAATGCCACGACCGCCGCAGTCACGATAATCAAAACCTGCTGCCGACTGGAAGCTTTCATCGCTGGCCTCCGTTCATTTGAAAGTCGAACGTGAATTGCATCGGCGACTTGCCGCGGATCTGGTAGTTGAAATTGGTCACCCCGCTGATCGCGCCCAGTTTGTGAATGGTGGTTACGACCGCCGAGTAGTTCCCCGCGTTGCCGGAGCAACTGATCACGTTCGCCCCGCGGTTTTCCACGCTATCGCGCGCTTCACTCAGTTCGCGAATCACCAGCGTTTTCGCCGTGACGGAGCCGTCCTCGGTGAAGGCGTTGGCCAGATCCCTCATCACACCCAGGTAGTGGAACGATTCATCGAACCACGGCCGATACTTCTGGATCTGGGTCTGGACGCCATTGATCCTTTTGACCTTCGGTGAAATGGCCGCCCACTGCGATCGCAGTCCCGTCAGTTGCCATTGCTGAAATCCGAACAGCGCAATCACAACGACGACCACCGCCGCAGCAACCGCCGCCGCCTTACGCAATTTTCCTGGCGCGTATTTCGTCGTCACCCTTTGCCATCCCGAAACTTTGGGCGGAAGAAATTCGAACGGATTATCCCTTCCAGTCAATTGCCTTGCCGCGAGACTGAACGATTCCGAGATGCCCGTGTCCCCCGGAATCGTTCGTCCAAATTCGTTCGGCGGATACGTCGAAACCAGTTCCACTCGCAGTCCATTGCTTTCAAACCGCTGGCGGATTTCGTCCGACAACAACTGCACCTGATCTCGCTGACCAAAGATCCGCACGCGCTTGATCGAGTCACGCAGATCAGCCGGCAATTGTCCCATCGTGATTCGCGCTTCACGAGCAATCAGATCGCTGTGCAACCGGCGTCCGCCACCTTCTTCAACCGCGCCCTCGAGTGCCCTCAACGCGGCGAGCCCGCCGCCACAGGTGATTTGCAACCCGACGTAGTTGTCACCGATCACCAACGCCAAAACGCCGTCGGCATCTTCGGTGCGGGCCGGTTGCAACGCGGCAATTCCAAGTGAGAAACTAATCGGCTTAAGTTTTG
>Ga0134121_10002317_pt1 | contig 16619 bp, 16 predicted proteins | sample KB301_FD_96463 | JGI IMG/M metagenome (GOLD analysis project Ga0134121, IMG submission 96463) | Terrestrial soil microbial communities without Nitrogen fertilizer from Kellogg Biological Station, Michigan, USA - KB3-0-1 | ecosystem: Environmental > Terrestrial > Soil > Unclassified ... | reverse complement strand
TGCGCGCTACCGGGATGACCAGACCGACCGCTCGAACGAGTTCGGCCTCGAGACGTCGGTCATTCGCGAGCTCGGCCGCTACCGTTTCCTGACGCTGCGTCACCGCTATTCGTCGCGGCACGTGCTCGACTACCGCCTCGGTTCGGGCAGCACCATTGACCTTCGCACGCTGCTCGCGCTCGCGGCGAACGGATCGCTTTCGGGCCTCAACAGGAACATCGAGCGAAGCACCGTCTCCATTTCGACGTCGCTCGGTCACACCGATCCGACGCACATCGCGCGCGGACTCCAGCTCCTGCCGTCGTACGAGATTACGACGCCTCCCACGCACAACACGATCGAATTCTCCCACGCCGAGCTGCCGTTCTCCGCATATGTCCCGCTCGCGAAGCGCGTGGCATTCGCGATGAACGCGCGCATCGGCCGCGTGTCTCCGTTCGGGAAGACGGTGGCGGGCGGTGGAACGACCGTCGATCCACTCGTCGCCGTGCAGATGCGTGACGTCCTGCTCACCGCCGGCGGGACGGGAAGCGTGCGCGGCTGGGGCAACGGACTCCTCGGCCCCAAGCAGCTCAATCTTCAGTTCAAGACTCTGGCGGGTGGCGACTCGGTCCAGATCACCGGAACGGATGGCTACATCCCCGCGGGCGGGCTCGCGCGAACCACGGCGCAGTTCGAGCTCCGTCTTCCGTTCCCGGGGCTCAGCGAAATGTGGGGCACGCACGTGTTCGTGGACGCCGGGCGTGTGTGGACGACCGATCCACAGTTCAAGCGCGCTAACGTGAACAATGAAGAGCGATGGTTCTACTCCACGGGCGCGGGGATCGACATCAACACGATCGTCGGCCCGATCCGCGTGAGCCTTGGTTACAAGATGAATCCGTCGCCGCTCGACGTGCGCTCAGCGAGCGACGTGTTGAAGGCCATTTCTGCGGGCTTGCCGGCCACGTCGGCTCCGGTCCGGAGCGCACTGCGGCGACAGATCCATATCTCGCTTGGACAGCGGTTCTGACTACTGTTTGCTGAGCACCACCCACCACGTTCCCGAGTTACTCACCTCGCTGATCGTGCCGGTGATGTACTGGCCGCGATAGTCGCTGCCTGCGGGCGGCGTCACGGTGATCACGTACGCCCCTCCGGGAATTGTCGGAAACTGGAAGAACCCGTTCGCGTCCGTCTTGACCGTTCCCGCGGGGTCGCCCACGAGCGGCGTGTCTCCGTCGTATCCAAGGTGCGGATACGCCGTGATGGTCGCGTTTTGGATGCGCGGCGCCGTCGCGAATGTGTCCGGGCCAACCCCGTGACCGAGCACGTAGCCATGGAACGATCCGGGTTGCGTCGATCCCGGTCCGGGTTGCCCGACGGTGGTGTCGTTGGATTTTCCTGCGGCGAGTCCCGCGAGTACGGATGGATGTGGTGATGTTGAGTCGTCGCTGCACGCCACCGCCACGGCGAGGGCAGCAATCCCGCTGATGAGAATCACTCTGAACCGCGACATCGAATACTCCGGTGAATTGTCCGACCCTTGTACCTGCCGATGCATGCCGCGCGTCACGAGAAACCTCCGGTGACGGAGCTCGCGTTCGTCAGGTATAACACGCATGCGTCGTCTACTGCTCTCCTCCGTTTTGCTGTCCTCGGCCGCCGTTGCGCAGGTTCGGCAGGCCCCTGGTCTCGAGCTCGGCGCCAACGCGTTCGGCGACGCACAGGCGCGCGCTTCGTGGCAATCGCAGCCGATCGGCCCATTCAGCTTCATGCTGAATGGTGCCGCGGCGTCCATTCCGTTTTCGGACGGGCGCGCGCTGGGTTACACCGCCACAGCCACACTCTCCGCACGCATTCGCTCCGGCGGGTTCTGGTTCGGCGCCTCGCAGTCCGATGCCCAACTCCACGCCGCGCTTGGTGCGTGGCACGCGGTGGGCCGCGCGCTGATCACGCTGTCGCTCGAGCCGGCGCAGCGGGCGTCGTCACGCCGCGTCATCGAACAACACCAGATCCACGGCAACGACAGCGTGTGGACCGACACGTCCGGGTGGCACTTCTATCCCACGACCGTCACGCGCACGGACACGAGCAACGAAAGCATGCTCGCGTCACTCCCGTCGCTCGCGCTGCGCGCCGATTGGGCGCACGGGCGTTGGTCGGTGACCGCGGCGGGCGTGAAGCGGCTGGGCGAAGAGCGTTACACAACCGGCTCGCTGAGCGTGACCGTAAGTCTCACGACCATGGTGGGCGTGACGGCCACCGTCGGATCGGCGGCGCGCGGACTCGTCGAGGTTGGTGAGCCATCGCGCTTTGTGTCCGCCGGCATCCGCGTCTGGCCGTCGCGACACGTACCGTCGAACGCGCCCGTGCGCGCAGCCGCTACGGCATTCAGAATCGTCCCCGCCGCGGACAGCACGTATCGCGTCACGCTGCGCGTTCCGGGTGGCCGGACCGTGGAAGTCGCCGGCGATTTCAGCAACTGGGAACCGGTACCATTGCGCGAGTCATCTGCCGGCGTGTGGGAAACCACCGTGCGCATGGCGCCTGGCGTACATCGCGTCAACGTGCGCGTGAATGGCGATCGTTGGACGGCGCCGCCCGGCACGCCGACGGTCAACGACGACTTCGCGGGCCGCGTGGGATTGATCGTGGTCAAGTGACGCGGCCTGTTCGCTCGTTCCCTGCACCGGTGACACCCGTGACACCGGTGACGCCGCGGGAAGTCGTCAGGTACAACGAGGCAGTGACGGATGTGATGCTGGTGCGTGCCGCGGTGGCCGGCGACGCGTCCGCGTTCGCCCAGCTCGTGGACCGGCATGCGCGCGTATGCATTCGCTACGCCACGCGCATGCTGGGCAACGAGCAGGACGCCGAGGACGCCGCGCAGGAGACGTTCGTTCGTGCGTACCGCGCGCTGGCACGATTCGACGAGAGTGTGGCGTTCAGGACCTGGCTCATGACGATTCTCATCAACCGGTGCAGAAGCGCGCTCGACACGAGGCGCCGGCGCGAAGAACGTGCAACGTCGGTGGCGTACGAAGCGCGCTTGTCCCTGGTCGAGGCATCGGGTGATGACATTGCGTTACGCGATGCGATCGAGCGGGCGCTCGAACAGCTCGACCCGCTCCAGCGCGAAGCGTTTCTGCTCAAGCACGTGGAGGACCTGAGTTATGACGACATGGCGAAGATGACCGGCGCGGGAGTCTCGGCGCTCAAGATGCGCGTGCGGCGTGCGTGCGAGCATTTGCGCGCGCTGCTCGAGGAGGAGCGCCATGCGTGACCTGGACACGTTGCCTCCGGAGCTCGTTCGCGCGGCGCAGGTGCTCAAAGCCTCGCGTGAACCGGGCGCGGAGTGGCGCGATCGCGTGGTGCGAGAGGCAATGGCAACGCCCGTGCTGCAGCCGCGGACTCGGTGGGCACTGCCGGTTGCGGCGGCGGTCGTCGGCGCGCTGTTGGGTGGTTCGGCCGTGTACGCAGTGATGCATCGCGATGCCGCGACTGCTGCCGCGACCGCTGCCGCACCCCGCGTCGCCGGGCTCGCGCGCTCGGCCGTCAACGCGAGCTCTCGTGATGTGCCCGTGCGCTTCACGCTGCGCGCGCCCGATGCGGTGACGGTGACCATCGTCGGCGATTTCAATGGATGGCAGCGCGACGCGCTCCCCCTTCGTCGTTCGCGCGACGGCACCACGTGGACGGTCGACGTGCCGCTCAGGCCGGGACGCTACACGTATGCGTTTCTCGTGGATGGTGTGCTCTCACGCGACCCCGCGGCGCCCCAGGTGCGCGACACGGATTTCGGGGCGGCCAATTCAGTGGTGATGGTCAAATGAGGGCTAGAGGGCTGGAGGGCTGGAGGGGTGGAGGGGTGTTCTTTGTCGCGCTGGTGTTTTTGCTTGCGCAGCCGGTTTGTGCGCAGGACCGGCCTTACGCGTTTCCCGCTTCGCTTGCCACTGAAACGCGCGCCACGCTCACGCGCATCGCGGACTCGGCGCGTGCGGCGAACGTCCCGGCCGATCTCATCGTCGCGAAGGCGGCGGAGGGCGTGCTCAAGGGTGCTGACGATGCGCGCATCGTGCGCGCGGCCCGCACGCTGTTCGGTGAGCTGGTGCGGGTACGGGCGGTCCTCCCGCCATCAGCGGGGTCCGCATTGCTGAGCGCCGCGGCGAGCGCGCTGCACGCAGGCGTGCCGGTTCCCACCATCGTGCGGCTCAGTGCGGCAGGCGCGAACGAATCCGAGCTCGCGACCGGCCTCGTGGCGGCGGCGGACCTTTCCGCGAGCGGGGTTCCGCCGGCGCGCGCAGGAAGCGCGATCGAAACGCTGCTCAAACGCCACGCACCCGAAGCGGACATTGCCGCGCTGCGCGAAGGAGTCGCCCGGGACGTAGCCGCCGGCCGCGCCCCCGAGTCGGCGCTCGGAGCACGCCTTGATGGCCTGCTCAAGAAGGAGTGAGCAGGTGTATCACGGGGTATGCTGGGCAGACTCAAGCGCGCGTGGCACGGGTTTCGGTCGCGAAAACCCGGCACGAGGTTCGTAACATCGTACAAGAAGCATCACGCGGAAGGCTCGTCAGTTTTCGCGCGCGTGGGCTTTGTCGTGCTCGGCGTGGTCGTGCTCGCCGTGGGCATCATCGCCCTGCCCGCGCCCGGGCCGGGAATGCCGATTGTCGCCACCGGACTGGTGCTGCTTGCACGGGAATCACTCTGGGCGGCAAGACTCATGGATCGCGCTGAACTCAAAGGCCGGTCGCTCATGCACCGCGTCAAGCGCCGGTTTCACCGCGCACGTTGAGCTCAGTGCTTTGAATCGTGCGATGTCGTACGCGTGCGGCGCCGGTGCCTGATGTACGGATGCTCCGAGGCGCGCGCGGCGACACCCTTTGTCGACGGCGCTTGCTTCTGCGGCACTTCCTTTGTCTCGCCAGACGCGTTTCTGATCTCCAGCGTCTTCTTGACGCGCACTGCGCCCTCGTCCGGCTGCACCCTCGCCCCGTGCTCGCGCGCCCACACCTGCGTGAATTCGGCGCCGTAGAAGAGAATCATCGCGCTGTAGTTCACCCACACGAGCACGAGCGCGAGCGATCCCGCCGCACCAAACACCGTACCGGGATCCTTGCGCCCCAGATAGTAGCCGATCGCGAACTTGCCGATCGTGAAGAGCGCGCCCGTGCAGAGCCCGCCAATGAGTGCGTCGCGCCACCTGACCTCGGCATCCGGCACGTATCGAAACACGAAACTGAACATCATCGACACGATTGCCAGCGACACGATGATGTCGAGTGCGATCAGGGCGCCATGCCAGATCCACGATGGAGCAATGTGGTGCAGCACGCCGCCGGCGACGGCGAGCATCGCGCTGACGCCGAGCGACGCCAGCAGCAGGAATCCGATCGACCCGATCATCGCGAGCGATGTCACGCGCTTTCGGATGAGCCGCATGATGCCGCCCTTGGCCGGATCGGGCGCGACTTCCCACGCGGTGTTGAGCGCCTGCTGGAGCTGGACGAACGCACCCGTCGCCGACGCGATCAGCGTCGCGACGCCGATAACGGCGGCAATGCCGCGAACGTTTGACGTGCTCGCGGCCTGGAGCACCTGGACAATCTGGTCACCGCCCTTGGGGCCGATGAGCCCAGTGACCTGTTTGGAGAGGACCTCGCGGAACTCCTGCGGGTCCATGACCCAGCCCATGACGAGCGCAAGCAGCGCGAGGAGAGCGGGGAGCGCGAATACGATGTAGTACGAGGCGGCCGCCGCCATGCCTCCGCACCCGTCAGCGCTGAACTCCTTCGCGGCCAGCCACACAATCCGGCCGAAATCCTTGATCCGGCGCATGTGTTTTGGTACACCACACGCGCAGGAAAGCCGTTATCGGCGCGCGCGCTCCACCCAGGTTCCGGCCGTATCAACGACCGTCATGAACACCGTGCCATCAGGCCCGAAGCCCGCGAGCTCCCGGCCGCGCGGCAACCTCACGCGCTCCACGAGCTGTCCACTGCGGTTCACCACGTCGAACGCAAATCCCGGGTAGCCGCCGTACGACGACGAGGACGGCAGGATCCACACGTTGCCGTCGCGGTCACTGCGCATGCTTCCCACGCTCACCGGTGGCAGCCAATCCGGGAGCGAGCTCGGCGGTGCGAACTCGATCACGTTCGGCCCGCGCGTCATTGCCTCTGGATACGCGGCCTCGTAGTCACTCTTCGCCGCCGCCACGCGCTGGCGCTTCTCGTCGTCCGTCATGCGGCGCCAGTCGATGGGAATCTTCGGCGTCGAGAGCCGCGAGCCGTCGGGCCTGATCCAGTCGATGTGGTAGTCGATGCCGCGCACGATCGCGACGGTGCCGTCGGCGAGCACGGTCCAATCATCGATGTTCGGGAGCACCTCGAGCACGGTGCGCGTGCGGGTAACGCCGCCCACGAGCGTGTCGACCGAGCAGTGATACGTCCACACGCGAACGCGCGCGACCGTGTCCGCTCTGCGCGTAGCGAGATTGAGTCGGACGAGCGCCGCCGAGTCGGCCTCTGGCGCGGCGTGCGCGACGAAGAACGAGTCGCCGCGCACCCGTGTAGCGGGCGCAATGTCGCGAAGCAGCGCCGCGGCGCTCTCAACGCGCACACGTGATCCGTCCGGCGCCAGCTCATGGAACGGAACGAGGTGCTGCGCTTGACCGCTGCGCGCTGTAACGACCGCTGTCAGGACTGCTGCGAGGCGTAGACCTGCTGAGCGATGCATCGTCGGCCCGTGAAGGTGAGCGACTGCGGCTTGCCAGTGAAACCTGGGGCACCGAGCCGGGCGTACAACGGCCGACTGCCTGGTTTGTGATATTGTGCGCCGGGGAATGATACCACGCTATCTTCGCAGCATGCGAGTCCCCCGCCCCTCCAGGTACGGACCGGTGCTCCTCCTGGCCCTTGGCGCGTGCGGCGGAGACTCGAGCGCCGGCAGGAGCGTGATGACCTTGAGGGACGGCGCATGCAAGTCGTGCCGCATTGTCGCGGAATCGATCGCGTACCTGGGCAACCCGGAAGACAGCGTGGCGCTGCGCGAGGATGTCATCCCCGCGCGCGATTCGCGCGGCCGGTACTACCTCGCCGACTTCAAGGGCGGCACGGTGCTCGTGTTCGGACCGAACGGCCGGCTCATGAAATCGTTCGGCAAGCCTGGGCGTGGACCCGGAGAATTCGTTGCGCTCAGAGCCGTGTTCGCCGGCAAAGGCGACACGCTGCTGGTCGTGGGCGGTCCGCAGGTCCACGTGATCTCCCCGGACTACGTGCAGGTGCGCGAGTACCGGAACCTTGGCGGCAGCATCGACGAAATGACCAGCACGCTCCTCGCGGACGGGCGCATTCTCTCCGGCGGGCTTTCGCGCCATCGCTTTCTCATTGTTGACAGCATGGGAAACGTCGCGAGTCGCGTCACGCTCGCCGGAATCGACTCGACTCCGTGCGGTGAATGTGGAGAGCGCGTCTATAGAGAGGCGCGCGAGCCCGGGCTGCTCTGGTCGGGTCCGCTCAACACGTACCGCATCGAGCAGCACGATCTCACGGGCGCGTTCAGGAAACGCTTCACGCGGAGCGCCCGCTGGTTCCATGAATGGGGTCCGACGGAGATCGCGGCGCGCAATGTTTCCGTGGAGCTCTCGCGGCCCCGTCTCATGGGAATCGACGAGGCAAGTGACGGCCTGCTCTACGCCCACGTTTCACTCGGCGAAAACGTCGAGTCGCTCGGCAAGGTCGACGAGGACGTGCCGAAACAGATGGCCGAGCTTTGGGCGCGGGTGAAGACTTACGTCGAGGCCATTGACCCCGAGCGCGGTGCCGTCCTGGCCAGCACAAAACTCGATGGCCTGGTCGTCCCGATGACGGCGCGCGATTACTCTGCACAGCTCGTCGTCGACGATGCAGGAGGCTGGGCATGGAAGATCATTCGGTTTCACGTCGAGGGCAGACCGGCCAGTTGATGGCGGTTGCCTGACACACAAGTCGGGGGGTTCCTGTGGAACTGCACCCCTCCGATCACGTAGAATCAGCGGGACGGGTCCCGACCACTTCAGGAGACACCGCATGCCCACGACGCTCGCGTCCATCGACTCCGCGCTTTTCAGCGCCTTCAAGTCCGGCGATCAAGCAGCCCTCGAGAAAATCTTTCGCGCGTGCTACACGCCGCTCGTCGACGAAGCGATACCGATTCTGAAGGGCGACGGCGCTGCGGCAGCGCGCACCGTCGAGACGGTTTTCGTCGACGCGTGGAAGGCCCGCGCGAACATTCCTGACGCGGCTGCACTCGACGCGGGTCTGCACGGCTCGGTCAGCGACAACGCGTCGCGCATCGTCAGTCGCCACGAGATGGCGCACCACCTGGACGAGCTCGAGGGCGGTCACAAGCAAAAGTCGGCGTCGCGCCCGGCGCCGGGTGTGGACGAGGCGTGGCTCAAGGTAGCAGCCGCTATCCAGGCAACGCGGGGCGACGCTGCGGCAGCGCGGCAGGAAGCCGGCGCGATATCACGCCACGAAGCCGCGACGCAGCTCGCGGCGATGGAGCGGCCGGAATCGAAGGGGCTCCTGATTCTGATCGGCGTCATCGCGATCATCGCCGTGGCCGGATTCGCGGTCTACGCCATGCGCGGGAGCGACGCGAGCGAGCTCGCGAGCGGCATCGCCGCGCCGGACGTGCACGTGTCGCAAACAGGCTCGGGCGAGATGCTCAACATCAACCTGACGGACGGGAGCAAGGCGACGCTCGGCCCGCAGTCCAGGATGCGCGTTCCGGCCAAGTTCGGGACGTCAATGCGCGGGCTCGATCTCGCCGGGACCGCGGACTTCACCGTCGCGCCGAAGGACAAACCAAAGTTCCTGGTCCGCGCGGGTCCCGCGCTCGTCACGGCGAAGGGCACGCAATTCACCGTGCGCAACTTTCCCGAGGAGAATCGCGTGACGGTCTACGTGCGCGACGGAAGCGTGTCGGTAACCGCGAAGGACTCGACGCGCACGATCAGCAAGGGCGCGGCGATCGTGGTGAGCGCGGACAGCCTCATGCGCGACGCAGGGGCGGACGAGATCAAGGAATCCGTGGGCTGGACCGACAGCGTGATCGTGGTGAACAAACGTCCGCTGCGCGAGGCTCTGGTGGAATTCAAGCGCTGGTACGGCTGGGATCTCATGGCCGCGGAGCCCAAGTCACTCGACAAGACGGTGTCGTTCGAGGGCCGCGTCGGGAAGTACGACGGCGCGTTACTCTCGCTTCAGCAGCAGAACGGACTCACGAAAGACTGGAAGGGGCAAAACATGGTGCTGAAGGAAACGGGCGCAGGTGCAGCACCCCGGAACGCAGCGGCCCCTCCGAAAAAGAAATAGACCTACTGCAACCGCGACGAGTGCCCCGCGACGAGCTGCCAGCGCCCGTCGCGCCAAACGAAGACGTCGGTAAAGCGCGTGCGGTTCGCGACCGGCTGGCCGCTCCGGCCGGTCGCCGACACTGTGCTGCGCGCATTCAGCACGGCGGTGTTGCCATGCAGCTGAATGACGACCTCGTCGAGCACAGTTGTCGACTGGTTTTTCTTGCAGTCCTTCTCGCCCGCCAGGTCTTCCTTTCTCGTGACCACTGCGCCGCTGGCCGTGGTGAAGATGAACTCGTCGGCTTCCACTCGCCCGAAGTATTTGTAATCGCACTCGCGGTTGGCGCGCGCGATCTCGTTTTCGATGGCGATCAATTCCTTTCGCACGACGGCGGTGTCCTTCGATTGAGCCGCGGCGGAGCTCGCGAGCAGCAGGAGCGGGACGAGCGCGTATTTCATGCGCTTAACTTATCCCCAGGCTGCGGCTCCTTCACATATCGGATCGTCCCACCTGCGAGGACTTCCGCGCCGGGCGTAAGCGTCGCGTCCTCGACCTTGCCCGGCCCCATGATGTGGACGACGCGGACGCCGCGCGCGAGGAGATAATCCGCGATGATGCGGCGGTGGCAGCGCCACCACACCGCTTCCGCGCACATCACCGCGCACACCTCCGATTCCGCGACGGCGACCAGCGCGTCAATCGCGGCAGCGAACTCCGCGGTCTCGGCGTGATCGGCGTAGTTGCGGAATGCCTCGATGCGCCAGTACGTGTTGTGCGAGGGTGGTGCCCCTTTTTTGTGGTGGCGCCGCCCGCCGAGCTCGGGCACGTGCGTGTACGTGATCCCTTCGGCTGTGAGCGACGCGGCGAGCGCATCGCCGTTGAACTGCGGCACTGTGCGGGACCGGGGGATCGCACGAACATCCATCAGGTGCGTCACCGCGTTCTCGGTGAGCAGCGCAATGAATTCCTCGATTGATCTCGTTGAATGCCCGATCGTGTGAACGCTCACGGGCCGGCCCACCTCTGCGTCATTCGGCCCTGATCGCGATCATCGGCTCCACTCTCGTCGCGCGCCGCGCCGGAAGCAGGCACGCGAGCAGCGCAATCACCACAACCGCGCCGAACGCCGCACTCAGGACGAGCGTATCGACGGGATTCGTTCGGAACAGGAGCGGCGCGAGAAGCGATGATGACGCGGCGACGGCTGCGATCCCGGCCGTCGCGCCAGCGATCCCCACCATCACGCCTTCGCCGAGCACCATGCCGAGCACGCGGTTCGAGGCAGCACCGAGCGCGATGCGAATGCCGATCTCGCGCTTGCGCTGCGCTACGGCGAACGAAAACACGCCGTAAATCCCCACCGAGGCAATGAGCAGTGCCAGCACGCCGAACATCGTGAACAGCGCACGCCCGAGTCGCCACGACGTTGCTCGCGCGTCAATGTTTGCCTGAAGCGGCGTCACCGTCGCGTACGGAAGGCCCGGTGCGGCAGTCTGCAGCAACTGCCTGAGCGCACGCGTGGGGTTGGCGCCGCTGCGCACGCGCGCGAGCAACAGTGCGCCCGAGAAGTCCGCCGGCTGCTGCTCGATGGGAATGTAGATCATCCCGGATCCGTAATCCTCCACGAGCTTCTGCCGTCGCACATCGGCGACGACACCCACGATCGTCGCGCACTGAGTGTTCCCGACCTCCAGGCACGATCCGACCGGGTCTGTCCCCGGATACCACTTTCTGGCGATGGACTCGTTGATCATGACGACCGGGGGGCGGCCGCCGCGATCATCCGACGTAAATGCGCGCCCTCGCGTAATGCGCGCGCCGATCGTCGTGAAGTAGTCCGCGCCGACTGACGTGTAATACGGCCCGCCATCCTTGAACACGGGCAACGAATCCACCCGCCCCGGCACGCGGACCCTGACCGCGTTGCCCCAGTACGAGAGCGGCATGTTGTTCGCAATCGCGACGTTCGTGACGCCCGGGATCCGCGCCGCGCGTTCGCCGAGATCGCGCATGATCGCCGCGGTTCGCTCAGCACCCAGTCCGGCGCGTGAGAGGTCGACGCGAGCGCTCCACAAGCCGTCGGGTGAGAAGCCCATGTCGAGCGTGTCGACGTTGTGCAGGCTGCGCACAAAGAGCCCGCTCCCCGCGAGCAGAGCCGCGCAACTCGCGCATTGAAAGCCCAGTAGGGCATACCGCGCCGCCCGATTGCGGCGCGTGAGTGACCGCGACGCCGTGCGGACGGCCGCGCCGAGGTCTTCCTTCACGCTGAGTGCGGGCACGAGTCCCGCCGCCACCGCAGCGAGCGCGCTGACGCCAAGCGCAATCAGCGCGCTGCGCACATCCAGCACGAGCGAGCTCCCGGTGCCCGTCTGCAACGCGTGCAGAAGAACCGGGCCACCCACGTACATGATGGCGAGTGCGCACGCGCCGCCAGTCGCCGCAAGAATCAGCGCCTCGGTCATGAGGAGCGCCGCCAGGCGCTGGCGGGTCACGCCAAGCACCTGCCGTATCGCGAGATCGCCCGCGCGGCGAATGTTGCGCGCGAGCGTGATGTTCGCGACGTTCGCACATGCCGTAAGCAGAACGAAAATGGACACGGCGGCGAGCAGTACCGCGACTTTCGATTCAGGTTCGAGCGTTGCGTCGAGCCGCGGCATCGCGGGCGCGAGCGCGACCACGGCAGTGGTCGCTTCAGGCCGACCAGCCGGATGCGCAGCGCGCACCGCAACGGTGGCAGACGCTGCAGCCTGCGCGGGCGACACGCCGGCCCTGAGCCGCGTAACGATGCCCATCCAGATGCTGAAATTCGTCCGCCACGCGGGGTACGAGACCATGACAAGTGGTGAAGCGCTGATCGGCAGCCACAGGTCGGCCGCCTCCGCGCGCGTTCCCGCAAAACCGCGCGGCGCCACGCCAACCACCGTGTACCGCGCGTTGTTGATCGTGAGGACCTGGCCGACGGCGTCAGCGCGCGCGCCGAACTGGGTCTTCCAGAACGCGTCGCTGATCACAACGACCGGCGCGCCGCTCGGCGGTGCGTCGTCCTCCGGGAGGAGGAGCCGCCCGCGGGCCGCCTGCGTACCGAGGACACGGAAGTACTCCCCGCTCACAGCCATCGCCGAGACAGGGCGCGCGTCACCGCCCGTGCCAAGCGACATCTCCGCCGAAGTGAACATCGCCGCGCCGGCAAAGACGCTCGTGTCGCCGGCGAGGGCCGTGAACACCGGATACGAGTGCACGGTGTTCGTGTACGTGTTCTCGCGACGTGTAACGGTGAGCGCCGGCGTGTACAGGCCCTCCGGATGCACAACGTGGCGGGGCGGCCGAAACACGAGCTCGTCGAGCACCGCGAGCATCGTGGCGTTCGCCCCGATGCCAAGCGCGAGCGTCCCGATCACGAGAGCGCTGAACGCGGGCGCTCGCCGGAGCGACCGCCACGCTTCGCCGATGATCTGCGTGAACGACGACACCGCGGACGCGGACGCAAGCGCACGCCGGAAAAACGACGACGACGTCAGTGGAGGGGCATCAGACCTGGCGGCCGGCGGCGCGTGCAACGTGCGGGCGTAGCGCTCGAGTTGTTCATGAAGCGACGCAGCGCTCGGCCAGCGGTCGGTGGGATCGATCGCCAGACAGCGCTCGACGATGCGCGCCAGGTCGCGCGGAACATGCGGCGCCGCCACCCGCAGGGGCGTGAACTGCTGGCGCCTCGCTTCAAGGCGTGTCGCATGTGAAAACGGCAACCGGCCCGCCAGGAGCCGGTACGCAAGGACACCCAGCGCGTAGATATCGCTTCGCCGATCGGTGTCGACTATGCTGAAGATCTGTTCCGGAGAAGCGAAACCCGGCGTGCCGGCGGGCACACCTTGGCCGGTCATACCGTGGTCGCGAAGCGGCGTGAGAGCGATCCCGAAGTCGGTCAGTCGTGCATGCAAGCGGCCGTACCCGGGTTCGAGTAGAACGTTTTCGGGTTTCAGGTCACGATGCAACACGCCGGACGTGTGAACGAATGCGAGCGTGCTCGTGATATCGAGCATGATGCCGCACACTTCCGCGACCGGGAGCGTGCCGCCGCGATCCACGAGATGCGAGGCGAGTGAGTTGCCGCCAAACGCCATGACGACGGCAACAGCGTTATCGCTCTCAATGACATCGTAGACGGGGACCACACCAGGGTGCTGAAGATGCGCCGTGAGGCGAGCCTCACGGAGAAACGCGTCGGATCGCGCCGGATCCGCGGCGAGCTCCAGACGCAGCACCTTGATGGCGACCATGCGATGCAGGCGCGTGTCGCGCGCCAGAAAGACGACACCCATCGCACCCGCGCCGATTTCGCGGACGATCTGATAGCGCCCGCCGAGCGCGGGAAGAATGGCGGCGTACTCGGGGGATCCGTCGTGATGCATGCCTGAGATTCCGAAGTACCATCCGGCTTTGCAAGGGCCGGGGGACGGACCGTCAGCGGCGCTAGAGTTTCTTCGCGGGAGCGACGAGGATTCCGGCTCCGATCACCACGGCCGCGATGCCGGCCCAGAGCGGCACGTTCACGGTCTTCTTTTCCTTGACGCTCAGGTCGATCGGCCCGAGATGTGCGTCGTGGGTCTTTTTTGTGTACGTGAACCCGCCGAGCGCGAGTCCGACGATCCCGAGCACGAGTAGCACGATTCCCAGGGGTTTCATGATTCTGCGTACTGCCGCAGGCGGCGCAACGTTCCAGCCGCCTGCGGCACTCAGTGTGGGACGCGAGCCTACTGCCGGTCGAAAACGGACTTCGTCTTCTCGTGCGTCGCAGTGGTCGTGCTTTCGAGCGTCAGCGTCTTGCCGTCGGCGGAAAGCGTGTAGACGTCAGTGGAGAAATCCTTTCCGCCCATCTTGAGTGTAGCCGTGAACGAGGTCGCACCGGCCTTTGCGAATGCCTGGGTCATCTTCGTTGCCTGGCCGCCCTGCATCATGGGGTTGTCCTTCCCATCGAAGCTTCCCTTCACCACGGACTGAAACTCGGGAACCTCCATCGTGATCGCGTTCCCGGTCGTGGCGATCTTGAGCGTGGTCTGCGAGCCGGTCATGTTGCCCGTCTTCCACTTCCCGGCAAACCCGGGGCCGCCCGAGACGCGTGTGTCCGTCGACGTCGTCTGCGTGCTCTTGCCATCCGCTCCGGTGACGTCGGTGACCACCGTGAGCGTGTTGCCGTTCACCGCCGCCTTCATCTTCTGGACAACTTTTCCGTTCATGGTGAACGTGATGTCCCACGTCGTGGGATTCACTTCCTTGCCGGCGATCGAGATCCCGTTGGGCATCGCGTAGGCTTTGCCGGCGAGATCGAAATCCGTGTCAAATCCACCGCCGCTGTAGTGCCAGACACCGCTCGCGTTCTTCGAGAAGGTGTACATGGATCCGCCCATCTCGCTCTTTGCGAGGTTGAGCTTCCATGTTCCGGCAAATCCGTTCGCCTGTGCCGAGGCAATGGATGAGACTGCGAGTGCCAGGACCGAAATGCGGGCCAGGCGGGTCATTCGTGTAGCCACGGCGACTTCCTCCGTTCGATGTGCGTGTATTGCAGGCCTTCTTCGAGCCTGGGAAAGATGCGCCATGCGCGTGGACTTAGCGAGGGAGCGGCCTTGCAAAACCCGCACAACTTCATCAAGCAATCGTGTTCACCTGACGCCGCGCCACGCACATTATTCACCATGCCTACTCGTCTTCGCCTCCCGCTCCTCGCGTCCGCGCTTATCTTCTCCGCTCAGCCAGCGTTCCTGCGGGCGCAGCAGCCGCAGCAATCCCTGCTCGTCAGCACCAGATGGCTCGCCGATCATCTGAGTGATGCGAACCTCGTCATCCTCCAGGTCGGCGACGGGATGCAGGCGTCGTCGGACGAGTACGCAAAACAGCACATTCCCGGCGCGCGTTACGTGACCATGAGCGCGTTCGCGGCGCCCCGCGACACGACGTCCGGCGCACGCGTGCTCGAGATGCCGCCGCTCGATACGCTGAAAGCGCGCCTCGAGGGGCTCGGAATATCCGACAACTCGCGCATCATCCTTTCCTACGGTCCGCAAGTGAGCTCGGCCGCGACACGTGTGTTCTTCACCCTCGCGCACGCCGGATTCCTCAACGCGACCTCGGTGCTCGACGGCGGGAGCGCGGCATGGTTCAAGGAAAGCCGCGCCACATCGGCCGACGTGCCGGCGCCGAAGAAAGGAACGCTCAAACCGCTCGCGTACGACGCGTCTGTCGTCACCGGTGATTGGGTGCGTGACAACAAGGACAAGCCCGGCATCGCGTTCATCGACGCACGCGCGACGGTGTTTTACGAAGGCACGCAGGAGGGAGGCCCGCGCACGGCACGCAAGAAAGGACACATACCCGGCGCGAAAAACATTCCGTTCAACACGATGACCGACGACCAGCAGGTCTGGAAATCACCGACGGCTATCGCGCAGATGTTCCGGGACGCGGGCGCAAAGCCCGGCGACACCGTGGTCGCGTACTGCCACATCGGGCAGCAGGCGACGCAGCTGCTCTTCGGTGCTCGCCTCGCGGGCTTCAAGGTCGCGCTCTATGACGGATCGTTCGAGGACTGGGCGTATCGCGACTGGCCCGTTGAAGTGAGCGAGAAGAAGTAACTGCGCGCGCACGCGCTTTACGTGTTCGCCCCTTGCAAACAGGGCGGCAGCGTCGAGATTCCGGCGCTCCACCATGGTGCCTCCCCTCTCGGTTCGCGGACTCCGCAAGAGTTACGGCGACGTCGTCGCGGTCGACGGTCTTGACCTCGAGATCGGCGTAGGCGAGTGCTTTGGCCTGCTCGGCCCCAACGGCGCCGGCAAGACCACGACGATCGAGATCTGCGAAGGCCTCCTCGAGCCGGATGAAGGTGACGTGCTGTTGCTCGGCATGTCGTGGAAAACGAACGAGCGCGAGCTCCGCCAGCGGCTCGGCGTGCAGCTGCAGGAGACACAACTCTCCGAGAAACTCACGGTCGCCGAGACCGTGCGCCTGTTCAGAAGCTTCTACGCAAACGGCAACGCGGTCGACGACGTGATCGCGCGCGTGCAGCTCGAGGAAAAAACGAACGCCCGCGTGGGCAAACTCTCCGGCGGACAGAAGCAGCGCCTGGCGCTCGCCGTCGCGATTGTCAGCAATCCTGATCTGCTGTTTCTCGACGAGCCCACGACCGGTCTCGATCCTCAGTCGAGGCGGCACCTGTGGGATCTGATCAGGGAGACCAAGACGGCGGGACGCGCGACGGTGCTGACCACGCATTACATGGACGAGGCCGAGGTGCTCTGCGACCGCGTCGCG
>Ga0134121_10002314_pt1 | contig 16637 bp, 14 predicted proteins | sample KB301_FD_96463 | JGI IMG/M metagenome (GOLD analysis project Ga0134121, IMG submission 96463) | Terrestrial soil microbial communities without Nitrogen fertilizer from Kellogg Biological Station, Michigan, USA - KB3-0-1 | ecosystem: Environmental > Terrestrial > Soil > Unclassified ... | reverse complement strand
CGACACTCGGTATCAAGCCGATTCGCGGGCGCGACTTTCTCGCTGAAGACGATCAGCCAAGCGCGACTGCGGTCGCGATCATCAGCCACGCACTCTGGCAGAGACGTTTCGGCGCTGATGAAAGCATCGTCGGCAAACAACTCACTCTCAACAATCAACAGTTCACGGTCATCGGCATCACGCCAGCAAACTTTCGCTTTGGCGCCGACGCGGATGTTTCCGTGCCGATTGGTCTCTCAGCCGAACGCTTCAAACTGCGCGGCAAGGATCCGGGTATTACGGCTTTCGCACGACTGAAACAAGGCGCTTCGATCGACAACGCAAATGCGGAGCTCAACACGATCGCCGCACGTCTCGAACAGCAGTATCCCGACACGAACACCGGCCGCCGTGTGCGCATCGAGTCTCTTCGCGAAAGCGTCGTTGGCGATATTCGTCCGATGCTGCTGACACTGCTGGCCGCGGTTGGATTTGTTTTGCTGATCGCGTGCGCTAACGTCGCCAACCTTTTGTTGACGCGCTCGGCGGGACGGCAGCGAGAGATGGCGATTCGCACTGCGCTCGGCGCGGGACGGATGCGCATACTGCGCCAGTTGTTCACTGAAAGCCTCGTGCTCGCGCTCGCCGGCGGTGTTGTCGGCTTGCTGCTCGCAATGTGGGGCACAAGCGTGCTCTCGGCATACATTCCCGAAGGCATTCCGCGCATGAATGAGCTCGGTGTCGACGCGCGCGTGCTGGCGTTCACATTCGGCGCGTCGCTGCTCACGGGTGTTTTCTTCGGACTCGCTCCGGCGCTTCAATCCGGGAAAACGAATCTCACAGAGACATTAAAAGAAGGCGAGCGCAACTCTTCGCCTGGGCACAATCGAGTAGGCAGGCTGCTCGTGATCTCTGAAGTTGCAGTCACGCTCGTGCTTTTGGTCGGTGCGGGTTTGCTCGTGAAGAGTTTCTGGCGACTGAGCCAGGTCAATCCGGGTTTCGATCCGCAGAACGTGCTCGCGATGCAGATCTCGATCAACGCGCGTCCTGACGAAGGTCCACGCGTTGATAACTTTCTGACTGAGTTGAAACAGCGTGTGAACCAACTGCCGGGCGTGAAATCAGTAGCAGTTTCAAATGGACTTCCGTTTGAAGGCGCAAACTTTCCGCCTATCGTGCTCGAAGGTAAGCCGGCGCCGCCGCCGGGACAGGATCCGAGCGGTCTGCTGTACATCGTGAGTCCGGATTACTTCAAAACGATGGGCATCGATCTCGTGCGCGGCCGTCTCTTTTCGACTGAAGATCGCAAAGACACGACATTCGTCGCGCTCGTCGATGAGGTGTTCGCGCGCCAGTATTTTCCCAACGAAGATCCGATCGGCAAGCGCTTCAAACTCAACACGCCGGATGCTGACAGTCGTGAGATCGTCGGCGTCGTCCGACACGTCGAACATTCCTCGCTTGAAGGACGCACTACCAACACCGCGGAGTTTTACTTCAACTTCGATCAAAATCCACTCGCGACTTTGCCGAGATACGTGCGGCGCGTGAATCTGCTGGTGCGGACGACAGTCGAGCCACTCAGCCTCGCTGGACCAGTGCGCAACCAGATCGCCGCGCTCGACAAGGACCAGGCAGTTTTCAACGTGCGCACGATGGAGCAGGCACTCGCGCAATCGGTGGCGGCGCGTCGCTTCTCGATGATCCTGCTGGCTGTCTTCGCACTACTGGCGCTAACACTCGCGGCGGTCGGCATCTACGGCGTCATTTCGTATTCAGTCGCACAACGGACGCGCGAAGTCGGCATCCGCATGGCACTCGGCGCGAAGACATTCGACGTGCTGAACCTCGTCATGCGCGACGGACTAAAACTCGTATTGATCGGCATCGTTGTCGGACTTGCCGGCGCGCTGCTACTCACCCGCTTGATGTCGACCCTGCTCTTTGGCGTGACTGCAACCGATGCCGTCATCTACGTCAGCGTCGCCCTCGGCTTGATCATCGTCGCTCTGTTTGCGTGTTGCATCCCGGCTCGACGCGCAACAAAAGTCGATCCGCTCGTGGCGCTAAGATTCGAGTAAAATGAGGCGTGCGCCGTAAAAATCTCAGCAGACGCCAATTCTGCATGATCTCGAGCAGCACGATCGCGTCAGTCGCGCTCGGCAGCGCGTGCAAGCAGATCGGCAGGTCGGTGATCGTGAGCGATGGACGACTGACCGCACGCCCGCGCAACGGGGTGAAGACTGCCGCGACCGGCGAGATCAAGCTCGGCCTCGATACTAAGCGCGACGCGGTTCTGCAGATACCAAAGAACGCGGCCTCGTCGCCGCTGCCGCTGTTTGTAATGTTGCACGGCGCGACGCAAAGCTCCGACGAGATGTTCTGGTACTTGGGCACGGCTCACGAAGAAGCAGGAATCGCCGTGCTCGCTCCAAACTCGCGCGACACAACGTGGGATGCGATGGGTGGCGACGGCTTCGGAATCGATGTTGAGTATCTAAATCGCGCGCTCGAGCGTGTGTTTGAGACTACGGCGATCGATCCGGCGCGCGTGTCGATCGGTGGATTTTCCGATGGCGCGAGTTACGGGCTCTCGCTCGGCTTGATTAACGGCGACTTCTTCAAGAGCATCGTCGCCTTCTCACCGGGATTCGTCATCAACGGCGAGTTGCACGGCCAGCCACGCATCTACATCTCACACGGTACGCACGATCACATTCTTCCGATTGATACTTGTGGCCGGCGCATCGCCGCGGGCCTGAAGTCTTACGGCTACGACGTCACCTTTCGCGAGTTCGACGGCGATCACGAGATACCCGCCGATGTCGCGCGCGAAGGATTGTCGTGGTGTTGAAAGCGCGCTAGCGTACAGTCGCGGCGTCGCCTCACTTCGATGCGGCATGCCTGTAATACTTTGAAGCAAAAAGTTGGTCCAACCCGCGATTCTGTGGGCGTGTGCTCACGGCACAGAATTTTCATAACCACGACTGCAAAGAACCAGGGATTAACAACACGGGTATGAATTCAACTACAGACGTGGTGTGAGACTTCGAGACTATCGCGACACGGGCATGAGCGCCTATGCAGCGCTGCAAGCCACCGAATTCGAACGCGCCGCCGACAGCGACTACCGCGCGGTCAAACATCAGGCCTTTGTCGGCACTGCCTACTTCGACACGATCGCCCAGATCGTCGCCGGCGGCACATCTTCCACAACCGCTCTCGCTGGCTCAACCGAACAGGCCCAATTCCACGAAGCCGCAATTCCTGTTTAGTACACAAAAGGCACATAGCGGACCACAGAAGGCACAAATGTTTTCTTAACTTTGTGCCTTTTGTGTTCCTCTGTGTGCCTTATTGTGGCTCCTATTGACAGCCAATAGGAACAGCCGCTAGACTTCGGCTTCCTATTGGCTGACTAGAGGAAGGTATGAACAAACAACAAAGTGACCTGTTCAAGCAGGGCACGCTCGAGCTCTTAGTCCTGCGACTGCTCAGCTCCGGCAGTCTGAACGGTTGGGACATCATGCAGCGCATCGAGCTGCTGTCCGGCGACGTGCTCACCATAACCGCCGGCGCGCTCTACCCTGCTCTCCATCGCCTCGAAGCGCGCAGCCTCATCTCCGCCGTCTGGCGACCCTCCGATAACAATCGCCGGGCAAAGTTTTATGGCTTGACCGCTCGCGGGCGCAAACAACTCGACTCGCAACGCAAGCAATGGGAGCGATTCTCCGATGCAGTCGCTCTGGTTTTACGAGATGCGTGAGGTTTCCCGTGAACTTAAAAGACTTACTACGCCGCTGGCGCGCTCTAACTCATCATGACGAGCTGGACCAGGAGCTCGACGAAGAGTTGCGCTTTCATCTTGATCGACTAATCGAGCAAAACATCAAAAACGGCATGACCCCCGAAGACGCACGCCACGCGGCGATGAAGTCGTTTAGTCGCGTGGACCAGTCGAAGGAAGAGTGTCGTGATGCGCGCGGCGTCGGATTCATTGACAACCTGCGGCGCGACGTCGCATACAGCCTGCGCGTACTACTCAAGAACTACGCCTTCACGATCGTTGTTATAGCAACACTGGCGCTCGGCATCGGCGCTAATACAGCGATCTTCAGCTTCGCCAACGGCATTCTGCTGCGACCACTTCCCTATCCTCAATCCGATCGACTCGTCGTGCTCGACGAGTACTCATACAAACAGAACGTCGAGTCGATGGCTGTTTCTTACCCGAACTTTCTCGACTGGCAAGAGCAAAACAAGAGCTTCGAAGATATCGGCATCTACTATGACACGAGCCGGTTTGCTTTGAGTGGCGCGGGTGAGCCAACCGAGGTTCGTGGCTCTTATATCTCACACGGCCTCTTCGAGATTCTGCGCGCGTCGCCGCAACTGGGCCGCACATTTACCGCAAACGAGGATCGGCCTGAGGAAGAGTGGGTCGTGATTCTTGGTCACAATCTCTGGCAACGAAACTTCGGCGGTGACCCAAACATCATCGGTCGCAAGGTCATGCTCAACAGCCGCGCGCGCACGGTTGTCGGCGTGATGCCGCCCGGTTTCAGGTTCCCAGACAGTGCTGAGCTGTGGGCGCCGGTTGCTTTGACGACGAAGACGTTCACGCGCAACGATCACGGCCTGCTCTCAATTGCGCGCTTGCGAGATGGCGTGACTGTCGCGGAAGCGCAGGCGGAGATGAACAACATCGCGAGCCGCATCGAGCAACAGAATCCCGTCACGAATGAAGGTCTCGGCGTCAAAGTGAGGAGTCTGCACGACACGCTGACTGGCGACTATCGCCAGGCACTCTTGATTCTTCTGGGCGTGGTTGGCTGTGTGTTGCTGGTGGCGTGTGTGAACGTCGCAAACCTCATGCTAGCGCGTGCGGCCGCAAGGCAAAAAGAGTTTGCATTGCGCGCGGCGCTGGGGGCGAGTCGTTGGCGAATCATGCGCCAGCTTCTGGTTGAGAGTTTGTTACTCGCGCTGGCCGGTGGCGTGGTCGGCTTTTTATTGTCGATCTGGGCGCTACGACTGTTGTTGACTGCGATTCCCGGCCAGATACCATTTTGGATGAACTTCGGCATCGATCTACGTGTGCTCGGTTTCACTGCCGGTATCACGTTGTTGACCGGTCTGCTGTTTGGCGCTGCTCCCGCGCTGCACACTTCACGCGTCGATCTCAACGACACACTCAAAGAAGGCGGCCGCGGTGGTTCCGGTGTGCGTAGCCGTGCACGCAGTCTGCTCGTGGTCGCAGAGATTGCGCTGTCGCTCGTGGTGCTGGTCGGCGCCGGGTTGATGATCCAGAGTTTTCTGCGTCTGAAGCGCGTCAACATCGGGCTCGACGCACACAACGTGCTGACAGCCGGCGTCAGTCTGCCGCGTGCGAAATACAAGGAAAACGATCAGCGTATCGCATTCTATAAGCAGTTGCTGGAACGCGCGCGTCACCTGCCGGGTGTTGAAGCGGCCAGTGCAACTGCGTCGCTTCCGTTGGCAGGCGGGCTATGGGGAAGGAGTATTACTGTTGAAGGTTTTCCGGTGCTGTCTGTTGGGCAGGCGCCGGCGATTCAGCATACGGTTGTGACTCCGGGTTACTTTCACACGATGGGAATACCTCTGCTCGCCGGACGCGATTTCAATGACTCTGATGCGAAGGATTCGCCGAACGTGACGATCATCGATGAGCGACTGGCGCGTGAGTACTGGCCCAACCAGAGCCCGATCGGCAAGCGCGTTCGTTTTGGACCACCGGAAGATAACGAGCCGTGGCACACGATCGTCGGCGTGGTCGGCACCGTCAGGCATCAACGGATGCAGGAAGACACGCGCAAGAGTGTCTACTTGCCGCATGCAAAGATGCCAGTTGGCGGGATGGCGCTGGTTTTGAGGACTACTTCGAATCCGCAGGAATTAACCGGCGCGCTCCGGCGCGAAGTGGCGCAGCTCGATCCTGATTTGCCGGTGAGTGAAGTCGCGACGATGGAGGAAATAGTGGCTGAGTCGATCTGGCAGCCGCGGCTCTACGCGAGGTTGTTTGGTGCGTTTGCCGGTGGTGCGCTGCTGCTCGCGCTGATTGGAATTTACGGTGTGATGGCGTTTCTTGTTCAAACGCGAACACACGAGATCGGTGTGCGAATGGCGCTGGGCGCCTCCGCGCGAGATGTTTTCAAGCTAATCGTTGGGCGTGGGATGAAGTTGACAGTAGTGGGCGTGTTGATTGGCGTGGGCGGCGCGATTGCGTTGACGCGCCTGATGCACAGTCTGCTCTTTAACACGAGCGCGACCGATCCTCTCACATTCATCGTAATTTCAGCGCTGTTGTCGCTGGCGGCGTTCCTTGCGTGCTATCTACCTGCACGCCGCGCTGCGAAGGTGGATCCGTTGATAGCGCTACGCTACGAGTAGGATGCACGGAATTGAATCTTAATCCTGTGCATCCTGCAATCCTGTCAACGTCTGTCTTGAATCGAGCCTGCAACCCTCTCCGCAAAATCCCCTTCTAACGCTAACGATGTCTGACGATCGGAACATTCTGGATTTCATTCACTCTATCTGCGCCAACGGTGAGAATGGCAGGCTCGAGATCCTCGCCGGCGCCATTCAGGGCGAATTGTCTTTCGCATCCGGCAAGCTCGTCGATGCACGCTTCGGCCATCTCACGGGCTTTCGCGCAGTCAACGCCATCGCTGCATTGAGAGACGCTCGTTTCAGCTTTGATCCGGCGTTCGCTCCACTTGCTACGAGTTTGATCACGGCAAGCGAACGAGTTGTACTCAAACAGTTCTTCGGAATCGAGACGGCGGCTACCAGTGAATACTTTGAGCCCGCGGCTGTGACCGCGGCAACGCCTATTACTGTTCCGGATGAGGTTGACGAAGTCACGATCGTGCAAAGCGATGTGCCCAGCGCCGGCACACCCACTTCTCCGCCGCCACCACTTCAAGCTTCACGGTTTGCTTATCGAACAGCGCTTGTGTCTGCTGTGCTGGCAATGGCTGTTATCGCGATAGTCGCTATTTTTATAGATAGGTTCCACGAGCCTGATTCATCGGAGGTTGTTGCAAGCGTCGAATCGCCATCACGTCCGGCTCCAGTACAACAACCCGAATCTCCCGTCTCGACGCCCGCACCAGCAGCGGTCAAGGAGAGTAAGAAACCACTCAACACCGCCCGGGATCTTTCCGGCAAGTGGACGATCGTCAATTCTGTTGATACGACCGCTTATGGCTCGTTCAAGAACATGAAGATCGGTTTCGACGTCTCGATCAATCAGACGGGATCAACCTTCACCGGCAAAGGCAGGAAAGTTTCTGAGAACGGCCGCAGCTTGCCCGCCAACAGCCGCACTCCGATTCAGGTACAAGGCTCGATCAACGGCGACCGGATTGAAGCGACTTTCATCGAAGAAGGCTCAGCACGAAAATCCAACGGCAGATTTGTGTGGCGCATCGACAAAGCCGGACGCGGTTTGACGGGGAACTTCGCTACGACGGCGGCGCGCTCCAGCGGCAAATCGGCCGGAACTCGAGAGCTGTAATCTGTTATGGCGTCTTTTCGAGTCGCTTCAAAGCCTCGACCGCACTTGTGTTGTTCGGATTCAGCTCGAGTGACTTCTTGTAGTTTTGTTTCGCCAGCTCGCGCTCATTGACCGCCATATACGCTTCGGCAAGACTGTCGTAGGTGTTGAAACCTTCCGGGTATGCCTCGACGTTGAGCTTGAAGACCTCGATCGCCTCTCGTGCTTTACCACTTTGCAGTAGCTGATAGCCAAGCCGGTTCAGCTCCGGTTCGGCAAAGTCGTACATCGCGGCCTGCTTCGCTTTCAGTTCGCGATACTGCGCGATGCCGGCTTCGATTCCCTTCTCCGCGATTGTCTGGCTGAGCACGGGGATGATCGACATCTTCGGCTGCTCGTACGGTTGGTTGTAGATGATCTTTGCGATCGAATCGCTTAGCCGGTTGAGATACTCGCTGTTTGTGTTATCGAGCATCACGATGAGGTTCTTCTCTTTCGGAAAGCGCACGATGGTGGTAGTGAAGCCGTTGATGCCGCCGTCGTGTGTGATCACCTGCACCGGCTGATCGTTCTGCTTGAACGACGCATTCGTGACGACCCAACCGTAGGCATAGTCTTCGAGAAACGGTTTGTACATCAACGCCTTTGATTGCGCTGAAAGCACTTTGTCTGCGTAAAGCGCCTGGTCCCACAGATACAGATCTTCGACAGTTGAATAGAGCGAACCTGCGGCGTAAGGGATGGACATGTCGAGGTAGGGAGCGTTTGAGTATCCATCGGGCGTCTTGATGTAACCGGAAGCGCGTTTGGCGATGATCGTGGCGTAATGATCGTAGCCGGTATTCTTCATGCCGAGTGGGTCGAAGATATTCTGCTTCAACACCTGCTCGTAAGGTTTGCCGGTGACGCGCTCGATGATTGCGCCGAGTAGAAAGTAACCGGAGTTGTTGTAGCGAAATTTCGAGCCCGGCTCGAACTCGAGATCGCCGCTCGCATATTTCTTCACGAACTCATCGACCTTGTAAGGGTTGCGGCTGACGTTCTGAAAGAAGCCGGGCTGGCCGGTATAACTCGGAATGCCGGACGTGTGCGTAAGCAAGTGATGAATCGTCACCTTCTCGCCGGTGTCTTTTCGATAGTCCGGCAGGTAATCCGACAGCTTCGCATCCAGTTTGATTTTCCCCTGCTCGACTAATTGCAGGATGATGGTGGCGGTGAACTGTTTCGTGATCGATCCGAGTCGAAACCTCGTATCGGGCGTGTTCGGAATAATCCACTCCATATTCGCCTGCCCGTACGCGCCCTTGTAAATAATCTTCCCATTTTCCGCGACGAGCGCTGAGCCATTGAACTGCCGGTACTTATGCGCGAGCGCCAGCAATTCCCGAATCTTCGCTGCGTGGTCCTGGGCAACGGCGACGTGTGGAACGATAAGAAAAACGATTGCGATACACAATCCCAGCCGGTTTTGTAACAAGTGCCTCCGCATCGTAATTACTCCTTAGTTTTGTTTTATTGCCAAACGAAAATCGCCTCGGTAAGTTGCAGTAATGAACGCAATCGGGTTTGCCCCCGGGGCCGCTGAAGAGTCGGAGCTCGACCGCCTGCGCGAAGCGTGTAAGCGGTTGAACTTCGCCTTGCGGGCAATCAAGGATGCGCAAGGCTGTCTCACCCAAATGAATCTCGGCCAGGCCCGCGAGCGTCTCAACAATGCACAATGGCAGGCCCGCGAAGCGAAGAAAGTGCTGGCCGAGGTTGGCAAGACGAAGACTAAAATTTCAATTGAACGAAAGCGCGCTTAATTCAACAAGTCGCGGAGAACTGGGTGGCCGCCGTAGTCGGCCCAGCCCGCTGGGGTTGAGCCGACCTTTGTATCTGTAATGTTGCGATCGGCGCCGTGGGCCAACAGGTATTCAACCATTGGTCGATGGCCGTTCAGCGCCGCGTAATGTAAGCCAGTGCCCGCGTAATCGAATCCGCCCGGAATGACGTTGATTTCAGCGCCTTTGTCCAACAACAGCTTCGCCGCATCGATGTGGCCGTGCATGCACGCGTACACAAAAGCGTTATTGACGATACCCTGCCGGTCCTGCGACCACTCGTTTATACGATCGGCCAGCGACTGCTTGCCTGCCGCATCGTGATTCGAGCAGGCGATGCTGTCGAGATTGCCAAACGGCCAATCTATTCTGCCGGCCTCCGGTTTGAGACTTCCGTCTGCGTTGAAGTAACTCTCAATCAGATCAGTGCGGCCCAGCGCCGCTGCAGTGCGCAGATTTTGCACTTTCGCATCGCGCTCGAGTAATAACGCTATAACGTTTTGATTATTCCAGTACAAAGCTTCTTCCAATGGCGACCAGTCACCAGTGCCATCGATTGCAGCCCCGTGATCGAGCAACAATTCAGCAGCAGCCCGATTACCGATACTGGCAGCGGCGACGAGCGGTTCGTTCAACTCCGCGCCGGCATCGATCAGTGCCTGGACCATCTCAAGGTTCTTCGGTTTGTCTTTGCCGTCCAATACCACGGCTTGCAGCAACGTCGGATGACTGCGCGATGATCGCGACGTGATGAGCGACGGATCCGCTGCAAGCAGTGCTTTCAACTTCTCCACGTCGCCGGCGCGCATCGCGTCGATTGCGGGATGAAATTTCGCGTCCATGAGGTGAGTTTACTAAACGACCACGAGCACCGCTATAATCCTCGCATATGGTACCCAAGGACCCGTTAGCCACGTCGGGACTCCCGGCATTCAATGAGCCGTCCTCGCGCGAAGGTCAAACTGTCACGCCGAAATTTTTGATTCTCGTGGTCGACGATTCGGTCGACAACGTGGCCGTGATCAGCCTCGATTTGCAACAACAGGGATATCGCGTAGTGACGGCGAATGATGGTGAAGATGCTGTTACGGTCGCAACGCAGATGTTGCCCAACCTCATTTTGATGGACATCAACCTGCCTACACTCGACGGGCTCGGCGCGACGCGCAGAATTCGTGAAACCGATGCGTTGCGGGAGGTACCGATCGTAGCGATTACGGCGTTCGGCACCGAGGGTTTTCAGCGCGCAGCTTACGACGCAGGCATCTCCGGATATCTAACCAAGCCACTCGACTTCGATCGGATGCACCTGCTAATCGCGAGGCTGCTCTCGCCTCCAGTGTCCGGCAACTTAACCGGCGGAGTTAATTCTTAAGCTCAACCAGCACGAGGCGGATCGTCGTGTCGCCAATGTTCTCGGCCCAGTGTGTTACCGGGTCGCGATAGATGACGTCGCCGGTTTTGAACTCACCGTCGGTGGTTGTTCCGTCGACAGCATGATTGCGAAACTTGCCACCCGCGATCACATAGATCACGTACGCGGGATGTGAGTGTGTGGCTTCCTTGTCGCCGGGTTTGATGGTGGCTTCGAGCACGCGCACACGCGGGTTCTCGAGTTTCAATGCGATGGTTTTCGAGTTTACTTTTAGTGGATCCTGGTCACCACGGACCAGGGTCGCTGCGAATAGCACGCAGATCAAGATGATGATTCGCTTCATTTTTCTCCCCACAGAGTACTGATTGATGATCTCGTGTTATAGTACTTCCAATCATGATTGAAAACGCTCAATTAGTTTTTCCTAGTCGTGGCCGCTGGAAGGTAAAAACATACGGGGCCTCCCGTGCTGCCAAAAGATTTGATTCGCAGACCGATGCCATATCATGGGCCAAGTCTAAGTGTAAGAGAAAAGGACTTGACTTGTTTGTGCACAACCGCGATGGCAGCGTACGGTACATGCATTCATATAAAAAGCACTCATCTGAGTCTAAGTAACAAAACGCGGAAGTCGAGAATAACAAAATGTCGCCTGGTCCTCACCCGGGATTCAACAGAAACGTATTTATCAACTGTCCGTTCGACAGTCAGTATAATTCCTCTTTTCTCAGACCGATTCTCTTCACCATTATCTACTTCGGATTTACCCCTCAAATCGCTTCGCAAACAGCAGATTCAGGCGAACAACGAATCGATAAGATTCTGTCCTTGATTCTCAAATCCAGGTATAGCATTCACGATCTCTCAAGAATAAGATCGCGAAGACGAGGCGAGTTCTTCAGACTGAACATGCCCTTCGAGCTTGGTATTGATTATGGTTGCCGTCGCACATCAGGCGGGTATTTAAGAAGGAAGAGATTTCTGGTTTTAGGAGCGAAACCTCACGATTATAAGCGGGCATTATCAGATCTCGGAGGTATTGATGCCAAATCACATGCGAACGATCCAGAGATAGCAGTGGTTGCACTTAGAAACTGGTTTGTTGATACCGTCCATTTAAAAAACGTTCCCAGTGGAAGCGCTATTTGGGAAAAATTCTTCGACTTCCGGGTGGAATTTTATGCCCAGAGGAAAAAAGCTGGCTTTTCCAAGCGAGACATCAACATGATGCCGGTTCGCGAATACATCAACGCCATTCAGCATTGGCTAAAGACGCACAGTTGATTATCCTCCAGGACAAATGCAAACCACACGTAGACAGTTTCTCGCTGGCGTTACGAGCCTGGCGGTTTCGCAGGCGCTTCTGCGGAAGAGTGTATTCGGGCAGCAACAAGCGAAACGGACACGGATTGTGTTGCTAGGGACGAAGGGTGGACCAAGAGTTGGTGAAGCAGGACGAAGTAATCCCGCGACCCTGCTGATGATCAACGATGTGCCGTATGTCGTCGACTGCGGTTACGGAGTGTCGAAACAACTGATCAATGCAGGCGTGGCGCTCAATCGCATACGCTACGTCTTCATCACTCATCACCACTCCGACCACAATCTCGAACTCGGACCGCTCTTCTACAACGCTTGGATCACCGGCTTGCCCGTACGTGTCGATGCCTATGGTCCACCAGGCTTAACAGCGATGACGCGTGACTTCTTCAACTATCTCAAGTTCGACATCGACACGCGCATCGAGGATGAAGGCCGTGCAGACCCACGCAATTTATTAACCCCGCATGAGTTCGATAAACCCGGCGTCGTGTTGACGAATGACGACGTAAAAATAACTTCCTGTCTCGTCCGCCATCCGCCCATCAAACAAGCCTATGCTTACCGTTTCGACGCAAAGGATCGTTCCGTCGTTATCTCCGGCGACACAGCATACGCGCCTGAGCTCGCTGAGTTTGCGAAAGGCGCGGACGTACTAATTCACGAAGTGATGTATCTGCCAGGCATCGAAGCGCTGCTCCGACGTCTACCAAACGCAAAACGACTTCGCGAACACCTCATGGCGGCTCATACGCTTCCTGAAGACGTCGGCAAGATCGCAACGCAAGCAGGAGTAAAAACCCTGGTGCTGTCACACTTCGTTCCCGGTGACGACGCTTCGATCACAGACGAACAGTGGTCTGAAGGCGCGCGCAAGTATTTCAAAGGCCAGATCATCGTCGGAAAAGACCTGATGGAGATTTCATAAAAACAGAAAAGCACAAACCCTCTCAGTTTGTGCTTTTGCGCTTTTTTGTTGCTAAAAAATTAAGAAACTGGCTTCTTCGTGTTGTAGCGCTTCAGGATAAGTCGCACGTAATTGCGTGTTTCGGTGTACGGCGGAATCGTCTTGCCATACTTAATCACCGCGCCCTCGCCCGCGTTGTATCCCGCCAGCGCCAGGTCCACACGACCATTGAACATCGTCAGCAGATCCTTCAAATAGCGCGTGCCACCTTTGATGTTTTGGCCCACATCGTAAGGATTGGTCACGCCGTATCGCGCGGCCGTGTCAGGCATGAGCTGCATCAAGCCCTGCGCGCCTTTCGGACTCGTCGCACCAGAAGTGAAACTCGACTCCTGCGCCATCGTGCAGTAGATCAGGAAAGGATCAACTCCATACTGTCCACCGTATAAACGAATCAGATTATCAATCTTCACATTGCCTGTAGACCAAACCTGATTACCCGCTGCCACGAGATTGGAGACAACTTCAGGCAGCGCCTGCGCCGGTTGATTCACGGCCGCGATCTCTTTCGCGACCTGCTCAACTTTGGCGCGTGCATCCGCTAAATCTTTCTCGCCCTTTTCGAAATCCACGCGCGAGATGAGCCCGTCGTTAAAGAGCTGTTGCGACTGTGTCTGTCGCTTCTCGAGCCTCTCTACTTCGCTCTTATACAGATTCGAAAGATCGGTGAGACTCGACGTAATCTCACTTTTGGGATTCGCGGCCGGGGTTGTCTGACCCTGAACAGACGCGACTGAAAAAAGCCCAATCACAACAAAGCCGAGCAAAAGCGCGGCTTTTTGAAAACCAGTAAAAATAGCGCTAAAAATCAAACGTGAATCCTCCACAACAAACTAGACACACAAAATGAATGGTCCGTTACGATGTTTGTAAGGTGATTGGAGTTGCCGAAACTAACGTCTGTCGCAGCTTCCGACGGGCTTAACGATCATTCCCGGATTTTTGTTCCTGAAGCTCAACTCCGCCGGGCTCTTGCTGAAATGTGAGACTCAAAATGACCGCTAGCAGGTCATCTGGTTCAATCGGCTTTGACAGGTGTGTTTGAAAACCAGCCATTAGCGCACGACGCCGGTCCGCAGCACCCGCATATGCCGTGAGTGCAATAGCAGGAATGTGGCCCCCTGCTTCGGGTCCTAACGACCGTATCTTCCGGATCAGCTCGTAACCATTTTCACCGGTCATCGCGATGTCACTAATGATGACGTCAGGCTGTGCTTGCCGAATTTCCGCCATCGCCGCAGCAGCAGACCCGACACTCACTACTTCCGCGCCATGCTGTTGCAGCACTGTCTTGAGTAACTCTTGTGTGTCTGGATCATCTTCAACAACCAGAATCCGCAGGTTCTTCAATCTCTCATCGGTCGAGCTCTCTGCAATCTCACGCGGAGCTGAAGCTCTCTCGTTGAATATCTCGACCGGAATGAGATTACTGCCGATAACCTCCGAAGCCGTCAACGGAAACTCAACTGTAAACGTAGCTCCTTTGCCCAACCCGTTACTCTGCGCCGAAACAGTTCCTCCCTGCTGGCGCGCGAGGTAATCGACGATGGCGAGCCCGAGACCGAGACCGCCATGCGCACGAACATTCGAGGAATCAACCTGCCTGAAGCGCTCAAAGATGTGCGGCAAGTGTTCCGCTGCAATTCCCACTCCGGTGTCCTTTACCTCGAGCCGCACATGTGAATCATAACGTTCGAGACGAACGCAAATGCTTCCGCCATTCGGCGTGAATTTGATCGCGTTGGAAAGCAGGTTCGTGACGATCTGTTGCAGCCGCGCGGGATCTCCGAGCACTGGACCAGCAGCCGGATCGATCATCGTTTCGAGTTGCAACTGCTTTGCGTCAACAGCAGGACCGAGCGAATTGATCACGCCCTCGGTGATCGACGCGAACGAAACCGGTTGAAACTCAATCTTCAATTTGCCCGTGATGATCCGTGACACGTCGAGCAAGTCTTCGATCAACTTCGACTGCGCCTCCGCGTTGCGTTGAATAACCTGGACGGCGCGTTCTTTCTCTTTGTCACTCAACTGGTTCGACTGCAGCAGACGCGACCAGCCGAGAATCGAAGTCAACGGCGTTCGCAACTCGTGCGACATGGTGGCGAGAAATTCATCTTTCACACGGTTCGCATTCTCGAGCTCCTCCGCGCGCAAACGCAGCACTTCATGGATCTGCCGCAGCTCACTCGTGTCGCGGCCAACACCGAAAGCAAGGCCATCCTCCGGCACCGGGAAATAGCTCCATGCCACCCACCTGTACCCTTCGTCTTTCGTGCGCAGGCGGTTTTCCATATGCGTGACCGGCTCGCCCGCCGCCAGTCCTTCGTACTCGCTGATAGTCTTCGCGAGATCGTCCGGATGTACGAGTTGAAAGATATCCATCGCCAACAGTTCTTCTTCAGAGAACCCGAGGACTTTCTGAAATGCCAAATTCACGCGCTGGAAACGACCGTCAAGGTGAACGATGCACAACATGTCCATCGACAACGCAAAAAATCGATCGCGCTCTTCGGTGATCTTGTTTCGCTCGGTCATGTCGCGCATGACCTTTGAGAAGCCGATCAGCTTGCCAGTTTCATCGCGCACGGCTGTTACCACGCCACTGGCCCAGAAACGCGATCCGTTACGGCGCATGTGCCAGCGCTCATCTTCCGCGCGACCTGTCGTCGCGGCAGTTGCCAGCTCTTTTGCCGGAACGTTCTTGGCCCGATCCTCCGGCGTGAAAAACTTGCTGCCATCTTTCCCGATAATTTCTGCTTCGGTATAGCCGAGTATGTGCTGGGCGCCGACGTTCCAGTTAGTCACGATGCCGTCTACGTCCATCAGGAAGATTGCGTAGTCTCGAATATCTTCGATTGCCTTGCGGTAGATGTCTTCTGTTCGACGATAGACGGTGCGGCGCTCAGTGGCGTTAGACATGCTCTGACCCCCTTGCTCGTCAGCAAGTTTAGTCATTAAACATCACAAATCATTTCGCAGAATGCTGATTAATCTTTGTGCGTTTTGACGGCTGCTCCGGTATGATTTGCGCGCCAACCATCAGCTTCGCAGGAGGATCACTCATGTTTACACGATTACCCTACCGGCACTCTGTCCGGGCACTGAGCATCTTCGTTCTGATATCGGCCACGTGGCCGTGCGTTAGCGCACAAACCAAAACGCCGTTGACACACGAAACAATGTGGATGATGAAGCGTGTCGGAGCGCCCGTGCCGAGTCCGGATGGAAAGTGGGTCGTGTTCTCCCTCGTCGAGCCAGCGTATGACGAAAAGGACCAGGTGTCGGATCTATGGATCGTTCCGACCGACGGCAGTGCGAAGCCGCGCCGGCTGACGTCGACCAAAGGTGGTGAGAGCGGCGTTGTGTGGAGTCCTGATAGTCGACGGATCGCATTTGCAGCGCGACGCGAAGGCGACGAGGCCAGTCAGATTTACGTGTTGGATGTAGCTGATGGTGGCGAAGCAGTGCGAATGACTTCGCTTTCGACTGGCGCGCGCGCTCCGCAATGGCGGCCCGATGGACAAGCCTTACTCTTCGTCAGCACGGTCTATCCCGGCGCGGCTGACGACGATGCCAACAAGAAGATCGCCGCGGAACGCAAGGCGCAGAAGTATCGCGTACGTGTTTACGAAAAGTTTCCCGTGCGCAACTGGG
>Ga0134121_10002313_pt1 | contig 16640 bp, 15 predicted proteins | sample KB301_FD_96463 | JGI IMG/M metagenome (GOLD analysis project Ga0134121, IMG submission 96463) | Terrestrial soil microbial communities without Nitrogen fertilizer from Kellogg Biological Station, Michigan, USA - KB3-0-1 | ecosystem: Environmental > Terrestrial > Soil > Unclassified ... | reverse complement strand
GCGGATTGTACTGGAAAGGCTATTAGATGGAAACAACTTCTGAACGCAATCATATAAACATCGAAGACGAGATGCGGCGGTCGTATCTCGACTACGCGATGTCGGTAATCATCGGCCGCGCGCTGCCGGACGTTCGCGACGGCCTGAAGCCCGTGCACCGGCGCGTGTTGTGGGCCATGCACGAGCTCGGCAACACTTACAACAAGGCGTACAAGAAGAGCGCGCGCATTGTTGGCGACGTCATCGGTAAGTACCACCCGCATGGCGACATGCCGGTTTACGACACGATCGTCCGTCTGGCCCAGGACTTCTCGATGCGTTACCCGCTCATCGACGGGCAGGGCAACTTCGGATCGGTCGACGGCGATGCGGCAGCGGCGATGCGTTACACGGAAATACGCATGGCGCGTTTGGCGAATGAAGTTCTCGCGGATATTGAGAAAGAGACAGTTACGTTTCAGCCGAACTACGACGAGTCGCTCAGCGAGCCTACAGTTTTACCGGCGCGTGTTCCGAACCTGCTGATCAATGGCTCAGACGGTATCGCGGTCGGGATGGCGACGAAGATCCCGCCGCACAATCTCACCGAGATAGTTGAAGCGACCCTCGTGTTGTTGAAAGATCCCGAGAGCACTGTTCAGGACCTCACGAAGATCGTGACTGGCCCTGACTTTCCAACCGGTGGATTCATCTACGGTCGCGAGGAGATCAGGAAATCGTATGAAGAAGGCCGCGGCGTGTTGCAGATCCGCGCGCGCGCCGGCATCGACCGGATCGGGCGTGGCGCGCAGGAACGCGACGCGATTGTCATCACCGAGATTCCGTTTCAGGTCAACAAAGCTCGTTTGCTCGAGCGTATCGCCGAGCTGACCAATGAAAAGAAAATCGAAGGCATCTCCGATCTGCGTGACGAATCAGACCGCACTGGAATGCGCATCGTGGTCGAGTTGAAACGAGACGCGGTGCCGCAGGTCGTGCTCAACAAGCTCTACAAGCTGACGCCGATGCAATCGTCGTTTGGCGTCATTAATCTCGCGATCGTGAATGGACAGCCGCGCGTTCTGAATCTCAAGCAGATGCTCGAGGCGTTCATTGAGTTTCGTCGCGAGGTTGTGCGCAAACGGACCGAGTACGAGCTGCGCAAGGCCCGCGCTCGTGCTCACATTCTCGAGGGGCTCACGAAAGCGATCGACGCGCTCGACGCCATCATCGCGCTAATTCGTAATTCGCGCTCCGTTGATGAAGCGCGACAGTGGCTGATGGGCCAGTTGCAAACGACGAGTGAGGTCAAAACGTGGAAGGGTGTTCCGTCTGACGTTCAGCTCAAGACGTACCTGGGCCGTATACAGAAGACGATGGAAGGTCTCGCGTTCTCTGAAATTCAGGCGCAGGCAATTCTCGACCTGCAATTGCGAAGGATATCAGCACTCGAGCGGCAGAAGATCATTGACGAGTACGAGCAGGTGATCAAACACATCGCGGAGCTCGAAGAAATTCTCGGCAACGAGCGCTCATTGCGACGCGTTATCGCCAAAGAGCTCGAAGAAGTTAAGAAAGATTTTGGTGACGGGCGTCGCACGGAGATCGTGGACGAAGGCGTTGAGCTCTCGATCGAGGATCTGATCGCCGACGAGGAAGTGGCGATCACGGTCACGAACAGTGGTTACATCAAGCGCACGCCGATCACGACTTATTCACGCCAGGGACGTGGTGGTAAAGGGCGCTTCGGCGCGTCGGCGAAGAACGGCGACTTTGTTGAGCATCTCTTCACGGCCTCGACGCATGCGTACCTGATGATCTTTACGGACGATGGACAGGTCTACAAGATTAAAGTTCACGAAGTGCCGGATGCGGCAGCGTCCGCGCGCGGCAAGGCGGTCGTGAATCTCATCAACATAACGTCAGAGCGAAAGCTCGCTGGTGTGGTTCCGGTGCGGGAGTTTGCGGAAGGTCGCTATGTCGTGATGGTGACGCGCAAGGGCGTGATCAAGAAGACGTCGCTGGCTGATTTCCAGAACATCCGCACGAATGGAATCATCGCGATCAATGTCGATGAAGGTGATCAGTTGCTCGACGTGATTCTCACCGATGGAACGAAGCGCATCTTCATTGCGACGCACAACGGACTTGCGATTCGTTTCGACGAGAAGAATGCAAGGCCGATGGGACGCGCGACACGCGGCACTCGCGGCATCGAGTTAAGGCAGGATGATTACGTCGTTTCTGTTTGTGCAGTCTCAGCCGAAGATACGGAGCGCATGCTCTCCGTGTCCGAACAGGGTTACGGCAAGCAGACTCCGATCACGACTTATCGACTGCAATCGCGTGGTGGCAAGGGCGTGATCAATATGAAGACGACTGACAAGACCGGAAAGGTCGTCGCGGTGTTTCCGGTTGAAGACGAGTCAGAGATCATGATCATCACGCAACAGGGCAAACTCATTCGCCTCGAAGCCGGCGATATACGCAAGACCGGTCGCAGCGCCCAAGGCGTCCGCCTGATCAAGACCGACCCGGGCGATAAGGTGACGAGTGCGTCGTTAGTTGAAGCCGCGGCGGATGAAGAGACTGAGGGAGTGACCGAGTAGCTAAGAAGTTACTCCCGCGGCGGCGCAGCGGCGCAACGAAGAACTCGAATCCTCGTTGCGCCGCTGCGCCGCCGCGGGAGTAATCTCATTCAGCTATCTGAGCCCTCAACCCACTCCTCACCGTTCTCATATATCTCTTTCTTCCAGATCGGAACGGTGCGCTTCAGTTCTTTGATAGCCCATTCACACGCCTGAAATGCGGCTCTACGATGTGGGGCGCTACAGGCGATGACGACGCTAGTTTCGCCAATCTCGATGCGTCCGGTGCGGTGTACGATGCCGATGTGGGCGATGTCGAATTGTTTGTGCGCTTCCGCGCCGAGGCGCTGCATCTCCGTTAACGCCATCGTGTCGTAAGCTTCGTAGATCAAATAAAGCGTTCGTTTACCCTTGGTCCACTCACGCGCATAACCATCGAGTGTCACCGTAGCGCCGCACTCCGGCAGCACTACCCGGCGCGCCACCTCACCGACATCGATCGGCTCTGTCGTCAATTCGAAGAAGTCCTGCGATCCACCACTGACCGGCGGAAACACCGCGAGCTCATCATTCTCTTTCAACTGCGTGTCCGGTGTGGCGTATTCCTGATTCACCGCAAACAACAACGACCGCCCAAACCGCTCGAGCTTCGCAAACCTCGTCTTCAAACTCTGAAACGCACTCGATACAGTCGCCGGCGCCTCGAGCACCAGATCGAGTTCGTTAGCCTCAACCGCATCACGCGCCGCGCCGAAGAACAACACACGAATGTTCATTCAATCTCAATCCTTTTGCCGCCATGTCCATTACTCTTGGCCAGCTCGTGAATCCGCGCCCGCTCCTCGTAGCCTTTGACCGCGATATTCAACATCGATCGCAACCGTTCGAGCCGCTCCGAAGTCGAACGAAGCTCGAGCATCTCCTGCTTGACCTCGGCATCGATCTCCATCGCAGCCGCCACCAGAAACGAGAGTCGCTGCGGCTCGGTGTTCGAGATGTCAGGCAACGTGGCGCGCTCGTCGTTGATGGTCCGTACTGCCTGCGCGATGCGCGTGAATGTCTCCGCTACTTCTCTCGCGGGCGCGGCGAGTAGCTCTTCGTCTTCATCTTCGTCTTCGAAATAACTGACCTGGGCCACGAGATACAGATCGCCACGCTCGATGTAGGCCTCGATGCGATACCTGATCACACCGATCGTCAGTATGTTTGAACGGCCGTCGGGGAACGTCTGTGTCTCGGTTACTTCGGCGACACAACCGACGTGGCCCGTGGGTGGCACTTCATTCTCGGAAGTTGTGGGATCGAAGTAAGAGAGACCGAAGAGGTTCTTCGCGAGACGGATGTCGAGCAACATTTGCCGGTATCGCGGCTCAAAGATGTGCAAAGGCAGAGGCACACCTGGAAACAGCACTACCGGCAGGGGAAAGAGTGGGAGCTCGTGCAGCCCACGCACTTTATCGCTAGCTTCGCTCATTATTTTGTGGCTACGCTGTGGATTATGGCAGAGAGTCGCGCAGGGCCGCAAAGACGTAGAAAAAATTCGGCCCCCGCTATCGTGTTGGGCAACGTGAGCGGGGGCCATCGAGCACACCGTTCGATGAAGAGGGGTTTCCATCTGCGGTGCTTACGGACGCCAAAGGGAGTGTGCGTCCGGATGTCAAAGAATCTGCGCGAACAGCTCCAGCCGATGAACAGGGGTCAACCGGCAAATGCTCGCCAGCATGTCTTCAAGCTCAAAGGGTTTGGCGAAAAAGCCGTCTGCGCCTGCGTTGACGCACGCCTTTCGCACGTCCGGGTCAGTGTTCGAACTCATGATCAAAACCTTCGAGTTCGCGAGGTGACCTTTAATGTACTCAATCAACCGCAGACCCATGGCGGGCGAGTCTTTCTCGGGAGGCATTTGCAAGTCCAATATCGAGATATCGGGCTTGTAAAAAGTCGCCCGCCGGATCGCGGTCTGCATATCGTTGGCGGTCACCACGTCATACTCGTCACACAAGGTCCAGTAAAGTTGTTGTGTGATCTGGGAGTCGTCATCAACTATCAAAATCCTGGGCTTCATTCCGCGCTCCTCTTGGCAAAGACCGTACCGTGATGCTCATTCATATGCGAACGCGGAAAACAAAGCGGATGTGGGGACTTGCAGGGAATTTTGCGTGTAGACGGATGGACACAGTGAGGCTATTAGGCGTCCTCATTTGTAGACTATTCTTGGCCACAAAAAGGCACAAAAACACAAAAGCATTTTTGAAAAGTTAAGGCGCCGAATTCTTCCATACGAGAATCAGGCGCCTTAGCTCATTCAGCTATTTTGTGTTTTTCTGCCTTTTTGTGGCTAAAATTTTATGGCTTCTTTGGTGGCGGTGGCGGTGGTGGCTCGTCGTCTTCCCCGACTTCGTCAACAACCTTCAGCTCGGCTCCGAACTTCTGATAGTTCCGGAAGCGAATGTCGTTGCGACTCTGAAGCACGAACTTCGGGTTGATGGTCGTCAAAAGGATCTCGGAGTGCGTCGGCAGCAGGTACTTGTGCTCGTTGATATTGACCCAGTCGTAATCGATCAAGCTGCTGGCGGCGGTGATCGGAAAGTCAGGCGGAATCTCGGTGGCGATCTGTTCGAACCGCAACACGCGATCCAGTTCGCGATCGATCCAGACGCGGCCACGCGATCCAACCAACGCTTTCGCGCCCGTGTCTTGGAGACCCAGCGTCAGTTGTGAGTTATCTCTCTTGACCACGTATTCATAAACGACCGTTCGCCTGGTCTGAACCGTGTCAGTATCGACCATTCGAAATTCAGTTTTCGACTCGGGCTTGAAGATATCCGCGAGCGCCGAGATGTACTCCACGCCGCTCGACGACGCGCCTTTCGGCACGTACTTGTTCTTACTGAAATCTTTGCTCGCTTCCGCATCCTCGCCCGGCGGCGGCGCCATTCCATTCACGGTCAGGACCTTGTACTCCTCGCCGACGTTCGCGCGATAACCAACTGCGATCGTCAGATTGTCCTGCGGGATCCAGTTGGCCGTTTCGCCGTAAGCGACCGAGCGTTTGATGATCTGCTTCACAAGGAAGTCAGGCATCGCGTTCGCGGCCATGAGCGTGACGTTGCGGGTGCGTTCGAGCAGCTCGCGGCCCTCAGTTTCAGGAGGAAGCGTCGAGGCAGTCGGGTTTACGCGGCGGCGCTCCGCTTCTTCGAGCGTGCGTCGCAGGAGAGCGTCGTTACCACTCTTCGTGGCGACGAGCCCGCGCATGCCGTCAGTGAGCGGAAAACCGATACCACGCTGGCGGATTTGCTCGATGATTTCGTCGCGTGTCTCGGGACTGCGTTGGAGTTGATAGAGCAGCTTGACGAATTCCTGGTTTGTTAGTGGCTTTTGAGCCTGGGCGAAGAGCGGAACACACGAACACAAAAGGATCAGTGCTAAAAAAGCTTTATTAATGCGGAACGTTCCGATGGACATTGACCTTCCGATGGACTTTCTACTGCGGCGGTTGCCTCAACAAAGTTGCTGAATGGATTGTCGCAGAACCACCGCGCAACGCTCAAGTTCATCCACGGGCACAAACTCGCCGGTTCGATGCGCCTCGCGAATGTCTCCGGGGCCGATGACGACTGCTTCACTGCCGAGCAACTTCATCTGCGCGGCTTCCGTTCCAAACGCCACCGTGCCTGATTCATTGCCAGTCGCTTTCTCCAGAAGTCGAACCAGTGGTGAGTCGGGCGCAGTCTCGAAGCCAGTGTCCTGCCGGTTTGCGTCAACCACACACTGAAAATCCGGATCAGACTTCATCTCCTCGGCGATTGCTACGTTAAGAAGATCGAGCAGGTGCTCTGAAGGCTGTGTCGGAATCGGCCGCCATTCGAGGGTGAACCGGCACTCACCAGCGAGCACATTCTTCGCTGAGCCACCGTGAATCAATCCGATGTTGAGAGTTGTGTACGGGGGATCGAAGGCGGGGTGCGTGTCTTGTTTGAGTTGTGTGGCCACGGATTCGAGACGGTTGATTAGTCGTGCGGCGCGGAAGACGGCTGACGCGCCGAGAGCAGGATAAGCGCTGTGTGCTTCGCGTCCTTTCACGATCACTTCTGCGAGCGAGTAGCCTTTGCCGGCGCGAATCGGCTTCAACGAAGTAGGTTCGCCGACGATGCTGTAGCGGATGCCCAGCGGTTTCGCCTGGGCCAACTTCTTCGCGCCCAGCAATCCGACTTCTTCATCGGCTGTAAACACGAGCGCAAGCGGCTTACTTGTCTTGAGATTCTCAACTGCGCTCAGCGCTGCGGCAATGAAGCCTTTCGTATCGCACGAGCCGCGGCCGTAGAGTTTGCCATCACGTTCAGTAAGGTTCGTGGCTTCGGACCAGTTTGGATCGTAAGGCACCGTATCCGTATGGCCCACCAACGCGAGCTCGACTTCACTCACATCATGCGTCAACGCAATCAAATTGATCTTCTCAACACCAAACTCATCCGCATACGGAAAGCGCCGCGTGATCAAACCCAACGCCTCGCACCGTCGCTCCAGATGGGCCACAATCTCCGCATTGGATCGCGTCGAAACCGAATCAATCCGCACCAAATCCGCGAGTGTCTCTTTTATCATCCGTCTAATCCGTGTTTCACAATCTGTTTGCCGCCGACGACTACGTCGCGAATCGCTGTTCGCGACAGTGAAAAGACAATATTCGCGAGCAGATCTTCAACCGCGCATCCCGCAATCGAGACATCATCAAGATCGACCGTGAAGAAATCAGCCGGTGCGCCGGGTTCGAGTTTCCCGCCATCGAAACCAATACTCTCCGCGCCGCGCACAGTCGCACACTCAAACAATCTTCGCGCGAGTGCTGAGCTCGAATCGTCGTCGACCGGCGCGAGCACGTTTCGCGCAGTCTTCTGCAAGCGCAAGTGATATTCGAGCTCACGCGCATCTTCCAGTAGATCGATCTGGATCTGGCTATCTGTGCCGAGCGACACGCGCACGCCCGCGTCAAAATAAGCATCAACCGGCGCGACACCGTCGCCCAGATTTCTCTCGGTCGTCGGACAGGCGCACACGATTGCGCCTGCGTTTCCCATGGACGCGATCGCTTTCGGCGTCACGTGAATCGCATGAACTGCCGTGAACCGTTTGCTCAACAAGCCTTCGGTGTCGAGCAATGCGACCGGCGATCGGCCGTATTCTTGAATACATGCACTCACTTCAGCAGGCTGCTCGGCGACGTGCATGTGAACCGGAAGACTGCGCTCATTTGCGAAGCTGATGATCGTCTTGAGGTAATCGAGCGGCACGGCGCGAACACTGTGTGGCGCGACACCGGTCCAAGCCATATCGGTTTTCAACTCAGGGGCGTCGAGCAGTTGCTCGAGATGTTGTAGATACGTGTCGGGTGACTGCTCAATAAAACGGATCTGCTGTGGATTGGCCTCGAGTTCGAATCCGGAGCGCGCATAGGCGACACGCAGGAGGGCGATACGAATGCCGACGTCGTGAGCGGCGCGAATCACTTCACGCGCGAGCAGGTTTGGATCATCGTAAACGGAGCCGTCGGGCGCGTGATGGATGTAGTGAAACTCACCGACCGCCGTGATACCCGTCAACGCCATCTCGAGAAACGCGAGGCGTGATGCGCTGTAGATCTCCTCGGGACCGAGTCGATTTGCGGCGGCGTACATCTGCTCGCGCCACGTCCAAAAGCTGTCAGTCGTGTGATGTGAACGATGCTCAGTGCGGCCGCGGATGACGCGTTGGAATGCGTGTGAATGCGCGTTGACGAGGCCGGGGAGGAGGGCGCGATTTTTTAGACGGATACCGTCAGTATCGTCAGAAATCTTGAGAATCTTGCCGGATTCGCAGACGAGGGCGCGATTGGACTCGAAGCGTCCGTTTACATAGATCAGATCCGGCAACCAGGTAGTTGTTGACATGATTTCAAGATTTTCAGGATTGACAGGATTTATCTTGAACATCCCGTAAATCCTGTAATCCTGTCTAAGGTTTTATGGCCAGCACTTCACGCGCCGCTGTTCTATCTCCGGTGCAACTAATCCTTCTTGGTCCATCAAGATATCTCACCTCAAACCCCATCCGTTCATACAATTCGCTAATTCGAGGCGTCGCCTGGTTCGATATCACGACCAGCCCACGATGCGCCGTCAGAAACTTCGCGGTGCGCACTTGATCATGCCACGAAAAGCCACCCGCGCTGTACGTCGTGAACTCTACATCATATGGCGGATCGGCATACACGAAATCTCCCGCCCGCAACTGCAAAGATTCGATATCCACGTTACGAAACTTCCACTGCCGAAACACTTCGCCGTAATTCGAGAAATCGCGCGCGTAGTTGATCGCTTTATAAGTGCCGAACGGTACATTGAAATCGCCGCCCTTGTTGAACCGACACAGACCATTGAAGCACGTGCGATTGAGATAGTAGAACAACTGCGCACCTTCCTCCGTGTGCGCCTTGCCGCGCCGGATCAAACGATTGAAGCGCTCGCGATGACGATAGAAAAGCTCCTCGTCGTTTCGCATCCGCACGCGCATTCGCAAACCATTTTGCACGTGACGATAAAAATTGATCAGGTGCGGGTTGATGTCGTTAAGCAGCGCTTGCTCCGGTTGCAGGCCCAGCACCACAGCCAGTCCACCGCAAAACGGCTCGACGTATCGACGATGCGTGTGTAACTCCCAGATTGGTTTGAGATGCGAGACGAGCCAACGCTTGCCGCCGGCCCACTTCAAAGGCGGCTTATGCATCGCGCGCACCTGTGAGTTTGCGCCACAGCGAGGCGCTGTAGACTTTCGAGAGTCTCAACGGGCGATACGCGTAGTAGAGTGAGTGAAGTGACGCGGGAAGCGCGAGTGACTGCCAGTCGGGAAAAGTCGGAACAAAGATCGAGCGCAAGGCGGAGATGAGCACGTCGCGTTTGCGGTCCATGATGCGCAGGTTGTAGAGATTGGTTTCGGTCGATTCTGCGTACCCAAACGTCGTGAAAAGCTGCGCGCGAATTTGCCCCGCCATGCGCTGCATCGTTTTGTCTCGATCGAGTGATGCGAACACTGCGGGTGGCAGCGGGACGTCTGAAGTCTCTGCGACGAGTCGTAAGCCGAGCGCGAGGATGCGTGTCGCGTGTGCTTTTGCGGCGCGGTCGACGAGCGTGTCCCAATTGATCGACGGTGTCGCACGTATTGACTCCGCGAAGCCCGAGATCCATTCCAAACGCCGCCACAAATGTTTCGCGCCGTGCATTGCCTGGTACAGCAGGAGATCCTCAGTTCCGAACGTCTCGACGCTAACGCCCGCAAGTGAGACTGATTGCAGTCGTGACATTACTTCATCGGCTTTGACGCCGAAGACAAAACTGCGCGGCGCGAGGTCCCAGTGCAGATCGACGACCGTGAGCCACTCGTCGCGCATAAACTGGATCTCGCAGTGGTTGCTCAAGTGTGAAGATAGCTGCGCGGGTGTCAGTTGCGGCGTCATTTCGTATCCCAGTGACTCGAGCAGCACGCGCGCTGGGGTAAAGTCGCGGCGATTGATTAGTAGATCGATGTCGCCGGCCTGGCGCAGAGTGAGCTCGCCGTAAGCCATTTGTGAGAGCACTGAGCCTTTGAAGATCGCCACCTTAATGCCGTGCTCCTGGAAAAGCCTGTAAGCGCGCAACTGCCTGGCAACCAAATGAAGGATGCTCTCCGAGTTCGCAACTGCTTCTCGTTTCAAGCGCGAGAGAACGTGAACAGGAAGGAGGTCCGTTGCGGTGTGTTTGTGAAGAAGTGGCAGCAGTCCGTGAGCGTAGGCGACGGCGATTAGATAGTCCCAATCCAGATCTTTTCTTGTGAGAGAACGCAGCCGATCACGATCGATCTCACGACGCGCGATACATAGAAGCAACTCTTGTTCGCAACTATTTTTCATCGTGTCCACAGATTACACAGATTTCACAGATTCTGCGTAATCTGTGGATGCTATCTGGCGTGACCAGGATTGTGCGTATAGACCATTCTGATCAATTAATCGCTGATGGCTGCCGGATTCGACGATGCGGCCGCGGTCCATGACGTGGATTATGTCGGCGTGCATCGCGGTTGTGAAGCGATGCGTGATGATGATCGATGTGCGGCCAAAGGCGAGTTGGCGGAAGCGTTCGAGCCAGTCTGCTTCGGCCCACGGATCGAGGGCGCTGGTCGGTTCGTCGAGGATGATGATTGGAGCCTGGCGGAGAAATGCGCGTGCGAGTGCGATGCGCTGCCACTCGCCGACGCTGAGCTCCGTTCCGCCTGCGAACCAGCGGCCGAGAAGGGTTTGATCTTTTTGCGGCAGGCGCGAAACGATCTCTGCGGCGCCCGCGGCGTGAAGTGCGGCCTGGAGATCAGCATCTGTCGCGTCGAGTTTGAGATCGCCGAAAAGGATGTTATCGCGCACCGTCGTGTTGTAGTGAAATGGCTGTTGAAAGAGCACGGTGATTAGGCGTCGGAGATCGTCGATTGGAAAGTGTTTTAGATCTTTGCCGTCGATTGTGATTGAGCCCGAGTTGGGATCGTAGAAGCGACATAGCAGCTTTACGAGCGTGCTCTTGCCCGCGCCGTTCGGACCGACGATCGCGACGATCTTTCCGCTTGGAATCGTCATGGTGAAGTCGTCGAGCGCGTTGTTTGTGGCGTCGGGGTAGGCGAAGGAGACGCGATCGAAAGTAATGGCGCGTTGGATATTACGAACGGGTGGCCACGGAGGGCCTCCCTCGAAGTTGTTGGGAAGAGACATAAATTCAAATAGGTTGCTGAGGAAGAGGCTGTTGCCGTAGAGCTGGCCCGCGTTTTCGAGGAGGGTGCGCATCAGGCCCTGGCCTTGATTGAAGGCAGCGTAGATCAGAGCGAGCTCGCCGAGTGTTACCAAACCCTGCGAGGCTTTCAATACCATCCAGCCGAGCGCCGCGCCCATGATTACTAAAGCGATCAGGCTTGCGGCTAATTCCGCGAAGGCTTGTCGACGCGTTAAATGGAGACGTTCGGTGCGTAAGCGGGTTCGTAATGTTTTATGCAGTGATTGGAAATGCTTGCCGAGACCGAAGAGCCGGATCTCCGCAGCAGCTTCAGCCGTAGTCATGACGAGATCGTAATACCACGCGCGGCGATCGTCGGCGGTGGTGCGCTGTCGCCATTGATACTCAGCGAGTGCGTAATGAACGACGACGTAAAACGCCGGGAGGGTGCTGAGCAGGAGCGCGAACGCCAGCCATGGTCCAAGCGGAATCAGGATCGCGCCCATCGCGACGAGCGTGATGCTGTTTTGTAACAACGCGCCGAGGTTGCCGAGCAGCGCTACCGGACGATAACGTGCTTCCGCACGCGCGCGATGCAGATGATCGTAATAATCCGAGAGCTCGTAGAAAGCGAGATCGACCGCCACTGACTTCTCGTGAATCAACGAAGTGATGTGGTCCTGTAACAACTCGGCCTGCACCGTGCGCACCCAATTGATCGCGTTGCGCACGACTTCCATCAACAACAGCACGCCACCGAGCAATAGCAGCGGCAACAGCACGGGCCGCGAACTTCCGTTGCGCAGCGCGACGACGACACCATCGACCACCAGCTTCGTGAGATAAACAATCGCCGCCGGTAGCAGTCCCTGCACGATCAGCAACACGATCCAGGCGGTGGTCCACGGCCGCGCCACCTCCCAAACGAGCTTCAGCGCGCGTGGCAGGTAAGGCAGTTGAGCGAGCGCCTTACGCAGTTTCGAGCTGAGGATTTTGACTGAGCTGAACATTATCTGAGTTGCGCCGTCGAGAGCGGCACGCCATAGAACGTCGATTGCTTGAAACTCACTTTCTGATCGACGAAATCCGTGTCCCAGCGCCAAACATAGTTGTCTTGCACAAAATCCGCCGCGAGTCGTAACTCAACACGATCGCCTGCCGAGACGTCCACCGGATTGGAAAAAGGAAAGAAACCCTGACCGTAGATCATGCGCGGCGCCGAGGGATGGTTTGAAAAACCGATATCGTCGATCAACTCTGAATCAAACCAGACCGCGAATCCGTGCGCCGTGCCGCTTCGTGCTGCGCGCCACGAGATCTCAGCGCGCACGTCGCAATTCTCAACTTCGTGATAATCGATCGTGTGCCAACACACGGGCTCAGCCAAAAACTGCTCCGATTCGACTTGAGTCTTCCGCCAGTTGTTCGTGATGAAACGTGTTCCGGCGGAGAGATCGAGGTCAAACTTGTTCTGCCACGGACCGACGATCTCCGCGTATTGCTCGGGCGCCTCCACAACCGCCGCCCAAAGAATATCGCGACGCGGAATCAACAGGCCGCGAGGCGCCAGCAGTCTCTTGCGCGCGTCGACGATCGACTGGATGTTTTGTTGATAGAACGGCAGCACGCCGCGCAGATCGGAAACGATGATCGTCGCGGGCTCGGGCAACGTGATCTCGGTCGAAAGCTTTTCGAAGAATTGGATCCGATCTGTAAAGCCGTTTGCCGCAGCAGCTTCACGAGCCAGCCCGATCACATTGTCCGGCTCGACCGCGTAAACACGACGCGCCCCGAGCTTGCACGCGAGGAGGGCAAACACGCCCGGCCCACAACCGAGATCCATCACGACCGAATCGCGATTAACTGTACGCCGCAACGCCACCGCGTACGCCTCCATACGCGGAGCATCGGCGATCATCTGGCCGTAGAAGTGAAGAGAATACATTTAACGCGGATTAAAATCCGGATTTGAAATCCGATAAGATCCGTGTGCACAGCTCGGGGATGTGCGCTATGTCAGAGTGTGGTGTTATACGTCGCACGGGCACGTTGCTCACGACGCGCGTCAACAATTCAAACTCACGCGCGCGCATCTGCTTGTCCATCAGCTTTGTCGCGTACGTATTCGCCACGAGCGACATCAGACCCTCCGCGCGATCCAGTCTTTGCACGAGAGGCGCGATCGTGTCCCCGCGTCGCTCGCCGAGATGATAGATCGCCGCCAGTCGCAGAGGCTCACGCTGAAAGTTATCGTTTAAATCGAGATAGCACTTGTCCCAGTTTGGGGTGAGTTTCGGCAAGTGTGTCTCCGATCCATAAAGCGCCTTGACTGCCGCGGGCCATAAACGAATACAACCGTAACCCGGCCGCACGAGAAAGTGATCGCCACGATCGTCCAACGTCACGACATCTTCCGCGAGAACGCTGTAACCACGCTCTGCAAACGCGGCGGCTGTCGTCGACTTACCTGATCCCGCCGGACCCAGCAATGCGATTGCTTCGTCGCCGATCGCAACCGCACTGGCGTGTAAACAAACAACGCCGCGCAGCAACATCACGAAACCCATCACTGGACCAAGCAGGTACGTCGCCGTATCTTCGAGCGTTAAAGGCTCACGCCACTGAGCCCAGACTTCGGTCCCCGCTTTGTCAACTACAAACTCCGTCTCGTCGGCGTAGCAGAACCTGTAATACTGCCCGTCGCGCACGCGAAAAACGCGCAAGGCAGGTTCACCGCATTCACTTTTGTAATCTGCTACGTATGAGGTCTCAACCGGCATGGAGTTTACTTCGTCGAGCCATGCAGGGAGTGAGCCGAGGGAAATGCGAACGTCTTCCGATGCTATTGTTGAAGGAGAAACGCCGGGAATTGTCCGATTGGAGATAACCCCAAGACCATAGATCGAGCACCGGTAATGCATGACAGAGATTTAGGTACCGGTCTTGGGGCCGGCTGCGGCGCCACCGCCGCCATCCACATTGCCCTTTGAACCAGCGTTCTTTGTGATCTCGCGAATGTTTCCGTAAACGACGACTTCCGGCTTGTGATATGGCTTTTTGGTTTCGTGCTCGGTGGGGTCTGGTTTAAGTTCCATGCATGATCTCCATCTTCATCTGGTTTAAGCGATTGAAGTCTTTGTTGCCGCGACTGTGTTTACCTGCGTTTGCGACGTTCGTCGAACAACGGGCTGGGAGTTCGTAAGCCAGTAGTTCAACGCGAAGATTCGGAGATTGGCCCAGAGGGCGTCGGATGTCTCTTCATCCGCCAGTGATCGTCGACGATTCAGGTTAACGAAAGCCCTGAGCTGCGGACTGACCTCACAACTATCGACGCATCTTACACTACCGCGCCGTACCAATTGAAGAGCCGGATCGCTCGCGAGTGGTGTTTTTCTTCGATTAAGTACGGAGCTTGGTAGTTTATCGCGCATGGCGACGCGGAGAATGTGTTTGTTGACGCGCCAGGGACGCGCCGGGATTGATGACAGAAACTCGACTAGCCGCACGTCCATGAACGGGTGACGCACTTCCAGGTTTAATTTCGTAGAACTCGGATCATACCCTTCAAACAGCGCCGTCCAGATCGGATTCGCCGGACTTGCCTGATTAACCGACGGCCTTCTCCATCGCTCAACCAGATCCGTCCGCTTCACAAACGATTCGTCCAACCAACTGTAGGGGCGGCTCTCCGTGGCCGCCCGTTTCTTCCCAATCAGCCTCTTCATCCGCGTTTTGACTCCCGGCGGCCGCGGCACGTTCATAAACGCATCGCCGTCATAACCTGTGAGCGCAACCGGACTAAACTCCGCACACAGCCTCAACAAATCATTAAACTGCCCCGTCAGCGGCGATATCAGAAACGGCTCGGGTTGATCCATCTCACCGTCAAACAACGAGTATTTATCAGCGCTCAAATGCGTGATCGAAATGCCGAGGTGCTCGGCGGCGAGCGTTGAATAATGACGCTCTTCATCCGGAATCAGGCTGTCATAAACAACCGCGAACCCATGCACATCTTTCTTCTGCGCGCGCGCAACTGCAGCAAGGCTAGTTGAGTCGAGCCCGCCGCTCATCGAAATTGCGACACGATCCGTCGTCACGCGATCTTTCACCGCGCGTGATAACAGCTCAGAAAAACGCTCGACGTACGATGCCGGATTACGAAAGCGCACTTCTTTTGAAGTCTCCGGCGTCCAGTAAGGCTTCACCGTGATCGATCCATTTGCGACGGTGAGCGTGTGGCCGGGTTTTAGTCGCTGAATGTCTTTAAAGATTGTCGTCGATAGATCCTGGTTTACTCCGAACAGAAGATAGTCGCCGACGGCGATCTCGTTGAGCGTGTTTGATACTCGCGGGTTGAGGCGCAGCTCGTTCAGGTTGCTGCTGAACGCGAAATCGTTGTCGATGTGCGTGAAGTAAAACGGCTTCACCCCGAAATGATCGCGCGCGCAGAAGTATCTTTGCTTACGCTCGTCCCAGATCGCGAAGGCAAAGTCGCCGATCAGGTGTTTGACACAGTCGTCGCCCCATTTCTCGTACGCGCGGAGGATCAATTCAGCATCAGATCCGTTTAAGTCGTCGCGACCATCAAGGCGGGCGTTGGCTGTGATCGTTAAGTCAGCCACAGGTTTCACGGATTAAAAGGCCCTGATTGACGAGGTTCTCGACGAGGGCGAGGAGATCGGCGCGCAGCACCTGCGGGTCGACGTCGTATTCGCGACGGAGCTGATCGTAAGCAGTCTCGATCGAATCGGAAGTCGTGAGGACTGATAAAAAGCGCGTGCCGACATCATCGAGACCGTAGTAGCGTTCGCTGTCGAGATTCAGAATTACCGAGTCTTCCTGAAGCTGCGAGATCAGGACGTCGTCCGGGACCGTGACGCGATCCGAGAATGAAATGGTCATGGCTGCGCATTCTAACAGAGCACGTATAGCGCACAGAACCGAGCGCGGTAGCGCCGGGTCAAACTCTATTATCATGACCTTCGTTGAAGTTGACCCGGCGCTACCGCGCTCGGTTCTGTGCGTATCTGGTATTCTTGTCCCTCAAAAGGAGCCCACGCAGATGCGAGCATTAACGAAGCTTCTTGCTGTTTTACTCGCAAGTTCTCTGGCGGTCTCAGCACAAACCGATCTCACCAAAGATCCGACGCTGTACGTCGTCGCGTACGCGCATCTCGACACGCAGTGGCGCTGGGAGTATCCGCGCGTCATCAACGACTACATCCCCAAGACGTTGCACGACAATTTCGCGCTCATCGACAAGTATCCGCACTACATCTTCAACTTCAGCGGCGCGAATCGCTATCGC
>Ga0134121_10002311_pt1 | contig 16655 bp, 13 predicted proteins | sample KB301_FD_96463 | JGI IMG/M metagenome (GOLD analysis project Ga0134121, IMG submission 96463) | Terrestrial soil microbial communities without Nitrogen fertilizer from Kellogg Biological Station, Michigan, USA - KB3-0-1 | ecosystem: Environmental > Terrestrial > Soil > Unclassified ... | reverse complement strand
GACAACGTCGCGCTGGAGGTTGAGTTGATCACGCCGATCGCCATGGACAAGGGGCTGCGCTTCGCGATCCGCGAGGGCGGCCGCACCGTCGGCGCCGGCACCGTCACCGAGATCATCGCCTAGGAGGCGAACAGGGCCATGCGCGACCTCATCACCTTCCAGTGCACCACCTGCAAGCGGCGCAATTACGTGTCGACCAAGAACCGCAAGAAGACGACCGAGAAGCTCGAGTTCAAGAAGTTCTGCCGCTGGTGCAGGTCGCACACGGCGCACAAGGAGACGAAATAGCGGTTCGGGGAGGACCCGGGGCTGAAGGCCAGTAGCTCGAACGGCTAGAGCGCCGGTCTCCAAAACCGGATGTTGGGGGTTCGAATCCCTCCTGGCCTGCCAGCGCCCCTGGGGCCGTCCGTGGACCGTTGGAGAGCACGATGGAAGCCTTGAACAGGATGCGGTCGTTCCTCACGGACGTGAGGGGGGAGCTGAAGCGGACCACCTTCCCGTCCAAGAAGGAGGTCCAGGGCACGACGGCGGTCGTCATCGTCACCGTCTTCCTGTTCGCGGCCTATCTCTATGTCGTCGACACCTTCCTCTTCCACCTCGTCGAGTGGGTCTTCAACCGGGTGGGATGAGAGGCAACGCGTGATCATGGCGAAACAGTGGTACATCGTGCACACCTACTCGGGATACGAGAACAAGGTTCGCGAGAGCCTCAAGCAGCGCGCCGACGCGCTCGGCATGAGCGAGGCGATCGGCGAAGTGCTGATCCCGACCGAGGACGTCGTGGAGATGCGCGACGGGAACCGGGTGATCTCGAAGAAGAAATTCTTCCCCGGCTACGTCCTCATCAACATGGAGATGAACGACGCCACGTGGCACGTGGTGAAGAACACGCCCAAGGTGACGGGATTCGTGGGATCCGCCACCTCGCCGGTCCCGCTGACGCAGGAGGAGGTCGACCGTATCATCAACCAGGTCTCGGTGGCGGCCGAGAAGCCGAAGCCGAAGTTCCAGTTCCAGCGCGGGGACCCGGTCCGGATCATCGACGGACCGTTCTCGAACTTCCAGGGCAGCGTGGACGAGGTCAACAACGATCGGGCGACCGTGAAGGTGATGGTCACCATCTTCGGACGTTCCACGCCCGTGGAGCTCGACTTCCTGAAGGTCGAGAAGCTGTAGGAGGCCGGACGACGTCATGGCGAAAAAAATCACCGGTTACGTGAAGCTGCACATCCCCGCGGGCAAGGCGACCCCGGCGCCGCCCGTCGGCCCGGCGCTCGGCCAGCAGGGCGTCAACATCATGGACTTCTGCAAGGCCTTCAACGCGCAGACCGCGAAGGCCGGCGAAGGGATGATCATCCCGGTCATCGTGACCGTGTACCAGGATCGGTCCTACACGTTCATCACGAAAACGCCGCCGGCGAGCATCCTGCTGAAGAAGGCGGCCGGGCTGGCGAAGGGCTCGGGGGTCCCCAACAAGGACAAGGTCGGCAAGGTGACCATGGCGCAGGTCGAGGAGATCGCGCGCACCAAGCTGCCGGACCTGAACACCGAGGACGTCAAGTCCGCGGTGAAGTCGGTGCTCGGCACGGCGCGCAGCATGGGCATCGAGGTGCAGGGCTGAGGCGGAGTCGGAGGCTGACGTCATGAAGCGGCACGGCAAGAAGTACAAGGTGGCGGTGAAGCAGGTCCCCGAGAAGCACTGCACCCTCGAGGAGGCGATCCCGCTCCTCAAGAAGGTGCGCTACGCGGCCTTCGAGGAGACGATGGAGATCGCGCTCCTGCTCGGGGTCGACCCTAAGCACGCCGACCAGATGGTCCGCGGCACCGTGGTGCTGCCGCACGGCACCGGCGCGACCAAGAAGGTCCTGGTGATCGCGACCGGCGAGAAGCTGAAGGAAGCCGAGGCCGCGGGCGCCGACCACGTCTCCGGGCCCGACATCGTCGCGAAGATCCAGGGCGGGTGGCTCGAGTTCGACGCCATCGTCGCCACCCCGGACACGATGAAGGACGTCGGCCGGCTCGGAAAGGTGCTCGGCCCCAAGGGCCTGATGCCGAATCCGAAGACCGGGACCGTGACCTTCGACGTGGCCAAGGCGGTGCAGGAGATCAAGGCCGGCAAGGTGGAGTTCCGGGTCGACAAGACGTCGATCGTCCACGTTCCGTTCGGCCGCTCCTCGTTCCCCGAGAAGAATCTCCTGGAGAACGCGCGCGCCCTGGTGGGGGCGGTGATGCGCGCCAAGCCGCCGACCGCCAAGGGCAAGTACGTCCGGTCGGCCTACGTCTCCAGCACCATGAGCCCCAGCATCCGGCTGGACGTCGGCAGCCTCGAAGCGCTGGCCTAACGCAGTGACGGAGTCGCGCACATGAACAAGCAGGAAAAGGCTTCCGAGATCGACGCGCTGGGCGCCGCCGTGAAGGGCGCGCCGACCGCGTTCGTCCTCGCCCCGAAGGGGCTGACCGTGAACCAGGTCAGCACGCTGCGCCGGAAGATCCGCGCCAGCCGCGGCTCGTTCCGGGTGGTCAAGAACCGCCTGGCGCTGCGGGCGATCAAGGGCTCGGCGCTCGAGGGTCTCGCGCCCCACTTCAAGGGCGAGACCGCGATCGCCTACAGCAGCGCCGACCCGGCGCCGCTCGCGAAGGTGATCCAGGAGTTCGGCAAGGAGAACCAGGGACTCACCATCAAGGCGGGAGTGGTCGACGGGCGGGTCGTGACACCGGCCGACATCGGCGCCATCGCCGACATGCCGCCGCGGCCCATCCTCGTGGCGCGCCTGTGCGGCGTGCTCATGCAGCCGATGGTGCGTCTGGTCACGGTCCTCAAGGGACCGCACCGCGGCGTGGTGCGGGTCATCGACGAAATCGGCCGCAAGAAAGAAGGCGGGGCAGCCGCCCCGGCCGCCGGGGAGAATCCCGCCGGCTGATCACCGGGCGCCGCGGCCGGCGCCCTGGTGATGACGAACGAACACGTTCATCTCGACACTTAAGAACGCACGACCGAGGAGGATGCAATGCCCGCGATCACCAAGGAAGACGTCAAGACCTACCTCAAGCAGGCCCCGATGCTCGAGGTGGCCGAGCTCGTCAAGGAGCTGGAGACCGAGTTCGGCGTCTCCGCCGCCGCGGCGATGCCGATGATGATGCCCGGAATGGCCGGCGGCGCCGTCGCCGGCGCGCCGGCCGCCGCCGAGGTCAAGGACACGTTCGACGTCGTCCTGTCCGACGTCGGCGACAAGAAGATCAACGTCATCAAGGTCGTCCGCGAGGTCACGAGCCTCGGCCTGAAGGAGGCCAAGGATCTCGTCGACGGCGCGCCCAAGACCGTCAAGGAAGGCGTGTCGAAGACCGAGGCCGAGGAGATCAAGAAGAAGTTCGCCGAAGCGGGCGCCAAGATCGAGCTGAAGTAAGTCCGAGTCGAACCAGCGGTCAGCCGGCGCCGGAAGCGCCGGCGGCACCGGGTCCACCCTGTCGCGCCTCCGAGTCGCGGGAGGCGCCCCTCTGAAGGGAGCGTCCGGACGGAATGATAAACAAGACCGATACGACCACCGGTCGTGAACGCGTCAATTTTTCGAAGATCCACACCGCCATCCCGATCCCGAACCTGATCGAGGTTCAGAAGCGCTCGTACGAGCGCTTCCTGCAGATCTATACCGCCCCGGTGGACCGCGAGGACATCGGGCTGCAGGCGGTGTTCAAGTCGATCTTCCCGATCTCCGACTTCCGGCAGACCTGCTCGCTGGAGTTCGTGGAGTACACGATCGGAAACTGGGAGTGCAAGTGCGGCAAGCTGGAGGGGCTGGAGCACCTCCGGATCGCCTGCCGCAAGTGCGGCAAGAAGACGATCTCGCAGAACCCGAAGTCCCCGCGGCTGACCTGCCCGGACTGCGGCTGGTCCAACGAGAACCGCGTCGTGCACTGCGAGATCTGCGGCGACCCCGTCAGTCTCAAGTACAAGTACGACGTCGGCGAGTGCCAGGAGCGCGGCATGCACTTCACCGTGCCGCTCAAGGTGAAGATCCGCCTGGTGGTCTACGAGAAGGACTCCGCCTCCGGCAACAAGGAGATCCGCGACATCAAGGAGCAGGAGGTCTACTTCGGCGAGATCCCGCTCCTGACCGAGAACGGCACCTTCATCATCAACGGCACCGAGCGCGTCATCGTCTCGCAGCTGCACCGGTCGCCGGGCGTCTTCTTCCAGAGCGACGACGGCAAGAAGACCTGGATGGCGAAGGTCATCCCGTACCGCGGCTCCTGGCTCGAGTTCGAGTTCGACGACAAGGACCTGCTGCACGTGCGGATCGACCGCAAGCGCAAGTTCCTCGGGTCGGTCGTGCTGCGCGCCATCGGCCACAAGACCGATTCCGATCTGTTGAGGAAGTTCTACCGCGCCGAGACCATCCAGGTGGCGGAATCCCGCTTCCTCTGGAACGTCTCCGAGGGGCTCGCCGGCCACAAGACCAAGGGCGAGGTCACCGACCGGAAGGGGAAGGAAGTCCTGGTCCCGAAGGGCAAGAAGGTCTCCGCGAACATGATCCAGGCGCTCCAGAAGGCCGGCGTGGAGTCGGTGCCGGTGGAGCCGGAGGAGCTCGCCGGGGCGTACGCCATCCACGACATCGTCGACACCCAGAGCGGCGAGATCCTGCTCGAGGTGAACGAGCCGATCACCGGCGCCGTGCTCGACCAGATCGTGGGCCGCGGCATCGGGTCGTTCGAGGTCTTCTTCCCGGCCGAGGCCGAGGTCACCGGCATCCTGGCGGACACGGTGCGCAAGGACACGGTCAAGACGCCCGAGGAGGCCTTAGTCGAGATCTACCGCCGGCTGCGGCCGGGCGATCCCCCGACGCTGGAAGGCTCGAGGGCCCTGTTCACCGGGATGTTCTTCGACGCCAACCGCTACGATCTCAGCCGGGTCGGCCGCCTGAAGATGAACACCAAGCTGGGCACCGAGCTGCCGCTCGATCAGCGCGTCCTGACACCCGACGACTTCGTGCGCGTCCTCAAGTACCTCCTCAGCCTGCGGCGCAACCCGTCGGGCGTGGACGACATCGACCACCTCGGCAACCGGCGCGTGCGCGCGGTCGGCGAGCTCCTGGAGAACCAGTTCCGCATCGGTCTGGTGCGGATGGAGCGGGCGATCAAGGAGAAGATGTCGGTCTACCAGGAAATGACCACCGCGATGCCCCATGACCTGATCAACGCCAAGCCGGTCATGGCCGCCATCCAGGAGTTCTTCGGCTCCTCGCAGCTGTCGCAGTTCATGGACCAGACGAACCCGCTGTCCGAGATCACCCACAAGCGCCGGCTCTCCGCCCTCGGTCCGGGCGGGCTCAGCCGCGAGCGCGCGGGGTTCGAGGTCCGGGACGTCCATCCCACGCACTACGGCCGCATCTGCCCGATCGAGACACCCGAGGGCCCGAACATCGGCCTCATCTCGTCGCTGTCGTGCTACGCGCGCATCAATGAATTCGGCTTCATCGAATCGCCGTACCGCAAGGTCGAGAACGGGCGGATGCGCGACTACTACCGGATCACCAGCAAGGGCGACTCCGAGTTCGAGCTCTCGCAGGTGATCGAGAAGGACGATCTCGAGCGCGAGCTGGCCCGTATCAAGCGCAAGAAGGAGCGCGTGCCGGACTTCGAGCCGCACCCGTTCTACCTGACCGCCTGGGAGGAGGACAAGGCGATCATCGCCCAGGCGAACGTGAAGCTGGACGACGAGGGCCGCATCGTCGAGGACCGCGTCACGGCGCGGGTCGCCGGCGAGTTCAAGTTCGTGGAGCGCGAGGAGGTCAACTACATCGACGTGTCACCGAAGCAGCTGGTGTCGGTGGCCGCCTCGCTCATCCCGTTCCTCGAGAACGACGACGCCAACCGGGCGCTGATGGGATCCAACATGCAGCGTCAGGCGGTACCGCTGGTCTGCGCCGAGGCGCCGCTGGTCGGCACCGGGATGGAGAAGATCACCGCCCAGGATTCCGGGGCCGTGGTCCTCTGCCAGCGCGAGGGGACCGTCGACTACGTCGACGCGCAGCGCGTCATCGTGCGCGTCTCGGGAGAGGGCTACGGGCTGAAGGAGACCGACGACTTCGGCGCCGACATCTACAACCTGACCAAGTTCAAGCGGTCGAACCAGAACACCTGCATCAGCCAGACGCCGATCGTGAAGGTCGGGGCCAAGGTGAAGCGCGGCGACGTGCTCGCCGACGGACCCTGCACCGAGGGCGGCGAGCTGGCCCTGGGTCGCAACGTCCTGGTCGCGTTCATGCCGTGGCGCGGGTACAACTTCGAGGACGCCATCCTGGTCTCCGAGAAGCTGGTGTCGGACGACTACTTCACCTCGATCCACATCGAGGAGTTCGAGATCGAGGCCCGTGACACCAAGCTCGGGCCGGAGGAGATCACCCGCGACATCCCCAACGTCTCGGAGGATTTCCTCAAGGATCTCGACGAGTCCGGCATCATCCGCATCGGGGCGCACGTCAAGGCGGGCGACATCCTGGTCGGCAAGGTCACGCCCAAGGGCGAGACCCAGCTGACCCCCGAGGAGAAGCTGCTGCGCGCCATCTTCGGCGAGAAGTCCGGCGACGTCCGCGACGCCTCGCTCACCACGCCCCCCGGCATCGAGGGGACGGTGGTCGACGTCAAGATCTTCTGCCGCAAGGGCGTCGAGAAGGACGGCCGGGCGCTCCAGATCGAGCAGGAGCAGATCGCCCGGATGGAGAAGAACCTCAACGACGAGATCCGCATCCTCAAGGAGGAGAACCGCAACCGGATCACCGAGATCCTCCTCGACAAGAAGCTGGTCGAGCCGCTGACCGAGAAGCGCCGCAAGAAGGAGATCCTGCCCAAGGGCACGGTCCTGACCCGCGAGTCGATGTCGCGTCTGACGGTCGACGACCTGATGCGCGTCCTGGTCGATTCGAAGAAGGGGGAGAGCGACGAGATCCGCGAGATTGAAGAGCGGACCGAGCGCAAGATCCAGATCCTCCGCCGCCTGCACGAGGAGAAGATCGGGCAGCTGCGGAAGGGCGACGAGCTGGCACCGGGCGTGATCAAGATGGTGAAGGCGTACGTCGCGATGAAGCGCAAGCTGTCGGTGGGCGACAAGATGGCCGGCCGCCACGGCAACAAGGGCGTCATCGCGCGCATCCTGCCTCCGGAGGACATGCCGTACCTGCCGGACGGGACACCGGTCGAGATCGTGCTCAACCCCCTGGGCGTCCCGTCGCGCATGAACGTCGGACAGATCCTGGAGACCCACCTCGGCTGGGCCGCGCGCGCCCTGGGGCTGCACTTCTCGACCCCGGTGTTCGACGGCGCGACCGAGAAAGAGATCAAGGACTACCTCAAGCAGGCCGGTCTGCCGTCCAACGGCAAGACCGTCCTGCACGACGGCAAGAGCGGCGAGCCGTTCGCCCAGCAGGTCACGGTCGGATTCATCTACATGCTCAAGCTGTCGCACCTGGTCGACGACAAGATCCACGCGCGCTCGATCGGGCCGTACTCGCTCATCACGCAGCAACCCCTGGGCGGCAAGGCCCAGTTCGGAGGCCAGAGGTTCGGCGAGATGGAGGTCTGGGCCCTCGAGGCGTACGGAGCGGCGAACATCCTGCAGGAGCTGCTCACCGCCAAGTCGGACGACGTCTACGGCCGGACCAAGATCTACGAGGCGCTGGTGAAGGGTGAGACCACCGTGGACCCGGGACTGCCGGAATCGTTCAACGTCCTGGTCCGCGAGCTGCAGAGCCTGTGCCTGGACATCGAGCTTCGCGCCGGGGAACACCCGGCCGTCGAGGCAGGAGACGCTCAATGAGGCCCTACACCGAAGGCTTCCGTCCGATGAGCAAGAGCTCGCCCTTCTCGGACAGGGCGCGGACCATCAACGATTTCGAGTCGATCCGCATCTCCCTGGCGTCACCCGAGAAGATCCGCTCCTGGTCGTACGGCGAGGTCACCAAGCCGGAGACCATCAACTACCGCACCTTCAAGCCGGAGCGCGACGGCCTGTTCTGCGCCAAGATCTTCGGGCCGGTCACCGACTGGGAGTGCCTGTGCGGCAAGTTCAAGCGCATGAAGCACCGCGGCGTGGTGTGCGACAAGTGCGGCGTCGAGGTAACCCAGAGCAAGGTGCGCCGCGAGCGCATGGGGCACATCGAGCTGGCCTCGCCGGTCAGCCACGTCTGGTTCTTCAAGGGGCTGCCGAGCCGCATCGGCCACCTGCTCGACATCAGCCTGCGCGATCTCGAGCGCATCCTCTACTTCGAGGCCTACGTCGTCATCGATCCCGCCGACGCGCCGATCGAGGAGAAGGAGCTCCTGGCCGAGGACCGCTATCGCAAGCTGCGCGAGGAGCACGGCGACAAGTTCATCGCGCGCATGGGCGCCGAGGCGATCAAGGAGCTCCTGCGCCGCGTGCGCGTCGACGAGCTGGCGATCGACATGCGGGCCCGGATGAAGACCGAGACCTCGGTCGCCAAGAAGACCAAGTTCGCCAAGCGGCTGAAGGTGGTCGAGGCGTTCCGCAAGTCGGGGAACAAGCCGGAGTGGATGATCCTCGACGTCATCCCGGTCATCCCGCCGGAGCTGCGGCCGCTCGTGCCGCTCGACGGGGGCCGTTTCGCGACCTCCGACCTCAACGACCTGTACCGCCGCGTCATCAACCGCAACAACCGGCTCAAGAAGCTGCTCGAGCTGCGCGCTCCTGAGGTCATCATCAGGAACGAAAAGCGGATGCTTCAGGAGGCGGTCGACGCCCTGTTCGACAATGGCCGTCGCGGCCGCGTCCTGCGCGGCACCAACAACCGCCCGCTCAAGTCCCTGTCCGACACGCTCAAGGGCAAGCAGGGCCGTTTCCGCCAGAACCTGCTCGGCAAGCGCGTCGACTACTCGGGCCGCTCGGTCATCGTCGTGGGGCCGGAGCTCAAGCTGCACCAGTGCGGTCTTCCCAAGAAGATGGCGCTCGAGCTGTTCAAGCCGTTCATCTACAACAAGCTCGAGCAGGAAGGGCTGGTCTCCACCATCAAGGCCGCCAAGGAGATGGTCGAGCTGCAGAAGCCGAAGGTCTGGGACTTCCTCGAGGAGGTCATCCAGGAGCACCCGGTGCTGCTCAACCGCGCCCCGACGCTGCACCGTCTCGGCATCCAGGCGTTCGAGCCGGTGCTGGTCGAGGGGAAGGCGATCAAGATCCACCCGCTGGTCTGCACCGCGTTCAACGCCGACTTCGACGGCGACCAGATGGCGGTCCACATCCCGCTGTCTCCCAAGGCGCAGATCGAGGCGCAGGTCCTGATGCTGAGCACGCAGAACCTCCTCAGCCCCGCGAACGGACATCCGGTCGTGGTGCCGACGCAGGACATCGTGCTCGGCGTGTACTACCTGACCAAGCACAAGCAGAACGCCAAGGGCGAGGGACGCATCTTCGGGTCCGCGCAGGAGGCGCTTCTGGCGATGGAGCTCGGCGAGGTCGAGCTCCTGTCGAGCGTGCGCGTGCGCCACACCGGCGAGCTGATCGACCTGACCACCGTCTACGACGACCAGGACATCCTGCACACCGAGATCCAGGCGGTCGAGCGCCAGCTGATCAGCACCACCATCGGCCGCATCCTGTTCAACTCCGAGCTGCCCGAGGGCGTGCCGTTCATCAACGGCCTGCTCAAGAAGAAGGGCATGGGCCAGCTGGTGCAGTTCTGCTATCTGCACTTCGGCAACGAGAAGACCGTCGCCATGGTCGACAAGCTGAAGGCGCTGGGCTTCCACTACGCCACCATCGCCGGCGTCAGCATCGGCATCGACGACATGGTCATCCCGGCGCGCAAACCCGAGATGGTGCGCGACGCCCGCAAGGCGCAGGACGCCGTCGACAACGAGTACAAGGAAGGTGCTATCACCTACGGCGAGCGCTACAACAAGGTCATCGCCATCTGGTCGGACGTCACCGAGAAGATCTCCGAGGAGATGTTCCGCGAGATGCAGAAGACCGACCGGAGCGGCGGCGAGTTCAACCCGATCTACATGATGGCCGACTCGGGGGCGCGCGGCAGCAAGCAGCAGATGCGCCAGCTGGCCGGAATGCGCGGCCTGATGGCCAAGCCGTCGGGCGAGATCATCGAGACGCCAATCACGTCGAATTTCCGCGAAGGGCTGAACGTCCTGCAGTACTTCATCTCGACCCACGGCGCCCGCAAGGGCCTGGCCGACACGGCGCTCAAGACGGCGGACTCGGGTTACCTCACCCGCCGGCTGGTCGACGTGGCGCAGGACGTCATCATCTCCGAGGACGACTGCCAGACGATCGAGGGGATTCACGTCACCGCCATCGTGGAGGGCGGCGAGGTCATCGAGCCGCTGCGCGACCGTCTCATCGGCCGCGTCGCGATGGAGGACATCTACGACCCGCTCACCGGCGATCTCATCGTGAAGGGGAACGACGAGGTCACCGAGGAGCTGGCCAACTCCATCCAGGCCACGGGGCTCGAGAAGGTGAAGATCCGCTCGGTGCTGACCTGCGAGTCGCGCCGGGGCGTGTGCGTCAAGTGCTACGGGCGCGACCTGGCGAATGGCCGCATGGTCGAGCTGGGCACCGCCGTGGGCGTCATCGCCGCGCAGTCGATCGGCGAGCCCGGCACGCAGCTGACGATGCGGACCTTCCACATCGGCGGCACGGCGGCCGGCGCCTCCGAGCAGTCGCGCCAGGAGGCCAAGAACTCCGGCACGATCAACTTCATCAACCTCCAGTACGTCGAGCGCAAGACCGGCGAGCTGGTGGGCACCAACCGCACCGGGTCGCTGGTCATCCTCGACTCCAAGGGCCGCGAGAAGGAGCGTTACTCGGTGGCCTACGGCGCCACGCTGCGGGTGAAGGACGGACAGCCGATCGAGCCCGGCGCGATGCTCGTCGAGTGGGACCCGTACACCCTGCCGATCCTCAGCGAGGTCGGCGGCCAGGTCCACTTCAAGGACGTGGTCGAAGGGGAGACCATGAAGGAAGAGGTCGACGAGGTGACCGGCTTCGCGCACCCCGTCATCCTCGAGTCGGCCGACGAGAAGAAGCAGCCGAAGATGCTGATCAAGGACGCCAAGTCCGGCAAGACCCTGAAGGACTATCTGCTGCCGGCGAAGTCGCACTTGATCGTCGAGGACAAGAGCACCATCGCCCCCGGCACCATCCTGGCGAAGATCCCGCGCGGCACGACCAAGACCAAGGACATCACGGGCGGCCTGCCGCGCGTGGTCGAGCTGTTCGAGGCGCGCCGCCCGAAGGAGCCGGCCGTCATCAGCGAGATCGACGGCCAGGTGAAGTACGGCGAGGTGGTGAAGGGCAAGCGCCAGCTGCTGGTCACCGACGACGAGACCAGCGACACGCGCGAGTACGAGGTCCCCAAGGGGGTGCACATCAACCTCCAGGAAGGGGAGCGCGTCCGGGCCGGCGAGCCGCTCATCGACGGGCCGCGCGACCCGCACGACATCCTGCGCGTCAAGGGGAAGGAGGACCTGCAGCAGTACCTGGTGAACGAGATCCAGGAGGTCTACCGGCTCCAGGGCGTCAACATCAACGACAAGCACATCGAGACGATCGTGCGCCAGATGATGCGCTGGGTGAAGGTCGAGGAGGTCGGCGACACCGAGTTCATCGTCGACGAGCAGGTCGACAAGTTCCGCTTCCAGGGCGAGAACGAGCGGGTGATCGCCGAGGGCGGTCAGCCGGCCACCGGTCGGCCGCTGCTCCTGGGGATCACCAAGGCGTCGCTCAGCACCGACTCGTTCATCTCCGCGGCGTCGTTCCAGGAGACCACGCGGGTGCTCACCGAGGCGGCCATCGGCGGCAAGGTCGACTATCTGCGCGGCCTGAAGGAGAACGTCATCATGGGCCGCCTGATCCCCGCCGGGACCGGTCTCGACATCTATCGCAGCGTGCGCGTCGCACCCGACGGGCCGCCGCCGATGGAGGAGATCATTCCGGAAGGCCTCGAGACGCCGGGACTGGAAGAAGGGTTGGACCAGCGCACGGTGGAGGAAATCATCTCCGCCCGCCAGGACAAGGGCGTCGCTTAGCCCACCCGCAGCGGCGACGCGCAACACGTCGCCGCAGAGGGCCGCCCGGAGGGGCCCTCGACGGCGCCCGCGACGACCGCCGGGGCACCCGAGCCGGGCGCGCCGGAGCGCGGACCCGCCGGGCGGCCCTCTGCGGCGGGGGACGGCGCCAAGTTACTGACTGCGGGGGGGTTGACAGACCCCCGGGGCTTTCTGCTAGTATCCGCAGGTTTCCGGACATCAGCCTTGATCGGTCAAGGCCCCGGAAGTTGTTCGGTGCCTTGAATTTCGCGCCCTTGCGCGTCGCGGCGAGGGCGCGTCGCGGCACTTCGGAGAGATCGCAATGCCCACGGTCAGTCAATTGGTGCGTGTCGGTCGCGAGCAGCTGCGCGGTCGGACGAAGAGCCCGGCGCTCCTCTCCTGTCCGCAGAAGCGCGGCGTCTGCACGCGCGTCTTCACCTCGACGCCGAAGAAGCCGAACTCGGCGCTGCGGAAAGTGGCGCGCGTGCGGCTGACCAACGGCATCGAGGTCACGACCTACATCCCGGGCGTCGGCCACAATCTCCAGGAGCACTCCATCGTGCTCATCCGCGGCGGCCGCGTGAAGGATCTTCCCGGCGTGCGCTATCACGTCATCCGCGGCACGCTCGATTCGATGGGAGTGGAAGGCCGCAAGCAGTCGCGTTCGAAGTACGGAGCGAAGCGACAGAAGTCCTGAGCGCGCACGAGGGCGCTCGCACGGGGCGGACGGAAGAGCGGTCCGCCCCCTTTGTTCGAGGTGGCCGCGCCTGAGTGCGCCGCCGCCGGAGGTCGAGGTCGATGCCGCGTCGCGCGGTGGTGTGGAAGAGGGAAACCCCGATGGACCCGATCTATGGGTCCCCGCTGGTCACCAAGTTCATCAACTGCCTGATGTCCAAGGGCAAGAAGTCGACCGCGCAGGGGATCTTCTACGGCGCCATGGACGTCATCAAGGACAAGACCAAGGACGACCCGGTCAAGACCCTCAAGAAGGCGGTCGACAACGTGAAGCCGCTGCTCGAGGTCAAGTCGCGGCGCGTCGGCGGCGCGACCTACCAGGTGCCGGTCGAGGTCAACCCGGCGCGGCGCCAGTCGCTGTCGATCCGGTGGCTCATCCTGTACTCGACGCAGCGCGGGTCGGAGAAGCAGATGACGGGCAAGCTCGCGAACGAGCTGATGGACGCCGCGAACAACCGCGGCGGCGCCGTCAAGAAGAAAGAAGACACTCACAAGATGGCGGAGGCCAACAAGGCCTTCGCCCACTATCGCTGGTAAGGCTCAGACTCCCATGGCGCGCCCGCATCCTCTCGATCGTTATCGCAACATCGGCATCGTGGCCCATATCGACGCGGGCAAGACCACGACGACCGAGAGGATGCTCTTCTACACCGGCAAGATCTACAAGCTGGGCGAGGTGCACGACGGCACCGCGACCATGGACTGGATGGTGCAGGAGCAGGAGCGCGGCATCACCATCACCTCGGCGGCCACGACCTGCTTCTGGCGCGACTACCGCGTCAACATCATCGACACCCCGGGCCACGTCGACTTCACCGCCGAGGTCGAGCGCTCGCTGCGCGTGCTCGACGGGGCCGTGGGCGTGTTCTGCTCCGTCGGCGGGGTCGAGCCGCAGACCGAGACGGTCTGGCGCCAGGCCGACAAGTACCGCGTGCCGCGCATCGCCTTCGTCAACAAGATGGACCGCCAGGGCGCCGACTTCGATCGCTGCGTCCGGATGATGAAGACGCGGCTCAACGCCCGTCCCGTGCCGATCCAGCTGCCCTGGGGGCGCGAGGAGCAGTTCATCGGCGTCATCGATCTGATCACCATGCAGGCGGTGAAGTTCCTCGAGGGCGGTCAGGGCACCGAGTTCGAGACGGGTCCGATCCCCGAGGAGTACAAGGAGGAGGTCCAGCACGCCCGCGAGCGCGTCATCGAGGCGGCCTGCGAGTGCTCCGACGAGCTCCTGCACAAGTATCTCGAGGGCAAGACGCTGCAGCCGGACGAGATCCGCGCCGCGATCCGCAAGGGGACAATCAGCCTGCACTTCACGCCGGTCATCTGCGGGGCGTCCTTCAAGAACAAGGGGGTGCAGCAGCTCCTCGACGCCATCGTCGACCTGCTGCCGTCGCCGCTCGACGTGCCTCCCATCGACGGCACACTCCCCGACGGCAAGACCCAGGTCGTGCGGCGCACCTCCGACAGCGAGCCGTTCTCGGCGCTGGTCTTCAAGATCATGACCGACCCGTTCGTCGGGCAGCTCGCCTTCATCCGTGTCTACTCCGGAAAGCTGCTGTCGGGCGAGCGCGTCCTCAACGCCACCAAGGGGAACAGCGAGCGCGTCGGACGCCTGGTCCAGATGCACGCCAACAAGCGCGAGGAGATCAAGGAAGTCTGGGCGGGCGACATCGCCGCGGTCGTGGGGCTGCGCCAGGTGCGCACCGGCGACACCGTCGCCGACGAGAAGTCGCCGATCGTCCTCGAGTCGATGGACTTCCCGGAGCCGGTCATCACGCTCGCCATCGAGCCGAAGACCAAGGCCGACCAGGAGAAGCTGGGCTCGGCCCTCGGGCGGCTGGCGCAGGAAGATCCGACGTTCCGCATCAGCGTCGACCCGGACACGGCGCAGACGGTGATCTCCGGAATGGGCGAGCTGCACCTCGAGATCATCACCGACCGCCTGGTGCGCGAGTTCGGCGTCGGCGTCAACGTCGGCAAGCCTCAAGTGGCTTACAAGGAAACCATCCGGGCCACCGCCAAGGGCGAGGGGCGCTACATCAAGCAGACCGGCGGCCGCGGCCAGTACGGACACTGCAAGATCGAGCTCTCGCCCCTGCCGCCCGCCAGCGGATTCGAGTTCCTCAACGAGATCGTCGGCGGCTCGATCCCGAAGGAGTTCATCAAGCCGATCAAGGAAGGGATCGTCGAGGCGATGCAGACCGGCCCGCTCGCCGGCTACGAGGTCCGCGACCTGCGGGTCACCCTGCTCGACGGCTCGTACCACGACGTCGATTCGTCCGAGATGGCGTTCAAGATCGCCGGCTCGATGGGATTCAAGGACGCCATGACCCGCGCCCGTCCGGTGCTGCTCGAGCCGATCATGAGCGTCGAGGTCGTCGTCCCGGAGCAGTACATGGGCGACGTCATCGGCGATCTGAACTCGCGCCGCGGCAAGGTCGAGCGCATGGAGCCGCGGGCGGGAACGCAGGTGATCGACGCCAAGGTGCCGCTCGCCGCGATGTTCGGCTACGCCACGGATCTCCGAAGCATGACCCAGGGGCGCGCCAACTACACGATGCACTTCTCGCACTACGACGAAACGCCCAAGAGCGTCGCCGAGGGCGTGATCGCGCGGGTTCAGGGACTGGCCAAGTCGTGATGACGAACCGCAACGTCGTGACCGGAATCCGGAGGAACTGAGGATGTCGAAGGAGAAATTTCAGCGGACGAAGCCACACGTGAACGTGGGGACGATCGGGCACGTGGATCACGGGAAGACGACGTTGACGTCGGCGATCACGATGGTTCTGAACAAGAAGTTCCCGAAGATTCTGGTGCGGTCGTTCGATTCGATCGACAACGCGCCGGAGGAGAGGGAGCGGGGGATCACGATCGCGACGGCGCACGTGGAGTACGAGACGGACAACCGTCACTACGCGCACGTGGACTGTCCTGGGCACGCGGACTACGTGAAGAACATGATCACGGGGGCGGCGCAGATGGACGGGGCGATCCTGGTGGTGTCGGCGGCGGACGGGCCGATGCCGCAGACGCGGGAGCACATCCTGCTGGCGCGCCAGGTGGGCGTGCCGCGGATCGTGGTGGCGCTGAACAAGGTGGACGCGGTGGACGACAAGGAGCTCCTGGACCTGGTGGAGCTGGAGGTGCGGGAGCTTCTGAAGAGCTACCAGTTCCCGGGCGACGAGATTCCGGTGGTGAAGATCTCGGCGCTGAAGGCGATGCAGGGGGACGCGGACGCGCAGAAGGGGATCCTGGAGCTGATGGAGGCGGTGGACAAGTACATCCCGATCCCGGAGCGGCCGATCGACCGGCCGTTCCTGATGCCGATCGAGGACGTGTTCTCGATCTCGGGGCGCGGGACGGTGGTGACGGGCCGGGTGGAGCAGGGGAAGGTGAAGGTCGGCGAGGAGATCGAGGTGGTGGGGATCAAGCCGACGTTCAAGCGCGTGGTGACCGGGGTGGAGATGTTCAAGAAGCTGTTGGACGAGGGGATGGCCGGGGACAACGTGGGACTGCTGCTGCGCGGGACGGAGAAGGAAGACGTGGAGCGCGGGCAGGTGGTGAGCAAGCCCGGGAGCATCACGCCGCACACGAAGTACAAGGCGGAGGTGTACATCCTGACGAAGGAGGAGGGCGGTCGGCACACGCCGTTCTTCAACGGGTACCGGCCGCAGTACTACTTCCGGACGACGGACGTGACGGGAGTGGCGACGCTGCCGGGCGGGGTGGAGATGGTGATGCCGGGGGACAACGTCGCGCTGGAGGTTGAGTTGATCACGCCGATCGCCATGGACAAGGGGCTGCGCTTCGCGATCCGCGAGGGCGGCCGCACCGTCGGCGCCGGCACCGTCACCGAGATCATCGCCTAG
>Ga0134121_10002310_pt1 | contig 16660 bp, 16 predicted proteins | sample KB301_FD_96463 | JGI IMG/M metagenome (GOLD analysis project Ga0134121, IMG submission 96463) | Terrestrial soil microbial communities without Nitrogen fertilizer from Kellogg Biological Station, Michigan, USA - KB3-0-1 | ecosystem: Environmental > Terrestrial > Soil > Unclassified ... | reverse complement strand
CGAAATCCCCCTGCCCCAGCAGACTTCGTGGATGGATAACCTGCATGGCTTGGAATACCGTCCCACAGCGTTCCGGCTGGACTGGATGCAGGAAGGGCAGGACGATCTTAAAGACTCCTCCGCCTATCTCACGGCACTGGTTAGGGAGTTGAGACCGGATGTGCTTCACCTGAACCAGTTGTGCTATGGGAATCTCCCGGTTCCGGTGCCGCGCGTCGTGGTGGCGCATGGTGATTTGATTACCTGGTGGCGGGCGGTGCACGGAAGGGATCCCAAGCCGGACAGGTGGCTGCAATGGTATCGGGAAGTTGTGACCCGAGGATTGGGCGCCGCCAGCGTCGTGGTGGCACCTTCGGTCTGGATGCGGGACACCATCCGCGACTGCTACACCCGAGCGCGGCACGACACCGTTATCTACAACGGACGGAATCCTATTTTCTTCAACCCCTACGTGGGCAAGGATTGTTCTGTCCTCGCGGTCGGCCGCCTGCTGGATGCCGGCAAGCAGATTTCACTTCTGACCCAGCACACTCATCCGCTTCCCATCTGCATCGTGGGATCCGACACACCGCTCCACGGTCCCTCGGAGCCCCCGATACACGCCGACGTCAAACTTTCGATCGATGAGATCAACGTCGCGCTGAAGGGGCCGCAGACCGAGGCGCAGCTACGCACGCTCTACAGCCGGGCTGCGATTTATGCCGCCACCTCGCGTTACGAACCGTTCGACATGGCGGCGGTCGAGGCCGCATTCTCGCGCTGCGCCATCGTGGCCAACGATATCCCCGCATTCCGGGAAATATGGGGCGATGCCGCTCTTTACTTCCGTGAAAATGATGCCGCCAGCCTGGCATCCGCCATCCGCCGCCTGAGTGATCAGCGGGACCTCTGTCGCACCTACGGCAATCGCGCCTATCAACGGGCTCGCGAATGCTTTACCTCCAAACGCATGATTGATCAATATCTCGAGCTGTATGGAAACCTGGTGCAGACCAAGTGGGCAGCGGCGTAAAGAGCTCTCGAAGTTTCAGCGATCAGCTCTCGGCTCTTATCGTCCTCCGAAGGCCTGGGCTGAAAGCTGAGAACTGACAGCTGCCTTCTGCTATCTTCATATCGAACAGGGAGGCCACATGGCCGCAGTTAAGATTACCGTTCGCAAGAACGGCCCGTATCGAGTGGAAGACCCCGAGGGTTCGATCGAACTGGTCGACGCCGATGGCAATAAATATGACCTCACCGGCAAGCCGGCCTTTTCTCTCTGCCGGTGTGGCGGATCGGTGACCAAACCATTCTGTGACGGTACGCACAGCCGCATCGGGTTCCTGGGAGCGGAATCGGCGGTAAAAAAGGTGGACGGTAGCAACTAACCCGAGCTTCCCTGAACCCAAACAGTTTTGGCATGCAGTGACGGGTGTGCCTCGGCCTAAGTCACGCCCGGCTGCAGGGAACTGTGCCTTACAGCATCAAACTTCATAGGAGCCCCTGTGAATGATGGGAGAGACCGCGAGTTGGGGATGGGTCGCGGGATCACGCGGCGTGACTTCCTGAACGGAGTCGCACTCACCGCCGGCGCCGCAATGCTTCCTTCTCAGTTGCTCGCGGCCGCGGATATGGAGGCCACGCGGGAGCAGTCGCCAGACTACTATCCACCGGCGTTGACCGGACTTCGCGGCAGTCATCCGGGATCGTTTGACGCGGCGCACAGCCTGCGCGACGGCACTTTCTGGGAGCAGGCCGGAACTCCGCTTGAAACCGGGGAAACCTACGATCTGGCAGTGGTAGGCGGCGGCATCAGCGGACTCTCGGCCGCGCACTTCTTTCGCAAGGCAGCAGGGTCGAACGCCCGAGTCCTCGTTCTCGACAATCACGACGACTTCGGTGGACACGCCAAGCGCAACGAATTCTCCGCCGGCCCGCGGACCATGCTGGGCTTCGGCGGAACCTTTGCCATCGAGAGCCCGGCTCCGTACAGTCCGGTGGCCAAGGCCCTGATTCGCGAACTGGGGATTGACGTTGCTTCATATCCTAAGTACGTCAACGAAAACTTGTACCGTTCCTGCGGTCTGTATCCGAAGATTTTTTTTGACAAAGAAACCTTCGGCGCGGACCGGCTGGTGATTAATCCGATGACGCGCATATCGGGAGAGAGCCAGGATTCTCCGGCTGGGGCCGCTGCGCTTGCGAGTTTCCTGAGAGAGGCGCCACTTTCCTCACAAGCCAAGGCGGACTACGAACGTCTGGTCACAGAGAAGAAAGACTATCTGCCCGGCTTGAGCTCGCAGGAGAAAAAAGCCCGCCTCGCGCGGATGAGCTACAACAGCTTCCTGGCGGACGTCGCAGGAGTAAGTCCTGAAGTGGTCAAACTGTTTCAGGCGAGGCCACAACCTTCTTTCGGCATCGGATTTGACGCGGTGTCTGCGCAGGATGCATGGGGCGCGGGCGAGCCTGGATTCGAGGGAATGAATCTTGATCCAGCGCCGGGTAAGGGCATGAACCGCGATGCCATCCCCAACGAAGAAGCCGACAATTACTTTTTCCACTTTCCCGATGGCAATGCATCCATCGCACGCCTGCTGGTGCGCAAGCTAATTCCGCAAGCGATCCCGGGACACTCTTCCGAGGACGTGGTCATGGCGCGAGCGAACTATGCCAGGCTCGACAAAGAGAATTCCCCAGTACGGATTCGCTTGAACAGCACCGCCGTGCGGGTCAAACATCAGGGAGATCCGGCCAGCGCACGGGGAGTCGAAATCGCATACGCGCGCGGCGGCAAAGTGTACACCGTGCGGGCCGCGCATTGCATCCTGGCGTGCTGGCATGTGGTCATTCCCCACATCTGCGAGCAGTTGCCGGACAGACAGAAAGCAGCGCTGTCGTCGGCTGCCAAAGTCCCGCTGCTCTACACCAACGTCGCTATCCGGAACTGGAAGGCCTTCGAGAAGTTGGGCGCCAGCGCGATCTATGCTCCTTCTTGTTACCACTCGCACATGAACCTCGATCTGGCGGTGAGTATCGGCGGCTACGAATGTTCGCGGAAGCCGGACGAGTCGATTGTCGTCCACATGCTGAAGACACCCTGCAAGCCTGGGCGGCCGGCACGCGAGCAACACCTTCTGGGCCGGATAGAACTTTTTTCCACGACGTTTGAAATCATGGAACGCAACATCCGCGAACAGTTTGCCAGCATCGTCGGGCCGGGAGGTTTCGATCCGGCGAATGACATCACGGCCATCACCGTGAATCGCTGGCCTCACGGCTACGCGTATGAATACAACTCGCTCTGGGACCAATTCTGGCTGGAAGGCGGAGAGACGCCCTGCGAGGTGGCGCGCAAAGCCTTCGGAAGGATCGCAATTGCGAATGCCGACGCCGGCGCCTATGCCTACACCGATTGCGCGATCGACCACGCCTACCGGGCCGTGGGAGAGATCACGAAGAAAGCGCCCAAGAACTGAGATCCGGGAACTGAAAACTAACAGCTGGTCTTGCAGTTGGTCTTTGGTTTCGAATCAGTGAATCGTCTTAGTCTTCCGCGACATGTAGTCCATCAGCAGATACTGGCCCAACGTGTAGGGGGTAGTGAAGTAGGCCTTTCCTCTGCACATCTCAGTAACTTTCTGCACGAACTGCACCAGACCATAGTCGGACGCCAGCATGAAAGTATTGATCATCACACCCGCCCGCTTGCACTTCGAAACCTCCTCCAGCGTCTGACTCACGACCATGGGGTCCAGGCCGAAGGCGTTTTTGTAGATGCGCCCGTCTTCGAGCGTGAGCGCGGAAGGCTTGCCGTCGGTGATCATCACAATCTGCTTCATGTCCTTGCGCTGCCGCTGCAGAACGCGCTGGGCCAGGCGCAAACCTTCCCGCGTGTTGGTGTAGTATGGCCCGACTTTCACCCGGGCCAACTGCGACAGCGGAACCTCCTCCGCCGAATCGTGAAAAAGAACCAAGGAAAGCGAGTCGCCGGGATACTGTGTCCGGATCAGATGCGAAAGCGCCATGGCAACTTTTTTGGCCGGGGTGAAGCGGTCTTCACCATAGAGAATCATCGAGTGCGAACAATCGAGCATCAGAACCGTCGCGCACGAGGATTGGTACTCGCACTGGTGCACCTGTAGATCGGCGTACTCGATGTTCAGCGGCAACTTCAGGCCTTCGCGCTGGATGGCGCTGGAAAGCGTGGCGGTAATATCCAGGTTGAGGGTGTCGCCGAATTCGTACGGGCGGGATGCACCGCTGGCCTCGATGCCGGTGGACAGATCACGCGTGTCATGGCGGCCGAAGCTGGATTTTCCCAGTGATCCCATCAGATCGCGCAGGGTCTTGAAGCCGAGAAAGTCGAGGCTCTTGTCGGTGATTTCAAACTTGGCCTGTTGGGCCTCGCCTGCCTGACCGCCGACGCTCGATTGCTGTGAAGGGTCCCGCGGCTGATCGAGGCTGATGTAGTCTTCCTGCTCCAGGCGTTCGATGAGTTGCTCGATCAGGTCGTCGAGCGTTCCGTCCATTTGCATCTCGCGCAGCCGTTCCTGCATTTCTTCGTCCAGCAGATTTCCATCGAGCAATGCCTGTTCGACGGCGCGACGCAGGTCGTCGAGCGTCTGCTCACCTTCCGGCATGTCGTAGAACATGTAGTTCTGGAAGCCGCTCTGCAACAGGTAGTCGGAGAGCGCGCTGAGCAGCTCTTCCATACTCAATTCGCCGGCCGGGTCGGGAACGTACTTGCTGTAGCGAATGCGTTTCATAGAAAAGCAGTTTTCAGGCGTCGGTTTTCAGTCGTCGGCAAAACATTTGCCTCAGTCTGCTGACGACCGAGGACCGACGACTGTGCACTAGTTATACGGTCTGCGGCCACGAAAGGGCGGGTCTTCCCGCTCTCCGAAAGGCTTCTCGGTTGCCTTGGGTTGTTTCTCTCCGGCGGTGAACACTCGCTCCTCATTTCGGCCAATACGTTTGTGTGCGTGCAGGCCTTCCAGAATGAATTCGGCCGCCGAGACCTGGGCCTCGGGGCTGTCTTTGGGGCCGACGCCGACCTTGACCGTCTTTTCCATCAATCCCTGGATGCCTCGCAATGACGGTAAAGCTTCGGCTGCGCTGGCGGTGTCCGCCAATTGAATCTCTCCACCCAGATCAAACCATTGCACGATTTGCTGCATGTCAACGCCTTTGAAATAGGCATCGTGAGTTTTCGCCACTGCCGCTCGAATTAGTTCGCGGCTGACGTGGTCGGCGCCTTTCATTTCGCCTTCGTATTCCAGCTCCAGCTTGCCGGTGATGGCAGGCATGGCGGCGTAGACGTCGGCGATGCGCGGCACCACTAAACCTTCTTCCTGGTGGATGGCCCGGCGTTCGGCATTCGAAATTACATTTTCCATGGCAGAAATGGGCAGGCGCTGGCTCACGCCCGAGCGTTTGTCGATTTTCTTGTCTTCGCGGGCGGCGAAGGCGATGCGCTCGATGACTTCCTGCACATATTTCGGAAGGTGCAATTTGTGGCCGTTGCGCTGGGTCCATGATTCTTGCGCCGTGATGGTCATGCCCTCTTCGACACTAACCGGATAATGGGTACGGATTTCCGAGCCAATGCGGTCTTTCAGCGGAGTGATGATCTTGCCGCGCGCGGTGTAGTCCTCCGGATTGGCGCTGAACACCAGCACGACGTCGAGCGCCAGGCGAATGGGATATCCCTTAATCTGCACATCGCCTTCCTGCATGATGTTGAACAGACCCACCTGAATTTTTCCCGCAAGGTCGGGCAATTCGTTGATGGCGAAGATGCCATGGTTGGCGCGAGGCAGCAGGCCGTAATGCACGGTGTACTCGCTGCTCAATTCGTGTCCGCCACGGGCCGCCTTGATGGGGTCGATGTCGCCGATCAGGTCGGCAATGGTGACGTCGGGTGTCGCCAGTTTTTCTACATACCGTTGTTCCGGACTCAGGTAGGCAATGGGGGTGGTGTCGCCTAGTTTCGCAATCTTTTCCTGGCAGGGACGGCAAATTGGGGCATAGGGATTGTCATGAATTTCGCAGCCGGCGACATAGGGAACTTGGGGATCGAGCAACGTGGTCAAGGCGCGCAGGATGCGGCTTTTGGCTTGGCCGCGCAATCCCAGCAGAATGAAATTGTGACGCGAGAGGATCGCGTTGACGATCTGAGGCACGACCGTGTCGTCATATCCGACGATACCGGGGAAAATTGCGCCGCCCTGACGGAGTTTCACGATCAGGTTGTCGCGCATCTCGTCTTTGACGCGCCGGGTACTCAGCTGTTGTTCGCTAAATGGACTTGGGCGCAATTCGCCGAGCGTCCGCGGCAGACTCATGATGGAAAACCCCCAGTGGAAACAGCTTCTGTTCGGATTATACGCCGTCGATGGCGGACGTCGCCGGTCTCAGTTTTCTCTCAAATTCGCAAACCACAAGGGACACGAAGGTGCACAAAGGCTGGCAGTGAGGGGTTCGTTACGACTGACGAAGTCTCAGTTCAATGAACATGACCGTTACCACCGGCGGTTTGACGTACCCGCACCGTCCGCCGCAGATTCGGCAGGATTGTCTCGAAGTAGGAAATAATCGCTTGTAGGCGCTCAGCTTCCGATTTCAATCCCAGCAGCGTCTGCTTGAAATCGAGATCGAGCGGCATCGGCCCAACCAGACTGAAGGAGAGTTGAGAGGCTTCGATCTCGGAAGGATTCGCCGAAGACGATCCTGCCAGGGCGAAGATCTCGCCCTGCAGCTTCACCGCCTGGGCGATTTCCTCTGCGGTGGCCTTGCCGGGTTCGTCCTGCAGATAGAGCACCTCGGCTTGCAGAAACGACCGCTCCTGGTTGACCTGCATGACTTCAAAGCGTTCGCGCCCTTTAGTCACGATGTCCATGCGGCCATCGGGATATTTCCTGGTAACGGTGATAATCTCTGCAGTGCAGCCGATCTCAGCGACGCCCTCCTCCTTGGCCCGGACGACGCCGAACGCCTTCTTCTGGTCCAGACACTCGGAGATCATCTCTCTGTAGCGCGGCTCGAAAATGTGCAGCGGCAAGGGCGTCCCCGGGAACAGAACGAGGTCTAGCGGGAACAACGGGAGAAGGCTCACGCAGAGACTCCAATGCTTCCCGGCGGGTGCGGGGCGAATTCTTTTGATTGTACGCCCCTGCTTATCGGGTTGCGGAAATTTGGCGGGGCGGATTCAGGCTTGAGAATTATGGGTTCGTTTGCGATCTTGGCGGCGAGGGTGTTTAACCGCAAGAGCACAAAGTTAACCGCAAAGGTCGCAAAGGAACGAGAAGAGACGGAAGAACTGAAGATGAGCGAGAGCAAGATGAGTGTCTCTGACAAAGTCGTGGTGATCACAGGCGCTTCCATGGGCATCGGAGAAGCGATGGCAAAGCTTTTTGCCGACGAAGGCGCCAAAGTCGTGCTGCTCTCGCGTGATGCGGGACGCGCCGAAGCCGTACGCGAGCGTATTGGCCACATCGAGAACACGCTGGCGCTTTCCTGCGACGTCCGCAACCGCGAAGAGATCGACCGGGTTGTCGGCCTCACCCTGCACCACTTTCAACGCATCGATATCTGGATCAACAACGCCGGGCACGGGCTCATGGACACAGTCGCCCAGGTCGACATGACCGCCTGCCGCGAAACCTTTGACACCAATTTCTTCGGGACAGTAGCCTGCATGCAGGCCGCATTGGCGGTGATGAAGCAGCAAGATTCGGGAGCGATCATCAATATTTCGAGCGTCGCCGGTCATATTCCGCTTCCCTTTCATGCCGTCTACAGCGCGACCAAGTTCGCCATGAATGCTTTTGGCAAAGCGGCAAACGTGGAGCTCAAAGGCTCGGGAATTCATGTACTGACGGTGTGTCCGGGATACGTGAAAACCGATTTCGGCGCCAATGCCATCAAGGGAACCGAAGCAAAGACCGTGCGGCCGTCCTCAGTCCGCGGAATCAGTCCCGAACGGGTGGCGCGCGCCGTGCTGCGTGGATATCTGAAGCGGAAGCGGGAAGTGGTTGTGCCCTGGACCATGCATCCGGCCATCAAGGTCTATCAGCTGTTTCCGGGCTTGGTCGAGCGGACGATGACGAAAATGTCGCGGCGAGTGGACTAGCGGCTATTCCAGTTCGGCGAGCATGCCTTCCATTTCCGACTGGGCATGGCTATTCCCGGTTTTCTTCGCGGAAGCAATCCCCTCCGCCAGCATCTTCCGGGCTTCGTCGGTGCGCTCGGCTTTGGCTAGCGTTTGCGCAGCCATGAAGTACCCTGCGGTGTAGTCGGGATGGATCGCCAGCAACCTGCCAAACTCTTCCAGAGCGCGTTCGACTTCTCCAGAGTTCGAATACTCCATGGCCAGGCCATAGCGAGCGAACGGGTCGGAGGGATTCTGTGCGAGGACTTCGGTTAGTAGAGCGATGCGGTCCATAGAATCAGCTTCTCGGTTTTAGCGCCTGGTCCTAAGCCTGAAGATCAGATTACTACAGCGAGGCTCACGTGTGGCCGCGGGCGGCTCGCCGGCGCAGCGCGTTCGCCACCACAGAACTGGCAAGGCAATGAACAGATGGATACAATGACCATCACCAACCGGGAGAATCGTACTTGGCCTGTCCGTTTTTCATGCCGACACAAAAATTGGATGGCGGGTGGCTCCATCCTTCGCGTTTACCTTTAGGAGGCGGGTGGCATGGGACTTGTTCTGCCCCGGGCCATGAAGGTACTCAGCCGTCCGAGCACGAGTTACACGAATTCTGCAATATGGGATACGCGGCTAAATGTTCCCGCATGCCGGTCGAGCGCGAGTTCGACGCGGTCCGGTTCTCGGTTTTCCGCGATCAGGGTTCACGGTTGCTGCTTTGGTTTGTATGCGAGGCCGGACATCGCCCTGTAAAGCACGGTACGCTCGAGTACGACGTCGACCGGAACGAGTGGATATCCTCGCATTGCGACCCGAGGATCCAGAAAATGCTGGAGTGTTACGTTGAGGCCTACTTGCAGCGTAGAATTCAGTCCGCCGCGCCGGCCTCAGGATTGAGCGAAAACTCATGACCAAAAGCGAAGATCTCGCATTGCCCCGGCCTGTCGGGGACTCGCAGTCCGAAATGGCGGAAATCGTTTTGCCCAACGATTCGAATGTGCTGGGCGCCTTGCTGGGCGGGCGCCTGATGCACTGGATTGATCTGGCCGCCGCCATGGCCGCGCACCGTCACTCGCGCAACTACGTGGTGACTGCTTCCATCGATCATCTTGATTTCAAGGTTCCGGTGCATGTCGGCGACCTGGTCATTCTGCGATCGTCGGTGAATCGCGTTTACCGCACTTCGATGGAAGTCGGAGTGAAGGTCTGGGTGGAGAATTACATTCTGGATCATTGCGAGCACGTGAGCTCGGCCTACCTGACGTTCGTCGCTGTCGATGCCGCCGGCCACCACCTCCCGGTCCCGCCCGCAGTACCCGAAACCGATGAGCAAAGGCGCCGCTACGAGGACGCCGGACGCAGGCGTGAGATCAGGCGTCTGGAGATGGAACGCAAGCGCGCAAGCGGACTCTAGCCGACGCCATCCGCAATTGTTTCCATGTTTTGAACTTCATGTTGCAAGCCCGCAAGCGTATCTCTATGAACCCTCGCCTAGAAAGCAAGATCGCCATTGTGACCGGCGCCGGCAGCGGGATTGGCCGGGCATGTGCCCTCGCTTTGGCCCGCGAAGGAGCCCGCGTCGCTCTGGTTGGCCGCCGTCAGGACAGAGTCGAAGGGGTAGCGCGGGAAGCAGGCGGCGCAGCGATCGCCATCGCCGCCGATGTATCGCAGCCGGGTGACATCGAAGGCGTCCTCGAACAGACGGTGCAAGCCTTCGGCGGAATCAACGTCCTGCTCAACAACGCTGGAATTCTCCACGCCGGCACTGCTGAACAGATCACGGAAGCGCAGTGGGATGAGACTTTCAACATCAACGTTCGCGGACTCTGGCTGCTCTCCCGGGCGGTGCTGCCGCATATGCGCAAGGCCGGCGGCGGATCCATCATCAACGTCGCGTCGGTGCTGGGGATTAATGGCACCCGCAACCGGGCTGCCTATGCCCCTTCGAAGGGTGCGGTTGTGCTGCTCACCAAATGCATGGCGGTCGACCACGGTCACGAAAACATCCGGGTGAATGCCATCTGCCCGTCGTTTGTCGAGACCGATCTGACCGCCGCCATCTTGGGTAGGGCGCCGGATCCGGAGGCAGTGCGTCGCGAGCGAATCGGTGTCCATCCCATCGGCCGTCTCGGCCAACCCGAAGACCTGGCCGGGCTCGCGGTCTATCTCGCGGGCGACGAATCCGCATGGGCGACGGGAGCGGTGTTTCCGGTCGACGGCGGATATTTGGCGGTGTGAGGAAAGCAGCAATTGGCGAATTTCCCCGACCAGTGGTTTCGCAGAAACGGCCAAGTGCCAATTGCTAATTGCTAATTGCTAATTGCTGCAACCCCCTCACGTATAATCGACCTATGAGTTCTCCTGTCCCCCCGCGTCCCGGCCAGCAACAGCAACCGCCATCTCCCCAGCCTCTCCCCGGTGTGGGCGCTATCATGGCTGTCGGTTCCGGCAAAGGCGGTGTGGGAAAGACCACGCTCGCCGTTAATCTCGCGATTGTGTTGTCCAAGCTTGGGTACAAGGTCGGATTGCTCGACGCCGACGTGTATGGGCCTAACGTGCCTCTTATGCTCGGTATCAGCGCGCAGCCCAAAGTGCTTGGCGACAATCGGATTGAGCCGCTTGAAGCCCACGGGCTCAAAGTCATCTCGGTTGGCTTTTTGAATCCTGGGGACAAGCCGCTGATCTGGCGCGGTCCGATGCTGCATTCGATCATCAAGCAATTTTTGGGATCAGTGGTGTGGGGAGAGCTCGACTACCTGGTCGTAGATTTGCCTCCGGGCACGGGAGACGTTGCCCTGTCGTTGATTCAAACCGTTCCGCTCACCGGCGCGATCGTGGTTTCAACGCCCTCCGATGTCTCGCTGCAGGATGCGCGCAAAGCGATCGAGATGTTCCGCCAGATGAGGGTTGATGTGATCGGCATGGTCGAGAACATGAGTTACTTCGTGTGCCCGCACTGCAATCATCAGACCGACATTTTCTCCCGCGGAGGGGCGGAGAAGACAGCGGCGCAGTTTGGCGTCGCCTACCTTGGGGAAGTCCAGCTCGATCCCGACATCCGAAAAGCCAGCGACAGTGGCCGGCCCACGGTGCTCGCCGGAGAAGGCACCGCATCCGGCAAATCGCTCTTCGACTTTGCCCGCAAAGTGGTCGCGCGGGTAGACCAGATCAAAGCCAACGCCGGCGAGTCGGTAATCCAAATTCAGTAAATCTTGTCATCCGGAGCGCAGCGAAAGACCTATGTATTTGGCTTGCAGCGCTCCGCCCGGCGCAACTAGATTTGCGCCGTCCCGCCGTCCACGAACAATTCGATTCCGCTCACGAAACTGGAATCATCCGATGCCAGGAAAAGTGCCGCCTTGGCGATTTCCTCCGGCTGGCCGATCCGGCCCATTGGGATCTGCGCTATGAATTGGTCCTTGATCTCCTGGGGAACTCCGACAAATACGCCGGTATCGATGGTGCCCGGGCTGATGACATTCACGCGAATCTTCCGGGCTTTCAGATCCAACGTCCAACTGCGCGCGAAGGAACGAACTGCGGCCTTGCTCGCGTTGTAGACGCTGAGGCCTCCGAAGCCTTTCACGCTGGCGATAGAGCCGTTCATGATGATCACTCCACCGTCCGGCATCAGCGGCAGTGCTTTCTGCACCGTGAACAGCGTGCCTTTGACATTGACATTGATGATCTTGTCGAAGCCCGCCTCGGTTACGGATTCAAGGGGAACGCCGAATTCACCCACGCCGGCGCTGGCGAAGAGGACATCCACCCGGCCCTTTTCGACTTTGACTCTTGCGTATAGACGGTCGAGATCAGAGAGGCTTCCGGCGTCTCCCTGCACTCCGGTGACGTTCCTGCCGATCTCGTTGACCGCCTTGTCGAGTTGTTCCTGGCGTCGGCCGGTGATGAAGACGTACGCGCCTTCTTCCACGAAGAGTTTCGCCGTGGCCAGAGCCATGCCGGATGTCGCTCCGGTGATGACCGCAATCTTGCCTTCGAGCTTTCCCATGGTCTTTCTCCTGTTAACCCAACTCTTGTGAACCCAACTATCAGTGTCCCTTACTTCCCGAACCTGCTCAGCCGGAACAACGCATCCGGGTCCTTGAACTCCATTATCAAGCCCGCCACCATCTCGCCCAACGCAGGGCCATGCTTGAACCCATGCCCGGAGCCTCCCCCCAGCAGCCACACATTCTTATGCTGAGGATGGCGATCGAGGATGAAATTATTGTCCGCCGTATTTTCGTACTGGCAAACCCGGGACTCGAGCAGGGGAGCGTCTTTCAAAGCAGGAAAGCGGAAGGCGATGTAATCGCGGATGATCTTGAGGCCTTGGGGGCTGACTGCTCTTTCCCCCGCGGTCGGATCAAACTCCGGGCCGCGCGTATCGTCGGCAACTTTGAATCCTCTCCCTTCATTGCTGGGAATGCCATAGATGAACCGGTCGCGGTGATCGGCCCAAACCGGCAGGCTGGTTTCTGCGAATCGGTTGTCGCCAGCGGGAGTGCCAAAGAAAAACACGTCCTGCTTGGTTGGCCGAATACGGGTGCCCACGCTTTCAGGGAACAATTTTCCCAGCCACGGTCCGCAGGCGAACACGTATTGATCGGCCTCGACCTTCGAGCCATCGGAAAGTGACAGGCTGTCCCAAGTGCGCTCAAGGTCACGCGGAAGCACGGCCACTTGCCTGTACTCGCCGCCTTCCGCGAGGAAACCGTCCAGCACTGCCTGGCACGCGACCCGCGCCATGAGAAATCCGCCTTGCGGCTCGTAGATGCCCCAATGCACCGCTTCCAGATTGATCTGCGGCCAGCGCGCCGACATTTCCTGCACTGAGAGTTCCTGGTAGGCGATTCCGGCGTCGCGCAGCAGCGGCAGGGATGCGCGTTCGAACTGGTCGTCGCCGGCGGTGACCATCCACAGCACGCCCGTCTGGTGCATAAGCTTCTGGTTCCAGCGCTTCTCATTCTCCTTCCACAGTTGCGTGGCGCGGGCTGCCATCTTGGTATGAGACTGATTCGGTCCATAGGTTCCGCGGATCACGCGAGTCTCGCCGCCAGACGAGGCGCGAGAGTTTCCCGGACCCCATGCGTCCAGCAAAGTGACCTTCGCGCCGCGACGCAATAGATAGAGAGCGGTCCAGCCGCCGAAGGCGCCCGCTCCGATAACGGCGATTTTCGTTTTCACCTTCGTTGTGGCTCCTCGGTTTTCTGTCTGCTTGAGCATATTCGTAGAGGGGAATTTCAGGAAAGGGAACCAGCCCGCGAGGGTATTTGCACCGCCAACGGCGGCGAAGACTTTTAACATCCATCGACGTGAACAAATCATGGTTCAATCGTAGATCTTAATCTTGAAGCTGTTTCCTTTGGCGTATCGCTTGACGAGCAGGACGCCCGTCCTCCATAAACGCAAGGCATTAGCATTCTTGAGCCTGGAGTGCTAACGCTTGACAGGGGCGGCAGGCCTTCCTAGAATCGAAACTGGAGTATTGTTGATTTCCTAATCTAAGTTTTTGGATTATAAGTACTTAATATGCCGTCTGGACCACCCATCGGGGAGCGGGAGCGCGAGATTCTGACCGCCATTGTGGAGACCTTTATTGCCACCGGAGACCCGGTGGGGTCACGCACGCTGGCGCGGTCGAATCGCGAAGGGTTGAGCCCTGCCACCATCCGCAACGTGATGGCGGACCTGGCTGACGCCGGCTACCTGGAGCAGCCTCATACCTCGGCTGGGCGGGTGCCCAGTTCAGAGGCGTATCGCTATTACGTAGAACAACTTACGGGCAGGGCCAGCCTCTCGCAGGAAGATCAGGGCATAATTAAGGATTCGCTGCGGGGAGTCACCGATGTGCAGGAGTTCATGGAACGGACCTCGCATGTCCTCTCGTTAGTCTCTCACAATGTGGGGATCACGATGGCCGTCGGTGGGCCCAAGAATGCGCTGGAACATGTCTACTTTTCCCGGCTTGGGGACCAAAAGGTTTTGGCCGTTCTGGTGACGCGATCCGGACTGGTCCGCGACCGGGTCCTGCGCCTCGATCTTCCGCAGGATGATCTGGACGCGGCGGCGCGCTTCATCAACGAGAATTTTCGTGGCTGGACCATGGAAGCGTTGCGCACGGAACTGGCACGCCGCCTGGAGCAGGAGCGGAGTGAGTACGATCGGATGATGAAGTCGGTAGAACAGCTCTACCGGCAGGGAGCTTTGACGGCGGACGAAACGGCGCAAGTCGTTTTCGTGGAAGGAGCATCTAATCTTGTAACCGGCGAGCAAGATCGTCAACGCCTGCAAGCGTTGCTCCAGACCCTGGAAGAAAAACAAAAGATTGTTGAGCTGCTGGGCGCCTATCTCGACGCCAAGCAGGAAGCGGTCAGAGTCGTAATCGGACTCGACGAGGCTTTGCCGTCGATGCGGAATTTTGTGTTGATTGGCGCGCCGGCGCGAGTGGGGGATGACGTCATGGGATCGTTGGCGGTGATCGGACCTACGCGGATCGATTATCAGCACACCATGACGGCCGTGTCTTACATCGCGCGGCTTTTTGACAAGATCCTGAACGAATCTGAGTGAGCTTTACTATGGCAAGAGGAAACGGAAAATCAGAAGTCGACCCGGCGGGATTAGATCCAGAGCACGAATTGCCGCCGGCGGAAGACACGCGTGACGGCGACGGCGCGACAGGGCAGGCTACGGAGCTCGACAAACTGAGAGCCGAGCGCGACTCGCTTATTGATCGCCTGGCTCGCCTTCAGGCCGAGTTCGAAAATGCGCGAAAGCGCACTGCCCGTGAGCAGCAGGAGTTCCGTGAATATGCGGTCGCCGACGCCTTGAAGGCCTTGCTACCGACGCTCGACAGTTTTGAGCGCGCCTTGCAGACCAGCGCCTCGGACAAGTCAGAATTTCGCGGCGGAGTGGATCTCATCTACAAGCAATTGCAGGATGCTCTGCTTAAACTGGGACTGCGCGCCATTCCGGCGAAGGGTGAACCCTTTGATCCCCACCTTCACCAGGCCATCGAAATGGTGGACACTAAAGACGCCGAGGATCATCATGTACTTGACGAACTGCAGCGCGGCTACAAGTTGAAAGATCGCCTGCTGCGTCCCTCGATGGTGCGGGTCGCACGTAACCTCAAGCATTAAACCCGGCGTGATCTGAAATGAAGGACCTGAAAGGATTCGGGGGAAGGCCATTCTGACCAGTAACGGAAAACGCGACTACTATGAGGTGCTGGGTGTCACCCGCGCCGCCACCGATCAGGAGCTGAAGAGCGCCTACCGCAAACTGGCGCTGCAATTCCACCCCGACCGCAATCCCAATAATCCCGACGCGGAAGAAAAATTCAAGGAGTGCAGTGAAGCCTACGCGGTACTGACGGATGTCGAAAAGCGCAGCGTCTACGACCGATTCGGCCACGCCGGGCTGGGGGGGAGCCCGGGGGCAGGCTTTGATGCCACCGACCTGGGCGATATTTTCGGCGACTTCTTCGGTCTGGGAGAGATTTTTGGCGGAGGCACACGCCGGCGCAGCCGCACGCAGCGCGGCGCCGACCTGCGTGAGGATATCAACTTGGAATTCGAAGACGCCGTCTTCGGGACCGAAGCCAAGGTCACGGTGCGGCGTCATGAGACCTGCGAGGAGTGCCGAGGTTCAGGCGCAGCCCCGGGCAAGGCGCCAATTACCTGCCGCTCGTGCAACGGACGCGGCCAGGTTCGCTACCAGCAGGGCTTCTTCAGTATTGCGCGCGCCTGTCCCACGTGCCAGGGCACTGGTCATGTGGTCACCGATCCCTGCGCCAAATGCAAAGGCGAAGGCCGGGTGCTGCGTCAGAGGACAGTAGACGCAACCGTTCCCGCCGGGGTGGAGGACGGAACCCGCATTCGCTTCACGGGATACGGAGAAGGCGGCCTGCACGGCGGACCGCCAGGTGACCTGTATGTCGTGCTGCATGTGAAGGAGCATCCCTTCTTCGAGCGGGAGGGGAACGACCTGCACTGCGTGATTCCGATCTCGTTTTCGCAAGCTGCCTTGGGGGCGGAAATCATCGTTCCCACGCTCGAAGGCGATCATGTTATGAAAATGCCCGAGGGGACCCAGTCCGGTGCGACGCTGCGCCTCCGTGGCAAGGGTGTGCCCATACTCAATGGGCACGGCAAAGGCGACCTCTTCGTCGAAGTGCGGGTGCAGACACCCGGGAAGCTGAACAAGCGCCAGCGCGAGTTGCTCGTGGAACTTGAAAGCACCATCAAGGTGGAAAACCGTCCCCAACGCCGCACTCTGCTGGGCAAAGTCAAAGACATCTTCGGATAGTCTCATCCCGAGCGGAATGGCTGCTTCGCGAAGCGAAGCAGCTGCGTAGTCGAACCACCCCTGGGAGTGGCACCGGTCAAGTGGTACACTCGATGACGGAAATCCCCACCTGGTCCGTGGCGGCGCGCTTCCAAAGTCAAAATCCCTTACACTCTAGCTTGGTTAAGCTCATCGGGGCCTTCGACTCCGACGGTCCGCTCGCCAGCGAGCGGACGT
>Ga0134121_10002309_pt1 | contig 16664 bp, 17 predicted proteins | sample KB301_FD_96463 | JGI IMG/M metagenome (GOLD analysis project Ga0134121, IMG submission 96463) | Terrestrial soil microbial communities without Nitrogen fertilizer from Kellogg Biological Station, Michigan, USA - KB3-0-1 | ecosystem: Environmental > Terrestrial > Soil > Unclassified ... | reverse complement strand
GTGAAGAGCTTCATGGGGATGACGGTGCCGAGCGTCGCGGCGTGCTCGACCACGGCTTCGTGCGCCATCGCGCACTCGGAGACCCAGCCGAGATCGGTGAGCCGGCCATCGATGGCCGATCCCGCGTATCGGCCGAGAGGGGCGTCCGCCACCACGAGCCAGAGCGCGGGGCCCGCCGCCAGGAGTCGAGGCCGGCCCATATCGGGAAGGCCGCGCGGCGCGTCCGTGAGGTCCGGGATGTCGCGGCGCTGAAGGATACCGTACAGATAGGTGACGCGGCCCGGAGCGGCGGTCATGCGAGGGCCCTGGTCCAGCGCCGTCCCCAGGCCGCGAGGGCCTCGTGCCCTCGCGGCGGAGCCGTCAGCGCGGGCGTCCGCCATATCGCGTGTCGGCGACGTCCGCGAGCATGGCCTCCGAGCGCCGCGAGCTCTCCGGCCTCCGCGCGCGCGGCGGCGCGACAGCTCCTGCAGGCCGCGGCCGTCTCCGGTGTCATCGCGTTCACGATTATGCCGGAGATGCCGATCCCCCGCGCGCGCAGGCTCGCCATCAAGCGCTCCGTCTCGAGGCAAGGCAGCCGGCCGGGGCGCGTCACCACGACGGCGCGCGTCGCGGTCCCGTCGTGCAGCAGCGCGCGGAATTGCCGCAGGTCCTGCGAGAGGGCCACGAGATCGCGGGCCAGCGCCCCCAGCCGGATCACCCGACGGTAGCGGAGAAGGATCGCGAGCAGCGCGCGCACCCAGGCCAGCGCGGTGTCCGGCAGCCCCAGCAGGCGGAGGGCATGCCCGGTGGGCGCGGAATCCACCACCACGAGCCCGTAGCGGGCGGGACGGCCCGGCCGCGCGAGGAGCGCGTCGACGATGCCGAGCATCCCGAACAGCTCGTCGAGCCCGGGGGGCGCCAGCTCGAGAAGGCTCCGGAGCGCGGCCCGGTCATGGACCGTGCCCAGCCCGCCGCGGTCGCCCGCGGATCCGAGCAGCGCATCCGCGGCGGCGAGGTATCGCGCGCGCTCATGCCGGAACGCCCGCTCGGCGTCCAGCTCGCGCACGTGCAATGCGCGCGGCGCGCCCCGGATGCTCCGCGCCTCATGATCCACGGGCGCGTCGAGGACATCGCCCAGCGAGTGGGCGGGATCGGTGGACAGCAGGAGAACGTCCGGGCGGCGCCCGCGCGACGAGGCGAGTCGCCGCGCCGCCGCCAGCGCCACCGTGGCGGCGCAGGTGGACTTTCCGACGCCGCCCTTGCCGAGAACGAGGAGGAGGCGAGTCCCCGGGGGACTGAGCGCGCCGAGCCAGAGGGGCGATTCGCGCGCCTCGGCGGCCGGCGCCGCGGGGCGCAGGGCCGGAGCGCGGCGCGGGGGGGCGAGGTCGGCGGCGGTGTCTCCCGCGGCGAGCTCACGCGCCAGCGCGCGAAGCGCTCCCGGGCCGCGCGGCTCTCGGTCTCTCGCGGCCACGACGCTGGTGAGACGGTGGCGGAGCGCCTCCGACCGGGTGGCGACCATCCCGCGCTCGACGCCGCTCCGCGCGGCGCAGGAGGGGCAACCGGGGCGGGCGGCGCGCGTGAGCCGGTTGATGACGATGCGCTCGACGGCGATGCCCAGCCCGTCCAGCGCGCGGATCGCGTCCTCCGACTCGCGGAGCGAGAGCATCTCGGGCAGGGTGATCCAGGTGAGGCGCGCCCGGGCCCGGTCGCGCAGCAGGGTCTGCAGCGCGCCCGCCTCGTCCTCCAGCGCCGCGATCAGCGCGTCGCTCGCGTCCGGACGATCGTCCCCCCCGAGCTGGAGCCGGAGGAACCGGTGCTTCGCGTACAGGCCATCGAGGACCACCGCCAGCCGCTCGAGCATCGGCGGCATGCGGAGCAGCCGAAGGGTATGGCCGGTAGGCGCGGTATCCACCACCACCTCGTCATAGGGGCGGGCGCGGGCGAGACGCATCACCTCCAGCAGGCCCATGAGCTCGTCCACGCCGGGCAGGGACAGCCGCAGGAGCCGGTCCACGTCGGCGCCGTCGAGGAGCGTGCCGCGGAGCGCGATGGCGCGCAGGGCGGGACGCCGGGCGCCCATCCATCGCGCGACGGCGAGGTCCGCATTGACCTCCGCCGCGCGCAGCACGCCGCGCCGCGTCGGCACGCGCCGCGGGCGGCCGCCCAGCCGCAGCTGGAGCGCGTCGCCCAGCGAATGGGCGGGATCGGTGGAGACCAGCAGGACCTCTCGTCCCCGCTCCGCCGCCGCCAGCGCGGCGGCCGCCGCGAGCGTGGTCTTGCCCGCGCCGCCCTTCCCCCCGAAGAAGCGGAAGATCGGCGGCTCAGCGCCGGCGCCGCGCGCGCGTCTTTCCGCCATCGTCTCGATGTTCCGATTCCTCGCCCTCGAAGGTCACCTCGGCGCCGGTGACCCGCAGCGAGCCCCGCGGGGTCTCCTCGCCCCGCCGGCGCTCCCGGATCTCGCCGATCCTCTCGAGAAGGTCGGCTTCGATGCGGCGGAACTCCGTGTCGTCGATCTCCCCCAGCTCCAGCCGCATCTGCGCGGCCAGCAGCTCCTCCCGCAGGACGCCGTCGTCATCGAGCTCCGCCTCCACCGCGGCGGCCAGCTTCTCCAGCACGAAGCGCAGCCCGCCCATCAGGAGGGAGTCGAGAATGATCACTTGGCCCGCTCGAGCTTGAGGCGGATATTCACGAAATTGTAGGGAGGCCACGGCCCCGTGTACTTGAAGGTCATGTTCTCGTACTGCGAGCCGACCTGCTTGACCTTGGCGTCGAACGCCCCTTCCCGATCGCGGGCCACCAGGAAGGCGGCATTCATGATCATCTTGTCGCCGATGGGCTTGTTGGCGCGGGAGGCCACCGACACGCTGCGGAGCTGCTCGAAGATGTCCGCCACGCCGCGCTCCGAGCGCGCCTGGAGGGCGGCGTCCACCAGCCGGCCGTACTGCATCCGGGCGAAGTAGGTGGAGCCCTTCTGGGACGAGATCTCCTTCTTGAGGCGCTGGATGTCCTCGTCCTCGCGCTCGATCTCCTGGAGGATGACGTCGCGGTCCCACAGGACCTTGAGGCCGAACTCGAGCTTGTCCTCCATCTTGGCCAGCACGTCGCTGAAGGCGCCGTGAGCGCCCCGCAGGAGCTCCACGATGTCCTCGCGCGTCTTGAACACGGTGCCGAAGGACATCGGGATGACGGTGTGCTGGCGCATGACCGCCTCGTTGACGCGCTCGTGAGCGAGGACGTTCTCCCGGGTGGCGTCGAAGATCTCCACCGGCGTGTCCGAGAAGACGGCGGCGATGCCCTCGTGGTTGACGGTCTGCACCTCGGCCGGCTCCGCGCCGATGCCGATGGGACCGAATTGCAGCGGCCGGGTGGCCTGGATGATGCAGTAGACGTACTTGCCCCGGCTCTCCGGCGGCCGGGCGACGGGCGTCGCCGTCCGGGTGGCCACTCGGGGCTCTTCGTTGACCGGCCGGGCCGATCGCTTTCTCGTCACCGTCTTCGTCTTCCGTGTCTTATCCACGGGAACCTTTCTGGCCTCTCGGCCTGGGCTTCGGCGGCGCTGCCGCGAGCATGATATTGATGCGGGCGGCCAGATCCTCCGGAAGGCAGGGCTTGGTGACATAGCCGTCGCAGCCGGCGGCGTTCGCTTCGCGCTCGTGGTCTCCCAGCGCGTGGCCGGTGAGGGCCAGCACCGGGATGCGTCTGGTCTGGGGGTTCGCCTTGAGCCGGCGCGTTGCCTCCCAGCCGTCCATCACCGGCAACGAGAGATCCATCACGATGAGGTCGGGCTGGATCTCGCTCGCCTTGTCGAGGGCTTCTTGCCCATTGGTGGCTTCGTCGACGCGATACCCCGCGTACACGAGGAACCGCGCGTACATCGCGCGGTTGTCGGCATAGTCGTCCACCAGCAGCACCAGGGGTCCGACGCCGGACGGGGGCGTCATCGGCGGCCTTTCTTCCGGCGGGGCAGCACCACCGTGAACGTGGACCCGATTCCCGGCGCGCTCTCCAGCTGGATCTTGCCCCCCAGCATGGTGGCCAGCCGCCGGCAGATGGACAGGCCGAGCCCGGCGCCCCCGTGGGTGCGCGTGGGCGAGCTGTCCGCCTGCTGGAAGTCCTCGAAGATCCGCTCATGGTCCTCGGCGGCGATCCCGATCCCGGTGTCGGCCACCGTCACCGCCACCTCCCGCACGCGCGGATCGTAGCGCGCGGACAGCGTGATGGTGCCGCTGGGGGTGAACTTCACGGCATTGGTGAGCAGGTTCAGGACGATCTGCTTGACCTTCTGCCGATCGCTCTGCAGCGCCGGCAAGCGCTGATCCACGGTCGCCTCGATGTGCACGCTCGCTTGCGCGACGATGGGCTCCACCTCGGCCAGGACCTCGCCCACGAGCTCGGGCAGCCCGAACTCGCTGAGCCGTAGCGGCATGCGACCCGCCTCGATGCGGGAGATATCGAGAATATCGTTGATGATGCCGAGGAGGTGGCGCCCGTTCGAGTCCACCCGCGCCAGGCCTTCCGCCTGCTCGTCATCGAGGGGCCCCAGCACGCCCTTGAGGAGCATGCTGGTATAGCCGAGGATGGCGTTCAGCGGGGTCCGGAACTCATGGGACATGTTGGCGAGGAACTGCGACTTCAGCGCGGAGGCCTGCTCGAGCTGAACGGCCTGGCGGCGCAGCAGCTCGTTCTGGCGCACCAGCTCGGCGGTGGCCTCGCGAACCTTGCGCTCCAGCTCCCCGGAGGCGCGCTTGAGCTCCTCGTACAGGCGCTCGCGCTCGAGGGCCTCGGTGCGGTCGTGGAGGATGGTGACCACGGCGGTCAGCTCCCCGTGCTGCTCGCTGAGGATCTGGCCGGACACCGCTTCCACCGGCACCGGCGCGCCGGTCTTCACGTCCACGAGATTGATGCCGCCGCGATAGCGGAGCTCGGACAGCCCGAAGAACACGTTGGAGACGAACGAGGTGAAGTTGGCGTCGTTGGCCCGTACCCGCTGGTGCTCGTCCGCGGTCGCGCCGGCGGCCTCGGTGAACAGGCGGTCGGCGGGCGCGTTCATCATCTGGATATTGCCGGAGGGATCGGTGACCACGATGGGATCGGCCACCGAGTCGATGATGAGGTCCAGACGGTCCCGCTCCGCGCGGGCCTGGGACTCCGCCACGCGTTGCCGGACGTAGTTGGCCTCGATCTCCTCGGTGGCGCGCTGGAGGTCGGAGACGTTCCGGAGCACGGAGACGATCCCCATGCCCTCGCGGGAATCCCCCGCCAGCGTGCTGAGGAGCTCGAACAGGAGGTCGGAGCCCTCCACCGGGTCCACGAGGAGAAGCTCCCGCCGGTCGGGGGCGGCGTCCTTGAGCGCGCTCTGCCCGAGGGCGGCCGAGAACAGCATGTTGTTCAGCTCCACCGCGCGCCGCCGTCCCTCGCTCTGCTCGGAGCGGCTCGCGAAGAGACTCTCGGCCCGGCTGTTGGCGATGATGAGCCGCCCCTCACTATCGGTCAGGATCACCGGGTCGGGCACGGCATTGACGATGCCGAAGAGCAGGGTCCGGTCGCGCGTGAGCTGCCGGTACCAGAGCAGGCGGACCAGCCGGTGTCCGAGCACCTCGGCCAGCCACTCGAGCACGCGCGCCGTCTCCGGAGAGGCGGGGCTCGCCAGGAGCACGCCGCCGGGCCTCCGCTCCTCGCCGACCAGCCCCTGGAAGGCGACCGCCACCGCCGGTCCCCCGAGCTGCAGGGATTCCAGCGTGGCCTCATCCGAGACGGTGACGGCGACGGGGTGCGCCGCGCTGAGCGCCACCACCAGGGGATGCTCCCGCGCCTCGAGATCGATCGACATCGGTTCGATCCCGGCGGGAGAGAGACCGAATCCGGCGGTGATCACCAGACGCTCCGAGGCCTGATCGACCTGCGCGCAGATCGCCTGCTTGGCGCCGCCATGCACGCCCAGCCATTCCAGCGCCCGCTCGGCGCACGCGCGCGGATCCTCGGAGCCGAGCAGGAACTCGACCAGCCGGAGCTTTGCCTCCGCGGGAGGACCGGGTAGGCTGCCCCCGCGTTGGGGAGGAACGGCGGAAAGAGCGCCGCTCAAGGCTCCCTATCCTGCGACGGCCCGCCGGCGGCGGCGCGGGGGCGCCGGCGCGATCGAGGCCGCGGCCAGCTGGGCGCGCAGGGCCGCGTTCTCTGCGAGAACGGCCTCGTGAGTCCGGGAATCCGACGGCTTGGCCACGGGGAATACCTGGCCGACCGCCTCGGAGTACTTCAGATACGTGTCGATCGACGCCACCACCACGCGCGCCTCGACCGTGATGAGGTCGATGCCGACCAGCGACACCCGAACCCAGGCGTCGATGACGATGCCCTTGTCCAGCACCCGGTCCAGGACGTCGATGATGCTGGTCCCGCCAGTGTTCCGTTCAACGGGCATCGATGCTCCTCCTGCGCGCCGTGCTCAGGGGCGCCGTGCGCGGTGGTCGTGGGATATTGGGTCGCCGGCGCGGGGGCCGCGATCCCGAGAGAGCGGAGACGCGGCGCTCGAGCGCCACCACCTGCTTCCGCAGCGCCTCGTTCTCCGAAGCGAGAGGCCGCGCGCCCGGCGCCAGATACGTATCGTGCTTCCACCAGTCGAGCCCGACTTCCTGGGCCTTGTCCAGCGAGCAGACGATCAGCCGGATACGGATGGTCAGCAGCTCCACTTCCGCCAGCGAGACGCGGATGTCGCCGGCAATGAGGAGTCCCTTGTCCAGGACCCGGTCGAGAACGTCGACCAGGCCGGTACTACGCTGACTCCGCAGCGGGAGCTCGTCTCTCAAGGGCGAAAGTCCTCTTGTGTACCGAGGGAGGCGTCAGCGGGTGGAGGCGTCCACGATGCGGGCGAGGGTCGATACGCTCCGATCGAGAACCGAGGCGGCCTGATGGACCGTGGTGGGGTTATCGGCATGCTCGCGGAGCACCCCGATCCAGCCGGCCATGGCGTTCAGCGGGTTGCGGAGGGCGTGAGCCAGGTGCTCGCGCTCGTCCTCCGCGGAGCGACTCAGGACCTCGAGCGCGGCTGCGAGCGACCGGAGCCGGCGGGCGATGGATTCCGGATCACCCTCACCCGGGCCCGTGTCCTCGAGCTCCGCGGCGAGGGAGCGGAGCCGCGATCGAACGTCATCGAGGATAGCCTGCCGGGCCGAACGTGGCGCCTCGGCAAGGACCGAGGGGGCCGCCGATCTCGACTGGGTAGACGGGAGGCGTCCCATTGCATCCCGCGGGGAATGCAACCGACGTGCCCGGTTTCGTTCACACGAATAATGTACAAATTTAGACGGTTAACATGTGATGGGGGAGGGAAGGAATACCCGTAGCGCCCTATTTGGGGTGTGTAAAAAGTTCCTCGCGGTCTTGCGCTAGCTCCGCGGCTTGGGCAGACTTGGCTCATGACCCGCGTGCTCATCGCCGACGACGACCGGGATTCCTGCCATGCGCTCTCGGCCCTGCTGGCGGCCTGGGGCTACGAGGTGGTGGAGGCAATGGATGGGGGCGCGGCGCTCGACCGCGCGATCGCCTTCCGACCCTCCCTGATCATCACCGATCTCGTCATGCCCGGCATGGACGGGCTCGCGCTCCTCAAGGCGCTCCGCGTGGAGCTCCCGGCCTCCACCGTCATCGTCCTCACCGGTCACGCCACCATCGAGACCGCGGTGTCGGCCATGCGGGACGGCGCCTACGACTACCTCACCAAGCCGGTCGATCTTCGCCGACTCCGCGCCCTGGTGGACAAGGCCCTCGAGCAGTCGGACGTGCTCCGCGAGGTGACGCTCCTGCGCCGCCAGCTCGTCGGCACCCAGGCCATGGGGACCTTGATCGGGGCCAGCGCCCCCATGCAGGAGATCTACCGGATCATCGAGCAGGCCGCCTCGACCTCCGCGCCGGTCCTGATCTCGGGTGAGAGCGGCACCGGCAAGGAGCTGGCCGCGCGCACCATCCATTCCCTCTCCACGCGGGGCAAGGGCCCGTTCGTGGCCATCAACTGCGGCGCCATCCCGGAGACCTTGCTCGAGAGCGAGCTCTTCGGGCACGAGCGCGGCGCCTTCACCGGCGCGGTCGAGCGGCGCGCGGGCTACTTCGAGCTCGCGGACAGCGGGACGCTGTTCCTCGACGAGATCGCCGAGATGAGCGCGGCGCTCCAGGCCAAGTATCTCCGCGTGCTCCAGGACGGCGTGGTCCGGCGACTGGGCGGGCGCGCGGAGCTCAAGGTCGATGTGCGCATCATCGCCGCCACCAACAAGGATCCGCGTGAGGCGATCAAGCAGGGCGCATTCCGGGAGGATCTCTACTACCGGCTCAACGTGTTCAGCTTCACCATGCCGCCGCTGCGCGTGCGCCGGGGGGATATCCCCATGCTCTCCGAGGCGTTCGTGACGGAGTTCGCGGCCAAGTACGACCGGCCCGCCAAGGGGCTCAGCGCGGAAGCGCTGGAGCTGCTGGGCCGCCATGCCTGGCCGGGCAATGTCCGCGAGCTCCGGAATTGCCTCGAGCGGGCGGTGGTGGGGAGCACCGCCACCGACCTCACCGGCGACCTCTTGCCGCTGGACGTCGCGCCGCTCCCCGAGGAATTCGCGGCCGCAGCCGGCGCGCCCGGCACGCCGCCGCCGCCGCTGAGCCTCGACGAAGCGGAGCGTCTCCACATCCTGCGCACCCTCGCCGCGCTGGGAAGCAACAAGACGCGAACGGCCGAGAGCCTGGGCATCAGCCTCAAGACCCTGCACAACAAGCTGCGCCGCTACCGCCAGTCTCTGGATTGACGCCGGGATTGATCCCGGTCCGCCGCGCCGGCTGCGGCCGCGGCTAGCGGAAGATGCCGCGGAACCACTGAACGATATCCTTCACCACCGGAGCGTCCGCGAACGTCTGGCAGGGCGGAGGCTCGCTGCCGAGGCGGAAGGCTTCGTTGATCGCCGTGTCGCTCCCGCAGGCCCGCCGGCCGGTGCCCGACTCCACCGATGCCATCACGATGCCGGAAGGCGGCGTGAACTGCTTGGGCGGGGCCCGGCGCACCGCCGACTGCATCACCGTGGCCCAGATGGGGAGCGCGATGTCCGAACCCGTCATTCCGATGGACCGGCCGTCGTCGGCGCCCACCCATACGCCGATCACCAGGTCCGGCGTATAGCCGATGAACCACGCGTCGCGGAGTCCGTCGGTGGTCCCGGTCTTGCCGGCCGTGATGTCCTGAAGCCCCCAGCGGGCGCTCGATCCGCCGGTCCCCCGCCGCATCACGCCGCGCATGAGATGAGTCACGATGAACGCCGACTCCGCGGAGACGACCCGCGGGGAAGGTGGCGACTGCTGCAAGGTCGCCTGCGGCCCCGCGTCATCGAGCGTGGTCGGGCGCACGCGAAGGCCTCCGTTGGCCAGGGTGGCGAAGGCGGTGGTCATCTCCATGAGGGTGACCTCGGACGTGCCGAGCGCCAGCGACGGCACCGCGGCGAGCCGGCTCTCGACTCCCATCGCCTGGGCCACCCGCACCACCTGCCTCATGCCCACCTCTTGCGCGACCAGGGCCGCCGGCACATTGAGCGATTCCTCGAGGGCGCGGCGAATCGTCACCGGACCGTGGAACCGGCCGTCGATATTGTGCGGCGCCCAGTCGCCGCCGGTGGCGGGAATGACGATGGGCTCGTCCGAAACCACGCTGGCGGCGGTGAGGCGGTCCCCGCGGGACTCGAAGGCCGCGAGATAGACGAGGGGCTTGAACAGCGACCCCGGCTGCCGCCGCGCCGTCACGGCGTGGTTGTACTCGGTGGTCGTGTTCGGCCGCCCTCCCACCAGGGCGCGGATCCGCCCCGTGCTCGGCTCCATGGCGACCACCGCGGCCTGCAGCATGCCGGGCGTGAGGCCCTTGCGCGAGCGCTCGGCGCGGGTCAGGAGATCGCGGACGGCGGCCTCCGCGGTCTCCTGGAGCTGGCGATCGAGGCTGGTGGTGAGGCGCACGGCCGCGGCGCCGCTGACCACACGGCGGGTCGCCTCCTCGCGCGCCACCTCGACGAACCATGGGGCGCGGGAAGGCGCCGTGGCGGGCGCGCGAAGCGGGCGCGCCATCGCGAGCTTCACCTCGGGCTCGGCAGCGACGCCCTGCGCGGCCATTGCCGTCAGCACCCGGTCGCGGCGGCCGCGCACCACCGCTTCCTCGCCGGAATACACGCGATTCGGAGCCCGGATGGCGGCGGCGAGCAGCGCAGCCTCGTCGAGGCGCAGCAAGGAGATGTCCTTGCCCATCAGGTGCCGGGCCCCCGCGGCCACTCCCAGCACGGCGGCGTCCCGCTCCTGCCCCAGGTACACGGTATTCAGGTACGCCTCGAGGATGCGCTCCTTGCTATATCGCCGCTCGAGCAGGAACGCGATGCCCACCTCTCGCGCCTTGCGCGCCCACGTTCGCTCCCGGTTGAGGAAGAGCCCGCGCGCGAGCTGCTGGGTGATGGTGCTGGCGCCCCGGACCACGTCGCCGCCGCGGGCCTTGTCCAGAGCCGCCCGGCCGATGGCGAGGAAATCCACGCCGAGGTGATTCATGAAGCGGCGATCCTCGGCGGCGATCACCGCGCCCACCACGGTGGGGGGGATCCGGTCGAGCGGGAGCCAGATCTGATACCGGCCGTTCACGCCGTGAAAGGTGGCGATCTCGCGACCATCGGAGTCCAGATACACGACGGGATGGTTGGCCTCGCTTCCCTCGGGCAAGGGATAGGACCACCAGCCCCAGCCCAGAGCGAGAAATCCGGCGCCGGCCATGACCGCCACGAACAGGACCGCGATTCGGGAAACTCTCACGAGCTCTTCTTAGGCAAGACTGGTGCCGGGTATCGAGCGCGGCCAAGTGTGGGAAAAGTCGAATCCTCGCCAGCGGCCCGTCCTGGCCGATCGCGAAGGGAGTAAGAGATTCCCGGTAGCCTTTACCAGGGCGCGCGCACTACCCGCCGGTGGCGCGTGGGTTTGCCAAGCCCGACGCGAGCTTGCGTGCCGCGTCCGACGGGCGCGTCTCTTGCACTCAGCGGGGGCCATGAGCGAGCGCCAGCGCAGACCACCGCCGCCGCCTCAGCCGCCGCCGCCGCCCGGGCCGCCAGAGCCGCCGCCGCCACCGTCACCGCCGCCGCCACCCGTGGTCGAATACTTCAGCCCCGCAGGGTTCTGCGTAGCCAGTACCTGGCGGTAAAGCGCGGGGCCAGGAGCAAGGCGGCCGCCATCACCGCGGCCGTGAGCGCCATGCCGCCCACCCTTCGGGTAACGGCGGGGCGCGTCCAGCTGGTCACCACGTGCCGGCGCCGATCCAGCTCGGTGACCAGGGAGTCGAGCTGACCGCGGACCCCGGTGATCTCCTCTCCGAGCTCCGTGACGCGCGCCCCGGCTCCATTGGCTTCGACTACGCGAGTCGTTCCTTCGCCCATTGCAGGTCCTCCTTGACGGTCTTGCGGGTGAGATCGAGCGGAGCCAGCACGCGGCGGCTCCAGGCCATCCCGCCGACCACGGCGGCGGCCAGGAGAAAGAGCCCTCCCATCCCCAGCGCGGCCGCCCACGCCGGCATCCACTGAGCCAGCGCGAAGACGGCGGCCATCAGGAGGCCGTTGAGCGCCAGGAGGGCGAGCAGTGCCGCCACCCCCAGGAGCTTGATCATTCCCAGCGCGGCGTGCAGGTCCTCGGTGAGCTCGGCGCGCGCGAGCTCCACCTCCTTACGGATGAGAACGGAGCTGGTTTCGACGATGCGCCCCACGAGCGCGACCGTGGACAGCGCGCGCGGGTCATCTCCCGAAGCGGTCGCCTCGGGGCTGGTGGCCTTGGATGTCGCCATGACATTGTCCTTTCCGAGCAATCGCTCTTCCAGCAGCTGCGGGCGCCCCGAGATGGCCCGCTCGAGCTGAAGGATCTGGCGGTACACGACTTGCCATTCGTCGAACGGGAGCGGCAGCTGCGCCATCTCCGCCGTCATCGCCTTGAGCCTCGATCGAAGAGCCCAGGCGTCGCGATGCGCTTCCGGCTCCCGCCGGTATGCGGCCCATACGCGCTGGATCTGGCGCTCGAGGTCCTGCGCTTCTGCCGAGCCGGTCTGGAACATGTCGGGCCGACCGGTCAGCGCCTCCACCACGAGGACATGAGCGCGCGCGCTGTCCTCGACCGGTCCCCGGAGGAGCAGGGCGTTGGGATAGAGCGCCAGCTCGAGCTCTCCGGCCCGGAAATAGGCGGACTCGGCGGTGAGGATACCGGAGAGCGCGCCTCCGCCCAGCCGCGTGAGGATGCGCGTGGGCAGGGCGCTCCACCAGGGGGGAGGGAGCGCCGTGACCTCGATGTCATTGAGGCGGAGCGTCTCGGCCACCAGCGCCGCCGCCGCCGGGTAGGACTCGGGCGTGGTCACGAGCGGCACGTGGACGTCATGGTGACCGCGCAGCGCGGAGATCAGCCGCAGGACGGGCACGGTGATCAGGAGGACCAGAAAGGCCGCCGCCAGCCCCGCGGTGACGGAAAATCCCCGGGCGATGCTCCGCCAGAACGTGGGGCGCGCGGCGTCCTTCTCCTTGACCGGGGGCCTCAGCCCGATGCCCACCGCGATGGGAACCAGCAAGGCCAGGGCGATCCAGGCCAGCCGGACGAGCCAGGCGGGCAAGCCGTGCGGCAACGGCACGAAGGCGAGGAAGAAAGCCGCCGCCTTCGGCGCCACCACGCCGATCAGCAGCAGCGGCCAGGCGGCGGCCGAGGCCACCAGCCCGGACAGGAGCATCCGGCGCCGTCCGGTCACGCGGCCGAAGAGCGCCACCACCGCCCAGTCGAACATGGCGGAGATGATCTTCCCCACCGAGCGGCTGATGAGGCTGAGGATCGCCTGGATCAGCGCCATGGAGGCACGTCAGGACTTGCGCTTGCGCCGCGCGGTCCCGCGCCGCTTGCCGCGCGGGGCGCGGAGCGTCCGGAGCTCGGGGAGAATCTCGTCGGCATAGAACTCGAAGAAGCCCTTCTGCTCCTTGCCGACCTGATGCACGCAGATATGGTCATAGCCCGCGTCCGCGTACTTGCGGATGGCGGCGAGATGCCGCGCCGGGTCCGGGCCGCAGGTGATGGACTCCGCCACCTGCTCTTCCGTGACCAGCTCGGCCACGGCCTCGAAGTGGGCGGGCAACGGCAGCTCCCACGAGAGGCTGCTCTCCATGGCGGAGGTGGGCCAGTGCTCGCGCGCGACCCGGCGCGCGGTGGCCTCGTCCTTCGCGTAGCAGACGGTCAGCTCCGCGTAGCGCGGCTTGCCGGCGCCGCCCGCGTCGTCGAAGGCGGCCAGGAGGGCGGGATCCGGGTCGGTGCCGATGAGCCCGTCGCCGAGGCGCCCCGCCTGCTCCGCCCCGCGCGGCCCGCCGGCGGCCACGAAGATCGGCGGCAGCACGTCGGGGAGCGTGTACAGGCGCGCATTCTCCACGGTGAAATGACGGCCATGGTGGCTCTGGTTGCCGCCCTCCCACAGCTGCCGGATCACGGCGATGGCTTCCTCCAGCCGCTCCTGTCGCACCTCGGTCTCGGGCCAGCCCTGACCCACCACGTGCTCGTTGAGGTTCTCGCCCGTTCCCACGCCAAGGAAGAACCGCCCGGGCATGAGGGCGGCGGCGGTCGCCGCCGCCTGGGCGACGACGGCGGGATGCAGGCGCGTGGTGGGACAGGTGACCGCGGTCCCGACGGTCAGACGCTGGGTGGCCTGAGCGATGGCGCCGAGGACGCCCCACACGAATGGGCTCTGGCCCTGCTTGTCGATCCACGGATGATAGTGATCGGAGATGAGCGCGAAGCCGAAGCCCGAGTCCTGGGCCATCTGCGCGTAGCGGACCAGGTCCAGCGGCGACTGCTCCTCGCTCGAGAGCTTGTAGCCCAGCGTGAGCATGCTATCTGACGCTCGTCTTGACGGTGAGGTTGTTGATCACCCCGTTGACGCCCCTGACGCTCCAGGCAATGGCGGTCGCGCGCTGCCGCAGCGCCTCGCTGTCGACCACGCCGTGCAGGTAGACGGTGCGGAGATTGGTGTCCACGTCCACCTTGGCGAGCGTGGACACCTTCTCACCGGCGAGCCTGGCCTTGACCTGGGCGGTGATGCTGGCGTCGTCGAAGTTTTCCCCCGCGGTCCGTCCCGACCCCGTCGAGCAGGCGGCCAGCATGAGCATCGCCAGCATGACGACGACGAGCAATTCCAGATGTCGCGGACGCCTCATGGTCTTCTCTCCTTCCAGGCGGCGTGATGGACTTCTGCGCCACGTTGCGCCATTCAGCGGCAAGGGGTGTGCCAGTTCCTCGCCGGCGCGGGTCCGGCGCCAAAGCAAGCGGAAAGGTTATCGCTGAGTCGCTCGATGGAAGGGGAGCCGCCGGAGTCCGACCGTGGCCTCTCGACAGCGACGGGAAAAATGGTTCGTGGCACGGTAGTCTCGACCCGACGCGGTTCTCTTGTAGCCAGCACCAGAAGGTGCAGGGTGTCGATGGCACCACGGTTGCGTTCTCCTGGCCGAGGAGGACCGCATCATGGACAAGAACAAGGAAGCGAAAAAGCCCGAGCGCCGAGTCGCCGACGCGAATCGCCCGGACACGTTGCGACCGGGCCCAGGAGAGCGGGATCGAAAGGATCGGGCGCGCGAGAATGACAATGACGACGAGAAGGAGAGACCGGCCGGGCCCGTGAAGTAGTCCAGTCCGCAGCGCGGGCGCGAGGAGAATCTACCCGGTCGGATCGTCCGCCTGTTCTCGGGGCGTGCGCGGGCCGCTCGCCAGAAATCGTGTCGTGGAAGGTAGATACAGGGCGGGCATGGAACTTGTAGTCTTCGGACCCATGACCTCCGCATGGTCTACGACCCGCCACCAGGCGAGCCACGCCAGCGAGACGGTGACATCGCGTCGCCGGTATCGCCGCGCGCTTGCCGCGCTCACGCGGGCAGGGCTGCCCTTTCAGGTAGGCGGCGCCTTCGCGATGGAGCACTACATCGGCGTCGCGCGCTGGACCAAGGATCTGGACGTCTTCATCCGTCCCCGTGACGTCACGAGCGCCATGGAGGCGCTTGCCGCGGCCGGCTTCCAGACGGAGCTTCCCTATCCCCACTGGCTGGGAAAGGCCCGGGCGGGACGGGACTTCGTCGATCTCATCTTCAGCTCGGGAAATGGCCTCGCGGAGGTGGACGATGAATGGATGGCGCGCGGCGTGCCCAGCGTGGTGATCGGGCTGCCCGTCCATCTCTGTCCTCCCGAGGAGATGATCTGGTCCAAGGCCTTCGTGGCGGAGCGGGAGCGTTACGACGGCGCGGATGTCGCCCATCTCATCCGCGCCTGTCACGCCGAGATGAGCTGGGACCGGCTGCTGGCCCGCTTCGGGCGCCATTGGCGATTGCTGCTGAGCCACCTCGTGCTCTTCGAGTTCATCTATCCGTCCGAGCCCGCGCCCCGAGCGCGCGCGATGACGCAGGCTCTCGCGCGGCGTCTCGCGGAGGAGGCCAGCGGGTCGGAGCAGTCGGAGCGCGTGTGCCAGGGGACCCTGCTCTCGCGCGCTCAGTATCTTCCCGACGTCACCGCATGGGGCTACGCCGACGCCCGCACCGCTCCCCGGGGCCGCATGACCGAGGAGGACGTGGCGCACTGGACGGCCGCCATCCACGACAAGGAGGATGCCCCGGATGCGAATCGCGGCGGTGGGTGACCTGCACTGCACCACGACCTCGCAGGGAGCGCTCGAGCCACTGTTCGCCGCCATGAGTCGCGCCGCCGACGTGGTGGTGCTGGCGGGTGACCTCACGGATTACGGGCTTCCCGACGAGGCCCAGGTGCTCGCGCGCGAGCTTCGCGCCGCCAGTCCCGCCCCGGTGATCGCGGTGCTGGGCAATCACGACTACGAGTCGGGCGCGGTGGATCAGGTGCGCTCGATCCTGGAAGGCGCGGGGGTCAAGATCCTGGACGGAGGCACCCACGAGGTGGGCGGCGTCGGGTTCGCCGGCGCCAAGGGCCTCGGGGGCGGCTTCGGGGAGCGCGCGCTTCAGCCGTGGGGCGAGGAGGTCATGAAGCGTCTCGTCCACGAATCGCTGGCGGAGGCCCTCAAGCTCGAGTCCGCGCTGGCGCGGCTACGCACGCCGGTGCGGGTGGCGGTGCTCCACTACTCCCCGATACGGGAAACGGTGGAGGGAGAGCCACTCGAGATCTTTCCGTTTCTCGGCTCCAGCCGCCTGGAGGAGCCGCTCGTTCGCTACTCGGTGACGCTGGCCGTCCACGGACACGCGCATCACGGGCGCCCCGAGGGACGGACCCGGTCGGGGGCGCCGGTCTACAACGTGTGCCTCTCGCTCCTGCGGGCCACATCGCCCGGAGAGCCGCCCTTCCGCCTCATCGACCTGGGAGATGTGCCCGCCACGACTGGAGTGGAAGACGGGCGCGTGGGGGAGCGGCGCTAGCTACTACGCCGCAAGCCATTACGCCGAGATCAGCGATTCCTCGGGGCGCTCGGCGAGCCGCAAGGCCTCCACACGGGCCTCCGCGAGCGTGGTGACGTAGGCATTGGCTCCGGCGGCCCGGAGCGCGCGGCGCAAGGCGACGGGCTTCCCCATCCCGCACCGCAAGACCAGGATGGGCGTGCCGGGGGCGGCGTCTCGCAGACGCTTCACGAGCTCGCACAGACGGCGCGCGCCGCCCGGCCCCACGGCGCCGACACAGATCAGCGC
>Ga0134121_10002308_pt1 | contig 16666 bp, 11 predicted proteins | sample KB301_FD_96463 | JGI IMG/M metagenome (GOLD analysis project Ga0134121, IMG submission 96463) | Terrestrial soil microbial communities without Nitrogen fertilizer from Kellogg Biological Station, Michigan, USA - KB3-0-1 | ecosystem: Environmental > Terrestrial > Soil > Unclassified ... | reverse complement strand
CCGCGGAAGGTGTAGAAGGGGTTGGCCTCGTTGTGGATCAGCGTCTGCTCCTGCAGGATGCTGATCGCGACCGCCTGGCCGATGCGCAGGGAGGCGTGGCTGTCGCTGCGCCAGTGGACGCCGGCGATGTTGCGGCCGGAGGCGATGTTGGAGGCGACCTTGTTGAGCTCTCCCTCGATGGTGAGGGTCGGGCCGGTATAGGGCAGCAGGGCCGTGCCGTCCGCGTTGGGCACCACCGGGTGCGGAATGGGGCGGTTCTCGGTGTCGAAGAGCGCCTTGAGGATCGTGACGCAGGCGCCCGCCACCGTGGCATGGCCGGCGGTGTAGGACGGGTGCGTCGGCGAGCCCTCGGGGAAGGCCATCGGCAGCAGGGCGGTGCCGCCGTTGTACGTGGCGATCGGGTCGAGCACCGTAGAGCTGAAGAGACTGGGGTGCAGAGCACCGTTGTAGCGGCCCGGCGACTGGTTGAGGTGCACCTCCACGAGACCGGCCATGGCCTCGGGGCGCAGCCGTCGGTGGACCTGCCACTTCTTGTGCCAGGTGGCCTTGAGGCAACGGGAGGCGACCTCGCACATCAGCGTCTTGGCGGCGGGCGGACCGAAGGTGCAGAAGCCGTCCTGTGTCGTACTGCCGAGGTACGGGTTGCCGGGATTGAAGGGGCAGCCGAGGCCGCCGCCGATGTCGGAATTGTCCGGCGGCGTGATGAGGATCAGGCAGGCGTTGAAGTAGGCCTGGAAGAGGACGTCGATGTGAACCCAGGCGGAGATGTCCCGGCCGTTGATGACGTAGCGCCGGGCGCCGAGGAACTGCTGCTTCCCGGGAACCAGCCCGTTCTGCACGGTCAGCCACTCGTCGAAAGACTGCATGTGGTCGGAGCCCGCCTTGAGCGTCCACATCTTGCGCTCGACGAACTCGACGCCGAACGGCGTATTGAGCCACATGAACTGCGACGTCAAGGGACCGTCCGAGATGCCGGGGCCGTTGTCCCGGAACAGGGTCTGCGGGGTTACCTTGCCGTTCGCGTCCCGAGGCCCCTTGAAGTCGGCGCCAAAGGAATTGAGATCCGCGGCGGCGGCCGCCGCCAGCGGCGAAGAGTTGTAGTCGAGGTAGTTGACGTCGCGCAGCAGCGCCATCCAGTAGTTCTCGGCCAGCTCACTGGCCTGCTCCTTGCTGGCCAGGGCCGGGGGCGGCGGCACCACCACGCCATGGCTGTCGATCCCTTCCATGTCGAAAGCGAGACCGCACTGCGGGCTGGTCTGCTTGCGGGCGCCGGGAGCGAGAGTCATGGCGTCGTAGTCCGTCGACTTGCCGGTCTTGATGGCCTTGAGCAGGCTGTTATAGGCGGCCGGGTCGACCTCGCCGAAGGAGTTGTGGGGCATGCTCTTGGAGTAGCTGGCGATCAGGCTCGGATAGCGAGCCTCGTCGCCGTTGGTGGGATGGGTGACGTTGCCCCCCTTCCACCAGAAATCGGCTTGGTCCTTGCGGTGCGCCCAGCAGGCGTTGCGCCGCGCCCGGGTGGCGGCTGTCCCGGCCTCCTCGGTGACGAGCTCGAGGCCCGGCTCGGCGGCGGCGTTCGCGGCACTCGGGCTCGCGAGCGCCTCCAGCCCCACGACACCCGAAGCCACCGCGGCCGCAGCCGCGCCGCCCAGCCCGCCGAGGAACCGGCGCCGGCTCAACGCCGGGGAATCCGTCTGACCTTTGCTATCTGTATCAAGAGGACGCAACTCGTTCTGCTGGTGATTGGACACTTTCGTTCTCCCCTCACTTCAGGCGTATGCCCGAGCCTGGAGACAGGCATTCCCCATGCCTGGCCGTGGTTACTACGACTCCTCCAAAAGTCTGGAAGCACTAAACTTTCACTATTTTACCAAGTCTGCGGGCGCCGGACAAGCCTCTTTGTCCGTTGCCGGGAGGGAGAGCCGAGCCAAGCAGAGTCGCTTGACAGAATTCCTGCAACTGTAGACAATTTCCTTTGGCAGTTAACACGGCAAAGCTGAGAGGAGGTCTGAATGAGAAGGTGCCTTTGGGCCGCCGGTCTGCTGTCCCTTATCGCCTTGTCCACGCCTCGCAATGCGTCTGCGTGCGACCTATGCAAGGTCTATGGATTTGCTTGTAGTGCTGACAACTGTGAATTCGTAGTCGGATGTGAGCCGCAGTCTTTTGGGCACAATAGCTTCGCCGATTGCTACTCGAATGGGGCCTCGTGCCAGACCGGAAGTGAATTCCGCATGTGGGCTTCGCTGACTGCTCCTGTCTGTAAAGAGCCGGTCTTGACCTTCGATGTCAAGGCGTCTTGAAGCTGGCCTTGGCCTCGCCTTCCTCGTGGTCGCGGCGAGCGCCGCCCACGCCGTTCCTGTGCGGATCGCCCTTGAGCCGGCCGGCGCCGCCTCTCCTCAGCCGCCAGTCTCGGGCACCGTTGAGATCACGACGCAGGCCGGCTCCGAGCAGGGCCAGAGCTTGAGGATTCCCGGCAAGCTGCCTGGCGATCTGGAGATCGATCTTCGTCCGGGTACGCTGTGGACTGCACGGTTCGTGACCAAGGGATTTTGGGGCGAGCCGTCCGCCATCCTGCCGCAGGAAGCAGGCTCCCGGCTGCGATTGCGGGTCTTCCAGGCGGGCCGGTTGAACGGCCGGGTGGTGCTGCCGGCTGGCGAGAAACCCCTCTCCAGCCTGACGGTCCGGATTCAGCCTCCCTTCGGCCGAGCCCAGGCGGGGTTGCTGGAGGCCACAATCCCCTGCCCGGTCACCGGGGGGAACCTCAGTTGCGAGACGCCGGCGGGTAAGTTCGACTTGCGGCTGCGGACCGAGGGGGAATTCGCACCCGTTTACCTTTGGGGCGTCGAAATACCCGCCGGCAAGGCGTCCAGCCTGGGAGAGCTGAAGCTGCGGCGCGGAGCCTCCGTTTCGGGTTGGGTGCAGACCGCCGAAGGCGGGCCGCCGACCGCCGAAGGCCGCCTGAAGCTTTCGCCCGTCCGCGCCTCGGAAGACGACCTGAGAGTCCTCGATGAGCTCGAGAAAGCTTCGTTCGACGCCAAGCCCGACGAGAAGGGATTCTTCCAGATCGCCGGCGTCCCTCCCGGCCAATATGAGCTGACCGCCGAGCAGCCGGGTTACGCTCCGGCGCACCGGCGCCCCATTGAGGTGCGTCCGGGTCTGGAGGCCCAGGTCATCGACCGTTTGACCCTGGCGAGACCGGTCACCTTCGAGGTCTCTCTCGACCCGCCGATGGAACCTTACGGCCATCCCTGGCGGATCGTCCTGGCCCGGAAGGCCCAGGCCTCGGATCCACCCTCCGATTCCTACTCCGGCAACGCCTCCAAGGAAGGAATCTGGCGCTCTCCCACCATCGCTCCCGGCAGCTACGAGATCCGCGTGCTCGGCGACCAGAAGGCCATCTGGCACGTCGAGCTCGTCGACGTTCAGCCGGGTCGCTCCTCAATGCAGATCGAGCTGCCCGTGCTGCGGATCAAGGGGACGGTCACCCTGGGCAAGGAACCTCTCGCGGCAACCCTCTGGCTCTCCCAAGAACAGGGGCAGCGCCTCGTGTTCGACTCGGACGACCGGGGCCGGTTCAGCGGCGTCCTGACAGGCGAGGGACTCTGGCGTCCCCAGATCGCGGCGGACACGCTGAGGCTACGGTTGCAGCTCGATCCCGTGGAGATCAAGCTGGCGAAGGGAAAGACGGTGGCGGAGGTTGAGATCCACGTTCCGGACACCCACCTGGCCGGCCAGGTGGTGGACGAGGACGGGCGGCCCGTGTCCGGCGCGCGGGTCTCCGTCACACGGCTCGGAAACAAGGGCATCGATCAGTTCGAGACCGACGACAAGGGCGAGTTCTCCGTGCGCGGGCTGCGGCCCGGTTCCGTGCTGGTGAGCGCCGTGGAGAAGGACCGGCGGACCCCGTTTACCATGGCCACGGTGCCCGAGGAAGCGGAGGGCCCGTGGCTGCGGCTCGTCCTCCGGCGGCTGCGCACCTTCGAGGGCCGGATCGTCTCCACCAACGGCGGGGTACCCGGCGCCATGGTCCAGGCCTGGTCCCCGCTCGCGGCCCAGGGTTCGGCCAGCGCCTCGAACGTCGATCAAGCCGTTTCGGATGCGGAAGGGAGATTCCGGGTCGAGCTTCCGGCCGATGCGGCAATCCTGAACCTCCTCGTCCTGCCTCCGGGTTTCGCCCTGCGGCTGTTGACCCTTGCATGGACCCCAGGGCAGGCCGTCGAGATCCCCGTCGAGCCCTCAGGCGGCACCCTCGTCCTCGAGCTGGCAGCCGAAGGATCTGCGCCTCTCCTCGTTCACGGCGGGACGTTCACGTTGCCGCAGATGCTCAGCGCCTGGGCGCGGATGCAGGGTGCCCGGTCGCAGGATCCCCGCCGGCTCGTCGTACCCAACGTCGAAGCGGGAGCCTACAGCCTCTGCCGCGGGGCTGGCGTGGTGTCCAGGCTGCGAAACGGAGGGGAGCCGCCGGCGGCTCAGTGCTCGACCGGCGTGCTCGCCCCCAATGGCGACCTTGTGCTGAAAGTCCCGGGCGGAGCGGGCCGGGAGGGGGCACGGGCCCCCGGCTAATTGAAACTCATTGGCGGGCGACTGTGACGGTTCCAGTTCGTCTCGACGGATCGCTCCTCCTTCGCGAACACGGCGACCGTAGCGAGATGGTCACGAAGGCGTCGCGGCCAGCCCGCAGGGCGGCGTTCCCGTACGGGTGGGAACCGGCGGAGCCGGTGGGAACCCGGGGATGGGAGGCACCCTCAGGATCCCCCCAACCACCCTGTCAAGGTGGCGCCGGCCGCGCCGGCATTCCCCCGTGAATGGGCCTGCGCCGGGTCCGGCCGGCCTTGCCTGCCACCCTCAGGCCACGGCGGCAGGCCTTCGGCCCAACGGGCCGGGAGAACGGAGCCCAGGGCTGAGGCCGCAGGCCGATGCCCTGGGTGGAGAGATGACAACGCGGTGCGGCCTGAAGGGCCGCGAGACCGTTGGCCCGGCATTTTGGGGGCGCGATTGCGAGGCCAGCCGTTCGAGTCTCTTCTTGAGGTGGCCGATGTCGCGCGTCGCGCCTCAGTCCCTGCGAGAAGAGCTCTCGCGGCCCTTCAGGCCGCATGGATGGGGTGGCCTTTTTCCCAGGGCATCGGCCTTCGGCCTCAGCCCTGGGCTGGGATCTCCCGGCCTGTTGGGCCGGCGGAGCGGCTTCGTGTGTATGTGAGGACATCCTCGTCAATGTTCAGTGTCGTTCGCATAGGCGAAAAGCATACCGCCTCACGCATGAGCAGCCGTTGCTCTGGCCTCAGCAGCCGTCGGTGAACCTTCAGCAGCCGTTGGTGAACTTCCACCAGCCATTGGTGAACCTCCACCAGTCGTCGGTGAAGCTTCACCACCCGTCGGTGAACCTTCAGCAGCCGTCGGTGAACCTCCACCAGTCGTCGGTGAAGCTCCATATCTCATCGCTGAAGCTCCACCAGCCGTCGGTGAAGCTCCACCAGCCGTCGGTGAGGCTCCACCAGTCATCGGTGAGGCTCCACCAGCCGTCGGTGAAGCCTCAGCAGTCGCTGCTTACGCTTCCGCAGGCTCTCCCGCTCGGGCCAGGACTGCGACTCCGAGGATCTCGCCGGTGCTCTCCTGGGTCGTTCCTCCGGCGAGCCCCAGGACGTTCGCCAGGTCGGGTGCGGAGCGCACCAGTCTCGCGAGGACGTTCGCCGCCAGAAGCAGGTCGGGCAGGAAGGTGCGGGTGGCGCCCGCTTCCTCCCCCTCGCGCTCGATGCGGTGATCGGCCGGCGCGGCTGCCCCCTCGCGCCCCCTGAAGAGGGGTGGCCACGCCAACATCCGGAGCGCCGTGAGAAAGAGGAGGGCGTCCTCCCGGGTCGCGAACGTCCCGAACGGGCGGTGCCCCGACTCGAAGCTCTCCCACTCGCGGAAGAGGTGGTACCGCTGGCCGTGCTCGCGCACGATCCAGGGTCCCGCGAGCTCCGCCTCCAGCGCGCTGCCGGACGTTTCGTCCCGTTCGCGGAGCGCCGAGAGGTACTCCGGGGAGAAGGCGTTGATGATGCAGGCCTGCGGGGGATGGCTCATGCAGATCTCCTTTTCCGGGAACGGGTTTGCCCGTGAATCGCGGACATGCCGGCTGAAGTGCCGGCTTCCCGAAAGAGCCCGGGATTCGGACCTGTTCTACATTGGCCGGAGGGAAATTGTCAATAGCCGATCTTTTTTGCCCCCTTCCCACTGATCCTATGAGTGGTGTACACTTCCTTCCATGTCCAACAACCCAGAACAAGAAGAAGTCGACCGCCTACTCCTCGTCATCAGGACGGCCATCCGCCTCCTCGGACTTACCAATCGAGAAGTTGAACGCCGATTGGGATTGACTCCCAGCTATCTGGGCCGTCTCTTCGGCGGCACCATCGAGCTCAAGGTCGAGCACGTGCTCGCCATCTCGCGAGCCTTGGGGCTGGCGCCCGCTGAGTTCTTTGAGCTGGCCTACCCGCGGCGGCCTGATCCGCCCTCGGAGTCCTCGAAGGCAATCCGCAAGCTCCTGCGAGACATGCAGCCGATGGACTCGGAACCCCGGCCCGTAACCGCGATCTCGGAGGAAGAGCTCCAGCGGAAGATCCAGGACTCCGTACGGCAGGCGCTACGGGAACTGGCCGGAGGCCGGTGACTTGGTGGATGGTGGCCGGAAAAAGTTGGGCGGTGATTTTTTCCGCCCACTTCCAACGGATACCCTGAATGGTATACACTTCCATCCATGCCCGAGAACCCTGAAGGCGAAGAAGTCGCCCGTCTATTGCACCTCCTCGGAACGACCATCCGCGTCCTTGGACTCCCTATCCGGGAGGTTGAACGCCGAGTGGGCGTGAGTCCTGGATACCTGGGACGGATTTTTCAAGGGTCCGCAGAGGCCAAGATGGAGCACGTACTCGCGATCTCCAGAGCTGTGGGCCTGACGCCTGGTGAGTTCTTCAAGATGGCGTACCCGCGGCGTCCGGGTCCGCCCTCCCAGTCCGCGCAGGCCATCCACAGCCTCCTGGGGGGCATGCTTCCGATCGAGCCGAAGAGCCGGCCGGCCGCGGGGATCTCGGAGGAGGATCTCTCGTGGAAGATTCAGGAGCTCGTCCAGCGGTCGTTACGGGATGTGCTTGGAGGCGTCGTCTGAGCTGGTGTCTCGAGCCTGCTGATACTGACCGTGGAACCCAACCGCGGTCCCGGAGGGGACCACCGTCGGTAGCCCAGGATTTCAATCCCGGGCGATAAGCGGAGTCGCTGACGCCTTCTTTCGCGACACCTTTTAAGAGTGTGTCTCAAAAGGATCGACAGCCACGCCTGCGTCGCCAGGGATTGAAATCGCCTGGCTACCGACGCTTGTCCCCTCCGGGACTGCCATTCGTTTCCTAGGGCCGCGCTACTCGAAACGGGGGGTGAAGCTGGCCTCCGGGTCGACCTGCGTGTGCCGGAGGAACTCGACGACGCTTTCGAGGAGGGCGACGGTTCCATGGCGCTTCTCGAAGGCATCCTTTAAGATCATAATCGCACTCACTGCCTCGCGGCGAACTCCTATAGCGAAGAAAACTTCAACTGCTTCAGCCACAAGGATTTCGGTATCGCTATACTTTCCCTGCCGTAACCAGACCAAGGCTAAGTCGAGCGTGGTAAGTGCGCCGGCAAATCCAAGACCAGCGCTATCAAAGCCATCTTTTGCTTCTAGGAAGGCTTCCTCCGCAGATTCCAGCTCGAGCAGAGCCGCCGAGATTTGGCCTTGAAGCCACCTTAGCTTAAGCCTATTAACCTTATCAACTCGTCTACCGAGGCGGGGCTGATGGTCGAAAAGTGCCCTCCTTGCCTCCTTGAATTTGCCACAAGCAACCAAAAAAGTGAGTTCGTTGTGAACGGCCTGAAAAACAAGATCGGGCTCCCTGATCGAGTCTATGAGTGGCATTCCTATTTTACTGGTTTTCAGCGCTTCTTCAGGAGATCCCTGGTAATACTGATAAATTGCCTTGATTAAAAGTGACCTACCTGCAAGGTGGCTATCTCCAAGCTCGACATAGATCTTATAGGCTACATCAAGAGAAGCAAATGCTAGAGCAAAGTCTCGGCGAGTCCCCAAGAATGAGGCTTGAAGTTCATATAGGCGAACCTTAAGATAAGGATCACCGGAACCTTTTTGAAAGAGTTCAAAGGCGGTCCCGAAGGCGCGATCTGCCTCGGCTAGGTCATCTGCGACTCGAAAAGCATTTGCCAACTCACCCCAAGCCCTGGCTTGTAAGTCAATTAGGCCTTGGGCACCGAAAAGCTTCGCTTCGAGTCTGCCTGCAACCTCAACTGCAGCGTCCGCAAGCCTCACCATTTCACATGGGTCCTCATGCCGAACCGCCCAGCTCCGACTCAAAAGAGCCCTATACATACCTAACCCACTCAGAGGTAGGTCCGCATCCTGGACAACAGCCTTAAGCCCTCCCTCTGCAAGCAACGACTCAATCTGCCGCGCTCGATTCACCTCCCGATCAATATAACGAGCCTTCTTTACAGAGCGATCCAAGGCAGCCGAATAAGCAGCATCCTCTACATCAGATAGCGATCGGTCACGCGCTGTTAGCAGGTCATGCCTCTTTCTCAGTTGGGCATTGCAAGCGTGGCAGCCGAGTAACAGATGGCTAACGACTACACGCATTCTCCCGCCTGGTAGAATTCCGTGAAGAAACTCTTCCAGCTCTGCCGTTGTGGGATGCCCTCTCAACGCCACCCTCCTCTTGTTCTTTCCCAGAGACCTCTGCAGAAGCGCCTTCGGCTTGGATTGGCTAGTTCGGGCACTTTAGCACAGGGCGGCAGCGTGCCGCCGCCCTTTTAAGCCTAGCCGTTCGGGTCAATACAGGGGCCCTGCTCGGTCAACAGGCACCTTGGACCTCCCGTAGTAGCAGCAGAGCCCGTAGTAGTAGCAGAGTTGGGCGGGCCTTGCTTCTGCCACGTAGGCCTCTGTGAGGAAACGCGCCCCGCCCCCGCCCACCCCCAAAACACCGGGACCGCCTCCTCCCAGGCTCGGGTCAGCCACTTCCAAACCGCTTGAGGCCCCGCGACCGGAGCGGCCTGGACCTGGACCGGTCCCATGAAGGCCAGCCCGCCTGCCAGGAGAGACACGGAAAGAAGACGCTTCAAAGAATGCTGGTGCATCTGGCAATCCTCCCCAAACCGCGGAACAGTCCGAGGCCCTCATGGCCCGAAGCCCGCGGGCGCGACAACAAGGTGGTGTCGGCCGCTGAGTGTGCCAGCAACGATGGAAACCGTGCTGAGACCCCCGGTAAAATAATGGCCTTCCGCATCCACCTGGGAGGCGCGATGCCCTCGATACAGAAAGAAGACGAGGGAACTCATACCATGCGAGCTCCCAGTATCGCAATCCCGATATTTCCGTTCTCGCGATCCAAAGAGCTTCAAGGGCGCGATTCCAAACGCCGCGCTCTTACCAAAAAATACCATTGACGTTTAGGGCTTGACATCTTCAATCGGCTTCGGTCATTATCTCGCCGTCGCGGAAACAACTCGTACGGCACGGAACGATTGGGTGAAATGGGAATCGGTCTTCCGGCGTCATGAAGGCGCCGGAGTTTTGAACCAAGGAGGTTCACCATGCAGCAGATTGCGAACAACGCAGAAGCCCTCGGCGTCAGCTTCTCCAAGCTGAAGAAGATGGCGGCCCGAGATCTGGAGGAGCTCAAGCCCGAGCGGGTGCAGGAGATGCTCCAGGCGATGCCGAACTGGAAGCTCGACGTGAATCGCAAGGCGATCGACCGGTTCCACGAGTTCTCGGATTCGAAAGTGGCATTGGCCTTTGCCACCTATGCGACGGAGCTGGCCGGCGCCGTACGGCAGCCGATCTCGGTCTTCGTGGCGGGTGGCCGGCTGGGGTTGACGCTCCACGGTCAGCCGCGGAGGGGAAAGAAGGGCGGCCTCACACTGGCCGTGATGGAGTTGGCGAAGCGGCTCGGCTGATCGGCAGCCGGGCGAAAACGAACCACACTTTCAGTCAAGAAGAAAAGGAGACGAACATGTCATCAGGACAGACTTTTGCACAGGAGATGGGAGATTGGGAGGCGTTGCGCACCGCGGCTCACGACAACGCCCCGAATCTGCCGGACGCCCAGCGCGCGCTGGCCGCATTCGAGGAAATCCTGGTCCAGGTCCAGGAGATGAAGGCCCGGCAGCGCTCCTTGACGGCGGCCCGGCAGGAAACGACACAGTTGTTGGGCAAGCTGATGGTGGATGGCCGGGATCTCGCCATGCGTCTGCAAGCGGTGGTGAAGTCCAACCTGGGTCCCAAGAGCGAGCGGCTGGTGCAGTTCAACATCGCGCCGCTCCGCAAGCGCAAGGGCAAGTCCAAGGATGGGAAGCCGGAAACCACTCCACCCCCGGAGACCAAGCCGGCTGGGGAGCCTGGGGCCGTTGCGCCCCCGGTGGAGACCAAGCCGGCGGCGTAGGTTGAGGTAGGAAGTACGTCGAAGCTGTAAACCCCGGGGCGTGCCAGCGCTCCGGGGGATCTCCACGAAAGCCCCCTCATCACCCCGGCCCTCTTCTCCCATCGCCCTCCCGCCGACCGGGAGAAGAGGGAGAACAGCAAAGAAGGTGTCTCAAAGTGGTTGACGCCGACGCCTATGTCGCCAGGGATTGAAATCACCTGGCTACCCTCTGTAGTCCCTACGGGACATGGGAAGAATGAATAGCAGTCCCGGAGGGGACAAGCGTCGGTAGCCAGGCGATTTCAATCCCTGGCGACGTAGGCGTGGCTGCCGCTCCTTTTGAGACACCCTCTAAGACCCGCTTCAGCCAAGAGCAACTCCGCCTTCTTGGCGCTCACCTCTCTCCCGGCCGGCGGGAGGGCGATGGGAGAGAGGGGCCGGGGGGAGTGAGGGGCCGCTGTGAAGGACGCCCCGGCGACTGCTGAGTCTCCAAGACACCCCACTTTCGCGTAGGATTCAGGCACTCGAACTGGAGGTCTCTCTGATGCCGACGCTGCCGCAACGTTCTCTCTCCGTGCTCTGCCTGCTTCTCGCCGCTCTTTTCGCGGCGCCTCTCGCGGCGCAGCCGCCCGCCGCGGACAAGCCTGCCGCCAAGGCCGACGCGCCATCGCCGCCCAAGTCCCCGCCGGAGGAGAAGTCCGCCGTCACTCATCACACCTTCACCCTGGACGGCAAGGCCATCGCCTACACGGCCACCGCCGGCACGCTCCAGATCAAGGACGACGACGGCACCGTCAAGGCCCTGGTGTTCTACGTCGCCTACACGCGGGACGGTGTGAAGGACCCGGCGACGCGCCCCGTCACCTTCAGCTTCAACGGCGGCCCGGGCTCGGCGGCGCTCTTGGTGCACATGGGCGCCTTCGGGCCCAAGATCGTGGCGCGCAGCGAGGAGGGCTGGAACGTCGGCCCTACTCCCGGCCACCTGGTGGACAACGAGAACTCGATCCTCGACGCCACCGACCTCGTGTTCATCGATCCGGTGAGCACCGGCTTCAGCCGCCCGGCGCCGGGGCAGGACCCGAAGCAGTTCCACGGCGTGCAGAAGGACGTGGAGTCCGTGGCCGCCTTCATCCGCCTGTGGACCTCCCGCAACCAGCGCTGGGCGAGCCCCAAGTACGTGGCCGGCGAGAGCTACGGCACCACCCGCGCCGCCGGCCTCGCCTTCCATCTCTCCCAGCGCTACGGCATGCAGCTCAACGGCGTCATCCTCATCTCCACCATCCTCAACTGGCAGGATCAGGACTTCCATCCCGGCAACGACACCCCCTGCCTCATCCACCTCCCCACCTACGCCGCCACCGCCTGGTATCACAAGAAGCTGCCGCCCGAGCTCTCCGGCGACCTTTGGAAGACGCTCGACGAGGTGGAGGCGTTCGTGCTCGGCGACTACTCGCAGGCCCTGATCCTGGGCGACCGCCTGCCGGACGACCGCCGCAAGGCGATCGCCGCGCGGGTGGCGCGCTACTCCGGCCTCTCGCCCGACTACGTCGAGCGCTCCAACCTTTGCATCGACATCGAGCGCTTCACCAAGGAGCTGCTGCGCGACCAGGGGAAGACCATCGGGCGCCTCGACACCCGCTTCACGGGCCGCGACCTCGACTCGGTGGGCGAGGTGACCGAGTACGACCCCTCCGCGAGCGATCTCGACGGGCCGTACGTGGCCGCCGTCAACGACTACCTGCGGCGCGACCTCAAGTTCGAGAGCGACATGGTCTACGAGCGGCGGGGAAACGTCTGGCCCTGGAGCTGGGACGACTTCACGAATCAGTATGTGAACGTCGGCGAGTATCTGCGGCGGGCGATCACCCGCAACCCCAGCCTCCAGGTGCTGATGGCGAGCGGCGTCTACGATCTCGCCACCCCCTTCTTCGATTCCATTTTCACCAAGGAGCACCTGGGGCTGCCCAAGGAGCTGCGGGGCAACGTGAGGAACGAGCTGTTCCTGGCCGGCCACATGATGTACATCCGCAAGGCCGACCACAAGAAGCTCAAGGGGGACATTGTGGAGTTGATCCGGAGGACGACGGGGGGGTAGGGAAATGTGCCCCAGATTGTTGTGGAAACTGGGAGGGCGATGGCTTCGAACCCTCACTCCCCCGGCGAGGGCCGGGGTGATGAGGGGTGCGGTGGGAGAGCGCCACCCGAATCAAAGACCCGTCAAAGCCCCCGTAAGGACCGCTGCCGCCACCCCGCTACGCGCCGTCCACTCCGCCAGATCCGCCTTCGCCCGCTCGACGAAGGCCGCCCGGCGGTCGCCCTTGCGCAGCCGGGTCTCCAACTCGGTGAACAGGCCGTAGTTGATGTTGGCCGGCTGGAAGTGCTTCGGGTCCGACTCCGTGAGATGACGGGCCAGGGCTCCGAGCGCCGTGGTCGCCGGGAAGGGCTCCGGCGCGTGTCCCTGCCGCTCCAGCGACATATAGATGCCGATCGCGAGCCCCGTGGCCGCCGATTCGAGGTAGCCCTCGACGCCTGTGATCTGCCCGGCGAGGCGGACCCGGGGTGACGTCTTCACCCGGTACAAGGGGTCGAGATGGATGGGGGCGTTGATGAAGGTGTTGCGATGGATCTGCCCGTAGCGGACGAAGCGGGCGTTCTCGAGCCCGGGGATCATGCGCAGCACGCGGTCCTGCTCGCCCCATTTCATCCGCGACTGGAAGCCCACGAGGTTGAAGTGGCTCTTGGCCAGGTTCTCCTGCCGGAGCTGGACCACGGCCCAGGGGCGCCGCCCGTCCGGAGTCCGCAGGCCGACCGGCTTCATGGGGCCGTAGCGCAGAGTGTCCAGCCCGCGCCGCGCCAGCTCCTCGATGGGCAGGCAGCCCTCGAAGAACACGGCCTTCTCGAACTCGTGGGGGGCCACGACCTCGGCCTCGGTCACGGCCTGATGGAAGGCCAGATATTGATCGCCGTCCATGGGGGCGTTCAGGTAGTCGTCGCCCTCGCCCTTGCCGTAGCGCGACTGCCAGAAGAGCTTCGAGTGATCGAGGCTCTCCGCCTCCACGATCGGAGCGATGGCGTCGTAGAAGTAAAGGTATTCGCTCCCCAGCAGCTCCTGAAGCCGGGCGGACATGGCCTCGGAGGTGAGGGGGCCGGTGGCGAGGACGACCTCGGTCTCTTCCCCGGAAGGGATCTCCGTCACCTCCCCGCGCCGCAGCTCGATGCGCGGATGCGCGGCGATGGCCGCCGTCACCAAGGCCGCGAAGCGGTCGCGGTCGAGGGCGAGGGCGGAGCCCGCCGGCACGCAGGCCTGCCGCGCCATGCCGATGATCAGCGAGTTGAACGTCTCCATCTCCCGCTTGAGCAGCCCGGCGGCATGGAAGGGATCGTCGCTGCGCAGCGAGTTGCTGCACACCAGCTCCGCGAGGTCCCCCGTCTTGTGGGCCGGAGTCCCGCGCACGGGCCGCATCTCATGGAGGACGACGTCGACGCCGCGCTCCGCGAGCTGCCAGGCGCACTCCGACCCCGCGAGGCCGCCGCCGACGATGTGGACGGGTGTGGACATGGGGGGGAGTATAAGGCGCGGAGGGGTCGAGCACCGGATCGCGGCCCTTCAGGCCGCATGGGGGCATTGACCCTCCCCTAACCCAGGGCGGTGCCCGTGGGCTTAAGGATCACGACCCGTTGGGCCGTCCCCTAAATGAAGCTCCCACGCCGAAGGACGTAGAGACGTTCCCAGCCCGTTTCACCATACCGACCGCAGGCCCTGGACGTCGGGACGTCTCCGAGGCGGGAACCCCGACCCGATCCACCCCAACCCATGGCGGGGAAGGATCTTGTAGCGAGGAAACGGGGCGCGCCGAGAACGAGAGGCGGTTATCGCCCCGTCGGGGGTTCATCGTCTTTCGGGTGGTTGTGGCCGCGGCGGAGACGTCCCGCCGTTATTGGCCTGCGGAGGGCGTCGTGGACGGGCTGGGAACGTCTCTACGTCCTTCGCTGATCCGCTACCCCCCGAACCCCAGCGCCTGCTCCACGGCTTCCGCGGTGCCGATCAGGCGGCCCAGCACGCGGCGATGGAGGTCCGAGAGATCCTTGAGGGATCGGCCGGCGGTGGTGAAGATGCCGTTGTAGTCCCGGTCGGCCGGCAGGGAGGGGACGGCGATCTGGCCGAGGCTTGCCGCGGCGCCCCGGACGCTGGCAAAGGGAGAGGGATCGCGGTGAAGGTCCCGCTGGAGCTCCTGGAGAAGCTTGTGAGCCGCTGCCATGTGCTGGGCGATGGTGTCGCGGAGCCCCGGATCTTTCGCATGCTGGCCGTTCTGTTGCATGCCCAGGATCTCCAGGATGCAGTGCTTCTTGCGCAGCTCCCGAAACGCCGGGAAACGGCTGTGGAGAGCCGCCGCGCAGGCCAGGAGGGCCGGGGTTTCCCGGCGGCGGCGGTCCGCCTCGGCGACGCGAAAGGCGATCCTCTCCTCTCCGAGCAAGGTGAGGGCGTGGATCAGGCGGCGCGCCTGATGCTCGTCGAAGGGCTGGATTCCCGCTTCGCAGGACTTCATTTCCAGCAGAGCCCGCTCCTGGGCCCGGGTCAGGGAGGCGGCGTCCCCTCCCGGCACCTCGAAGGAGGCCGGATCGATGGAGAAGCCCGCCTCCACCAGGCTCTCGGCCCTCCAGGCGTGGATGAGCTTGCGCTCGGCCGCCTGGTAGATTCGCACCATGCGGCCGTGCTCCTCCTGAGCCTGCGCGGCGGCGAGACGGACCTCCCGCAGCTCGCCGACTCTCCGGCGCGGATCGGGTGGCAGATCGGGAAGGTGGCCGGGGAGGGGCAGGGCCCGCCAGTCGAGAGGGCTGCGGAAGAAGAGGGCGTACGCCTCCCGGCTCGCCACGGCTTCGGCCTTGGTTTCAGGGATCGGGCCGGCTCCGGCCGGCGCCGGGTGGGCAGGCGCGGCGGAGGCGGCAGAGAGGGCAGGGCTCGCCGCCTGGCTGTGCGCCGCGGCCAGCTCGGCAGGAGCCGGGGAGGCGGCCTGGAAGGGCGCAGGATCGGCGGAGGCGTGGAATGAGCCCGCGCCTGCCGCGGAGCTGCTCGTCAGCGGCGGCAGCCCCAAGGCCGTCTCCACCAGCTCGGCGATCGAGGCGAGGCGGCCCAGGAGGCGGTCGTAGACCTCGTGCAGCCGGGTCAGCGCCAGCTCCGACGCGGTCATCAGTCCCTGAAAGTCGTCGCCGGCGGGCATGCTGGGGATGGCGTACTGGGCCAGGGTGGTATCCGACTTGGCGTGGTCGAAGGGGTAGGCCTGGGGCCGGACGATGCGGTGCACCTCCTTGAGCCGGTCCTGGAGCGTGCCCAGGCGCTCCCGGAGAGCCGCGAAAAGCCGCGGATCCTCCGTCTTGGGCTTGATCTGCTGCACCAGGATTTCCAGCTCCGTGCGGGTCTCCCGCAGCTCGAAGAGCCTCGGGAAAGCATCCTTCAGAGCGACGGCGCAGGCGAGGTAGCGCGCGATCTCGTCCCGCCGTGCCGCCGGCTCCGGCACCCGGCCGCCAGTCTGCGGCGCGTCGAGGAGGATCAGAGCCAGGAGGAGGCGCCGCACCTCCACGTTCTCGTATCGCTCGAGCAGGTCGCCCGTGTTGCGCATCCGCTCGGCGGCCCGGTCCGCGGCCCGCTCGACCGCCACGGGCGAGCCGTCCTCCTGCCCGAAGCTCCCCGGCCGGATCAGGAAGCCGGCCCGGATCACGGCCAGGGCGCGCAGGGCGAGGATCCTCTCGTCGACGGCCTGGCGGTAGTTCTCGATCTCCCGGGTATGGCCGGCGTCCTTCGCCAGCACGGCCTGGCGCGATTTCTCCAACTCGGCCACGATCGCGGGCGGCTCGGCCTTGATCGTGGGGAGGCGCGGCGGAAGGGGGAGGGCGCGCAGAAAATTGGGGTTCTGGAAGTAGCGTTCCAGGGCGGCCTGGTCGCTCTCGGCCTGCGCTTCCCGCTGCTTGATCTCGTCGACGGCGATGAGGTCCTGCGGCCTGACCTGATTGCCCACCATCTCGCGATAGAAGGCCAGGGAGACCGTCCGCTCGAGCTCGTCGAAACGGGAGAACAGGGCGCTCGCGGGAAGGTCGGAGGAGAAGACTCCCAGCCCTTTCTCCCGCAGGGCGCGGGCCACCCGCTGGCGGGACGTGGGATGGGTGCCGAACAGCTCCTCCTGCTCGTTGGCCATGAAGTGCTCGAGCTGCGCCGCGAGCTGCCGCACGCCCTCCTG
>Ga0134121_10002307_pt1 | contig 16673 bp, 11 predicted proteins | sample KB301_FD_96463 | JGI IMG/M metagenome (GOLD analysis project Ga0134121, IMG submission 96463) | Terrestrial soil microbial communities without Nitrogen fertilizer from Kellogg Biological Station, Michigan, USA - KB3-0-1 | ecosystem: Environmental > Terrestrial > Soil > Unclassified ... | reverse complement strand
GATGGTTCTCGACTTGAAGGATCAGATTCCTACGGATCGAGGCGAGCGCCCACAGCCCTGCTCGCTGAAGGGGCTGGAGCCTCCGGGCGCGCCACGACCGTGGGCATCACCACGGCCATCCACGGCGCCGGCGGATTCGGCAAGACCGCTCTGGCCATCGAGCTCTGCTACGACGAGCAGGTCCGAGAGCAGTTTCCCGAAGGCATCCTCTGGGTCCAGATGCGCGACACCCTGGATGACGACGGGCGCCTGAAAGAGATCCGGGATGTCCTCCGGCGGTGGACCCGGGCAGAGCCTCCCGCCTTCGAGACCGTCGCCAAGGCGGGGCAGCATCTGATCGAGCTGCTGAATGGCAGGCGGGTGCTTCTGGTGGTGGACGACGTCTGGCATTCTGGGGACCTCTCTCCCTTTCAGGGACTCTCTTCAGCGGCGGCGCTTCTCGTCACTACTCGCGACAGCCGAACCCTCCCCCGGCAGACGGTCGCGGTTCATGTGGACGCCATGGAGATTCCGGAAGCGGTCCGGCTGTTGGGGGCCGGACTTCCCGCAGGAGCCGAGGAGGAGCTGAAGGCCCTCGTGGCGCGCCTCGGCGAATGGCCCCTGCTGCTCAAGCTCGTCAATCGGCAGGTGGCGAGCTGGATCGGAAAGGGGCTCGCTCTTCATGAGGCCATTAGCCGAGCCGAGAATGCCTTGAAGGCCAAAGGGTTGACGTATTTTGACCCGAAAGACGCGAAAGACCGCTCTCAAGCCGTCGCCCTGACGCTTGAAGCAGCCTGGAACGGCTCCCCAAAGAAGACCAGAAGAGATTCGCCGAGTTGGCGATCTTCCCCGAGGATGCGAATGTACCTCTTACCGTCCTCGAGAAACTCTGGCAGCTCGATTCATTCGACGTCCAGGAGCTCGCCTCGCGGCTATTCGACCTCTCTCTGCTCCGAAACCTTGACCTCCACTCTGGCACGATCCGCCTCCACGACGTCATCCGCGCCTATCTCCTGAAAAAGGGAGAGAGCCATCTGCCCGAGTGGAACCAGCGCCTCCTCGATGTCTTTCGCCCAGCCAACGGCCACTGGCCAGATTTGTCACGAGACGAGCGCTATCTCTGGAATCATCTGATCTACCACCTGATGGGGGCGGGGCAGAGCGACGTCTGTCGGGGCCTCTTACTGGACTTTCGTTATCTCAGATCCAAGCTGGGGGCCACGGACGTCAATACCCTGCTCGCCGACTACTCCGTCTTTGCGGAGAAAGACAAAGAGCTCCGGCTCGTTCGCGATGCTTTGCAGCTCTCGGCGCACGTCCTGGCTAGGAATCCGGCTGAGCTTCCAGGGCAACTCTGGGGGAGGCTCTTGGATAGAGAGGAGGGAGGAATCCGGGGGTTCCTTCAAAGTAGCGAGGGTAGCACGCCTTGGCTGCGGCCGCGAAAAGCAATCCTCACCCGTCCAGGCGGTCCCCTGATCAGAACAATCGACCATCCAGACAGCGTTACCGCTCTCGCCGTGTTTCCAGATGGTCGGGTGGTTTCCGGCTCCTACGAGGGGAAGCTGCGGGTGTGGGATGTCGAGAGTGGGCAGGCCCTCCAGGTTCTCGAAGGACACTCCAAAGAGGTCAGCGCCGTGGCGGCGTTGGACAGCCGCAGGGTGGTCTCCGGCTCCTCCGACGGGACACTACGGGTATGGGATGTGGAGAGCGGGCAAACCCTAAAGATCCTCCAAGGACACTCCTCCGGGGTCAGCGCCGTGGCAGTGTTGGACAGCCGCCGGGTGGTCGTTGGTTTCGGGTCGTTCATATTTTTCGATAGCCCGAGGATGCTGGTATGGGATGTGGAGAGCGGCCAAGTCCGTCGTCATTCCAGCGAAGGGAGCTTTTGTTTTGGGGTTCGCGCCATTGCCGTGCTGGACGGCCGCCGGGTAGTCTCTGGCTCCTCCGACCGTACGTTGCAGGTGTGGGACATTGAGAGCGGCCAAGCTCTCAAAGCCCTCGAAGGCCACTCCGCCGAGGTAGGCGCCGTTGCGGTGCTGGATAGCCGGCGAGTCGTTTCCGGCTCCAAAGACGGCTCGCTGCGGGTGTGGGATGTTGAGAGCGGCCAACCCCTTCGAGTTCTTAGAGGACACGCCAGCGAGATCCTTTCAGTAGCGGCGTTGGACAACCGCCAGGTGATTTCCGGCTCTAAGGATGGGACGCTGCGGGTGTGGGATGTCGAGAGCGGCCAAGCTCTCCAGTCACTAGAAGGTCACTCCGACGGGGTCAGTGCTGTGGCGGTGCTTGACGGTCACCGGATTATCTCGGGCTCCGACGACCGAACACTGCGGGTGTGGCGGGTGGAAAAAGCCCAAGCTGAGCAGGTCGTCAAAGAGCACTTTGGCGGGGTCAACGCGTTGGTAATGTTAAACAACCGCCAAGTGGGCTCCGCCTCTGATGATGGGACTCTGCGGGTATGGGATGTAGTGACAGGTCAAGCTCTCCAAGTCCTTAAAGGGCATTCCGGTGGGATCAACGCGGTAACGGTGTTGAACAGCCGCTTGGTTGTCTCTGCCTCTGCCGACAGGACTTTGCGGATGTGGAATATAGAAAGCAGGGAGACTCTCCAGGTTCTCGAAGGGCACTCCACCGCGGTCTTCGCCGTGGCGGTGTTGGACAGCCACCTGCTGGTCTCTGGTTCCGATGATCGGACTTTGCGGGTATGGAATGTGGAGAGCGGTCAATCCCTCCAAGCCCTCGAAAGACACTCGGGCCCAGTCCGCACCGTGGCGGTGTTGTCGGACCGCCGTCGGGTGGTCTCCGGCTCCGAAGACTGGATGCTGCTGGTATGGGATCTGGAGAGCGGACAAGCCATCAAGCTCCTTCATGGACACTCTGGCGGGGTTACCGCCGTTGCGGTGTTGGACAGCCATTGGGTGGTCTCCGGCTCTCTCGACGGAACTCTACGGCTGTGGGATGTGGATAGCGGACAAGCCCTCCAGGTCCTCGAAGGAAACTCTTCACCAGTCAACGCAGTGGCGGTGTTAGGCAGTCGCCGGGTGGTCTCCGGTTCTCTCAATGGGACGCTACGGGCATGGGATGTGGAAAGCGGGAAGGTCGAGTGCCTGTTCACACTCGATGCGCCCGTGACCGCCATTGCTGTGATTCCAGACCGCCGCGTCATTGTGGCTGGCGACGGCTCGGGCCGGGTTTACTTCTTCGACTTCGTCGAGCCCTGAAATGCCTGGTGCTACACTGACTTCATGGCCATCCAGGACTCCATCCCTCGCTTGGACCGCAAAGCTTTCTCGGTCCGGCCGCTCTTTGCGGAAAGTGACGAGAAGCCTTCTGGGCGCAGAAGTCCCCTCTGGAGCGGCTGGAAGCGCTGGAGCAGATGAGGCAGATCCTCTATGGCTACGATCCGGCTACCACCCGACTTCAAAGAGTTCTTACAGTTGCTCAACGAGAACCAGGTTGAGTATCTCCTGGTCGGAGGCTATGCGGTCGGCTACCATGGCTATCCCAGGGCCACGGTGGACATGGACATCTGGATCGGCCGGAGCCCCGAGACCGCTCAAAAGATGGTGCGTGTGCTTCACGAGTTCGGGTTCGATGTCCCCAACCGTGCGTGCCGAGGATTGATGGTGTGCCGGTCCACGTGATCAGCCTGGCGCACCTCAAGGCCAACAAGAGGGCGAGCGGGCGCAGCAAGGATCTCGCCGATCTGGAGAATTTGCCGTAGCTCAGAGTCGTGGCTGTGCTCGGGCCGTGTTCACTTCTTCGACTTCGTCACCTTCCGGCCAGCCGACGCCGCCTTTCCGCCTTGATGCGCTCGGGATCGAGGAGGGCCGATTCGCCGCGGTCCAGTTGACCCAGCCCTTTCTGCCCTGGGCAAGAAACGTGCTACCATCTGGCCAGTCTAGACAGGAGGTGTCGGATGGCTCGTGTATGGCAGCTCCAGGAAGCCAAGAACAAGCTCAGCGAAGTGGTCGAAGAGGCCCTTCACCATGGTCCGCAGGTCATCTCCCGGCGGGGTGCAGAGGTCGCGGTCGTCCTCTCCTTCGAGGAGTACCTCACTCTGAAGAAGAGCCAGACCAATCTCGCCCAGTTCTTTCTCGAGTCTCCGCTCCGGGGCTCGAATCTCGACCTGAAGAGAGACAAGCGACCGGCGGGTCGTGACATTTCCCTATGAGCTATCTGCTGGACACGTGCGTGGTCTCTGAGTTTGCTGCCTTACAGCCGAGCGAGAAGGTTGTGAGCTGGCTGGAAAAGCTCAATCCGGAGACTGTTTACCTCAGCGTGGTCACGCTGGGTGAAATCCAAAAGGGGATTGAGAAACTGCCTGCTTCAAGGCGCAAGGAGTCTCTGCGGTCGTGGTTGAAGGATGACCTTCTGGTCCGGTTCCACGATCGTGTCTTGCCTCTGGAGGTTGGCGAGATGATGACGTGGGGTGCCCTGATCAGCAGGGTGGAGGCCAAAGGGCTGCCGATGCCCCTGATCGACTCTCTGATTGCCGCTACGGCCTTGCATCATGATCTCGTGGTCGTGACACGAGACGAAGACGACTTTGCGCCGTCTGGCGCAAAGCTCCTGAATCCTTGGACGTAAGCTGCACCCTCCCGCTCCGCGGAGGAGGACTCACCCTGCCATCAGCCCCTTGATCTCCCCCCCGACGAAATCGATCCGCAGCGCCTGGGGGGAGGTGGGGAGGCCGGGCATGCGGATGATCTCGCCCAGCAGGGGCACCACGAACCCCGCGCCGGTCGCCAGGATCAGCTTGCGGACCAGGATCTCGAAGCCCTCGGGGCGCCCTACGAGATTGGGGTTGTCGGAGAGCGAGGACTGGGTCTTGGCCACGCAGAGGGGGAGCCCCTCGTGGCCGAGCTTGCGGATCAGCTTCAGGTCCCGTTCGGCATCGGCCGTGAACGTCACTGTGCCGGCGCCGTACATCGTGCGGGCGATCTTCTCCATCTTCGTGTGGATCGGCTCGGAGAGCTCGTAGAGCAGCTGCAAGGGCGAAGGGGTCTTCTCGGCCTGCTCGACGACCGCCCGGGCCAGCTCGACCGCTCCGTCGCCTCCCCGACTGTAATGGTCCGCGAGAACGCAGCTCACCCTGATCCCGGCGCAGGCGCGGTTCACGACCTCGATCTCCTCGTCCGAGTCGGTGGCGAAACGGTTCAGGGCCACCACCACCGGCTTGCCGAACGCCTGGGCGTTCTCGACGTGCTTGAGGAGGTTGCCCACGCCGTGCTCGACCGCGGCCGGATCAGGGTTCGCAAGAGCATCGTTCGGCACCTCGCCGTGCCGCTTCAAGGCCCGGATCGTGGCCACGATCACCACCGCCGACGGATTCAGCCCGGAGGTCCGGCACTTGATGTCGAAGAACTTCTCGCCTCCGAGGTCGAAGGCGAAGCCCGCCTCGGTGACCACCCAGTCGCCATAGGCCAGGGCCATCTTGGTGGCGATCACGGAGTTGCAGCCGTGGGCGATATTGGCGAACGGCCCGCCGTGGACGAACGCCGGCACGCCTTCGAGGCTCTGCACCAGGTTGGGCATCAGGGCGTCCTTCAGGACCACCATGAGCGCGCCCACGATGCCGAGGTCGGCGACGGTGACCGGCTCCTGCTTCGCCGTGAGGCCGAGGAGCAGGCGGTCGAGCCGAGTCCGCAGGTCCTCGGCATCCTCGGCCAGGCAGAGCGCCGCCATGACCTCGGAGGCCGCCGTGATGTCGAACCCGGTCTCCCGCGGCACCCCTTCGAGCGGACCGCCGAGGCCGATGATCACCCGGCGCAAGGAGCGATCGTTCATGTCCATCACCCGCTTCCAGAGGATGCGCCGGGCGTCGATCCCCAGCGCGTTGCCGTGCTGGAGGTGGTTGTCGAGCAGCGCGGCGATCAGGTTGTTGGCGGTGGTGATGGCGTGGAAGTCGCCGGTGAAGTGGAGGTTGATGTCCTCCCCCGGCACCAGGACGGACTTGCCGCCGCCGGTCGCCCCCCCCTTCATACCGAAGATGGGTCCCAGGGAGGGCTCCCGGAGAGCGATGCACACCCTCTCGCCGATCTTCGCGAGCCCCTGGGCGAGGCCGATCGAGGTCGTGGTCTTGCCCTCTCCCGCGCTGGTGGGCGTGATGGCCGAGACCAGCACGAGCTTGCCGGGGGCTCGCCCGGACTCCCGGGCCTCCAGGCGGATCTTGGCCTTGTCATCTCCATAGGGGACCACGAAGCGGCGATCGATCCAGAGGTCGCGCGCGACATCGAGGATGGGGCGGGGCTGGCTCATGCAGTAGGTTCTCCTTGCGATCGAAGACGGCTCCAGGGACGGGCCGGGCGCGGGAGATGGTATAGGAAAGGGCGAGCCTATGTCCGCGGGAGCCGCACCTCGAAGCGGGCGCCGCCGTCCGGCCGGTTGTGCACCGCGACCGAGCCGCCATACCCCTCGGCGATCGCCTTGACGATGGCGAGGCCGAGGCCGGTGTGGCCGTTGCGCGCCTGGGGCTCGTGCGGGCGCCAGGTGAAGAAGCGGTCGAAGATGCGCTCCCGGTGCTCCTCCGGGATGCCCGGGCCGCGGTCGTCGACCGTCACCACCGCCGCTTCCGGCTCGCCGGTGAGCTCGACCGTCACCGCGTTGCCGGGAGGCGAGAAGCCGGCGGCGTTGTCGAGGAGGTTCTCGAAAACTTGCGCCAGCCGTTCCGGATCGGCCACTGTGCGGACCGGCTCGGCGGGGGTCCGCAGCTCGATGCGGACGGCGTCCCCGGCCCGCAGGCGGAAGCTGCCGAGGACTGCCGGCAGGAGCTCCCGCAAGTCCACCGGCCCGGCGGGCTCGGCGTCCAGCCGGGCGTCGATGCGGCTGATCTCCCGCACGCTGGAGAGGAGGTGCTCCATGCGGGCGACCTCCCGCCAGGCGATCTCCAGGAAGCGCCTCCGGTCGGCCGGATCGTCGACCTCGTCGAGCATCTCGGTGGCGGTGCGGATCGAGGCGAGCGGGTTCTTGAGCTCGTGGGAGACGTCCGAGGCGAACGATTCGGTGAAGCGCAGGTGCCGTTCGAGCCGGCCGGTCAGCTCCTCCAGGGCGCGGGCGAGGTCGCCGATCTCATCGCGCCGCCGCGAGCCGCGGAACCGTCCGCGCAGCCGGCCCCGGCGGTCGACGAGCGCGAGGGCCTCGTCGCGCAGCTGCCGGAGCGGCCGGGCGATGGTGGCCGAGACGAGCAGGCTCAGCACCGCCGCCACGAGGACCGCGGCGAGCACCACCCGGAAGATGGCCAGCCGCACGTCGTAGAGGGCGAGCAGGATGCGGTACGTCGATTGCGAGACGAGCACCGCTCCCACCACCTGGTCCGTGCTGCGCACCGGGATCGCGCTGTAGAGGGTCACCGAGCGCTGGCCCGCGGTGGGCCGGATGGTCGCGCCATAGCGGCCCGCGAGGGCCGCGCGCACTTCGGGGCCGAGGAGCGGCGCGCCGAGGGGGTAGACCTTCTCCGTGTCGCGCGGCGGCTCGGGAGGCGCGAAGGGGCGGCTGATCCTCCCCACCAGGCGGTAGAGCCAGGCGCCGAACCGGTAGAGCGGGTTCTCCCGGGTCCCGGGCGGTTCCGACGCGCTCTCATATCTGCTCCCTTGCGCAGGAGGCGCTGCGCGAGGGGGTACCAGCCGCGCGGAGTCGGCGAGCAGGTTCCCCCCCGCGTCCACGATGCGGAGCCGCGATTCGGTCCTCCCTTCCAGGCGGCGCAGCAACGCCCTGGCCGCGGCCGTCTCGAGCTCACCCTGACCGGCGAGCGCCGCCGCGACCAGGCGTCCCTGCTGCACCATGGCCCCCTCCTGCGCCTCCAGGAGCTCATTCTCGTAGACCTCCAGATAGAAGAAGCCGGCCGCCGGCAGGAAGACCAGGAGGACGTTGAACAGGAGGAGGCGGACCGAGATCCGGGCCAGGAAGCGCACGGCTCATCCCTGCCGGAAACGATAGCCGAGGCCGTAGACCGTCTCGATGCCGTCGAACGACGGGTCAGCTTCCACAAGCTTCCGGCGCAGCCGCTTGATATGGCTGTCGATCGTCCGGTCGCTCACATAGGCGTCGTGCGGATAGGCCTCCTCCAGGAGCTGGTTCCGGGTCTTGACGTGGCCGGGATGGCGGACCAGCGCCTGGAGCAGGTTCAGCTCGGTGACCGTGAGCGCGAGCGGTGCCCCCTTCCAGGCGGCCTGGTAGCGCCGCAGGTCGAGGCGCAGCGGACCGGCTTCCAAGATGCGCTCCTCGCCGCCGTCCGGCTCGCGCGCGAGGGCGGCGCGGCGCAGCAGCACCTTGACCCGCGCCGCCAGCTCGCGCATCGAGAACGGCTTGCACAGGTAGTCGTCCGCCCCCAGCTCCAGGCCGAGCACGCGGTCGATCTCCTCGTCGCGCGAGGTGAGGAAGAGGATGGGCAGCCGTTCCGACAGGGCGCGGAGGCGCCGGCAGAGCTCCAGGCCGTCCATGCGCGGCATCAGGACGTCGAGGACGACCAGGTCGGGCAGGCTGCGCTCGAACGCCCGCCAGGCCTCCAGCCCGTCGGCATAGAGCTCGACCCGGTGCCCTTCGCGGCGCAGGGCAAAGCCCACGGTCTCGCGCAGGTTCTCCTCGTCATCGACGAGGGCGATGCAGGCGCCTGTAGCCATGCGAGCAATCTACCCCAACTCGCGGCGGACCGGCGGAATGCCACATTTCCGCCACGATCTCCGCGTGCCTTTCCATGCTCCTGCCCTCACCGGGACGGGCCGCTGCGCTCTGATGAATGTCTGACGGGGGGCCGGACGCCGGAATGTACGGCCCCATCAAAAGGATGATCGGAGGACGAGAGATGATCGGAGAGACTCCTGCCGCCGCGGCTCCTGCCCAGTGGCGGCCTTTGCGCGATTCGGTGCTGTTCAAGATGTTCGTGAGCGGGCTGCTGATGCTCGCCCTGCTCATCCCCCTGGTCATGGTGAGCGGTCTGATTGCGGAGCGGCAGGCGCGGCACGACCAGACCGCCGCCGAGGTCGCCAATTCCTGGGGGATGGAGCAGACCCTGGGCGGCCCGGTGCTCCGGGTCCCCTACCTGGTGCATGGGAAGGATGCGAACGGCAAGCCCTGGACCGCGCCACAGCAGGTCACCTTCCTGCCCGACCAGCTGGCGGTCGACGGCCGGGTAGTCCCCGAGAAGCGCAGCCGCGGCATCTTCGAGGTGGCGGTCTACCGCGCCCACCTGAGCTGGAAGGGGACGTTCCGGCGCCCGAGCTTCGCGGCCTGGGGCGTCGAGGACAGCGACGTGCAGTGGAGCGAGGCCGAGCTGTCCTTTGGCGTGCCGGACATGCGGGGCCTCCGCCACGGGGTGCAGGTGGCCTGGGCGGGGCAGAAGCTGGACCTCGCTCCGGGCGGCGCGGTCGAGGGGATGTGGAGCCGCGGCCTGCGCACGCCGGTGCCCGGCCTGGCCGGCGGAAAGGAGGGGCAGATCTACCCGTTCGCTTTCGATCTGTTGCTCGATGGCAGCCGGTCGCTCAAGTTCCTCCCGCTCGGCCAGCAGACGACCGTGAAGCTCCATTCGCCGTGGCCGGACCCGAGCTTCACCGGGGCCTACCTGCCCGAATCCCGCCGGGTGGGGAAGTCCGGCTTCGAGGCGACCTGGAGCGTGCCGTACTTCGGGAGGAGCTATCCGCAGCAGTGGCGGTCGGGCGAGGAGGGGGCGAAGGTCGCCCCGCAGGAAGCCCTCGACGCCTCCGCGTTCGGCGTCGATCTCTTCCTGCCGGTGGACGCGTATCAGAAGACGGAGCGCTCGTTGAAGTACAGCATGCTCTTCCTGCTGCTCACCTTCCTCACCTTCTTCCTGTACGAGGTGTTCAACCCGTTCTCGCTGCATCCGCTGCAGTACCTGCTGGTGGGTGCGGCGCTCGTCCTCTTCTATCTGCTGCTCCTGTCGATCTCGGAGCACGCGCCGTTCGGGCTCGCCTACGCGGTCGCCTCGGCGGCCACGGTGGGGCTGATCGCCGGCTACGCGGCGGCGATCCTGCGCGGCCGGCTGCGCGCTCTGGGGACGGCGGCGGCGCTGGCTGCTCTCTACGGCTATCTCTACGTGCTGCTCCAGGCCGAGGACTACGCCCTGCTGCTCGGCTCGATCGGCCTGTTCGCGATCCTCGCCCTGGTGATGTTCGTCACCCGGAGGATCGACTGGTACGCGCCGCGCCCGGGTGGAGGGAAGGCGGCGCCGGTGGGGTAGAGTTTTTCCCCCTCTCCCGGGCGGGTGTGATTTATGGACAAGCTAAGGGCCTGCTACGAAATAAATCAGCCAGGATCCTTTTTCTCTCGCAGCTTGATGGCCGTCCTATCCGGCCCAACGGGCCGGGAGATCCCAGCCCAGGGATGAGGCCGCAGGCCGATTCCCTGGGATTCAAGGGCCGCCACGATCATGCGGCCTGAAAGGCCGCGGGAGCCTTCACCAGGAGCGGAACCGGCTCGAAAAGACCCTCTCGCGGCCCTTCAGGCCGCTGGGTAGATCGGCCTCCTAGGACCCAGGGCGTCGGCCTTCGGCCTCGGCCCTGGGCTATGTTCTCCCGGCCCCTTGGGTCGGATGGGAATTCAGTGCGCTAGGTTATTTCGGGACAGGCCCTAAGCTATGGCGAGCAGGAGCAGTATCCGCGGCCACCGCACGTGACATAGACATTACACACACCGAAGCCAATCCCGCCGCAATGGTCGTCGCAATCGCTATTTACCGCGCACTCCGAGGTCGGACACGGATAACTCTCCGCGGGCCGAGCCTGCGCCCCGAGGATTGCTACGCTGAGAGCGAAAAGGAGCAGGCAAAGACGCGATTTTCTCAAAGTGCACCTCCGTTAGGCTTGAGGTCTGAACTACCTCTGTCAATTACTAAGGTGCGCCGAGCATCGCTAGCGGGACACGTCGTACGGGTGTTGGATCTTGCGCCTCCCTGGGACCGTCGGCGGTCCCAGGGGGCGCAAGATCCAGAATGATGCCGCAAATCACCCGGGGATGACCTCATCCCTTCCAGGGAATGCCGCAACCCCGAGACAATTTGCGGCACATTCCTAGGGGGCGCTTCGAGAGGGGGTCAGGGGTGAGGACTCCGCGCGAGGACGTTCCGCTTTCTACATAATAATAAGGACACCCTATGCCCCCTCCGCCTCCCGAATACACCCCCCACGGCGTCGACGTCCTGCGCACCTACGGCGAGGGCTTCGCCGGGCGCACGGACGAGCTGGCGGCGCTCGACCGGGCTTGGGAGGGGGGAACGGTCCGGGTCTTCGTGTTGCATGCCGAAGGGGGCGCGGGCAAGACGCGGGTGGTGGCCAAGTGGCTGAACCAGGTGCGCGACGCCGGATGGCGGGGGGCGGGGCGGGTGTTCGTCCATTCCTTTTATAGCCAGGGGAGCGACGAGCGGCGCAACGCGTCGTCGGAGCTCTTCTTCGAACAGGCCCTGAGCCACTTTGGCCATTCCGGTCCGCGGCTCACCGATCCCACCGAGCAGGGGCGGACGCTCGCCCGGCTGATGGTCGAACAGCACGGCCTGCTGGTGCTCGACGGCCTGGAGCCGCTCCAGCATCCGCCGTATTTCGACCAGGGCCGGCTGAAAGATCCGGCCATCCACTCCCTGCTGCTCTCGCTGGCGATCGGATGGTTGGGCGAGCCGTCTGGCCGCGGCCTCTGCGTAGTCACCTCGCGGCAGCCCGTCGTTGAGCTTCGAGACAAGACCGGTCAGGTGGTCGTCCAGCAGCCGCTGGACCGTCTCGACGCGGTGGCCGGGGCGGAGCTGTTGCGCCAGTTGGAGGTCCGCGGCCCGGAGCGGGAGCTGCGCCAGGCGGTGGAAGACGCCCACGGCCATGCGTATTCGCTGATGCTGCTGGGGACGTACCTGCGCGATGCCACGGCCGACCACGAGATCCGGCGGCGCCGCGAGATTCCGCTGCTCGCCGAGGATCCGGAGCACCGGTACCACGCGCGCCATCTGTTCGGAGCCTACGTGGAGCATCTGGGCGAGGCCAGCCCAGAAGTCGCCGTGCTGCGCCTGCTGGGCTTCTTCGACCGCCCGGCCGAGGAGAAGCTACTGGCCGTGCTGCGCGAGACGGACGAGCCCGAGCTGAGCGTCCTCACAGCACCGCTTCAGAACCTGTCCGAGGCCGACTGGCGCCGCGTCCTGCACCGCCTGACCGTTCTACGTCTGATCGACCTCGCCGCCTCACCGTCGCCTCCCATCGACTCGCACCCGCTCCTCCGCGAGTGCTTCGCCGAGCAGATTCGGGCGCGGTTTCCCGAGGCGTGGCAAGCCGGCCACCGGCGGCTGTTCGAGCACCTCTGCGAAACGACCGAGCACCGGCCTGCCACGCTCGACGGTCTCCAGCCGCTGTACCAGGCCGTGGCCCACGGCTGCCTGGCCGGGTTGCACGAGCAGGCGCGTGCCAGCATCTATCTCAAACGCATTCTGCGAGGCGCGGGAAATGATGGCTTCTATAGTACGAAAAAGCTCGGCGCAATCGGCGCCGATCTGGGGGCGGTGGCGTGTTTCTTCACAACACCGTGGGCCACCCTCGCGCCTAGCCTCGCGCCCGCCGCCCAGGCGTGGCTCCTCAATCAGGCGGCTTACCGCCTGCGAGCCCTGGGCCGGTTGACCGAGGCGGTTGAGCCGATGCGGGTCACATTGACGATGAACGTCGAGATCGAGCAATGGGAGTACGCTGCTATCGTAGCCAGCAACCTGAGCGAGTTGGAGCTCACGCGGGGTGAGGTGGCCGCAGCGGTGACTGCCAGCGAGCAGTCGGTGACTTATGCGGACCGCAGTGAAAATGCTTTTTGGCAGTTAGTCAACCGAGCGAGACTGGCTTACGCCCTACACCAAACGGGCCATCGCGCCGAGTCGCGGCTTCTGTTCGAGGACGCGGAGTCACGGCAATCCGCGTGGCAGCAGGAGTATCCCCGCCTCTATTCGCATCAGGGCTTCTGGTACTGCGATCTCCTACTGGCCGGCGCAGAACACGTGGCATGGCGGCGTTGGCTTAAGGGAGAGAAAGGGCTCGATGAAACGCTCACAACCTGCATTGCCGCTTGCGAGGCCGTCATCGAGCGAGCCAGCACGATCTTTGCCTGGCGCAAACTTCCTCGTTGGAATCCGGCAGCCGACCCGCTTCTCGACATCGCCCAGGATCATCTCACCCTCGCCCAAGCCACGTTCTACAAAGTCTTCCTGACATCGAATAGGGAGTGGTATTCGGCAATCGATCAGATCACCGCCGCCGTCGCCGGCCTCCGCGCAGCTGGCCAAATTGACTGCGTGCCGCGTGGCCTGCTGACGCGTGCCTGGCTACGACGAGTCTCGGGCGATGAAGCGGGTTGCCGGGCGGACCTGGATGAAGCATGGGAGATTGCCGAGCGGGGGCCGATGCCGCTGTTTCAGGCGGACATTCAGCTTACCCGCGCCCGGCTCTTTCGCGACCGCGCGGCGCTGGAGAAGGCCCGGCGGCTGATCGAGAAACATGGGTACCACCGGCGGGATGGGGAGCTTGCGGATGCGCTCGAGGCGGCGCGGGGGTGGGACCCTCACCCCCCGACCCCCTCTCCCATCGCCCCACCCCAACCGGGAGAGGGGGCGCCGCCGCCCGGGGGGCCGAGCGAGGCCTCGGTGCGAGATCAGGTGTTCATCAGCTACAGCCACCGCGACAAGAAGCTCATGGAAGAGCTCCAGACGCAGCTGAAGCCTTATTTGCGCTCAGGTGTCGTCACAGCATGGTCAGACAAGCAGATCGCTTCGGGCGCGCAATGGTTCAAGGAGATCCAGGCGGCGTTGGCAAAGACCAGCGTCGCGGTCCTGCTCGTAAGCCCTGACTTCCTCGCGTCGGATTTCATTCACGAACACGAGCTCGGGCCGCTATTGAAGGAAGCCGAAGCGGGAGGCGTCAGGGTCCTGTGGGTTCCGATCCGCGCGTCCGCCTACGAAGAAACGCCTCTCCAGCGCTATCAGGCCGTATCTCCACCGGAGAGGCCCCTGGCCCAGATGGACCGTGCCGATCGCGACGAGGCATGGGTCCGAATCTGCAAGGAGATCAAGCGCGCCGCCGCTCCCGCCCCGGATTGAAATCCGGGGCTACCAATGGCCGTCCCTGCGGGACGGAGGGAACGCACCCCTCTCCGTCCCATGGGGACGGCCATTTCTAGCCCCGGTTTTCCAACCCGGGGCGGGCGCAGGCGGCTCAATGCGGCGGCGGCACGCGGGGCGTTTCCGTGCCGCAAATCGACCGGGGATGACCTCATCCCTTCCAGGGAACGCCGCATCCCCAAGACAACTTGCGGCAGATTCTCAGAGGGCGCTCAGCGCCCCTTGACAATTTGCGGCATCGAGACGGCTCCACGCCGCAAATTCTCTCCTCAAAGCCTTCGCCCTACACAAATGGCCGACCCGGAGAGGGAATTCTGCCGCAAAAACTGGGAAATGTGCCGCAAATTGCTGGCTTCGGGTGCCCTGCGCCGAGGAATGTGCCGCAAGTTGACAGGTACAGGCGGCATATTCCTCGGAACGGACGCTCACCCACTCTCGATTTGCGGCGTTGAAGCCGGTGCGGAGCGAGTTGAGAAGCTAGTTTGCGGCGTTTTGCGTCGTTTTTGCGGCGTCGGATCAGCGGGGAGGGAGCACTCTCTCCCCCGCCGGGGCCCGCAGGTTGTACCAGGAGCTCATCACCCGGCCGTAGGCTCCGGCGTTGGCGATCAGGAAGAGGTCCCCCTCGGCGGCGGGGGCGAGACGGCGGGAGCGGCCGAGGACGTCTCCGGTCTCGCAGATCGGGCCGACCACGTGGGCGGTCAGGGTGGCGGGCTCGTCGAGGCGGGTCAGGTTGACGATCGGGTGGTAGGCGCCGTAGAGGGCGGGACGGATGAGCGAGTTCATCCCGGTCTCCAGACCGACGTAGACCACGTCCCCCTTGCGCTTCACCTGGACCACCTTCGCGAGGAGGACTCCGGCCTGCGCGACGAGGAAGCGGCCGGGCTCCAGCCAGAGCTCCAGACCGGAATGTTGGGCCTTGAAGTCGAGCAGCGCGGTATCCACTTCTTCCAGATCGAGCGGGCTCTGACCAGGTCTCTCCGGGATCCCGAGGCCTCCTCCCACGTCGAGCACCCGGACGGTTGGGAAGCGGCGGGCGGCGTCTCCCAGGAAGGCCGCGGTCTCTCCCCAGGAGCCGGAGAAGCGGATGCCGCTGCCGGCGTGGGCGTGCAGGCCGATCACCCGGACGTTGCAGGCGGCGGTGAGCCTTTCGGCTTCGGGGAGCGCCTCGGGCGCGATGCCGAATTTCGACTGGACTCCCGCGGTGCGCACGTGCGGATGGTGCCCCCGGCCCTGCCCGGGATCGAGGCGCAGGAAGATCTCCCGGCCGGCGAAGAGCTCCGGCCATTCGCGCAACGGGTGCAGACTGTCGAGCGTCACCCAGGCGCCCAGGTCGAAGGCGCGGCGGTACTCCTCGCGCGGCGCGAAGTTGGGGGTGAAGAGGAGCCGCTCCCCCGGCAGGTCCGGAAAGAGGCCGCGGACGTGCTCCAGCTCCGGGACCGAGACGCACTCGAAGCCGAGCCCCACGTCCGCGAACCGGGTGAGCACCCCGGGGAAGCAGTTCGCCTTCACTGAATAGAAGACGCGGTCCACAGCCCGGAGGCCGCGAACGGCCGCGGCGGCGCGGTCCAGGCTCTCGGCGTCGTAGACGTAGAGCGGACTCTCCTCGGCGGTCAGGGCGAGCAGGTCCTCCCGCCTCCGGCGCCACCATTCCCCCGCGGCGCGGATCTCCTCCGTTCCTTCAGAAGGACGCGCGTGCAGCTCCTCCCAGGTGGGACCGAAGAGGGGGCCTTCGGTCTGGTGGTGGAAGAGGAGGCCGTGGAGCTTCCTCACCAGCCGCTCGGCCTGGTCCTGGTCCACCACGAAGGTCAGGTTGAGGTCGCTCGCCGACTGAGAGACGAGGTGGACCTTCATCTCCTCGAAGACCTCCAGCACCGGCCCGATCTCGTGGAGGATGGCGCGGATGCCGCGGCCCACCATGGACACCGAGGCGGTCTCGGTGATCGCCCGCACGTCACAGAGCGTGCCCAGGTCGTCCAGCAGCTCGTCGAGGTCTTCCGGCGAGACGGCGTTGATGTCCGTGTCGAGAGAGACGGTGACGTTGGTCTCCGCGGTGGAGATCGAATCGATGGACAGCCCGTGCCGTGCGAAGCGGGCGAAGGCCTCGGCGAGGAAGCCCACCTGATGGAGCATCCCCAGGGAGTCCATGGAGATCAGGGTGGTTCCCGGCCGCACGAGCACCGCCTTGACCTGCGGCCCGAGGTCGGGGCCGGTGCCGGAGGAGATGACGGTGCCCGGCAGCTCCGGGCGTTCGAGCCAGCGGACGTGCACGGGAATGCCGTAGCGGCGCAGCGCCGCGATCGAGCGGGTGGGGAGAACCCCGGCGCGGGTGATGGCGATCTCCAGGGCCTCGTCATAGTTGAGGACGCGCAGCAGCCGCGCCGACGGCAGGAGGCCCGGGTCCGCCGTGAACATCCCCGGGATGCGCGTCCACACCTCGCAGCGCTCGGCCTGGACCGCGGCGGCGAGCGAGGAGGAGCCGCCGTCGGGAGCCAACTGGGCGGCAGGCAGGCCGCGAGAGGCCAGAAGGTCCTGCAGAGATGCGAGGGTCTCTTCGGAAACAACGAGGAGAGGCCGGAGCCCCTCGGCGATCCGCTCCTCGACGAGGCCGGCGAGG
>Ga0134121_10002306_pt1 | contig 16673 bp, 15 predicted proteins | sample KB301_FD_96463 | JGI IMG/M metagenome (GOLD analysis project Ga0134121, IMG submission 96463) | Terrestrial soil microbial communities without Nitrogen fertilizer from Kellogg Biological Station, Michigan, USA - KB3-0-1 | ecosystem: Environmental > Terrestrial > Soil > Unclassified ... | reverse complement strand
GATAACTGAAACGATGGATCATCTAAAATCTTTGATTCGCGAAGTGCCGGACTTTCCCAAGCCCGGCATCAATTTTTATGACATCACGACGCTGTTGAAGCATCCCGAAGGTTTGCGCAACACCGTCGACGCGCTTGCTTCGGAGTTTGAAGGCGAAAAGGTTGATTCAGTGATCGGTATCGAAGCGCGTGGATTTATTTTCGCGCCGGCGCTGGCGTATCACCTCGGCGCGGGTTTTGTTCCCGTACGCAAGCCGCGCAAACTGCCGGCCGAGTGCGCCGAGATCTCTTACGATCTCGAGTACGGTCAGGACACTCTCCAGATCCATCGCGACGCGATCGGTGACGGTCATCGCGTGATCATCGCCGACGATTTGCTTGCCACTGGCGGCACTGCACGCGCTGTCGTTGATCTGGTCGAGCAACTTGGTGGAACTGTGGTTGGGCTGGTGTTTGTGGTGGAGCTCGAATTCCTCCCCGGCCGTGAGAAGCTTGCAGGCTACGATGTGCGTTCTTTAATCAAGTACCAATCTTAACCTCTGTCTGATCTGTTGATCCAAAGATTGAACCTTCCTTCCTAAAGGAAAGTTTTACCGCTTCGTGCTACAAGGTGTTTGCCTCAGCGATGAGGCAGTATTCGCACAATTGCTTTGCTCGATTAGCGATTGCCTGACGTAGTTCGGCACTGATCCATCTAGCCGTTTGTTAGGTAGTGATGGGCGCGTGCCTTTGCTAGGCGCATTAGGTGTTCGATTTGTAGATAGTGATCAAGTTCGGATTTCTCGTCTTCCGATAAGCCTTCGGTCTTCTCGCGAAAAATTAGATCTGCTACGCGAGCTTTAGCTTCCTCAGATGGGCGGAAAGCGATCACATTCTGCGGGCTGGAGGACGCGATGAATTCGATCACTTCGTCGTAGACTTTGTTTGGCTGCATCGATCTCTCTCTGGCGTGATAAGTGTTCCATTCCTCGTCGGGGTCGGTTACCTTGTTTATTATCAGTGCGGCTCTTGCATCAACGATTGCAGCGAAAAGGCAAACGCCCATTCCAGATCTTTGAGGCAGTTTTCGGAGCGGGCCTTTTCAAATACAATGTCGACAAAATCGCTATCCGAATACCGGTTCTGGTCCGCCACAATATGGGCTAGTTGGCCTGTCACTGTGTGCTCGAGCTCATTAAATGTGCGGAGTTTAGCAAGAGACTCTGCCGAATCGGGATTGAGATAGGCCTGTCGAGCACACACGGTGAGCTGATGGGCCAGGGACGACAGCACATAGAGCCATTGAGCTTTCGACAAGCTCAAGAGTTGTGATTTGATTTCATTCTCTTTTAGCAAAATGTCAGTTGTGATCAGATAAACATGAACTACCAGGTTGTCTACGATATTCAACAAGTCTGGTATCCGGGTTGGTGGATTTTTGCAATTGGAATATTGTGCCTGTTAACAGGACTCGGCGTTATCTTTTTCGGTGACACGGCGCCGCTAAATTCACTCATCCCGCACTCCACGCAACAGCGCGTCATCATACCCTTTCTGATTTCTGTTTTCGGGGCTGTTTGGATCGGGGCGGGTATCATTAACCGTTCCTCTTTTGCGAGCCTGCGCGCCGCGGATCGAGACGGCTCCGCAGAAGTCGTAGCAGGCATAGTAGAGCAATATGTTCTAACGTCTAAAGGTCACTCTAAAGAAACCTTTGTGGTAGGCAATCGTTACTTCGCATACTCTGATTACGACTCAGGCGCAGGTTTTCATCAAACGCGAGCTCGCGGTGGACCCATCACCGAGGGCTTGAGAGTGAGAATTACGCATGTCGACGGCAGGATCGTTAGACTGGAGATAGCCCCAAAATCGTAATCAGATCCGCTTGCAAATCACTGTATAGTTTTCGCCGGATCCCAATGAGGTCTTGTAAAGCACGATTTATAGGATAGACATGATACGATTCCTCACACGTGCTCCCGTAGCTCAGCTGCATAGAGCGCTCGCCTCCTAAGCGAGAGGTCGCGCGTTGGAATCGCGCCGGGGGCACCATTCTCCTTACGGAAATTAGAGGCTCGCCTTTGCACTACAGACGCCCGATACCTGCCGGGGGTCGTACCACAGAGTCGCTTAAACGTGCGTGAAAAGTGACTCTGGTCGGCAAAGCCCGCAGCGAAGGCGATGTTTGTAACTGCAACGTTCGAATCCATTAGTTCTCGACACGCATATTCGATTCGCACCCTTCGCAGATACTCGCCGACAGAAGTGCCGTAGTGTTTCCGAAACTCGCGCGCCAGGTGAACTGGATGAACACCAGCTTCCGCTGCAATCTCTGAAAGTTTGTAAGGTTCGGCGAAACGCTGCTCCAGGACGTTCCTAACTCGTTCAAGCCATTGCGGAAATCGACGACCTGAGCTGGTCACTGATTGGCCCTCGAGCAATGCTTGTTCGAGTGCTTTCAACGACTCATCGTCCATCTCACGAAACTTGTAATACATTCTCAGGAAGAGTTCAGGCAGCGAATTTCGCGGAACCGTTATAGAGATCGAAGGTAGCGATTTACTCCCGCGCAACTCAGATCTGTTTGGGTCCGACAGAGTTAAGTTGACGACACTCTGTTCGTGTGGATGGCCCTCGTTCCGCGAAGGCACAAGTTCGCTAATGTCGATATATAAAAGCATCGTCATTGATAGCGAAGTGCGTCCAAAGGATCCAACTTCATCGCTCGCCGGGCTGGAAGATAACAAGCGAGCAGCGACACCGCTGCGAAAATCGAGATGATCCCGGCGAGGGTTAGCGGGTCACGAGCGCTGACGCCGAACAATAATCCGCTTAACAACTGCGTCAGGACGAGAGATCCCGCAAGCCCGATCGCGCCGCCGATGAGCACCAGACGCAATCCTGTTCCAACTACTAACCTGAGAATGTCGCTACTGCTTGCCCCCAATGCGATTCTCAATCCAATCTCATGCGTTCGTTGCGTTACCGAATAAGCTACGACCGAATAGATCCCAACGGCCGCCAACATCAAAGCAATTAACGCGCCTACGGCTAAGCAATAGGCCGTCATTTTCTTGGCAGACAACCGCTCGTCTACAAATTGCTGCAAGGGCTTTACCTTGAAGACCGGCACCGAGGAGTCCACCACGCTGACTTCCCCGCGGATGGCCTGGACCAAAGCATCCGAGATGTAATCAGAACGCGTCACCAGAAAAATATTGCGGACAGGTTCCTGCGCGTAAGACACATAAACTTCAGCGTCAGCTCGATCTTCCAGGTCTTCATTGATGACATTTCCTACCAGGCCGACGATTTCATATCGTTGACCATTGTTTAGGGAGATGTTTTCGCCAATTACCTGCTTACCCGCCAAAAACTGTTTGGTGAAGGCTTCGTTAACCAATGCGACTCGTTGTGTGCCCTCACGATCCTGCTCTGTAAATGATCTGCCATGTCGTAAGGGTGTGCCGATCGCTTCGAGGTATCTCGGTGTTACGGCTCGGAACGTCACAAAGGTCCGGTGTTCGTCGGCGAGAACTGTATTGCCGATACCAGTGACCTGGCGGCGAGCGTAGGTGTACCCAAGCGGCACCGTGGTCGCTACTGCCGCATCGGTTATTCCCGGCAGTGCTGAAACCCTGGCGGTAAGAGCGTCCGCAAAATTATTTTGAGACTGCGCAGCCTTGTATCTTTCACCTGAAAGAGTTAGCTGCATGATCAAGACGTTGGTAGCGTTGATTCCGAAATCGGCGTGCAGTAAGTTTTGAAAGCTTCGGAACATTGTTCCAGCACCCGCCAGCAGGATGACGGAAAACGCCACTTCAGAGATCACCAGCCAGCGCGTCGCGCGACCTGAGCCCTTGCCGAGGACACTTGGACCATCATCCTTCAGAAGCTGATTGATCTCGACTCTGGTTCCGATTAGCGCGGGAATCAAGCCGCATAGAATTCCAGTCAAAACCGAGACGCCCAAAGTGAACCCGAGGGCCGGCTGATCGATTCCCATCTTGCTCCAGCCGGGAATAAACATCGAGAAGTCCTGCGGCATGGTCTGCAATGCTTTGATCCCGAAATAAGCAAGGACCAGTCCGACGCCGCCACCGAGAATTGAAAGCAAAAGACTGTGAGCAAACAACTGCCGCATCACGCGAGCGCGACTGGCGCCGAGTGCGAGTCTGATCACGATATCTCTTTGTCGGGCCGCCGCGCGCACGAGGAGGATATTGGCGACGTTGGCGCACGCGATCAGCAAAACGAGCAACACCGAGATAAACATGAAGGGGACCGCGACTCGCACGACGCGCGTCGCGTCCTCTACCAGCGGCACGACGCGGACTTCGCGGCCGCGATTAGTGTCGGGAAACTCAGACTGGAGTCTTATAGCGATTCGGTTCAGGTCTTCGGTGGCCTGCGTCAGACTTACCCCCGCGCGAGGTAATCCCATTACCCGAAGATTATGATTTCGGCGTGAACGATCATTCGGATCAGGAACTAGCGGTACCCAAAGCTGGCTGTCATCGACCGGATAGCTGAAGTGTTTTGGCATCACTCCCACAACGGTGTAGGTTTCTTCGTTGAGTTTGACCAAATGTCCGACGATTTGCGGGTCAGCTCCGAAGCGAGTCCGCCACAGACCGTCGCTCAGAACGACGATATGGTCTCTGCCGGGCTCGTTGTCTGCCGGGGAAAAGGTTCGCCCCAGGGCGGCCGGCGTTCCCAGTGAGGTGAAGAAACCGGTGGAAACAAAGTTTCCCGGCAAACTTTCTGGTTGCGAGCCGTTAGCCAGATCGAAGTAACTCGATTTGATAGCGATGAGGTCTTCGAACGTTTGGTTCTGCTCTCGCCAGTCGGCGAAATTGCCCGGCGCGACCGAGCCGCGAGTAGCGCCGTTGTCGGGTTGGTACTCAAAAACGCGGACCAGCCGCTCCTGGTTGGGAAAGTCGAAGGGGCGAAACGCGAGCAGCCCGAGAGTGCTGAAAATAGTCGTGTTCACTCCGATGCCGAGCCCCATAGTTACAATCACAATCAGGGTCAGGCCAGGCTGCCTGAAGAGCATGCGAAACGCATAACGTAAGTCTCCCCAGTGTCCCGTCTGGCTCGATATGGGTTCTTGTCCCAATTCGATGGGTTCCGAATGACTGCGTTCAAGTCCGTGCAGATCGCGGATCATTTCGCTCTGTCGAAACTCGGATAGAGTTTGTTGCACGGCCTCGTCTTCCGCGTAGCCCTCGAGCAGCAGATCTTCATAACGGTCTTCGAGATGCTGGGCCAACTCCTCAACGATTTCGGCCTCGCGCAAAGGGCGCAAGGCTAGTTGAGAGAGAGCTTCTCTAATTTCGTTTTTCCAGTCGTGCATTGCTATTACTCGTTCAGGCCGGATTGATTCCGGCGACGCGGTCCAACGCTGCAAAGAACTCTTTCCAGGTGAGGCGGTGTTCTTTCAGGATTTCATGTCCGGCGGTCGTTAATTTGTAGAAGCGGCGGCGGCGCTGACTGGGCCTTTCCACCCAGTGGCCGTGGATCAGTCCGCGCTTTTCCAGGCGATAAAGCAGGGGGTAAAGGGAGGCCACGTGAAATTGAAGGATGCCGTCGGATCGCTGCTCGATCAGCTTGGCAATTTCGTAGCCGTGGCGGGGCCGATCCTCGACGAGTGCCAGAATCAGCATCTCCGCACTGCCGCGTTTTACCTCGCGATCCAGTATAGACGGCGTCTTCATATATGTGGCATCGCCATATATACTGGTACTATATTAAGCTGTCAAGGGATTTTCTGCGTCGTCCGGCTCACATCCTTAGGGCTACGCATTGCATAGTGAACTAACAGAACGTTTCGATTGTTCAATACTGTCAGAATCGATCCACGTAACATGATCTATTGAGAGCGGCGCCAAGTCTGGTGGGCCGAAGTCGTGCGGTTGCGAGTTGGGTCGCGAACGTCACGACGCTGATGAGGCGCCGCTCTATATCTCTGGATTTTTATGCGTAAGGAGAGCGCGATGAAAAGGAATCACCGAGTTCTGTGGCTCACGTTGTCTATTGCATGCCTGGTTTTGACTGCCCTCACGTTTGCCGCATCCGGCAAGCTACGCAGCGCAAACATGAAATACTCATACACCCGCAGTCAGGCTGCGCCTGGTCCAGCACGACCAAAACGCGGAGCGTACGTTCGCTCGAGTTCACTGTCACCGAAGTTGGTGTGGCATCTGAAGGCCATGGGTGACCGGCTCGAGAGGCCAGGAAAAGAGCGTCTGAGCATCACCGGCACATTGGCTCGCGCGAACATTTCGCAAGCGGAGGAAGTGACCGCAGTTTGGGAATTTCCGGATCGGTTACGGCTGACGAAGCAAAAGGGCAATCAAGCGCGGGTCATCGCTTTTGATGGGGAACGAGTCAAAGCAGATGGAAACGAGCTGGATGAAGCAGAACAAGATCTGATCGAAACGCTTGTTTATGGATCGGCTGAGCATTTCTTCAACACGCAGATGCAGGGTATGGCGACACGTCTTCTGGGTTCGCGTTTTCTCCTCCACCGGGGCTCAACCGCCGACTATAACGGCCCTTATTACGACGTGTACAAAGTGGCAGATCAGGTAAAGACGTCGATCGATCCGCGCGAGCAGTTGAAGTTCTATTACTTCAATTCCGACACCTTGCTGCTGGAGCGAGTGACTTACGAGATCACGCGCAATGGCTCAACCGTAGAAGTTGAAGAGAGACTTAGCGACTGGACCAGGGAGCAGGGTCAGCAGGTCGCGCGGCGTATTGAACGCTTTGAGAATGGCGAGTCAGTGTTTGTCTTCACGGTGCGTACGGCAGGACTGAGTCCGCGTGGCAATGATGGAGTTTTTGGTAATTAGCGCGGCTCTAACGATTCTTGACTTCCCATCGTTTGACCAAGGTCGCTACCGCTCCCTGTACCGACCCGATCCAAGTGGATTCCTACTTTTAAGAATCATTACAACCTCCCAGGAGAAGCTTAATGGCCCAGACAAGCTTATGTGCAACACGCATCAAGGTGGCAGGATTTTGCAGTGCAAGCGTGCTATTGATTCTTACGCTCTGTGTGGCAGTGCGCGGCCAGGGCTCGACACCGCAGCGAGGTTTTCAACCGGGCGGTTCTTACGCGCTTTCTGACATTGAAACGATTAATACAACCAGCGGCAGCCTGATGCTCAACTTGCCGCTGGGCAATCTGCCGGGTGGCCGCGGCGGTCTGTCAGGCGGCCTGAATCTGCACTACGATTCCAAGCTCTACGACAGCCAAACACAGTGGTACCAGGATTGGGACCATATCGTGTTTGGTGAACCGCATGTGGTGGTTCGCAATATGCTGGTGACCAGCAATGAGGGTGGCTGGAAATACGGCACCGGCTACACTCTGCAACTGATCGACCGCATGTATCAGTATCCTCCCGAGATTGCGCCGCAGTATCCCGCCTCCGAAACTATCTATCATTACAAAGTGAAAGTGGCATTTCCTGACGGCAGCATGCACGAGTTTATGCCGCGCGTCGGCTCATTTATCGATCAGGGCTATTCCGACATTCGTCCGGATGGCTTTCAGTCCAGATATATCGGTGGCTATGTTCAGGATGTTTCTTATTTCACGAACAGCGTCATCTACTATACTTTCGACGGCTCCTACATCAGACTCGAGGTCCAGCACGATTCGGATAACAACCCCTGGAACAATCCCTGGACGCTCACTTTTCCTGACGGCACCAAGGTCACGAATTTCGGCAACCGTATTACCGATCGCAACGGTAACTATGTCGAGTTTAGTAACGTCACCTACAACGGCCATCTAGCGACACAATTAATTGATCAACTCGGCCGCACGGTCATCCTCGAGCATGGGACAGGCAGTGGAGATATCATTCACGTGCCTGGCGTGGGTGGCGCTGATCTGACCTACCAGGTGCACTGGAAGGGAATCCAGATCTTCAAGACATATTCCACCGTTATTGATGACCACTACAGTGAGGACGGGTATCCAGATTTTTTGGGCTCTCAGTTTGTGGTGTCGAGCATTGATCTGCCGGCAGCGACGGGCGGCTTGCAATATGTCTTTGGGTATAACGCTGCCGACTCAGGCAGCACTCCCTGTTGCTCACCTTCATATGGCTGGGGCGAGCTGAACTCGGTAACAATACCGACCGGTGCGCAGGCGCAATATCAATGGCAATTGGACGGGCAAAATGGCCCAGGCTTCGAGTACACGTGGGACAAGATACTGAGGAATCAGGTTACGCAGAAGACGCTGACTTACCAGCAGCAGTATGACGGTAGCTCAACGCCAGTCACCGAAACCTGGCAGTACGGCCTGGGTCAAATTATCAATCCTGATGGCGGCATTCTTATCCAGGCGAACGACGCTCAACGAAACTACAGCACTCAATATCCCGACGGCACCGTTGTCGAAAAGCTTTGGGCCGCGAATCTAACGCAAAATTTCCACTCGACTTCCTCGTATGACGAGTATACGGGCATCGACGCTTATGATCCGCAGCGCGTTAATAGCTACGTGAAGACTGAGTTCACCTCTATCAAGAACGCCAGTGGCACGCTCGTCAAGACCGCAATCAAAGATTACAAGTACGACAAGAACGGCAACGTCACGCGCGTGGCTGAATACGATTGGGTAGATTACGGCACAGTGCCCCGCACTAACGGCCTTCCGACCGGTATTCCGGCGGGAGCAGTGGTGAAACGAATAACAACAAACACCCTTGCCTACGCTACGCCGGATTCGTCTGACTATACTTCCAGCCACGTGAACAGCTACTGGAACGCGACTGCACAGAATCTAAGGAATGCGGTCAGCGTAACTGAAGTGAGCAATGGTTCGGCAACGCTGGCGCGGACCGAATTCACTTATGACAATGCGGGCACAACCGGCAATCTCACGCAGGAAAAGAGCTGGGACTCGACGAAAGGCGCCTTAACTAATCCGCTCACGGGTGGCAACTCAACTTCTATCTTCCGTCAGTATGACAGCTACGGAAATACCACGCTGAGCACGGATGCGCGTGGCTACCAGACGCAGTTTGTTTATGGCAGCGTAGGTGGGTTTACGGGTCTCTATCCTACCCAGATTAAGACGGCTTATCAGACGAGTGTGCAGCGTACTGAGACTCGTGAATATGATTTTTATACCGGGGCAGTCACGCGCACGACTGACGTTGACAACAACGTTGCAAACTCGACTACATACGATGTCTTTGGCCGTCCGACACTTGTTAAGGCTGCGGAAGGTAAGCCGGAAGAGACGCGCACCAGCACGTCGTATTCGGACGTCAACCGTCGTGTGATCGTGAAGTCTGATCTCAACACGGCGGGTGATGAGAAGCTGGTGCGTATCCAGTATTACGATCAACTGGGACGAGTCCGTCTTACGCGGCAGTTAGAGGATGCGGCCACGCAAAGCGCCACGGATGAAACGACGGGCATCAAGGTGCAGACGCGCTATCAATACAGCGGCAATTTCTCCTATGTGCTGACCTCGAATGCCTATCGTGCGGCCACCAGCGCGAGCGCGGGTGGTGAAGCGACAATGGGTTGGTCCAGGAGCAAGTCTGATAATGGTGGACGTGTGATCGAAGTGCAGACATTTGCGGGCGCAACTGCGCCGGCGCCCTGGGGAGCAAACGCTTCTGGCACCGGCATAGTGTCGACTGTCTACGACGCACAGTTTACGACAGCAACAGATCAGTCTGGGAAAGTTCGTCGCAGTATGAAGGATGGCCTGGGAAGATTAACACGCGTGGATGAGCCGGACGCCAGCGGCAATCTCGGCGCCACCACCTCACCCGTACAGTCGACGAGTTATAGCTACGACGCGCTCGCTAATCTAACCACAGTTAACCAGGGCAGTCAGACGCGTAGTTTTGTCTACAGCTCGCTGTCGCGTTTGACTTCCGCCACTAACCCCGAGAGTGGCACTGTGGGCTATCAATACGACAACAACGGCAACGTGACTCAAAAAACAGATGCGCGCGGTATCGTGACTACTTACGAATACGACGCGCTGAACCGCAACACCTCGGTCAACTATTCAAACACCACGATTGGTAATCCCGACGTACCGGACATTACGAGATTCTATGACGGCGCCAGCAACGGCAAAGGCCGGTTCTGGTATAGCTATGCGGCGGGAAACTACACCAACGGCAGCAACGTCGAGCACACTTCGATAGACAGTTATGACGCGCTCGGGAAACCGCTGGTGCAACGACAGTTGTTCAAGCTGAATGGTACGTGGGGTCCGACATATCAGAGCTCGCGTGCATACAATCGTGCGGGAGGCGTCATTTCGGCGACCTATCCCTCGGGTCACACGATTTCCTACGGATACGATACGATGGGCCGCACGAGCAGTTTTAGCGGCAACCTCGGCGACGGTACTAGTCGCACTTACGCCACGAATTTGGGTTATTCGCCGGCGGGCGCGCTCGCGTGGGAACAATTCGGGACTAACACACCGCTGTATCACAAGTTGTTCTACAACAGTCGCGGGCAGTTTTATGACACGCGGCTCAGCAGCGTAAACGATACCTGGGATTGGAATCGTGGTCGTCTGATTCTCTACTACAGCAGCAACCATCTGTGGGGGCAGAGCGGCACTGACAACAATGGCAACGTGCGTTTTGCCGAGACCTGGATTCCTCCCGAAAACGCTACCTTGGACCAGGCCGACACTCTGATCGAAGACAGTTACAGCTATGACTCTTTGAATCGACTTACGAATGTTGTCGAACAGCGCATGAGTGTGGCCAGCGGTTGGGGAAACTGGCAGCAACAGTTTCGTCAGCAATACACCTACGACCGGTTCGGCAATCGCACCATTGATGCTGCGCAAACGTGGGGCACGGGAATCAATAACAAGCAGTTCACAGTGGATCCGTCGACCAGCAGACTTGGTGTGCCCAGCGGACAAAGCGGCACGATGACTTACGATGCCGCCGGCAACCTGATCACTGATACTTACAGCGGCACTGGTGCTCGCGAGTACGACGCGCAGAACCGGATGACGCGAGCGTGGGGTGGCAATAGCCAATGGCAGGAGTATGCCTACAACGCCGATGGGCAGCGTGTGCGACGCAAGGTTGACGGTCAGGAAACGTGGCAGATCTACGGCATGGAGGGTGAGTTGGTCGCCGAGTATGCGGCTAATGGTGCACCCGGTAGTCCGCAGAAGGAATATGGCTATCGCAACGGGCAATTACTGGTAACGGGTTCCAATACGATGCAGTGGCTGGTTTCGGATCATTTAGGCACGCCGCGCATGGTGGTTGCTCAGACGGGCAGTTTAGCCAACCTGAAGCGTCACGATTATTTGCCTTTCGGCGAAGAATTGTTTGCTCCCGCTGGTGGGCGTTCAGTTAATCAAGGTTATGCGACTGGTGACAACGTCAGGCAACAGTTCACCTCAAAAGAACGCGATGTTGAAACCGGACTCGATTATTTCAGCGCGAGGTATTTCGCGTCGACGCAAGGTAGGTTCACCAGTCCGGATCCTTTCAGCATTATCGAAATGCGCCAGAGTGCGCCCAACGACGAGAAGACGCAGTCTGCGTTCATGCAATTCATCAATGATCCACGACGTTGGAACCGTTTCGCATATGCTGTTAACTCCCCGTTGGTCTTTACCGACAAGACAGGGCTGGACATCATGATTATTGAGAATCATGGAACAGACGGTAATTTCGTAGGACATACCGCAATTGCGATCACTGGTCGCGGAGTTTACAGCATGGGTAACGCAGGAAAGGAATCGCAAAGGGATGGTAAGAACAACATTCTTGGAGGCAGCGTACAAGACTATCTGCAACGTGAAGCGCCCAGAAGGGACACTACTATAATCATTATTGAGACCACGCCGGAACAAGACGCAGCCGCGGCAAAGAAACTGGAGGAAATTGCGAGTTCTCGAGGTCAACTGGAATTGACTGGGCTATTATCCGACAATTGCTCATCTCGAGTCAGTGAAGCTCTGGATGCAGCGAAACTGCCCAACGCCCCCGGATATGTCAATCCAGCGGGACCGACAGTTTATCCGGCATCGAAAGGCATGCCAGGTGACCCCGGGGAGCGTGCCATGAAAGTCGGTCAGAATCCGAAACAATATGAGATTCCTAAGAACTCGGCGCTCTCCGGTTCGGTTCTGGAAGTCATAAAACAATTTGAGCCGGGGAAGAAAAAAGAAGAGAAGTGACGAGTGGACATGATGAAATCGACTTGGTTCAAGGTCCTCGTGTTGGTGGTACTGGTAAGTGCTGCATTGTTGGCTGGTTGGACTGTTCGCAAGCACAGATTTAAAGCTGGCTTTATGGTGGTCCAGGTGGGCGACACGAAGGCTGAAGTTATAAAGCAATTAGGGCAACCGGCTGAGGTTACTCCTTGCTTTCACCCAAGTTCGGAAAGTGAGCTGGATAGGAAATGTTCAGATGTGTTCTGGTATTACTCCTTCCTCGAACGATGGGGTATTTCCTTCGACAGGGATGGACGAGTTATCCATAAAACGTACAATGTTTCCTACTAAGGCCATCAATTTTCAGGAGAAGTTTTCTCTCTTTACCGAACAATGGCAGCCAAAGGTTGTCGCCGAGATGAACGACTATCAGTTCAAGATCGTTCGACTGGAAGGCGACTTCATCTGGCATGACCACAAGGACACCGACGAGACGTTCATCGTTCTCGAAGGCAAGCTCCGCATCGACTTCAGAGACGGCGCGGTCAATCTCTCCGCGGGTGAGATGTTTGTAGTGCCGAGAGGAGTTGAGCACAAACCGTTTGCGGACGGCGAGGTCAAACTGCTACTCATCGAACCACGAGGCGTTACTAACACTGGACACGAGACCAGTGACAGAACCGCACAGAATGACGTCTGGATCTAGCGCAAACACTTCCATGCGGCGTTTACTCTGTGTAAGGTGTGAGGTATAGCTTCCCCTCGTAATCAACCAAGCCCAGCACGACAATCGAGCCCGACCGCCTGTTCTTTTAGTTTGAGCTGGGCGTGAAGAGTGATGCCCGGTTGACCAGGGTCGTAGTTAACGACTCTCTCAAATTCCAATTGAGCCATCGGCTACCATCCGGCGAATAAAACTTCACTTTCTGAGGTGAGATGCACCAGGAACGGATCATTCGCGCCGTTCTTTCTGGCTTGTTCGTTTGCTTCGCGCATTGTTCGGCCGTGTCCAACTAACGTATCTCCTACTAAGGCCACATACTGGCCGGCGTATTCTTCACGGTGAGTTTTCAGCCAGTCGAGCCGGCGTTCACGAATTGAGTTGTCTTCGGCGTGAGCGTCCCGCGTGTCGTGGAGGTTCTTTGGTTGCTGTTCCAACTCAGCGTCGAGAGCCTCGCGTAGCTTTTGCTTTTCGGCATACGAAAGGTTTCGCGCTTGGTCGATGATTTGTTCAAGTCTTGCCATAACGTCACCAGATTCGAAGTCTATATCACAACCAACGTTGCTCTTTAAGTTTGACAATCAGTATCCGCTGCCATATCTAATGTCAAGCTCTACAAATATGACGAGTTTGATGCGCAGGGAAACTGGACCAGGCGACGAGTGTACAGGGTATTAAAGAAGTTGACGACAGCTTGTTCACTCGCGCTAATCCCTGGAGCGTGGAACATCGAGTGATAACGTATTACTGAAGAGGAGCCTCAAATGCGCAAACTATTTTTATTAGCGTCCCTCTTGATTTGCTTGACGAGTGTCAACGTGTTCGCCCAGGAAACGCCGCCCGCTGAGAAGCCGGCGACTGAGACCGAGCAGCCGAAAAACGCGGTCCAGCGAGCTCTTGATGAAGCCAAAGAGAAGGGCGAGACCATCCTGAATGCTTGCGTGGTCGATTGTGTGGCCGCCGACAGCACTGAAGGATTTGAGACTGGTCGGGTGCTCGAATTACCGAAGCCCGCGTATCCACCGATCGCCAGAGCAGCACATGCACAAGGTACTGTGAAGGTTCAAGTAATTATCGGGCTCGACGGCAGCGTAATTGTAGCGGCGGCGATTAGTGGTCATCCACTGCTACAAGCGGCAGCCGTGGGCGCGGCGAGGCAAGCGCACTTTACACCGCCGAAATACAAAGGCGAGCCCGTGAAAGTCGTCGGTGTCATTGAGTATCACTTCGTCGCTCAGTAGTCAGACTGACAATCGTGGCGCCAAGTCCGCCGGCGTCCGGTGGTGCGTCGGTCCAATCGATGACGAACGAAGTGCGCGCGAGGATTGAGCGGACCATCTCACGTTGCACGCCGATGCCTTTGCCGTGAATTATCCTCACCGCCTTGAATCCTTTCTCGTGTGCCAGCCGGAGATACTCTTCGACAACTACTTTCACATCGCGCGGCGGGATCGTGTGCAGGTCGAAGACGTCTGTAATCTCGATCTCGACCGGCTCCGGAAACGGATTATCTGGATCGACGTCGCTCATAAGTCGATTTGACACCCTCTCGACCGACTTGTAAACTCGCGCGTTTCAAATCCTACATTTAAATCAAAGGAATTAAGCGAAATGGGTGCGCGAAAGAAGATTACGGTTGTGGGCGCAGGTAATGTCGGCGCGACTGCTGCACATTGGCTGGCGTCGAAAGAGCTCGGCGATGTCGTGCTCGTGGATATCGTCGAAGGAGTGCCGCAGGGCAAGGCATTGGACCTGGCAGAAGCCGCACCCGTCGAGGGTTTCGACGTGCGCATGATCGGCGCAAACACGTACGACGAAACAGATAATTCCGACGTTGTGATCATCACCGCCGGACTCGCCCGCAAGCCCGGTATGAGCCGCGACGATCTACTCAAAACAAATGCCGACATCGTTTCGAAAGTCGTGGACGAAGTCGTCAGGCGATCGCCAAATTCGATTCTGATCATCGTTTCGAATCCGCTCGACGCGATGTGCCAGGTGGCGTTGAAACGATCGGGATTTCCGAAGCATCGCGTGATCGGAATGGCCGGCGTGCTCGACTCCGCTCGCATGCGTTGTTTCCTGGCCGAGGCGTTGGATGTTTTGGTGGAGAATGTGACGGCGTTTGTGCTTGGTGGACATGGCGACACGATGGTGCCGTTGCCGCGCTTCTCCACGTGCGCGGGTATTCCGATCACGGAGTTGCTGCCGAAGGATCAGATTGATGCGATCGTGAAGCGAACGGCAGGCGGCGGTGCGGAGATCGTGGCGTTGCTGAAGACTGGATCGGCGTACTACGCGCCGTCAGCGGCGGCCGTGGAGATGACTGAGTCGATCTTGAAGGATAAGAAGAAGATTCTTCCGTGCGCGGCGTATCTCGAAGGTGAGTATGGGATCAACGGGCTTTACGTTGGTGTGCCGTGCAAGCTCGGGGCGCGCGGATTGGAGCAGATCATCGAGATCAACTTGACGGCGGAAGAGCGGATTGCGTTGCAGAAGAGTGCGTCAGCGGTGCAGGAGCTGGTCGACGTGCTCGGGATTTAAAAAAGAGGTTCACGCAAAGACGCAAAGAAGCGCAAAGACGCAAAGGCGGGTCAAATGCTTCGGTCACGTCCGATGTCTTTGACCCGCCTTTGCGTCCTTTGCGCTTCTTTGCGCCTTTGCGTGAAAACTTTCTTTAGCCCTTCAGCCAGCCGAGCAATCCATGGATCACGGTTTCACGATTCTCTTCGTAGATTGCTCTCGTCAACGGAATATTCATCGGGCAGGCCTTCACGCAGTTTTGCGCGTTGCCGCAATTCGTAATTCCATCCTCGCCCATGATCCCTTCGAGTCGCTCACTGCGATTCATCGCGCCACTCGGGTGCATGTTGAATAGACGCACCTGCGCGATTGCCTGTGGTCCGATGTAGTTATTGCCCTCATACTGCGGACAAGCCTCGAGACAACACCCACAAGTCATACAACGCGAGTAAGCATAACGCTCCTGCACGTCGTCCTGGTCCATTCGCGGACCCGGCCCGAGATCGTGAGTTCCATCAAGTTCGACCCACGCATGCACGCGCCGCAGGTGATCGAACATCTGCGAGCGATCGACAACCAGATCACGAACGTTCGGAAACTTCGACATCGGCTCCAGCTTGATCGGCTGCTCCAAATTATCGATCAGCGCGGAGCACGACTGTCGCACACACCCGTTGATCACCATCGTGCAAATCCCACACACCTGCTCCAGACAGTTCATCTGCCAGACTGGCGGCGTCGTGCGCTCGCCCGCTTTGGTCACGGGATTCTTCTGAATCTCCATCAGGCACGAGATGATGTTGAGATTCGGGCGATACGGAATCTCAAACTGCTCCCAGTACTGCGGTGCATCGGGATTAGCGCGACGGCGAATGTGGATCTCGACTGATTTTCGTGGTGATGACATGAAATTTATTTTTCCTCACGCAAAGACGCAAAGGCGCAAAGAAAGTCGCAAAGAAAAGCTAACCTTTCTTCGCTTTGCTGTAGTCGCGTTTGCGTGGCTTGATCAGACCAATATCGACCGGTTCGTACGAGAAGACGGGACCCTCGCCTGAGTATTCCGCAATCGTGGTCTTCAGGAAGTTCTCATCATCACGATCCGGAAACTCCGGTTTGAAGTGCGCTCCACGCGATTCATTTCGATTCAACGCGCCGAGCGTGATCACGCGCGCGAGCTCGAGCATGTTGGCAAGGTGACGCGCGTGCGGTAACGCCATCGTGGCCCAAAGGTTCGAATCGTTGATCGAGATCTGCTTGT
>Ga0134121_10002305_pt1 | contig 16676 bp, 14 predicted proteins | sample KB301_FD_96463 | JGI IMG/M metagenome (GOLD analysis project Ga0134121, IMG submission 96463) | Terrestrial soil microbial communities without Nitrogen fertilizer from Kellogg Biological Station, Michigan, USA - KB3-0-1 | ecosystem: Environmental > Terrestrial > Soil > Unclassified ... | reverse complement strand
GCCTCCGCCGCGCAGCGCCCGAACTTCAGCTGGTCGACGAAGCTGTCGAAGTACGCGTCGCAGCTGCCGGGCGCGGCGAGCGCGAGCGCGAGCGGCGCGACGACGGCGCCGCGCTCGATGTCCTGCGGCAGCGAGGCGATCGGCGCCGTGGCCACGTCGCCTTTCACCACGCCGAGCGCGGTCGAAAGGATGATGCCGCTCTCGATCGTGACCGGGCTCGCGACGTAGTCGTCCATCGCTTTTGCCGGCGGGAAGCGGGCGAGGATCTGGTCGCGGTCCGGGTCGCGCGGATGCAGCTCGGACACGGCGTCGAACTTCTGCTTCTCGGTGATCTCGGTGGTCTGCTTGAGATAGCCGCCGCCCTTCATGTCGATGATGTAGAGGGCGAGCGGGATGCGCCGCGTGAGCTCCTGCTCCGCGATGGTGTACTGGTAGTCGCCCATCACATCCTCGGTCAGCATGCGCGGCGTGTTGGGGAGGACGTCCTGTGCCTGCTTGAGGTTGCCCTTCGCCGCCATGGTCTTCGCCTGCGTGTACGCTTCCTTGGCGAGGCCGGCGACGAGCGCGATCGGGTCAAGCGTGAAGCTGACGCCGCCGCCGCTTTCCGCGCGCATCTGCTCGAGCTGCTTCTGCTGCACGGCGGCCTGGGCGTCGAGATAGGCCGGATTCAGGACCTGGCGCTCGGAGGACTTGAAGCGCGAATACTCGCGGCGCGTGTTGCGCGTATCGCGCTTCAGCGTCGGCTTGTCGACGTCGATGAACACGGCGACGTCGGAGCCGGCGAGCTGCGGCGGCAGCTCGCGGCGCGCCAGCTCTTTCATCGCGATGTTGGCCGGCGACTTGAGCGCCACGGGAACTTCGGCTCCCTTCGCCGCGTCCTGCGACCAGAAGAAGCCGAAGCGCACCGGCAGCGCCGTCGCGTCGAGATGCCCGGCCATGATTTCGCCGATCACCTTGGCCGCGGCCTCGCCCGTGAGGCGTGCGCCGGGCACGAGCTCGCGATAACGCGCGGCGGTGCCGTAGCGCGCGAGCTCCTCGCGCTGCCTGCCGGTGAGCACCTTGCCGTAGGCCGCGCTCAGCTTGGCGATCTGCTCCGAGGTCGCGGTTTCGAGCTTCGGCTGGAGGGTGGCGTAACCCGTCGCGATGACTTCGTCGGGCAGCTCGACCGGATACGCGCGGTTGAAAGGCGGCATGCCGAGATGGTCGTATTGCGCGAACGCCGCCGGCGCGTTGGCCACGTAGACCTGCGTGACCTCGCCGGCGAGGCCCTCGAGCGCGACGAACTTGTCGCTGCGCAGAGAATCGTCGATCGCGATCGGCAGCGCGCGATACGCGTCGAGCGCGAGGCGCGCGGCGGCGAGCGCCTTGATCACGCCGGCCCACTCGGTAACCGGCCGCGGCTGGCCCGTGAAAGGCCTGAGCAGCGCCTCCGCCTCGGCCATGCGCGCTTCGTGCGGCGTGTTGACCGCGCTCTTCAGCCGCGCGAGCAGTGCCTTGTTCGGCTCCGCGTTGTCCCAGAAATAGGCGCGGTTCTCGCCCCAGTAGCGGGCGGCGTCTTCGGGTTTCCCCTGGTCGAGGAGCTCGGCGAGGTTCTTCTCGTGCGGCGCGCCGATGGCGCTGAGCGGCGGGACCTGCGCCTGCGCAGGCGCGCACAGCACAAGCACCGTCGTAACGGCGAGCGCACTCCAACTGCCCGACATGGCCCCCCCTTCTGCAGTCGCTAATCTACACCCCCTGCTCACCCTTCCTGCCCGGCTTTACTCAGTTTTCTAATTCCGCTTGCCGCGCGAGCCACTCGGTCTCGAGCTGATCGAGCTCGCGCCGCAGGTAGGCGCGGTCCGCCGCAAGGGCCTTGTAGGCCTCGCCGTCCCCATAGGTGACGGGATCGCCGAGGCGCGCCTCGACCGCTGCGATTTCCACGCCAAGCCTTTTCATCTTCTCTTCCAGCCGCTGGATACGGCTTTGTAAACTTTTCTTAGAACCCGGCCTTGCCGCGCCCGGCTTCGGCGCCGGCGCGGGCGCCGGCTTTGCCGCGGGCACCGGGCGTTGCAAGAGGCTCGCGCGATAGTCGTCGAGATCGCCGTCGAAAGCGACCACCCGGCCGTCGCGGACGATGACGAGCTGCTCGGTGCTCGCGCGGAGCAGATGCCGGTCGTGCGAGACGAGCACCAGCGTGCCTTCGAACTGGGCGAGCGCAACCGTCAGTGCCTCGCGCGTCTCCAGGTCGAGGTGGTTCGTCGGCTCGTCGAGCAGCAGCAGGTTCGGCCGCTGCCAGACGATGAGCGCGAGCGCAAGGCGCGCCTTCTCGCCGCCGGAAAAATGCTCGACCGGGCCGCTCGCCATGTCGCCCGGGAAGTTGAAGCTGCCGAGATAGTCGCGCAGCTCCTGCTCGCGCACGTTGGGCGCCAATCGAGACAGGTGCCAGAGCGGCGACTGGTCGTCGCGCAGCATCTCCACCTGGTGCTGCGCGAAGTAGCCCACCACCAGCCCCTTGTTCACCACCGCGCTGCCGCCGAGCGGCGGCAGGACCCCGGCGATCGTCTTGATCAGGGTGCTCTTGCCCGCGCCGTTCACGCCGAGGAGGCCGATGCGCTCGCCCGCGCGCAGCGTGAGCGTCACCCCCCGCAGCACCGCGCGCTCCGCATAACCGGCGCTGACCTCCTCGAGCACGAGCAGGGGATCGGGCGAGCGTGCGGGATCGCGAAACTCGAACGAGAACGGCGCCGCCGCGTGCACGGGCGCCAGCTCTTCCATGCGCGCCAGCATCTTCATGCGGCTCTGCGCCTGCCGCGCCTTGGTCGCCTTGGCGCGGAAGCGATCGATGAACGACTGCAGGTGGGCGCGCTCGCGCTGCTGCTTTTCGTACTGCGCCTGCGCGAGCACCAGCCCTTGCGCGCGCTGCGCTTCGAACGCCGAGTAGTTGCCGCTGTAGCGCCGCAGGCGCCGCGCATCGATGTGCACGATGGTCTCGACGGCGGCGTCGAGGAAGTCGCGGTCGTGCGAGACGACGATCAGCGTGCCCGGATAGCGCTTGAGCCAGTCCTCGAGCCAGACGATGGCGTCCAGGTCGAGGTGGTTGGTTGGCTCGTCGAGCAGCAGCAGGTCCGAGCGGCACATGAGCGCCTGCGCGAGATTCAGCCGCATGCGCCAGCCGCCCGAGAAGCCCGCCACCGGGCGCTCCAGCTCTTCCTTGCCGAAGCCCAGGCCGAGCAGGAGCGTTTCGGCGCGCGAGCGCGCCGTGTAGGCGTCTGCATCGGCGAGCGCAACGTGCAGCTCGCCCATCCGCGCGCCGTCGTCCTCGGCCTCGGCAACGGCGAGCTTTGCCTCGAGCGCGCGCAGCGCGGCGTCGCCGTCGATCGCGTATTCGGTCGCCGGCCGGTCGAGCGCCGGCGTCTCCTGCGCAACCTGCGCGATCCTCCAGTGCGCCGGCAGCCCGACGTCGCCCCGGTCCGCGTGCAGCTCGCCGCGCAGCAGCGAAAAGAGGCTCGACTTGCCGGAGCCGTTGGCGCCGATCAGGCCGACGCGCTCGCCCTGGTGGAGGGTGAGCTCTGCGCTTTCGAGGAGGACCTTCGCGCCGCGCGCGAGAGTGAGGGCGGAGAAGCGGATCAAGCCCGCGATTCTAGCGGCGGCCGATACAATCCCGGCCATGAGAAGACTGCTCGCCCTTTTCGCCCTGTGCTGCTCGCAGGCGATGGCGCAATACCCGGCCAGGCCGATCACGCTGATCATCCCTTTCCCGCCGGGCGGGTCGACCGACATCATCGGCCGCATCGCCGCGGAAGGTCTGCAGCGCGAGCTCGGCCAGCCGCTGGTCGTCGACAACCGCGGCGGCGCCGGCGGCGCCATCGGCGCGAAGGCGATCGCCGATGCGGCGGCCGACGGCTACACGCTCGGCATCGCCACCATCTCCACCCACGTCGTGAATCCCGTCGTGCACAAGGACCTGCGCTACGACCCGCTGAAGGATTTCACGTTCATCAGCCAGATCGCCGCCGTGCCGAACTCGATGTCGGTGCATCCGTCGGTGCCGGCGAGGAACATGGCCGAATTCATCGAGTACGCGCGAAAGAACCCCGGCAAGCTGAACTACGGCACGCCGGGCGTGGGCAGCCTCGGCCATCTCATCGGCGAGACCTTCAAGTATTCGGCGAAGGTGAACCTCACCCACGTGCCCTATCGCGGCGCCGGCCCTGCGCTGAACGACGCGCTCGGCGGCCAGGTGCAGGTGCTCTTCGACAACCTGCCCTCCTCGCTGCCGCATATCCAGTCGGGCAAGCTGCGCGCGCTCGCCGTGGCGAGCGACAAACGCGTGGCGAGCCTGCCGGAGGTGCCGACCTTCGCCGAGGCCGGGCAAGCGCTCGTGAACGATCCGTCGTGGTTCGGCCTCGTCGGCCCGGCGCGCCTGGCGGACGACGTCACCCGACGCCTCTACGCCGCCCTCGTCGCCATGCTCAAGCAGGCCGATGTGCAGAAGCGCCTCGCTGCCGCCGAATCCCTGCCGGTCGGCAATTCGCCGGAGGCCTACCGCAAGGTGGTCGCCGACGCGCTGGAGAACACGCGCAAGGTCGTGCGCGAGGCGAACCTGAAGTTCGAGTGACCTACCCGCCGGCGAGCATGAGCTCGCGGATCGAGCGCACCGGCGCGCTGCCGTAGGACAGGAACCGGTTGTTGAAGCGCTTCACGGAAAACGCCGCGCCCTGCCTCGCCCGCACTTCATCGCGCAGCGCGGTGATCTCGGCATAGCCGTTGAAATAACTGGTGAGCTGCACCTGCGTGAACGTCGCGCGGCGCCATTTCTCGGTCGCTTCGGTCTGCTGCTGGAACGCCTCGCGCATCATCATCGCCAGCGCGGCCTCGCGCGACAGGTCCTTCGTCTGGATCTCGTAGTCGAGCACCGTGTTGAGCACGGCGCGCAGGTTCCACTTCATCCAGGCAAGCCACATCTCCGGCGTGCCGCCACCGTAGCCCGCATCCATCATCACTTTTTCGCCGAACACGGCCCAGCCCTCGATCATCGAGCCGTTCGCGAACACGGACTTCACGAGGCTGCCGGCCTTGTTCGCATGCATGAGCTGCGTGTAGTGGCCCGGGATCGCCTCGTGGATATTCAGGATCTGCAGCGTCCAGTCGTTGTATTCGCGCAAATAGGACTCGGCCTGCTCCGCGGAGAAGCCGTCGAGCGGCGTCACGTTGTAGTACGTATTCGCCGTCGGGTTAAGCGGACCGGGCGAGTTGACCGACGCGCCCGCGCCGCTGCCGCGCATGAAAGGCGGCGTTTCGCGCACCACGAGCGGTCGCGTCGGATCCTGGTCGAGCAAGCCCTTGTCGTGCACGAAGGCTTGCAGCTGCGGGACTTGCTTCCGCACGGCGCCGACGAATGCCTCGCGCGCGACGTGGTGCTTGGCCATCTCGTCCAGGACCGCTCTGATCATGACCAGGCGGTCATCGGGCACCGGCGCGCCGCCCAGGTACTTCGGCCATAGCTCGCGCGCGCGCTTTTCCATCGCGTCGTGCAAGGCCGCCTTCTCGGCGAGCGCGCGCCGGTAGAGCTCTTCTGCGCTGAACCCCGACTGGATCTCGTAGGCGAATTTCTGCTGGTAGAGCGCGCGGCCGATGCGGAAGTTGCGCGTCCCCTTGAGCGTCCCCAGGTAGGCGATGTAATCGTCGATCGCGGCTCTCGACGCAGCGGCGCGCTGCCTGAAAAGCGCCTTCTCGTCGGCGCTCAAGCCCGATGCATCGATCTTCTTCATCAGCTCGCTGCCGAAGATGGCGAGCGCGCCCTTGTTCTGCCGCAGCGCGAGCTCGATGTGCTCCGGCGTGGGATCGGCGATGCTCGCCTTGGCCGCCGCGTAGTAGGCCGGCACGCGCGCAAGGCGGTGCAGCGTCTGCCGCAGGCGCAGGTCGAGCGGCGCGTATTCCGTATCGAGAACCAGGTCGAGGTCCGGGCCGACGTTGTAGCTCGACGGCTGCCATTGCCACGCCTTGAACGTGACGAGCTGCCAGCGGCCGCGCTCGAAGCGGTTCTTCAGGATGTCCAGATCCACCCGGTTCGACGGGCTGAGCGCGTCGCGATCGAACGCCGCCAGCGCCGCAAGCTGCCGGTCGTAGAACGCCACCGTGCGCTCGCGCCGAGCCGGGTCGGGGACCGTCAGCTGGTCGGCGTACTTGTAGTTCCCCATGCGCACGGCGAACTCGGGGAATTCCTGCCACACCTCGTCGAGCACGCGCGCGGCGTGCGCCTGGAAGCGCTGGTCCGCGCTCTTATCGGCCATCGGCGCCGCGCTGCAACCGCCGAGGATCAAAAGCAATGCAAGGACGCGCATGCCGCGCAATACTAGCGACATGAACCTCTCCAGCGCCAGCATCGGACAGCTGATGATCCCGGTCGACGACTTCGACCGCGGCGTCGCCTTCTATCGTGACGTGCTCGGGCTGCCCTTCCTCTTCGCCGCGCCGCCCCAGATGGCGTTCTTCATGTGCGGCAGCGTGCGCCTCCTGATCGGCGTGCTGCCGCCGGGCGAGAAAGCCGGGCGCGGCTCTGCCATCTACTTTCGCGTGCCGGACATCAGCGCCGTCCACGGCGAGCTGCAAGCGAAAGGCACGCGCTTCCGGGCGGCGCCGCACCTGGTGCACCGCACGCCGCAGTCCGAGCTCTGGCTCGCCGAGTTCACCGATCCCGACGGCAACCCGCTCGCGCTGATGGAGGAGCGCAAGACCGCCTAGCGCTACTCGGCGCTCGCCCCCGAGGCGGCCACCGCGCGGCTCCATTTCCCGGCTTCGGCGGCCACGAAGCGCGCCGCCTCCTCCAGCGTCTGCGGCGAAGGCACGAGCCCCATCTTCTCGATGCGCTCGCTGATCTCGCGGTCGGCGAGCGCGGCGCTGATCGAGGCATTCAGCTTCTGCAGGACGTCTCGCGGTACGCCCGCGGTAGTGAAAAAGCCGTACCAGCCGGTCGCCTCGAAGCCCGGCAGGCCGGATTCGGCGATGGTGGGCAGATCCGGCAGTTGCGGAATGCGATGCCCGGCCGTGGTGGCGAGCATCTTGACGCGCCCGCTCTGCACGAACTGCGCGAGCGGACCGAGGGCGTTGAAGGTGAGATGGACGCTGCCCGAAACCAGGTCGGGCGCGACCTGCTGGATTCCCTTGTACGGGACGTGCGTCATCCTCACGCCGGCGGCGAGCGTGAAGAGCACCGCCGCGAGATGCGTCCCGCTGCCGACGCCAACCGAGGCATAGTTCAGCTCGGCCGGCTTCGCCTTCGCATAGGCGATGAGCCCGCTCACCGAACTCACGGGCAGCGTGCCGCTCGCGTAGACGATGTACGGGCCCCACGCAGCAAGACCGAGCGGCGCGAGGTCCTTCAGCGGGTCGTAGGAGAGCTGCTTGTAGAGCTTGCCGTTGATCGCCACTGCCGGCGTGCCGAACACCAGCGTATAGCCATCGGCCGGCGCTTTCGCCGTTGCTTCCATCGCCAGGTTGCCGCCCGCACCCGGCTTGGGCTCGATGACGATCGGCTGGCCGAGGGTCGCGCGCATCCTGTCCGTCACCGTGCGGGCGAGGAGATCGGCCTGGCCGCCGGAGGAGAACGTCAGCAGGAGCCGGATCGGCTTCGCCGGATAGGGCTGCGCGAGCGCGGCGCCCGCGAAAACGAGGAGTGCGGCGGCGAGCGTCCTGCGCAACTAGGCGTTGACGATGGTGCTGTCCGCAGGCATCGCGGCAATCTGCTCGGCTGGCTTCGGCGACGCGCCGTACTTGCGGCTTTTCAGCTCGTTCCAGCGCTTGAGCTCCCTCGTCGCATCCCGCTCGAGCTTGGGCCAGGTCTCGGCCGTTTCCGTGCGCACCGCCATCTCGAGGCGATGGCCATCCGGGTCCATGAAGTAGATCGACTGGCACAAGCCATGGTCCTTCGGGCCGAGGACCTGCACGCCGTGCGCTTCCAGGCGCTTCTTGCCTTCGAGCAGCGCCTTCATGTCCGGCACCTCGAAGGCGATGTGCTTCACCCACCAGGGCGTCGGGTCGGCGCTGTCGTCGCCGCCGCCCGGTACGTCGAAGAAGGCGAGATAGCTGCCGTCGCCGAGCTCGAAGAAGATGTGGATCGAGTCGGCTTCCTCGCCCACCACCTTGCGCGCCGGCTTGCCGGGCTCGTTCAGCGGCCAGGTCGGCTTGTTGTTCTCCGGCGGCATCAGGCCGGCAACGTACTTCAGGCCGATGACCCGCGTATAGAAATCGACGGTGCGCTGCGCGTCCTTGCAGCGGTAAGCGATATGGTGCAGGCGTCCGAACATGGCTACCTCCGGCGCCAATGGTAGCAAAGGCCATGCGCGTAGAATCGCGCGGCGAATGAAAGAAGGCGCGGCACGGTGGCTCACGGTGGCGGCGGTGCTGGCGAGCTTCTTCTGGATGCTCGGCACGGCGCCGCTTTTCGACGTCGACGAAGGCGCCTTCAGCCAGGCGACGCTCGAGATGTTCCAGCGTGGCGACTTCCTCTCGACCTACCTCAACGGCGAGCCGCGCTACGACAAGCCGATCCTCGTCTACTGGCTGCAGGCGCTCGCCGTGGTGGCGCTTGGCCCGTCCGAATGGGCGTTCCGCCTGCCCTCCGCGCTTTGTGCCACCGGCTGGGCATGGCTTACCTATCTCTTTGCACGCCGCCATTACGGTGTCGACCGCGCGCTCTTCGCCGCCCTCTTGCTCGCCACGTCGCTCGGCGTCTACATCATCGGGCGCGCCGCCACCGCCGACGCGCTCCTCAACCTGCTGCTCGCAGCGAGCATGTTCGCCGCCTGGCTGCATCTTTCGACCGGCGAGCGCAAATGGCTCTATGCAACGCACGCGGCGATCGGCCTCGGCGTGCTCGCCAAGGGACCGATCGCGATCCTCATCCCCTTGGCCGTCACTTTCATCTTCTGCTGGCTGCGGCGCGACGCTCGAACGTGGCTGAGAGCCGTGTGCGACTGGCGCGCGCTATTGCTGCTCATCGCGATCGCCGCTCCCTGGTATGTCGTGATACTGATCAAGGAAGGCCGCGGCTTCATCGACGGCTTCATCATGAAGCACAACGTCGGCCGGTTTTCCGGTCCCGTGTCGGGGCACGCGGGCAGCCTGTTCTATTACTTCCCGGTGCTGATCCTGCTCACCCTGCCGTTCACGGCGCTCCTCGTGCCGGTAGCGCAGAAGATCAAGACGATCTGGCGCGATGAGCTGCAGCTGTACCTCCTCGTCTGGTTCGTTTTCGTCTTCCTCTTCTTTTCGCTCTCGGGTACGAAGCTGCCCCATTACCTGCTCTACGGCTATACGGGGCTCGTCATTCTCATGGCGGTGTACGGCTTCGACATCAAGGCGGCGTTCTGGCCGATGGTGCCGGTGCTCGGTCTTTTCATCGCGCTCCTCGCCCTGCCCTACCTCATCCACTACGCAACCTGGCACGTTGCCGACGCCTACTATCGCGAAGTGCTCGCCGCGGCGCTCGAGCGCTTCGATACGTTCTACTTCAGCTTTCTCGCCGTGGTGGGCGCGCTCGTCGTCTTCGCGATGCTCGAGCACGCGACGCCGCTGCCGCGCAAATTCGCCGTGTTCGGCCTTGCCGCGGTCGCTTCGATCTCCACGCTCGTCGTGCCGACGCTCGGCTTCGCGCAGCAGAGTTCGCTCAAGGAGGCGGCGCTCCTCTGCCGCGAGCGCCGCCTGGAACCGATCATGTGGCAGCTCAACGCGCCGAGCTTCAGCGTCTATCGCGGCGCGCCGACGCCGAGCCGTGATCCTCGGCCGGGCGACGTGATCGTGACGAAATCGAATCGACTGGCCGATCTGCCGAAAGGGGTCGGCTACGATCTTCTGTACTCCAAGCGCGGCATCGTGCTCGCGAGAATCCGCGCTTGAAGCGCTGGCTGGTGCCGGCGGTGACGGCGGCGCTTTTCGTCGCCGTCGCGTCGCTCGGCGCGAACGCGCCGATCTTCCTGCTGCTCAACCAGCTCGGTCCGGCGACGAGCGACTGGCTCTGGGCCAACCTCACCATGCTGGGCGACGGCATGGCGGCGTTCACGCTGTGCCTGCCGCTTTGGCGCCGCCGCCCGGATCTCCTCTGGGCTCTCGCCTTCCTCGCCGTACTGGGAACCCTGTGGGTGCATGGCATGAAGCCGCTCATGGACGTCGCGCGGCCGCCGGCAGTGCTCGGCGAGCAGGTGCACATCATCGGCCGCCTCTACAAGGCGCACTCGTTCCCATCGGGTCATGCGACCACGGCCTTCGCGCTCGCCGGCCTCATCGCGCTGGGCATCACGTCGCGCGCCTGGAGCGCTGCCGTGGTTGCGCTCGCAAGCGTCGTCGCGCTCTCGCGCGCCGTGGTCGGTGTGCATTGGCCGCTCGACATCCTGGCCGGCGCCTTCGGCGGCTGGCTCTGCGCGCTGGCCGCACACTGGCTCGCCAATCGCACGCGCAGCCTCGGCGAGCGCGAATGGGTGCAATGGATCCTCGGCGCGCTCGCCGCGGCGTGCGCAGTAGCGATGGCGCTCGGCCAGCCGGACGACTATCCGCAAGCGGTCTACTTCCAGCGCGCGATCGGCATTTGCTGCCTTGTGGCTGCGGCGCTTAGACTGAGGCGTGCGACCCGATAGCTCTCTGCAGGTCTCGATCGTCATCCCCGTTTACAACGAGGAGGCGAACGTCGTCGATCTCGTCGAGCGCGTCGGCGTGGCGATGAAGAAGTCGGGCAAGAGCTTCGAGCTGATTTGCGTCGATGACGGCTCCCGCGACGGCTCGGCGGCGGCGCTGGAGCGATTGACGGCCGATCGCCCCTGGCTCAAGCCGCTGTACCTCATCCGCAACTATGGCCAGTCGGCTGCCTTGCAGGCGGGATTCGATGCGGCGCAGGGCGAGATCATCGTCACGCTCGACGGCGACCTGCAGAACGACCCCGCCGACGTGCCCGAGCTCCTGAAGATGATGGATGAGACACCCGGAATCGACGTCATCTCCGGCTGGCGCAAGGACCGGCAGGACCGCGCGGTGTCGAGGAAGCTGCCCTCCGTCGTCGCGAACAAGGTGATCTCGCGCGTCACCGGCGTCGAGCTGCACGACTACGGCTGCGCGCTGAAGGTCTACCGCGCCGAGGTCATCCGCGGGCTGCGCCTGTATGGCGAGCTGCACCGCTTCATCCCGGCGCTCGCCGCCGAGGTCGGCGCCACCATCGTCGAGGTGCCGGTGCGCCACCACGCCCGCACGCGCGGCGAATCGAAGTACGGCATCGACCGCACGTTTCGCGTGCTGCTCGACCTCCTCTGGATCAAGTTCCTGATGCGCTTCCTGCACCGCCCGCTGCAGGCCTTCGGCGGCGTCGGCCTGGGACTCGGCGCGGTGGGCTTCCTGATCCTCGCCTGGCTCACGTTCGAGAAGCTCGCGCTCGGGCGCGACATCGGCGGCCGGCCGCTGCTGCTGCTCGGCGTCCTGCTCGCGTTGATCGGCGTGCAGCTCATCGCCACGGGACTCATCGGCGAGCTCCTCACGCGCATCTACCACGAGCCGCAGGGACGGCCGCAATACCTGCTGCGGCGCCAGCCCCGCAAGAGCCTCTGAAGACCGCGGCGCGCATCGCGCTCGGCGCCGCGCTCCTCGCGGCGCTCCTCTGGTACGTCGATCCGGCAAGGCTCGGGCGCGAGCTCGCGGCGGTCGACGTGCGCTGGTTCGCGGCAGCCGTCGTCGCCTCCGTGGTTTCCAACGTCTTTTCGGCGGCCCGCTGGGCAGCGATTGCCCGGGGCCTTGGCCTGACGGCCCCGCTCGCGCCGCTCGCGCGCATGTACTTCCGCGGCATGACGATGAACGTGCTCCTGCCGGGCGCGACGGTCTCGGGCGACCTCCTGCGCGGCTACCAGCTCGCGCAGCAGCTGGGCAATCCCCTCTTGCGCTCGGGGCTCTCGGTGCTGCTCGATCGCCTGAGCGGGCTGTGGATCTTGTGCGCCGCGTCGCTCGCCGCCCTGCTCGGCGCGCTCGCCCTGGGCTTGGTGCCCGCGGGAAAAGAGATCTGGGTGTACATCGCCGGCCTGCTGGTCGCGCTCGCGATGCCGTGGCTGCCGTTTCCCATCGAGCGTATCGAAAATGCCCGACGCCAGGCGCTCGACTCCGGGGGGCCGATCCTGCGTTCCGTGTGGCTCTCGGTGCTCGTGCAGGTGTGCTCCGCGGCGGCGCTGTGGCTCGGCGCGTTCGCCGCCGGGGTGAGCCTCTCCTATCCCGCGATGCTCGCCGCCGCCGCGCCGATCTTCATCATGGGCGCGCTGCCGCTCGGCTGGGGAGGGTTCGGCGCCCGCGAGCTGGGCGCGGTGGTGGTGCTGGGCGTCCTGGGCGTCGCGCCCGAGCAGGCGACGGTGACGGGATTGCTCTATGGCCTCGCGGCCGTATTGCAGGGCTTGGCGGCTGCGCCGCTCTTCGCTATCCGGGAAGGCGGTGCGCCACCCCGTTCTTGAGGCGCATGACGCGCCAGAAGTAGTTGATGCGCGATAGCTCCGTGACCTCGTCTGCGTCGGACACCATGTCGCGCAGCTCGAAGTCGGCTCGAAAGCCGATGGTGTCGGAGAAGCGCGCGAGGCCCTTTTCGAAGGCGGCGATCAGGCGGTTGTCGGAGCGGACGTGGTTGACGATGAAGATCTCGCCGTCGGGGCGGCACACGCGGTGCAGCTCCTGCAGGAGCTTGTGCGGGTTCTCGACCACCGGCAGCACGTACATGGCCACGATCTTGTCGAAGCTCGCGTCGGGGAAGCTCATCCTCTCGGCGTCCATCTCCACCAGCGCCTCGATATTCGCGAGGCGGCGGCGCTCGACCCGGCGGCGCGCTTTCTCCAGCATCTCGCGCGAGAGGTCGATGCCGGTGATCTTCACCTCGCGCGGATAAAGCGGCAGGGAGAGGCCCGTGCCGACGCCCACTTCGAGCACCCGGTCGCCGGGGCGCAGGCCCAGCGCCTGCATCACCGCCTTGCGGCCCGGCTGCAAGACCGGCCCGAACACCGCGTCATACACGGCCGCATAGCGGCGGTAAGCGGCTTTTACCGCCTCGATCTGCATCGTGGGTCCGAAAAGGGGTCCTTTTTTGGGCAGCGGCATTATGCCGCAGACCCCGCGAGCAAGCCACGCGCCCGGCACGCGGATTGCAAACCTGCCAGGGGTTCCAGATGAAGATCGCGCAGATCGCACCGCTTGCGGAGAGCGTCCCACCCAAGCTGTACGGCGGGACCGAGCGCGTGGTGTCCTATCTCACCGAGGAGCTCGTGCGCCTCGGACACGACGTGACGCTCTTCGCGAGCGGCGACTCCGAGACCCGGGCGCGCCTCGTCGCCGGCGCGCCGCGCGCGCTGCGCCTTGATGCGGCCGTGCGGGATCCGCTCGCACCCCTCACGCTGATGCTCGAGCAGGTGCGCCAGCGCGTGCATGAATTCGACATCCTGCACTTCCATGTCGAGCACCTGCATTTCCCGCTGTTCCGGCCGCTCGCGCGCAAGACCGTGACCACCGTGCACGGCCGCCTCGACCTCGCCGAGGTGGCGCCGCTTTACCGCGAGTTCAGCGACCTGCCGCTCGTCTCGATCTCCGATAGCCAGCGTGCGGCCGTGCCGGCCGCGAACTGGGTCGGCACCGTGCACCACGGGCTCGCCGAGGAGGTCTGCCCGTTCAATCCGGCGTTCAACCAGTCCGCGCGCAGCGGCTACTTCGCCTTCCTCGGCCGCGTCTCGCCCGAGAAGGGACTCGATCGCGCGATCGAGATCGCACGGCGCGCGGGCGTGCGCCTGCGCATCGCCGCCAAGGTCGACCGCGACGACGAGGACTATTTCCGGGCAGAAATCGTCCCGTTGCTGGCGGCGCCGGGGATCGAATTCATCGGCGAGGTGCACGAAGAGCAGAAGCCCGCGTTCCTCGGCAACGCCACCGCGCTCATCTTCCCGATCGACTGGCCCGAGCCCTTCGGCCTCGCCATGATCGAGGCCATGTCGTGCGGCACGCCGGTGATCGCCTGGCCGCATGGCTCGGTGCCGGAAGTGGTGGAGGACGGCCGCACCGGCTTCATCGTCGAGTCGGTCGAGGACGCCGTCGCCGCGCTCGGGCGCGCGCCGCGCCTGGATCGCCTCGGCGTGCGCAGCCGCTTCGAGGAGCGCTTCTCCGCCACGCGCATGGCGCAGGATTATCTTTCCGTGTACCGCGCGCTCGGCCGCCGGCGGGCGAGCGCCGCCGCATGAAGCGCGACGCCGCGCTGGTCTTCGTTCCCGGCGTCGTCTCCCTCGCGGCCTCGAGCCGGCGCACGCTCAAGCACGGCGCGAGCTTCGCCTTGTTCGACGAGTGCGGCGACGTCGTCGAGTTCGAGCACAGCCCGGCGGGGCTTTTCCACCACGACACCCGCTTCCTCTCGCGGCTGCATTTCACGCTCGAGGGCCACCGCCCGATGGTGCTCTCCTCCACCGTGCAGCCCGACAACGTGATGCTCGACGTCGACCTGACGAATCCCGACCTGTTCGATGCCGAGGGCCGGCTCGCCCTCGCCAAGGACAGCTTCCACGTCGCGCGCGCCAAGTTCCTCTGGCAGGCGGCGTGCTACGAGCTTTTCACGGTAACAAGCTATGCCGATTCGCCGCGGCGCCTGAACCTCGCGCTCGACTTCGCGGCCGATTTCGCCGATCTCTTCGAGGTGCGCGGCTACCGGCGCTCGCGGCGCGGCAGCGTGCGCGCGCGCGTCGAGGCGCCGGCCGAAGTGCGCTTCGACTATGAGTCGCTCGACGGGCTGCCGCGCACGACGCGCATCTGCTTCGCGCCGCGCCCCGCTCGCCTGGACGCCGACGGCACGCTGGGCCGCGCCGAGTTCGAGTTGCGGCTTGCCTCGCGCGAGCGCCGGCCGATCGCGCTGACGGTGCAGTGCCTGGAAGGCGAGGCGCCACCCGCGGCGGAGCGGCGCTTCTTCGTGATGCGGCGCGCGGCGCGCCGCTCGCTCCTCGCCGCCCGGGAAGGCGCGCCGGCCATCGAGACCTCCAGCTCGGCCGTCAACGGCGTGCTCGAGCGCTCGAGCGCCGACCTGGCGATGCTCATGGCCGAGACGCCCGAGGGCGCCTATCCGTACGCCGGGGTGCCGTGGTTCTCGACACCTTTCGGCCGCGACGGCCTGCTGACGGCGCTCGAGATGCTGTGGATCGAGCCGACGGTCGCGCGCGGGGTCTTGCGCTATCTCGCCGCCCACCAGGCCGACCGGGAGGACGCGGGCGCCGACATGGAGCCCGGCAAGATCCTGCACGAGCTGCGCGAATGCGAGCTGGCGCGCCTGGGGGAGGTTCCTTTCGGCCGCTATTACGGCTCGATCGATTCGACGCCGCTCTTCGTCGCGCTCGCCGGCCTCTACTGGGAGCGCACGCGCGACCGCGAAACGCTGCAGGCGATCTGGCCGAACGTGCTGGCCGCGCTCGACTGGATCGAGCGCTCCGGCGATCGCGACGGCGACGGCTTCGTCGAGTACGACCGCCGGCGCTCGAGCGGGCTGCGCAACCAGGGCTGGAAGGACTCCGACGATGCCGTGTTCCACGCCGACGGCAGCCTCGCCGGGGGCTCGATCGCGCTCTGCGAGGTGCAGGGCTACGTGTACCTCGCCTACCGCACCGCCGCCCGGCTCGCCGTCGACATGGACGACGTGCGGCTCTCGGCGGGGCTCACGCTCAAGGCCGAGGCGCTGCGCAGGAACTTCGAGCAGGCGTACTGGGACGAGGAGATCGGCACTTACGCGCTCGCGCTCGACGGGGCCAAGCGGCCTTGCGCGGTGCGCACCTCCAATGCCGGCCAGCTTCTCTTCACCGGCATCTGCGCGCCCGAGCGCGCCGCGCGCGTGGTCCAGGGGTTGTTCGATCCGGATTTCTTCTCGGGTTGGGGCGTGCGCACCGTCAATCGCCGCGAGCGGCGCTACAACCCGACGTCCTATCACAACGGCTCGGTCTGGCCGCACGACAACGCGCTCATCGGGCTCGGACTCGCACGCTACGGCCACTGCAGCGAAGCGCTCGCGCTGACGAGCGCCCTCTTCGATGCCGCTTCGCACATGCACCTGCGCCGGCTGCCGGAACTTTTCTGCGGCTTCGAGAGAAAGCGCGGCAAAGCGCCGACCCTCTACCCGGTGGCTTGCGCGCCGCAGGCGTGGGCCGCAGTGGCGCCCTACGCGCTTTTGCAGGCGTGCCTAGGCATCGAGCTCGATGGCGGGGCGGCGAAGCTCAGGCTGCGCAAGCCGCGGCTGCCGCACTTTATTGATTGGATGACCGTAAAGCGCCTTTCCGTCGGGGGCACCAAGATGGACCTGCTGCTCAGGCGCCACGACTCGAGCGTGGCGGTAAACCTGCTGGGTCGAAATGGCGCCGCCGAGGTCGAGGTCATGCTCTAGAATCGGCCCATGCTCTCCTCATCCACCACCACCGGCAAGACGTTCCCTCCCGTCGGCTCGACCTGGAAGGACCTCGACCGACGCGTGAAGCGCACCATCCAGGTCGTGCGCCTGGACCCCGAGAAAAAGCGCGTGCGCATCCACTGCATCGAGACCGACGTGCTCTCTTGGGCGAAGCCGGAGCGCTTCGGCAAGAGCGGCGGCTACATCCGCATTCAGTCCAAGTAGCGCCGCGAAGAACCCGCCGCGTCGCGTGACGGCGGCGGCTCTTGCGCATCATCGCCCTCGCGCG